>Ga0209103_1000484_pt1 | contig 12501 bp, 9 predicted proteins | sample 4C3metaG_FD_184152 | JGI IMG/M metagenome (GOLD analysis project Ga0209103, IMG submission 184152) | Freshwater bacterial and archeal communities from Indian Creek, Illinois, USA - 4C3 metaG (SPAdes) (version 2) | ecosystem: Environmental > Aquatic > Freshwater > Unclassified | place: USA: Indian...
TCGCCGATGTGCGGCAATTCGATCTGCCAGGACCGCCGTTTCCTCGTCCGGCTGATGCCGAGACTGGAAGGCTGGTTCCATTACCGCAATCTCGATGTCTCGACGATCAAGGAACTGGCGCGACGCTGGGCGCCCGATGTGTTCGCCGGCGTGCACAAGCAGGGCCAGCATACGGCGCTGGCGGATGTGCTGGAGTCGATCGAGGAGCTGCGTCATTACCGCCGCCACATGGGGGCTCTGGGCGGGCAGTCGTCCTAGGCCGGCTGCGCAGGGCCGACGGACGGATTCAAGGTTCGCCGTCGTCGATCAGTTCGCGCTTTGAAACGCCGCCCTTGGCGACCTCGCCGTGGTGGTAGACGTGCAAATCGCGCTGCGGGTAGGGAATGGAAAGGCCACACCGGCGCAGTTCGCCATGGATGCCTTCCAGCAGGTCGCTCCTGGTGTCCAGAAAGTCGGCAGTGCCAACCCAGGCCCGCAGCATCAGGTTGACGCTGCTTTCCGCCAGCGAGACCACCAGCACGTCGGCGGCCGGATCTTTCAGCACCCGTGGATTGGCCGCCGCCACCGCCAGCAGTGCGGCCTTGGCTTGAGCGAGATCGTCGTCGTAGCCGACGCCGATGGTCAGGTCGAGCCGGCGCCGGGGCAGGGCGGTGAAGTTGATGATCGGCGCGGTGGTGATCTGGCTGTTCGGCAGCACGATGATCCGGTTGTCGATGGTGCGCAGCCGGGTCTGGAACACCCGCACTTGCTCGATCTCGCCCTCCTGCCCGGCGATCTGCACGTAGTCGCCGGCCTTGAAGGGGCGCAGCAGGATCAGCATCACGCCGGAGGCGAAGTTCGACAGCGAATCGCGCAGGGCGAGCGCGATGGCGAGGCCGGCGGCACCGAGCACGGCCAGCAGCGAGGCCGGCGGAATGCCGATCTGCGTGAGCGCGGTCACGACGACGACGATGACGCCGCCGAAGTAGGTGATGTTGCGCAGGAAGCTGCCCAGCATCGGATCGACATTGGCGCGCCGCAGGGCGCGTTCCAGCGCCCGGCTGAGCTTGCGCGACAGCCACAGGCCGATGGCGAAGATCAGCAACGCCGCGAGGACGCGCAGGCCCCATTCCCCGGCCAGGCCCAGCCAGTCGAGCTGTTCGAGCTGCTGGCGCAGCCGGTCCAGCAGACCCAGTGCCTCGTCGGCGGCAGCCGGCACAGTCGGCGGCACGGCCGGCAGGACGGGGGCCGTGGTCATGCTCAGCCGGCCTTGTGGCGAGCGAGCCGCAGCCAGGTGTCGACGACGGTGTCGGGGTTCAGCGACACCGACTCGATGCCCTGGTCCATCAGCCACTCGGCGAGGTCGGGGTGGTCGCTCGGGCCCTGGCCGCAGATGCCGATGTACTTACCCTTGGCACGCGCCGCCGAGATGGCCATCGACAGCATCTTCTTGACCGCCGGGTTCCGCTCGTCGAACAGGTGCGCGACGATGCCGGAATCGCGGTCAAGGCCCAAGGTCAGCTGCGTCAGGTCGTTGGAGCCGATCGAGAAGCCGTCGAAGATCTCGAGGAACTCGTCGGCGAGCAGGGCGTTCGAGGGCAGCTCGCACATCATGATGACCTTCAGGCCATCCGGGTTGCCGGATTTGCTGCCCTGCACGAGGCCATTGGCGGCCAAGGTGTCGATGACGGCCTGGCCTTCCTCGAGCGTGCGCACGAAGGGGATCATCACCCACAGGTTCTTCAGGCCCATGTCGTCGCGCACCTTGCGCACGGCGCGGCACTCGAGCGCGAAGCAGTCCTTGAAGTCGGGATGGATGTAGCGCGAGGCACCGCGGAACCCGAGCATCGGGTTTTCCTCATGCGGCTCGTAGGTGGCACCGCCAATCAGGTTGGCGTATTCGTTCGACTTAAAGTCCGACAGCCGCACGATGACCGGATGCGGCGCGAAGGCCGCCGTCAGCGTGGCGATACCCTCGGCGAGGCGCTCGACGTAGAAGCTCACCGGGTCGCTGTAGCCCTTGATGAGCGGGTCGATCTGCGCACGCACGTTGGCCGGCTGCTTGTCGTACTCGAGCAGCGCACGCGGGTGCACGCCGATCTGGCGGGCGATGATGAACTCGAGCCGGGCCAGCCCGATGCCTTGGTGTGGCAGTTGCGCGAAGTCGAAGGCGCGCTCTGGGTTGCCCACGTTCATCATGATCTTCAGTGGGGCAGGGGGCATCTTGTCGAGGTCGGTGACGATCTTCTCGAAGGGCAACTGACCGGCGTAGATGAAACCGGTGTCGCCCTCGGCACAGCTCACCGTCACCGGCGTGCCATCGGGGATCATTTTCAGCGCGTCGCCGGTGCCGACCACGGCGGGCACGCCGAGCTCACGCGCGATGATGGCGGCGTGGCAGGTGCGGCCACCACGGTTGGTGACGATCGCCGCCGCACGCTTCATCACCGGCTCCCAGTCGGGGTCGGTCATGTCAGCGATCAGCACGTCGCCCGGCTGTACGCGGTTCATCTCGGCCACGCTGCGGATCACCCGGGCCACGCCCGAGCCGATCTTCTGGCCGATCGCGCGGCCCTGGGCCAGCACCTCGCCGCGCTGCTGCAGGCGGAAGCGCTCGATCTGGGTGGCGCGGGTGCGTGATTTCACCGTTTCCGGGCGCGCCTGCAGGATGTAGAGCTTGCCGGTGATGCCGTCCTTGCCCCATTCGATGTCCATCGGCCGGCCATAGTGCTTCTCGATGGTGAGCGCCTGCCTCGACAGCTCCTCGACTTCGTGGTCGGTGAGCGAGAAGGCATTGCGCAGGGCGGGTGGTGTGTCCTCGTTGCGAACCCGCTCACCCGGACAGTCGGAATAGACCATGCGAATCAGCTTCGAGCCGAGGTTGCGGCGCAGGATGGCCGGCCGTCCGGCCCGCAGGTTGGGCTTGTAGGCGTAGAACTCGTCCGGGTTGACGGCACCTTGCACCACACTCTCGCCAAGCCCATAGCTGGAGGTGATGAACACCACGTCGCGGAAGCCGGATTCGGTATCGAGCGTGAACAGCACGCCAGAGGCACCGAGGTCGGAGCGCACCATCAGTTGCACGCCAGCCGAGAGCGCGACCTCCTCGTGACGGAAGCCGTGGTGCACGCGGTAGGCGATGGCGCGGTCGTTGTAGAGGCTGGCGAAGACCTCCTTGACCTTGCGTACCACGTCGTCGGCACCGGTCACGTTGAGGAAGGTCTCCTGCTGGCCGGCGAAGCTGGCGTCCGGCAGGTCCTCGGCGGTGGCCGAGGAGCGCACGGCCACCGCGATCTCCGCGGCGCCAGCTTCCCTGCACATGCGCGCATAGGCCTCGCGGATGGCGGCATCGAGCGCTTTCGGCAGCGGCGAGTCGATCACCCAGCCGCGGATCTCGGCACCGGCGCGACCGAGCGCGTCGACGTCCTCGACATCGAGCATGCCGAGCTTCGAGTAGATGCGGTCGTGCAGGTGGTTCTCGGCGATGAACTGGCGGAAGGCCTCCGCCGTCGTCGCGAAGCCGCCGGGCACCGAGACACCGAGCTGTGCCAGGTGGCCGATCATCTCACCCAGCGAGGCGTTCTTGCCGCCCACCCGGGCGAGGTCGGAGAGGCGGAGGTCCTGCAGCCAAAGAACGGGGGTGTCCAAACGGTGCTCCGGCATGGCGGGGAAACGCCCATTGTCCGGGCTGGGCGCGGCAGGGACAAGCGCGAACCGCATCGACCGGCGGATTGCACCGTCACCGGGAGCCGTTACGCTGGTCGGCAATTCCGGTCCTGCGAGCCCGCATGAGCATCCGCCCCGTCTATTTCGTCTCCGATGGCACCGGCATCACCGCCGAGACCATCGGCAACAGCCTGCTCACGCAGTTTGGTGAGCAGGTCTTCGAACGCCAGCGCCTGCCTTTCATCGACAGCCTGGAGCGTGCCCGCCAGGTCGCCGCGATCATCCGCGCCGATGGCGAGGCGCGCGGGGTACAGCCGATCGTCATCAACACCATCGTCGATGGCGAGATGACCCGTGAACTGGCCGCCAGCGGTGCTTTGGTATTGGACGTGTTCGAGCCCTTCCTGGAGCGCCTGGAGCAGACCCTCGGCCAACGGCGGCAGCCGCGGGTCGGCCGGGCCCATGCCATGGTCGATCCCGAGGCCTACGAACGGCGCATGGAGGCCACCAATTTCGCCCTCACCCACGATGACGGCGTCGATCTCGATTACGACGAGGCCGATGTGTTGCTGGTGGGCGTGTCGCGTTCCGGCAAGACGCCGACCTGCCTCTATCTGGCCCTGCACCACAGTCTGCGTGCGGCCAATTACCCGTTGACCCCCGACGACCTCGACGCCGACCGCTTGCCGGAAAAGCTGCGCCGGCATCGCCGCAAGCTGTACGGCCTGACCATCGATCCACAGCGCCTGCAGAAGATCCGCGAGGAGCGCAAGCCCGGCTCGCGCTATGCGACGCTCGAAGTATGCAAGCGCGAGGTGGCGATCGCCGAGTCCATGTTCCATCGCGAGCAGATCCCGGTGCTCAGCACCACCCACACCTCGATCGAGGAAATCGCCAGCAAGATCGTCGCCCGCGCGGGTCTGCGTCGGCCTTCCTACTTCTGACCCGATGCCCCGCCAGAACCGCCATGCCCTGCCGTACCCCGCACTCGGGCGTTTCGCCTGGCTGATGGGCCTGTACGCCGAGAACCACGAGCGCATCGACCGGATGTTCGGTCTGCAACGGCTGGCATCGGGGTGCTGGCGCTCCACGGTGGGGGACGGCCTCGATCTGCACATCGAGGTGCTGGAGCGCCATGCCCACACCCTGGAGCTGCGCCTGTCCTACGCCTTGCGCGATCCGATCACCGGCAATCCCGATCCTTCGGCGGTGTTGCGCGCCTACCTCGATTCGCGCCAGGTCGAGGCCAGCACCTGCCACATCGGCCGACACTGGCAGGACGTTCTCGGCCTACGCCCCGCGCCGCAAGTGATGCTGGGCCATCGCTTGCGGATGAACAGCTTCCTCAGCAAGTGGTTGCAGTACCTCGAACACCAGGGGCACGGTGCTGCGACACTGCACCCCGCTGATGCCGACGACACCGCGCCTGCCGTCCTTGCCGAAGATGCTTGACGCGCCCCGCTGCGCTGCATAAGATGCGCGCCTCTCCAGTTCGGTGGGGCTATAGCTCAGCTGGGAGAGCGCTACAATGGCATTGTAGAGGTCATCGGTTCGATCCCGATTAGCTCCACCATTTCTTCGCTGCATCCTCTTTGCGTCCCCATCGTCTAGAGGCCTAGGACACCTCCCTTTCACGGAGGCGACCGGGGTTCGAATCCCCGTGGGGACGCCATCAGACTCCCCTTGACCCTGTACCGGATCTCGCACGCGAGATTTGCAGGGTCAAGGGTGACCTGATCGGCGAGCTGGACCAGCACTTCTCGCATCTTCTCGGTCGGCTGTTCGGCCAGCCGCTCGGCCAGCCCGCGCAGGGCCACCTTGATCGACCCCTCGTTGACGTCCGCCCAGCTCCGGCTGCGCGCGGCGCGTTCCTGCAGTTCGGTCTTCTTGGCGATGAGCACATTCCGCGAGACCTCAAGCGTCTCCACTTGGCGCAGCAGCGGCGTCGGGTCCTTCACTTCCGTCACCAGCGCAAGCAGCTTCGCCATCCTGGCATCGAGGTCCGCCAGATCGCGCTCCGCGGCCTCAAGGTCGACCACTCCTGCGTCCTGCTTCGCCATCGCCACCGCGGCGCGGGTGAGGGCGCGGACGAAAACCGGGCCCTGCAGGTGCTCGAGCACGGCCTCAGTGACGGCGCGATCGAGATCGGGGCGGCTGACGCGCTTCGCCTTGCCGTAGCGGTACGCGGCCGGGCCATCCGACCACCACGCCTTGCCATCCGGTGCCTTGAGCAGCCCGGTGAGCAGCGCGCTGTCGGCGCGCATCGTCGGCCGCGCCTGCCGGCGGGCGAGCAGGCCGTCGCCGAGCGCGAGCTGCTGGACGAGCCGGGCGGGGCGCTGTTCTCGCAGGAGGTGGCGACCTTTGCCCAACAGGTTCGCGACCGACTCGCGTCGGGCGATCGCCGTGGTGCCTCGCTGGCGATGGGCCGGACACCTGCCGTGCTGCGAATGGTCGGGGCGCCGGCCCTGCCGATGACGATGCCGCCGGGCGTGCTGTTCAAGCTCGCCACTGGCAAGGACGGCGCTCGCGCACCGCTGACGCAGCGGCAGATCGAGAAGCTCCCGGAAGCGCTGGATGAGGCCATCGCCGTGTTCGATTCGGCCACCGTGCCGGGCGCTTACGTGGTGCTGACCAATCTCGCGGACGCAGACGGCTCGCCGATCATCGCGGCCGTCGAGGTTTCCGGTTCAGACCGCAGCCCGCGCGGCGCGCAGGGCGAGTTCGTCGTGAACGTGTTAACCAGCGCCTACGGCAAGGGGCGCGCGCAGGCCTGGGTGGATGAGCAGGTGCTCGCCGGCCGTCTGCGGTTCCACAACGACGAAGGCCCTGCAGCGAGGGGGCCGGGCCGGGAGCTCAACTTCCCGACGGGAGCCCTCGCACAGGGCCTTACGGCGGGAAGTGTACTGCGCACCGTCGACCTGCGCAACTTCCGCGCCGCGGCGCGCCTGCAGCCGTCGGCAGGCGACGGTTTCGGCCCCGGCATCGACGCCGCCGAGCTCAAGGCGACGGTGGACGGCATCACCGCGAAGTGGGAGGGCGACGCGCCGCCGGTGACGGTGGCAGCCACCCCGGAAGCACTGCCGGAAGACCTGCGCGACAAGCCCGGCGCGGCCACCGCCGAGGGCGTCTACTACCGCGGCCGCGTCTACCTGATCGCATCGAACCTCAAGAGCATGGCGCGCGCCATGCAGGTGCTCACGCACGAGGCCTTCGGCCACTACGGCGTCGAGGCCGTGGTCGGCGCGCGCGAGTGGGCGTCAATCGTGCGCGACATCGGTGTGCACCGAAAGCACCGGGAAAAGCTGTCGGACGCCATGAAGGCGGTGTACGTCTCGGCCGACGGGCGCTATGGGGGCAAGGGCCCGGTCGAGTACGCCAAGGAGGTGCTGGCGATCATGGCCGAGCTGGACGTGAAGGAGTCCTCGGTGCTGAACCGGGTGCTGGCGGCCGTGCGCCGTTTCCTGCGCCGCCTGGGCCTGGTCAACCAGTTCACTGAGGCCGACCTGCGCAACATCGTCAGCCGCGGCATGCGGCACGTCGAGCGCGGTGGCGGCGCGGTGCGCAAGCCTGCCGGCGAAGGGCTTGCCCCAGCGATGTCGCAGGGCCTGGGCGAGCTGTCGCGCGCGTTCGGGAAGCTGGCCAAGCTGGACGGCATCTTCCGCTACCCCGTCAGCACGAAATCGGACCTGCGCGGCCTGCTCGCCGACTACCTGCCGGCCGCCGACATGCGCGTGGTGTTCGAGCGCGACGCTGCGGTGCCGGTTTCGGATGATGATGTGGTGCCGGCGCGCGGCTACGTCATCCAGATGGGGGAGAACGGCGGCGACACCACCGTCTACATTGAGCACGGCGAGCAGCGACGGATTGTGCTGGATGCGTCCAACTTGAAGGCGGGTGAAGCGAAAGGCAGCGCGCTCTACATGGCGCTGTTCAACTACGCCCTGAACACCAACCGCGTGCTCATCGGCGACCCGTCCGGACTCTCCGACGAGGCGCTGCTGCGCCGGACCGAACTCATGGCCGCGGCCGCGATCAAGCACCGCACCACCCGGATGATGGCACCGCACCCGAGGCAGGTATCGCCGGACGTGAAGTGGGCCACACCTTTGCGGTGGACGCCCGGCGACGACGGTGCGAACATGGAATCGCTGCTCCGCACGTCCTACCAGAACACCCTGTTCTTCGCGCCCGAGATCGCCGATGGTTCCTTCGACTTCGCACTTCAAGACTTTAGGGGAGCTGGAGGACAGCCTCTTGATCGGGACAGACTGGAGCGCATTGCATCAGGCGCTCGAAAAGCGTTTGCAGCACGGCCCCGCCAGCGAGGTGCTGACGCACCCGGAGAGGCGGCTTTTGGCCGGGCTACGATTGCGCGAGCGCTGCTTGCAAATTCCGTGGTACGCGGAGCAGGAGAGGCTCGGACCGGGCTGGTGGATCAGCTTGAACGCGGGGCAGGGCGCGGCGCTGGCGAAGTAGCCCCAGAGTCGCTCCAAGGCCTGCTCTACAGCCAGCCCGGCCCGGACGCCGCGCAGCCCGGCGAGCCGCTGTTCTCGCAGCCGGAGCCGGAGCCGGTTCGCAAGGCGTTCGCCGCTGCAGCGAAAGAGCCGCCGATGACGGACGGCATTCGGCAGGCTTTCGAGGACGCCACGAAGGGCGGCGGGGTCGAGGCCAAGGCCCGCAAGGCGCTATTGGGCGGTGGCTCGTACCCTGCAGCCCTGGCTAGTCTCAGCTTCCAAGTGCAACGCCGACAAAGCCATCCTGCCCTGCAGGGTGGCTTTTTTCGTTTAGCCTCCGATCGATCCTCGCGAACGGCCCGTTGCCGCGATCCAGCAAGTACTGCGCGACCAGTTGCCGGAAACCGGGAAGCCGGATGGCACCGCCGAGCACCATCTTGCGCAGCAGGCGGCTGGGTCGGCGGTCGTCGGTGAACAACTCGACCACCAACCGAGTGGCCGTGTACAAGGGCGCGGTAGCCAGGCGGTGGCCGCGCTCGTAGCGGGCGAGCAGGTCGGCATCGCCGGGGTCGCAAGCCTGTCGCTGGGCATCGCCCAGCAGCCCGGCGAGCCGTTGGACGCTCGCCAGGCCGAAATTGAACCCGTGCGCGGTGACCGGGTGCATGCCGACGGCGGCATCCCCGACCAGGGCGAAGCGCGGGCCGACGAACCGCCGCGCATAGACACCGACCAGCGGGTAGGCGTGTGCCGCCGTCAGCACTTGCATGCGGCCCAGCCGATGGTCGAAGCGCCGGTCGAGTTCGATGGCCTGGGCCTCGGCATCCTTGGCCATGAACGCGCTGGCCTCGGCAGGAGGCAGGGTGAGCACCGCCGAGGCGGTGCATGGATCGTGCAGCGGCAGCAGGGCGAGGGTCTGGCCGTAACGGAACCATTCCCGCGCCGTCGCCGCGTGCGGCTGATCGTGGCGCACCTTGACCACCACCATCACCTTGCCGAAATCGTACTGGTCGGCGGCGATGCCCATCGCTCGGCGGCTGGTGGAAAACCGGTTGTCGGCAGCGATCACCAGCCGGGCCTTGAACTCACGACCATCCTCCAGCCGTAGCCGCAGCCGCTCGGGCTCGGCCTGCAGGGCAACCACCCGCGCCCCACCCAGCAGTCGGATGGCCGGATGGCCGGCCACACGGGCATGGGCGGCGCGGCGGATGGCGTGGTGCGGCACCAGCCAGCCCAGCGGCAGGGTGCTGCGTTCGGGCGGATCGATGCACAGGCCCTCGTGCTCGTCGCCGTCGATCACCAACGCCCTTTGCAGGGGCGCGACTTCCTCGGGGAGGAAGTTTTCCCAGAGGCCGAGCGTCTCTAGTGTGGCGCGGCTGGCGTGGGTGAGGGCGATCTCGCGACCGTCGTCGGCCGGCGCGGCCAGGCTCGTGGCATCGCTCTGTTCGAGAACGCTGACGCTCCAACCCCTGTCGGCCAGGGCGGCGGCCATGCACAGGCCGGAAGGGCCGGCTCCGATGATCAGGATGTCGTCATGCATGGATGGAGCACCGGTGGGGTTTCAGGGCGCGAGCCGGCGCTTGAGCGCCAGGGCCAAGGGTTTCGGCAGATTGGGCAGGGCGCGCAGCAGCCACGGCAGGATGCGGCGCTTGGCTCCGCCGAGTGCCTCGGGCACGATCGCCTCGATCAGGTGCGGGCCGGGCTGGGCGAGGGCGTAATCCAGCGCCTTCAGGAAAGCCTCGGCACTGTCGGCGCGGGCGGCATGCACGCCCATGCCCTGCGCCAGCCGACAGAAATCGAGGCGTGGGTCATCGAGGTCGAGCTGGGCGCGGGCCTTCGGGCCGATGCGTTCGGCCCCGACCCGTTCCAGTTCGACGTTGAGCACCGAGTAGCGGGCGTTGTTGAAAACGATCGTGGTGACATCGAGCTGCTCGCGCGCCATCGTCCACAGCGACTGGATCGTGTACATCGCCGTGCCATCGCCCACCAGCGCGATCACCGGACGGTCCGGGCAGGCGATCGCCGCACCGATGGCATTCGGCAGGGCCTGGCCGATGGCGCCGCCGGTCAGGGTGAGGAGGTCGTGGCGCGGGGCACCGGCGGTCAGTGCCGGCAACAGCAGGCCGGAGGTGATCGCCTCGTCGATGAGGATGGTGCGCTCCGGCAGCCGGTGGCCAAGCGCCTTGCAGACTTTGGCCGCCGTGAGCCGGCCGCGCGGGCGACTGGGCCGCGATGGCACGGCCAGCACCGGCGTGGCCGAAGCGGCACCGAGTGCGGTGGCCAGCGCTTCGAGGCTGGCGGCGGCGTCCTCGTGCGCGGCGGCCAGGGTGTGGACGCTGCAGCCGGCCGGCAGCAGTTCGCTGGGCTTGCCGGGGTAGGCGAAGAAGGACACCGGCACCTTGCTGTCGACCAGGACCAAGTGCTCGAACTCGGCCAATTGCACGCCCGCCAGCTCGGCCAGGTAGGCGATGCGCTCGACCATCGGCAGGCCGGCACCGCGCTCCAGCCGGGTCGGGAACACCTCGGCCAGCAGGCGCACGCCGCAGTGCGCGGCCAGCTTGGCCGCGGCCAGCAGGGCCGGCTCACGCAGGGCTTGGCCGCCGAGCAGCAGCGCGGTCTTGCCACCGCTGCGCAGTACTTCGGCGATGCGCGCCACGGTGCCGGCATCGGCTGCCGCTGGCGTGGACGGCGGCGGTGGCGGCTCCGGCACACCGCCGTCGCCCCAGCTCACGTCGGCCGGCAGGATCAGGGTGGCGACCTGGCCGGGCAGGCCGCGCGCGACGGTGATGGCAGCCACCGCGTCGCGGCAGAGATCGGTGGTGCGTGTCGAGGTGCGCACGAAACCCGGCGAGACGTTGCGCGCCACCGTTTCGATGTCGGACTGCAACTGCGCGTCGAGCGGCGCGTGGTGGGTGGCGTGGTCGCCGACGATGTTGAGCACCGGCACCCGGCCCTTGCGGGCGTTGTGCAGGTTGGCCAAACCGTTGCCCAGCCCGCAGCCGAGGTGCAGCAGGGTGGCGGCGGGCTTGCCGGCCATGCGTGCGTAACCGTCGGCGGCCCCGGTGGCCACGCCCTCGAACAGGGCGAGCACCGCGCGCATCCGTGGCTCGTCGTCGAGTGCCGCCACGAAATGCATTTCGCTGGTACCAGGATTGGTGAAGCAGACCGTGATGCCGGCATCGGCCAGGGTCTTCATCAGGGCTTGGGCGCCGTTCGGCATCGGTGGCTCCTTGCTGTGCTCAGTCGAGATCGAGGTGCTGCCGGCCGATGGCGTCGATACGTGTGACTCCGGCCAGGGCCATGGTGCTGCGCAATTCCTCCTGCCATTGGGCCAGCAGAGCACGTACCGCCGTCTCGCCGCCAGCCGCCAGTGCATAGGCCCAGGGCCGCCCGATCAGGGCACCGCGGGCACCGAGAGCCAGTGCGCGGAACAGGTCGATGCCACTGCGCAGGCCGCCGTCGACCAGCACCTCGCAGCGACCATCCACCGCGTCGACGAAGGCCGGCAGGCAGCGTGCGGTCGAGGCCGCGCCATCGAGCTGGCGACCGCCGTGGTTGGAGACCACGAGGCCCTCGGCCCCGGCATCGAGGGCGAGCCGGGCATCGGCGGCATCGAGCAGGCCCTTCAGCACCAGCCGCCCCGGCCAGCGCTTGCGCAGGGCGTCGAGGTCGCGCCAGGTCACCGACGGGTCGAACTGGGCATCGACCCAGTGGCGGAAGGATTCAAGATCGCGGGCGGCGGGCACGTGCGCGCCCAGGCTGCCGAAGGCGAGCGGTCGGCCGCGCAGGGCCACGTCCCAGATCCAACCGGGCCGGGCCAGCGTTTGCGTCAGCTTGATGAGTCGCGGCCGCAGGCCCGGCTGGCCGAGGCCGTGGCGGCGGTCGCGGCGGCGTGGGCCGGGCAGGGGCAGGTCCAGGGTGAACACGAGGGTCCGGCAGCCGGCGGCCCAAGCGGCATCGAGCAGGGCATCGACCAGACCACGGTCGCGCAACATGTAGAGCTGGAACCAGGGTGCCACACCGCTGTGGGTGGCCACTTCGGCGATGCCGCACAAGCCCACGGTGGACAGGGTGAACGGCACTCCCTGGGCCTGCGCGGCGCGGGCCGCTTGCACCTCGCCGCGCCGTGCCATCAGGCCGGCCAGCCCGATCGGTGCCAGCACCAGCGGCAGGGTGCAGGCTTGGCCCAGCAGATCGGTGCCGGTGTCGACGCCGGCGACATCGACCAGCACGCGCTGACGCAGCCTCAGTGCGGCCCAGCCGGCCGGATTGGCGGCTAGGGTCTGCTCGGCACCGGAACCGCCGTCGAGGTAGTCGAACAAGAAGCGCGGCAGTCGGCGTTCGGCACCTGCGCGGTAGTCGGCGGTGTCGCTGGGGTAGGACAGCAGTCGGGACATGGCGGTGG
>Ga0209103_1000485_pt1 | contig 12482 bp, 13 predicted proteins | sample 4C3metaG_FD_184152 | JGI IMG/M metagenome (GOLD analysis project Ga0209103, IMG submission 184152) | Freshwater bacterial and archeal communities from Indian Creek, Illinois, USA - 4C3 metaG (SPAdes) (version 2) | ecosystem: Environmental > Aquatic > Freshwater > Unclassified | place: USA...
ACCAGTTCCCACGGGCGGGCCTTGAAGCGGTAGACCTTGTTGGTCAGCGCGCCGACCGGACAGACGTCGATGACGTTGCCGGAGAGCTCGCTCATCAGCGGCTTGCCGTCGTACGTGCCGATCTGCAAGTTTTCACCGCGGTACATGCCGCCCAGCTCGTGAGTGCCGGCCACTTCGGCGGTGAAGCGCACGCAGCGTGTGCAATGGATGCAGCGCGTCATCTCGGTGGCGACCAGCGGGCCAAGATCCTCGTCAGCCACGACGCGCTTGCGCTCGACATAGCGACTGATCGAGCGGCCATAGCCCATCGAGACGTCCTGCAGCTCGCACTCGCCGCCCTGGTCGCAGATCGGGCAGTCGAGCGGATGGTTGACCAGCAGGAATTCCATGACGTTGCGTTGCGCATCGAGCGCGCGCTTGGTCTGGGTGGTGATCTTCATGCCTTCCATCACCGGCGTGGCGCAGGCCGGCGCCGGCTTTGGCATCTTTTCGACATCGACCAGGCACATGCGGCAGTTGGCCGCGATCGGTAGCTTCTTGTGGTAGCAAAAGCGCGGGATCGCGATACCGGCCTTGTCAGCGGCCTGGATGATCATCGAGCCCTTGCGCACCTGCATCGGTACGCCGTCGATCTCGATGTTCACCGCGTCGGTGGCCGGAGCGGTGGGCGTGACGGCGCTCATGCGGCCTGCTCCGTGACAACACCGGCCGCCTGGTCGTCGACCAGGAAGCGCTTGTTGACGATGGCGTACTCGAACTCGCTCCAGAACTGGCGCAGGAAGCCCTGCACCGGCCAGGCGGCGGCTTCGCCGAAGGCGCAGATGGTGTGGCCTTCGATCTGCCCGGCGGCGGCTTTCAGCATGTGCAGGTCCTCGAGCGTGGCTTTGTGCTCGACGATGCGGGTAAGCACGCGGTACATCCAGCCCGTGCCCTCACGACATGGCGTGCACTGGCCGCAGCTCTCCTTGAAATAGAAACGGGCGATGCGCTGGCAGGCCCGCACCATGCAGGTGGTGTCGTCCATCACGATGACGGCCCCCGAGCCGAGGCCGGAACCGGCTTTCTGGATACTGTCGTAGTCCATGGTGAGCCCGAGCATGGTCTCGCCCGGCAGCACCGGCATCGAGGATCCTCCCGGGATAACAGCTTTCAGCTTGCGGTCACCGCGCATGCCGCCGGCCATTTCCAGCAGATCCTTGAACGGCGTACCGAGACGGATCTCGAAGTTGCCGGGCTTGACCACATGGCCGGAAACCGAGAAAACCTTGGGCCCGCCGTTGTTGGGCTTGCCCAAGCCCAGGAACCACTCCGCGCCGTTGCGCAGGATGGCCGGCACCGAGGCATAGGTCTCGGTGTTGTTGATCGTGGTCGGCCGGCCGTAGAGGCCAAAATTGGCGGGAAACGGCGGCTTGTAGCGCGGCTGTCCCTTCTTGCCCTCCAGCGACTCCATCAGCGCGGTCTCTTCGCCGCAGATGTAGGCACCGGCACCGAGCGCGGAGTGCATATCGATATCGACGCCGCTGCCCTGCACGTTCTTGCCCAGCCAGCCGTTGGCGTAGGCGTCTTTCAACGCCTCCTCGAAGTGCTCGAAGGGCTCGTGGTGGAACTCGCCGCGCAGGTAGTTGTAGGCCACGGTCGAGCCGGTGGCGTAGCAGGCGATGGCCATGCCCTCGATCACCGCATGCGGGTTGTAGCGCAGGATGTCGCGGTCCTTGCAGGTGCCCGGCTCGGATTCATCGGAATTGCAGAGGATGTACTTCTGCCCCGGCGCGTTGCGCGGCATGAAACTCCACTTGAGCCCGGTCGGAAAACCGGCACCGCCGCGACCACGCAAGCCGCTCTGCTTGATCTGTTCGATGATCTGCTCGGGAGCGATCTTCTCGGCGAGAATCTTGCGCCAGGCCGCATAACCGCCGACCTTCAGGTAGTTCTCGTAGGACCAGGGTTTGTCGAAATGCAGCGTGGTGTAGACGACCTGGTGCTCCTGCGGTGCAGGGCCGACCGGGCCGGTGGCGCGGGATGCGTGCGAAGCGTGGTGTGCCATGCGTGGCCTCACTTCAACTCGTCGAGGATGGCGTCGATCGACGCCGGGGTCAGCTTCTCGTGGTAATGGCCGTTGACCACCATCATCGGTGCACCGGCACAGGCGGCGAGGCATTCCTCCTCGACCTTGAGCCAGACCCGGCCGTCGGCGGTGGAGTCGCCGTGCCGGATGCCCAGTTTCTTCTCGCAGTGGCGCACGAGATCTTCCGCGCCATTGAGCCAGCAACTGATGTTGGTGCAGACGGCGACCACGTTGCGGCCGACCGGCTCCAGCGCGAACATCGAATAGAACGTCGCCACCTCGTAGGCCCAGACCGGCGGGATGCCGATGTACTTGGCCACCGCCGCGATCAGCTCGTCGGTGAGGTAGCCCTGGTTCTGCTCCTGCGCGGCGATCAGCGCCTGGATGACGGCGGAGCGGCGACGGTCGGCCGGGAAGCGCGCCAACCATTCCTCGATACGGGCGCGGGTGGCATCGGAGAGCGCGACCATCGGGTCGACATGCTGGCAGGCCGCGAAATTGCCCGTGGCTTTCATCGGTCGATCTCTCCGAACACGACGTCGTAGGTGCCGATCATGGCGACGACGTCCGACAGCATATGGCCCTTGACGATGGTGTCCATCGAGCTCAGGTGGGCGAAGCCCGGGGCGCGCAGCTTGAGCCGGAAGGGCTTGTTGGCACCGTCCGAGACGAGGTAGGCGGCGAACTCGCCCTTGGGTGCCTCGACCGCGGCATAAACCTCGCCGGCGGGCAGCGAATAGCCCTCGGTGAACAGCTTGAAGTGGTGGATCAGGGCTTCCATATCGCCCTTCATCTGCTCGCGCGAGGGCGGGGCGACCTTGAAGTTGTCGACCATCACCGGGCCGGGGTTGACGCGCAGCCAGGCCACTGCCTGCTTGATGATGCGGGCCGACTGGCGCATCTCCTCGATGCGCACGAGATAACGGTCGTAGCAGTCGCCGTTACTGCCCACCGGGATGTCGAAATCGACCTCGTGATAGCAGGCGTAGGGCTGCTTCTTGCGCAAATCCCAGGCGATGCCGGAACCGCGCAGCATCGGGCCGGTCATGCCCCAAGCCAGGGCCTGCTCGGGACTGATGACGCCGATGTCGACGGTACGCTGCTTCCAGATGCGGTTGTCGGTGAGGAGAGTTTCGTACTCGTCGACCCGCTTCGGGAAGTCGTCGGCGAAGGCATCGAGGAAGTCGAGCATCGAACCCTCGCGCCACTCGTTGACGCGCTTGAGTTCCTTGCCCTTGCGCCACGGCGACTCGGCGTACTTCGGCATCGTGTCCGGCAGGTCGCGGTACACCCCACCCGGGCGGTAGTAGGCCGCGTGCATGCGCGCACCCGACACCGCCTCGTAGCAGTCCATCAGCTCCTCGCGCTCGCGGAAGGCGTAGAGGAACATCGCCATCGCGCCGAGGTCGAGGCCGTTGGTGCCCACCCACATCAGATGATTGAGGATGCGGGTGATCTCGTCGAACAAGGTGCGGATCATCTTGGCGCGCGGCGGCGACTCGATGCCGGCGAGGCGCTCGATGGCCATCACGTAGGCGTGCTCGCTGCACATCATCGAGACGTAGTCGAGGCGATCCATGTAACCGATCGACTGGTTGTAGGGCTTCGACTCGGCGAGCTTCTCGGTGCCACGGTGCAGCAGGCCGATGTGCGGATCGGCGCGGCGGACGGTCTCGCCGTCCATCTCCAGCACGAGGCGCAGCACGCCGTGGGCCGCCGGATGCTGCGGCCCGAAGTTCATCGTGTAGTTGCGGATCTCTTGGTTCATCGCGGCAGGGGTCATGGCTCAGGCCTTCTTCGCCGCGTTTTCCGAGGCCGCCTGATGCCAGCGCGAGTCCTCGCGCACCACGCGCGGCACGCCGACGCGCGGTTCGACCGAGGTCACGGGCTCGTAGACGATGCGCTGCTTCTCGGCGTCGTAGCGGACTTCGACGTTGCCGATCAGCGGGAAATCCTTGCGGAACGGGTGGCCGACGAAACCGTAGTCGGTGAGGATGCGACGCAGGTCCGGATGACCATCGAAGACGATGCCGAAGAGATCGAAAGCCTCGCGCTCGAACCAGTCCAGCCCGACCCAGACACCGACCAGCGAGGGCACGACCGGCAGGTCGTTGTCGGTGGCGAAAACGCGCAGGCGCAGTCGGCAATTGTTGCGGATCGAGAGCAGATGGACGCTGATCGCGAAGCGCCGCTCCGGGCCGTTGCCACGCGGCCGGTTGGCCCAGGCGAAACGGCCGGGACCATCCCCGCCCTGCACGCCACGCGAGAAGCCCTCGCTGCTGACCGCGGTGGTTTCCCACTCGGCCAGTCCGTAGCCCAGGAAGTCGAGGCCGGCAAGATCGACGGCCTGCTCGAAGTGGAACTCGGGTTCGTCGCGCAGGGCACGCGCGACCTCGACGAGATGGCCAGGCGCGAGCTCGAGGGTGGTCTCGCCCCGGGCTTCGAAGATGACTTGGACGCGCTCGCCGAAGCGGGCACGGAGACGCTCGGCAAGACGCGGCGGGACTTCGGTCATGGCGGATTCTACGGGCTTTCCGTTCGGCGGCAGGGTGCGCTTTCAGCGCACGATGGTGTTGGTCCGGCGGATCTTTTTCATCAGCTGCAGGATGCCGTGGACCAGGGCTTCCGAGGTCGGCGGGCAACCCGGCACATAGATATCGACCGGCACCACGCGATCACAGCCGCGCACGACCGAGTAGCTGTAATGGTAGTAGCCACCGCCGTTGGCGCAGCTGCCCATCGAGATCACCCACTTCGGCTCGGGCATCTGGTCGTAGACCTTGCGTAGGGCCGGGGCCATCTTGTTGCACAGGGTGCCGGCCACGATCATCACGTCGGACTGCCGCGGCGAGGGACGGAACACCACGCCGAAACGGTCGAGGTCGAGGCGTGCAGCGCCGGCGTGCATCATTTCGACCGCGCAACAAGCCAGGCCGAAGGTCATCGGCCACATCGAGCCGGTGCGCGCCCAGTTGACCAGCGTGTCGACCGAGGTGGTGACGAAGCCGCGCTCGAGCAGCGGATTGTCACCCTCAGGCCGCAGCAGATCGTCGACCCGGCCGAGCGGCTCGGGGTTGTGCATCACGCGCGAGATGGTCTGGATCACTCCCATTCCAGTGCTCCCTTCTTCCACTCGTAGATGAAGGCGAACAACAACAAGCCGAGGAACCCGGCCATGGCCCAGAGCGCCGGCTCGCCGATGTCGCGATAGACCACCGCCCACGGGAACAGGAAGGCGATTTCCAGATCGAAGACGATGAACAGGATGGCGACGAGGTAATAACGCACGTCGAAGGGCATGCGCGCGTCCTCGAAGGCCTCGAAGCCGCACTCGTAGGGCGAGAGCTTCTCGCTGTCCGGGCGCTTCGGTCCGAGCAGCCAGCCGGCCACGAGCAGGACCACGCCCAAACCAGTGGAGACGATCAGGAACAGCAGGATCGGCAGGTACTCGCCCAGCATGCAGGCCTCGGCTAGCGCCCGTGGGGCGCATTGCGGCCGCGCCCGGTGAGGCGCGATCCATTGCGTGTCGATTGTGTGGTGCCCAAGGGGGGACTCGAACCCCCACGACTTACGTCGCTACCACCTCAAGGTAGTGCGTCTACCAATTCCGCCACCTGGGCTTTTTTTGCTTGTCCCGCGTGAGCCGCGAAACCATGGAGATTGTATCAGGCCATCAGCCGCCGGAATCGTTCCCGGGTGAATCCTGCGGCACTTCCGCCGGGGCTGGTGCGGCCGGCGGAACCACCGGCACCGGAACGGCGGCTGGCGGCGATTCGGGCACGGCCGGAATGGCCTCGGCGGCCTCGGCCATGATGCCGATGGAATCGCTTTCGGCCGGCAGCAGACGGCCGCCGTGGCGGCTGGCGTACCAGGCCATGCCCAAGCTCAGGGCGAAGAACGCGATGGCCAGCCACTTGGTCGACTTCGACAGGAAGTTGGCCGAGCCGGAGGCACCGAAGACGGTGGCCGAAGCCCCGCCGCCGAAGCCGGTACCGGCCTGCGCGCCAGCACCGCGTTGCATGAGGATCAGCACGATCATCGCGACAGCGATGATGACGTAGATGACGGTGGCGATGACGATCCAGTTCATGGCACTCAGTTCACCGTGCCGCTGCGGCGGCGATGGCGAGGAATTCAGTGGCGACCAGCGAAGCGCCGCCGACGAGACCCCCATCGACGTCGGGCTGGGCGAACAGCTCGGCGGCGTTGGCGGCTTTCACGCTGCCCCCGTAGAGGATGGGCAGCGAGCCGGCGATTGTAGCATCACGAGAACGCAATTCGCCACGCAAGAAGGCATGGACCTGCTGGACCTGCTCCGGCGAGGCGGTGCGGCCGGTGCCGATGGCCCAGACCGGCTCGTAGGCCAGCACCGCGCCCCGGAACGCTTCGATGCCACCGCGCTCGAGCACAGCCGCGATCTGCCCGGAAAGCACCCACTCGGTCTGGCCGGCCTCGCGCTGGTGCAGGCTCTCGCCGACACAGAGGATCGGCACCAGGCCGGCGCGCCGGGCGGCCAGCAGCTTCTCGGCCACCCGGTCGCTCGATTCCTCGTGGTATTGGCGGCGCTCGGAGTGCCCGACCAGCACATGGCTGGCACCGATGTCGCGCAGCATCGCCCCGGCAACCTCGCCGGTGTAGGCACCGGAATCGTGGAGATCGAGGTCCTGGGCACCAAAGCCCAGACGCCGGCCACCAAAGCCAGTCACCGCCTCGGCCAAGTAGGGCAGCGGCGGCAGCACCAGCACTTCCACACCCGGTGGCAGGCCGTCCGCCAACGCGGACAGCAAAGCCCGGGTGCTGGCGCGGTTGCCGTTGAGCTTCCAGTTGCCGGCGACGATACGAGGGCGCATGCCGTTTCCTGATCGGGAGAAAGAGGGCGGCGAGGATACCAGTCCGGTTCGGACCGGGCCGTTTCAGGCCAGCTTGATCTCGCGCAGGCGTTCCATCAGATAGCCATGTGCGGTGATCGGTTCGGGATAGCGGTTCGGATTGTCCGGCGTAATGCAGCCCGGCAGCGTCTCGATCAGGAAATCCGGGTTCGGATGCAGGAAGAACGGCGTCGAGTAGCGCGGCTTGCGCGCGGCCTCGCCTGGCGGATTGACCACGCGGTGCGTGGTCGAGGGGTACACGTGGTTGCTCAGGCGCTGCAGCATGTCGCCGATATTGACGACGATGGTGTCCTCGTCGGCGGTGAACGGCACCCACTCGCCCTTGCGCGACAGCACTTCCAGGCCGGCGGCACTGGCACCCACCAGCAGGGTGATCAGATTGATGTCCTCGTGCGCGCCGGCGCGAACGTTCGGGATGTCGTCGGCGGTGATCGGCGGGTAGTGGATCGGGCGCAGGATGCTGTTGCCGACATCGGTCTTGTCGGCGAAGAACTGCTCCGGCAGGCCGATGTGCAGGGCGAGTGCGGCAAGCACCTGCGAACCGAGCGCGTCGAGTGTGGTGTAGAGGCCATAGGCGACCTCTTTGAACTCGGGGATCTCGCTCGGCCAGAGGTTGGGCGGCATCACCCCGGCATGCTTCGAATCACGCGGGATCTCGCGGCCGACGTGCCAGAACTCCTTCAGGTCGAAGTGTTTGGCACCTTTCGCGGTTTCGATGCCGAAGGGCGTGTAGCCACGCGCGCCGCCACCGCCGGGCACGTGGTACTTCTGCTTGGCCTCTTCCGGCAGCGCGAAGAAGCGCCGGAACAGGTCGTAGGCGGCATCGATCCGCGCCTGCGGGATGCCGTGGCCGCGGATGCCGGCAAAGCCCCATTCGCGATAGGCGGCACCGAGCTCGGCAACGAAGGCTGCGCGGTCGGCGACGCTGGCGGGTGCGGTGAAGCGGCGGATGTCGAGGGTGGGGATGGCGGGCATCGGCGAGGCTCGTGGCAGGACAGGAGCGGATCGTCGCGCCGGCGGATTCGCGCCGGCATGACGCGGATCAAGCGGCGGCTTTCACCGCGGCGGCCAGCGAATCGAGGACACGCTGCATCAGGCCGGTGTCGTCGGCTTCGACGGTGACGCGCACCACCGGCTCGGTACCGGAGGGTCGCAGGAAGGCGCGCCCCCTGCCCTGCACCGCTGCCTGCGCCTCGGCCAGCGCGGCCTTGACGCTATCGGCCTCGGCGGGCCTGACGCCCTGCGCCACACGGACGTTGACGGTTTTCTGCGGCACCTTGGAAAGCCCGGCCAGCGCCTGCTGCAAGGAGAGGCCGCGACGGCGCAGCACCTCCAGCACCTGCAGCGCGCTGACGATGCCATCGCCGGAGCTGACGCGGTCGAGGCAGAGCAGGTGACCCGAGGTCTCGCCGCCGAGTACCGCCGAGTGCTCCAGCAGCGCCTGGTGCACGTAACGGTCACCGACTTTGGCGCGCAGGAAACCAATGCCACGCTCGGCGAGCGCACGCTCGAGGCCGTAATTGGTCATCAGGGTGCCGACCACCGGGCCGTGCAGGCGGCCGCTGGCCTGCCAGTCCTCGGCGAGCACCCAGAGCAGGTCGTCGCCGTCGCGCACCGCGCCGTCACCATCGACGAACAGCACGCGGTCGCCGTCGCCGTCGAAGGCGATGCCGAGCTCGGCGCCGGTCTCGCGCACACGCGCGGCCAGTGCGCCGGGATGCGTCGAGCCGAACCCCTCGTTGATGTTCAGGCCATTGGGCTCGACGCCGATCGCATCGACGCGAGCACCCAGCTCGCGGAACACCAGCGGCCCCAGCTGGTAGGTAGCACCGTGCGCGCAATCGACGACGATGCGCATGCCGCCAAGGTCGAAATTCCTTGGCACCGAGCCCTTGCAGGCCTCGACGTAGCGTGCCACCGCATCGCGGGTACGGATGGCCTTGCCGAGCTTTTCGGAAGCCACCGTGCTGAACGGTGATTCGAGCGCGGCCTCGATGGCCAGCTCGGTGGCGTCATCGAGTTTCTCGCCTTCGGCGGAGAAGAACTTGATGCCGTTGTCGTGGTGCGGGTTGTGCGAGGCGGAAATCACGATGCCGCCGTCGGCACGCAGCGAGCGCGTCAGGTGCGAGACGGCCGGCGTCGGCATCGGCCCCATCAGTTGCACGTCCACACCGGCGGCGACCAGGCCGGCTTCCAACGCCGCCTCGAACATGTAGTTGGAGATGCGGGTGTCCTTGCCGATCAGCACCATCGGCTTGCGCCACTCGCCCTCGCCGCGGCGCGCGCGCAGCGCGCGGCCGTAGGCATTGCCGAGGCGCAGCACGAAATCCGCCGAGATGACCCCCTCGCCGACCCGGCCACGGATGCCGTCCGTGCCGAAATACCTGCGCACCGACACTCAGGCCGCCTCGACCGGGGCCGGCTGGCGACCCAGCAGGGCCAGCAGGGCGGCGATCTTTTGCCGCATCCGGCGGCGGTCGACGATGGCATCGACCGTGCCATGCTCCATCAGGAACTCGCTGCGCTGGAACCCTTCCGGCAGGGTCTCGCGCACGGTCTGTTCGATCACCCGCGGGCCGGCGAAGCCGATCAGCGCCTTGGGCTCGGCGAGGTTGATGTCGCCCAGCATGCCCAATGACGCCGAAACACCGCCGGTGGTCGGATGCGTCAGCACCGAGATGTAGGGCACGCCGGCACGGCGCAAACGGGCGATGGTGGCCGAGGTCTTGGCCATCTGCATCAGCGAGAACAGACCCTCCTGCATGCGGGCGCCGCCGGTGGCCGAGAAGCACACCAACGCGCTGCGGTCGGCCAGCGCGCGCTCGGCGGCCAGGGCGAAACGCTCGCCCACCACCGACCCCATCGAGCCACCCATGAAACGGAACTCGAAAGCCGCGACACAGAGCGGCAAGCCGAGCAGCCGGCCGGAACCGGCGACCAAGGCATCCTTCTCGCCAGTCGATTTCTGCGAGGCCTTGATGCGATCGGCGTATCGCTTCTGATCGCGGAATTTCAATGCGTCGACCGGCCCGAGATGCGCCCCGATCTCCTCGAAACTTTCGGCATCGAGAAAATGGGCGAGCCGCTCGCGGGCACCGATCGGCATGTGGTGGTCGCACTTCGGGCAGACGTGCTGGTGCGTGTCCACCTCGGGGGCATAGAGCGCCGCGCCGCAGTTGTCGCACTTCTCCCACAAACCCTCGGGCACGCCGCGCTTGCCGCCGCCCTGGGTACGGATGCCGCCGAGTTTCAGCTTGTTCAACCAGCTCATGGAAAGGCCTGGATGGTCGGGGGGCACAGTCTAGCGCGGGCGGGCCGGAGCGGGCTGGCGCGGCTCGGGGCAGGACAGACCCGAGTCCGCGGAGAGCGGCCTGCCGAATCCGCATGGCAGGCGCGACGGCCGACAAACCCGCGGCGCTCAGCCGTCCAAGCCCGCCCGGATCGGCTGCAGGAACGCGCGCGCGGCTTCGATGGGATCGGCGGCCTCGGCCAACACCTGCACCAGCGCGCTGCCGACGATGACGCCGTCGCCGTGGGCGGCAAGTGCTTTGGCGGAAGCCGCGTCCTTGATGCCGAAGCCGATCAGCACCGGCACCGGGCTGTGCGCGCGGACGACGGCGGCGCGGGCAGCGACATCACCGGTATCGAGCTTGGCCGCCCCGGTGACGCCGGCGAAGCTGACGTAGTAGAGGTAGCCCTGCGCGTGGCGATGCAGCGGGGCAAGGCGCGCCTCGGTGGTGGTCGGCGCGACCAGCGCGACCAGGTGCAGGCCGCGGGCGCTGAGCACCTCGCGCACCGGGTCGGCTTCCTCGGGCGGCAGGTCGACCAGCAGCACGCCATCGACGCCGGCGGCGGCGGCCTCGTCGGCGAAGCGCTCAAGTCCGCGCATCTCGATCGGATTCAGATAGCCCATCAGCACGACCGGCGTTGCCGCGTCACGCGCACGGAACGCGCGAACGCTTTCGAAGACGAAGGACAGGCCGACCTTGCGCTCGATGGCGCGCTCGGAGCTTTTCTGGATGACCGGGCCGTCGGCCATCGGATCGGAGAACGGCACGCCGAGCTCGATCAGGTCGGCGCCACCCTCGACCAGGGCGTGCATCACCGGCACGGTGGCTTCACGTGAGGGATCACCCGCCGTGATGAAAGGCACGAGGGCTTTGCGGCCGGCGGCTTTCAGCGCGGCGAGGCGAACATCGATGCGATTGGCCGCCGCGGCGGTGGCGAGGACGGCGCTCACAGTTCGATCCCTTCGCGCTTGGCGATGGTGAAGATGTCCTTGTCGCCGCGGCCGGAAAGGTTCACCAGCACGCGTTGGTCGCGGCGCATCGTCTTCGCGAGCTTCATCGCCTGCGCCACGGCGTGGCTGCTCTCGAGCGCCGCGAGGATGCCCTCGCTGCGCGCCAGCCGGTGGAAGGCCTCCATGCACTCGGCATCGGTGATGCCGACATAGGTCGCGCGCCGCGTGTCCTTCAGGAACGCGTGCTCGGGGCCGACGCCGGGGTAGTCGAGCCCGGCCGAGATCGAATGCGTCTCGGTGATCTGGCCGTCGTCGTCGCAGATCAGGTAGGTGCGGTTGCCGTGCAGCACGCCGGGGCGGCCCGCCACCAGCGAGGCCGCGTGGCGGCCGGTCTCGATGCCATCGCCGGCGGCTTCGGCACCGATCAGCGCCACCTCGCGGTCGTTGAGGAAGGCGTGGAACATGCCGATGGCGTTGCTGCCGCCACCCACGCAGGCGACCACGGCATCGGGCAGCGCGCCGTATTCGGCGAGCATCTGCGCGCGCGATTCCTTGCCGACCACGGCGTTGAAATCGCGAACGAGCGTCGGGTAGGGGTGCGGGCCGGCCACCGTGCCGATGATGTAGAAGGTGTCGTGCACGTTGGTCACCCAGTCGCGCAGTGCTTCATTGAGCGCGTCCTTGAGCGTTTTGCTGCCACTTTCCACCGGCACCACGGTGGCGCCGAGCAGCTTCATGCGGAACACATTGGGTGCCTGGCGCACGACGTCGGTGGCACCCATGTAGACCACACATTCAAGACCAAGGCGCGCGGCCACCGTGGCCGAAGCGACGCCGTGCTGGCCGGCCCCGGTCTCGGCGATGATGCGGGTCTTGCCCATCCGCTTGGCGAGCATGCCTTGGCCGATGGTGTTGTTGATCTTGTGCGCGCCGGTGTGGTTCAAGTCTTCGCGCTTGAGCAGGATCTGCGCGCCGCCGACCAGCGCCGAGAGGCGCGCCGCGTGGTAGATCGGGCTCGGGCGGCCGACGTAGTGCTTGTAATCGTCGGCCAGCTCGGCCTGGAACTGCGGATCGGACTGCGCGACGCGGTAGGCCTCGGCCAGCTCGGCCAAGGGCTGCATCAGTGTCTCGGCGACGAAACTCCCGCCGTAGGGGCCGAAGTGGCCGCGGGCGTCCGGGTACTGGTGGAAGTCCTCAACGGACGTCGGGATCTGCGATGAAGCCATCGGCACGGCGAACCTCGTTCACGAAACGGTGCATGCGCTCGCCGTCCTTGCGGCCGGGAGCG
>Ga0209103_1000486_pt1 | contig 12447 bp, 7 predicted proteins | sample 4C3metaG_FD_184152 | JGI IMG/M metagenome (GOLD analysis project Ga0209103, IMG submission 184152) | Freshwater bacterial and archeal communities from Indian Creek, Illinois, USA - 4C3 metaG (SPAdes) (version 2) | ecosystem: Environmental > Aquatic > Freshwater > Unclassified | place: USA: Indian...
TTATACGGTCATCAGTTTTATGATAAATCGGTCTGATTTCTAGAGCGGCTGTTTTGAGATTTCTGAAAGCCTTTTCAACCTTTATCAAATCTTTGTAGCTTTTGACCGCTTCAAAAGCGGACAAATTATCTGCCGGAACATCGGTAAATACGACATAACAGCCATCTAAACGTGATTCCAGTTCGATTTTAGCTTTATCTAATCTATAGGTTAAGTTGTCATCAGAACCCTCAAAGATTATGAACTTTGCCATTTTGTAATTGTTGACTATTTTTCCAGCGCGAACGGCTTTACTGTTCTTGGTTTTTCTTGTGTATGCAATGATTTTGTCTAACTCCTCGGTGGTTTTTTGAATAAGTCTCTGTCTTGTTCTGGCTTCTTTTTCTTCCATGAGAGGGTTTTTACACAACATATATCGAATATCGCCATCAATCACTTCTACGATATTGTTTTTATCGAAAAGGCTCATTTGGATTGTGCCTTTATCGTTCAATTGTTGAATCTTTCCGTGATTCAAGGCAGATATTACTTTAACTGTACTGTGGTCAATTTGCTCATATTTTGCTTGGGTTATCATTCCACGGTCGCCAACAAAAATGACGTTCAGGATTCCATATTTTTGCTTTATTTCATTGATTTTGTCCAGAACTGTATTTTCGTCTTTGGTATTACCCTTAAAAACTTCAACAGCCACCGGGCATCCGTCTTTATTGCAAAGCAATGATATGACAATCTGCTCGTGACCACGTTTTTTATCACGATTGTAGCCAAAGTCAACTATCTCACTATCTTCGTATTCGCCTTCCATGTAGCAACTGGTTATATCATAAAGAACCAATGTGCCGTCTTGCAAGTGCTTTGATGCAAGGGCTTTCTGGATCGCCTCCTGGCGCAAGAAGAGTTTGTCCATTGCGTCATAGCAGTGAGTATCTACATCGATTCCTCCTTGAATTCCACAAACTTCCCAAAGCGAACTGTAAGCTGAACACTTTGACAATGATAATTTACTGCCCGCATACACTAATCGGCCAACTATCATGGCGCAAGCTGCTTGAACCCATTCTTGGACCGGGCGGGAGTGGATAGCTTTTTGTAGCCCAATCTCCCTAATGATAGAAAAACATGCAAAAGAAGCTCCATACTCACGACTTGATAGTATTTTAAAATCTTCCTTGGGCACGGCTTTATTTTGCAAGGCTGCTTGCATGGTACGCAGTTGTTCAAGCGAAAGCCCCGGAAGTGAAGCTATTGTCTTGTGCTTTACTTTGCCGTTTTCGCGGTATGAAGTCCTCAAGACCCCATAAGGATTTTTCCTGTGAGTTTGAATTTCAAGATGGTAAGGGCTGGATTTTGTATTCAACGGGGTAGCCTCCTTCTTCGGTATGGCTACATACTATCACATTTTATATCTGATGTCAAATATATTTATCGACATTTAGATTCATTTGTCTGGCTACATTTGAAGCCTAAAATTGCCTTCAACCCTTATGTAATAAGGGCTAGAGCGCACTCGTGAAAAAGAAGATGCGTATAAAGTACTTTGATGAGGCTGATGGACTGTTTCGCTGGGTACCCATGAGTTGGGAGTCGAATGATGTAACCGGGGTTTTCGACTTCTGGAGAGGAACCATTCCCGCTAGCGCCAGCCGCAAGTGGTACAGATTTCAGATTAATGATGGCATGGCTACGGCTTGGTTGAATGCCCACGGCATAACTTCCGCTGAGCCCACTCGCGGTGATTTCTGGGTTGTTCCCGGTTTCAGAACACCTAACTGGGCTAAGAATGCCGTTTTTTATCAGATATTTCCTGATCGTTTCCGTGATGGAAATCCTGCCAATAATATTACGAGTGGGCAGTGGATATATGAAGGTTTTCCAACATGGGCTAGGGCGTGGAATGAACTTCCAGAGCAACCCGGTCGAAGTCGAGATTTTTTTGGGGGTGATCTTATCGGAGTTCGAGAAAGACTTGCCCCATATCTTCAGCAACGGCTTGGGATTAACGCTATATACTTCAATCCCATCACACAATCGCCATCTAACCACAAGTACGATGTTCGAAATTACTGGTTGGTAGCCCCGCAACTTGGATCTAATATTGACTTCCAAAATTTAATGACTGATGCTCGTAGCACTGCTAATTTTACTGGAGACTATCAGGTCAGGGTAGTGCTGGATGGAGTGTTTAATCATTCCGGCAGTTGGAATCGATGGTTTGACAGAGAGGGTCTATACTCCACATTTGGTGCTTTTGAAAGTCAGACCAGTCAGTGGTCACCATACTATACTTTTAGGGTTTGGCCTCATGATTACGCAACTTTCCATGGTGTTCGAACTTTACCCAAACTGAACTACAGATCCAACGCTCTGCGTGATGACGTATACCGTAGAGCTGATTCAGTAGCACAATTCTGGCTGAGAACTCCATTTTTTGTTGATGGGTGGCGGCTTGACGCACCCATGTATACTGGTATGGATGGAACCGATTTAGGCAATCATGACATTTGGAGAGAGTTCCGAAGCCATGTAAAGGGTGTAAATAGTGATGCCTTGATTGTCGGTGAGTACTGGGGAGCTGCAACTCGCTGGCTTGAAGGAGATCAATGGGATTCAGCCCAAAATAAACATGGTTTTACTACGCCGGTTTCTCGCTGGATAACAGGGATGGGTGTTATGGGTGATCATGCTCCCATCGATACTGCCACTTTTGATCGATGGATCAGGGAAGCTTTAGGCAACAATCCTTGGCCGGCTACTGTTACTATGTGGAATGCATTATCAAATCATGACATACCACGATTTCTTCATCGGGCAGGAGGAGATCACTGGCGACTTAAATTAGCAACTATCTTCCAGATGACCTTTGTTGGCGCTCCTAAGATCTACTACGGCGATGAGATCGGCATGACAGGAGGGCGAGATCCGGATAACCGCCGGACATTTAATTGGGAGGAGAGCACTTGGAACACTGCTGTCTTTGATCTCCATAGAAGTTTGATTTCCATTCGGAATTCTCTCCCTGCACTGCGCACCGGATCCTTCAGATCCATGGTGATAGACAACGCAAATCGTATTTATGCCTTCGGACGATGGGATGCAGCCAATCAGATAGCGGTGGCGCTAAACGCCCAACCCTTTAGACAAACAGTGACCATTCCGGTATGGCAGTTGAGCGTTCCAAATGGAACTGTAATGAGAGACAGACTTTCAGGAACCAATCATACTGTTGTAAACGGAACGGTGACGGTAACTGTAGATGGCCATTATGGAGCAATTCTCGTACGACAGTAATAGAACACGATAAAAGCATCAAGACAGTTTGAAATAGGAGTCTCTGGCAAGACTCATGAGGGGCGGGGATTTTCTTCCGTTCCTCTTGTGTCTTGCATTTTGAGGGATTAAATAAATAATTTTCAAAATTGCTATTTACAACTTGATATAGGTTTGATAGAATATTTACAGAGCAAACGATTGCACAAAAGGGGACTTATTAAATCAGTGAGTACTACCATAAATGATATAGCAAAAGTGGCAAATGTTTCACCTTCAACCGTATCGAGGGTGATTGCTAATAACTCTAGGATAAGTAAGGAAACTTCTGAGAATGTAAGGAAAATCATGAAGGAAATGAATTATTATCCTAACATGATCGCCAGATCTCTTGCGATAAGAACTACAAAAATATTTGCTGTAATGGTGCCGGGGGATGCTGAAAAAACTTTTCTTCACCCCTTTTTCCCTGAAGTATTGAGGGGTATCACTGCGGCATCATATAGGAATGATTACAAAGTGCTAATCTCTGGCGTCAGTGACGTTACAGAGGAAAAGAAAGTAATAAGAGAATTTACGAGAGGAGGAATTGCTGAAGGTATTATTCTAATGACCTCAAGGGTAGCGGATCCTTCGATTGAAGAACTTACAAAGCTCAATTTTCCTTTTGTCGTAGTTGGAAAACCGGAAAGAGACAAGGAAATCAACTGGGTCGATAACAACAATTACGCAATAGGTTACGAGTTAGCTAAGCATCTTGTGGATCAGGGACATAAACGGATCGCATTCTTAGGAGTTTGCCCTGAATTTTATGTTACGGTTGATCGAATGCACGGTTATAAGCAGGCGTTGAAGGACAGTAGTTTACCTGTAATTGAGGATTTGATCATAAAAAACAAATTTAGAGAAGATAACGGTTATGATTTAATGCAGAGGCTCTTTGATATAGGTAAAAAACCGACAGCGGTTATAGCATGCGATGATTTACTGGCATTTGGCGTATTAAAGTCGATTGCAGAACATAGTCTCAGCGTTCCGCAGGACATAGCGGTTGCCGGATTCAACAATGTGCCTCTTTCCGAATACTGCATACCGCCGCTTACTTCAGTTGAAGTAAATCCGTATGGTTTGGGTGTTAAGGCGGTTGAGCTTCTAATGGCGGATATAAATAGTGAACACAAAAGCTTTGATAGGGCTATTATACCGGCAAAACTTGTTATTAGAAAATCTACGGTGAGATAGAGATTTGAGCGCTTATATATAAAGAATCGGTTCTTAAATTATTATGCAAGCGTATGCATCTTTGCATAACTAGTTCGGGTAAATGACTTCAAAAGGAAGTCTTTTATACAAAAATCATAATTTTAGGAGGGTTTTATATGTTTAGGAAGGTATTGTCTTTGGCTTTGGCGGCAACGTTACTTGCGTTTATGTTGCTGGCAACGGGGTGTGCTGCGTGGTTTAGACCTGCTGAAGAACCGGCAGCAGAAGAACCAGTGGAAGAACCAACTGATGAACCAATAGAAGAACCGGCAGAAGAGCCAGCGTTAGTTCCTGAAGAAGGTGCAAGCCTTACCATTTGGGATTCGGACGATCCCAGCGGACATTGGTTTAGAGATGCAGCTATAGAATGGGGCGAAAAGCATGGCGTTGAGATTATTTATGAGCCTGTTGGATTCGGTGCAACAGTCGATCAATTGAAGGTTGACGGGCCTGCAGGATTGGGAGCGGATGTATTTTCAGCACCTCATGATCGGGTCGGTGATCTTGTGGCTGCAGGTTTGATTCTCCCGAATGATGTGTCGAATCCTGCTAACTTTATGGAATCAACGATAACCGGATTAACGATGGATGGAGTGCTATGGGGGTTTCCAACAGCGATAGAAACATATGCACTGTTCTATAATAAGGATCTTTTACCTGAACCTCCAGAAACTTGGGATGAGTTGTTGGATTTTGCAGTAGATTTTAACGATATATCCGCAAATAGATTTGCATTTATGATGCTTCCTGCTGACTTCTATTTTGCACATGGCTTTTTTGGAGGATTTGGTGGTTATGTTTTTGGTGATGGAGGAACGAATCCTGATGACATAGGGCTTAATAATGAAGGTAGCGTCGAAGCAGCGAGATTCATGCAGAGACTACAGGATATCATGCCGCTCAACACTGCAGATGTAACATACGATATAATGGTAGGTTTGTTTAGTGACGGTTATCTTGCTACCATGATTAATGGTCCATGGGCGGTTGCAGGTGTAAGGGAAGCAGGAGTGAATTTTGGTGTTGCACCTCTACCGATTTTGCCAAACGATGAAAACCCTAAAAGCTTTGCAGGGGTACGTGGGTTATTTATCAACTCTTTTACAGAATACCCGAATGCGGCAAAATTACTCCTTGAATATATTACTTCACAAGAAGTGTTAATAAGGGTATTTACGCAAGGAGGGATGCTCCCTGCACGCCTTGATCTTGTTGAAGATCCGGCAGTAATTGCTGAACCGATCACTCAGGCATTCATACAGCAGGCTACATTTGCGGTCCCTATGCCCAGTATCCCTGAGATGGGAAGTGTTTGGATTCCTATGAGCACAGCCCTTACACAAATCTGGAATGAAGATGTTGATCCCAAACCCGTATTAGATGCGGCTGTAGAAGAGATCAAAGCTGCCATAGAAATTGCCAGATAGATTCTGATTTAATTAATTGTGTATTAGCCAAGCGGTTTTTGACCGCTTGGCTGATATTTAGAAACGAATAGGTTGGAGGGGACACTATGAACCAGCATTCAACGAAGTCGTCCGTTTTGTCCGTCTTATATTCGGGTTTAGGCCAAATATACAACGGGCAATATGTGAAAGGAGTTCTTTTTGCGTTATTGCATACACTTTTTATTTTTTTGATGCTACCTTCTGTCTCCGGTTCATTATTGGGGTTATTCACATTAGGAGACACTCCTCAAAAAATAGTAAGTGGTAAGGTTGTACACGGTGATCACTCAATATTTATGATGATTTATGGGATAGTGGCGTTTCTAGTGCTTTTGGTTTTTTTAGCATTTTATATTTTTAATATAATTGATGCAAAGAAAACAGGTAAAATGAGAGACCACGGTAACCCGATAACTGATTTCAGAACTTCAATAAAGAATATTTTGGAAAAGGGTTTTCCTTATGTGCTTCTTAGTCCGGCTGTTTTGTTCACGATCTTTTTGACAGTGACACCTTTGCTTTTTGGAATCTTGATCGCATTCACTAACTACTCGGCTCCCCATCATCTCCCGCCTAGGAGTCTTGTGGATTGGGTGGGGTTTAGAAACTTTATCGACTTAATTGAAATGCCCTTTCTGAGAGGAACATTTTTAGGTGTAGCGCTTTGGACATTCATCTGGGCGATTGTAGCGACTGTTACGACGTTTTTTGGTGGCCTTATCGTAGCGGTGATCATAAATCGTCATGGGATTAAATTGAAACGATTTTGGAGGACTATCTATATTTTGCCGTGGGCTATGCCTGGGTTTATATCAATACTTATAATGAGAAACATGTTTAACGCACAATTCGGACCAATCAACCAATATTTGGAGTTTATTGGCTTGTCAGCAATTCCATGGTTTGCGGAAGTTGGCTGGGCAAGAGTCACAGCGATTATCGTCAACCTGTGGATGGGCTTTCCTTATTTTATGGCTATGATGTCAGGAGTTATGGCAGGGATTTCAAAGGAACTATATGAGGCGGCAGATATAGACGGGGCTAATCCCAGACAACAGTTTTGGAAGATAACAGTGCCGTTAGTACTTTATATGACTGCACCTCTTTTAATAATGGGATTTGCATTTAATTTCAATAATTTTGCTCTAATATATCTTTTAAGCGGTGGCGGTCCCGCTGTACCCGGATATTTTTACGCTGGAGGCACGGATATACTGATTTCATGGATATTTAAACTTACGCTCGAGCAGGGCCAATTCCATCTGGCTTCAACAGTATCGATAATAATTTTCATCTTTATAGCGTGTATTTCGATATATAACTTTAGGAATACCAGATCCTTTAAAGAGGAGGGAATGATACAATGACGACGGGAAAGATTAAAAAACAACTTACTACCACTATGATATATTTCTTTCTTGTTTTAATAGCGATCGCATGTATATATCCTATACTATGGATAATAATGGCTTCGCTCAATCCTGGAACTTCGCTGTTCGGCACTACCTTGATTCCGGACCAATTGACTACTATTCATTATGTAACCCTTTTTACTGAGCATAATTTCGGATTGTGGTACAGAAATACGCTAAACATAGCATTTTGGACAATGATTACATCAGTTGTTTTAGTGATACCTACAGCTTATGTACTATCACAGTTTCGTTTTAAAGGGCGTAAAACTACCCTGATGACAATGCTCGTGCTGCAGATGTTTCCTGGTTTCATGTCAATGATTGCTATCTTTTTGCTGCTCTTACAGTTAGGACTGTTAGATACCCATCTGGGTCTGATATTGGTGTATTCAGGAGGAGCCATTCCATTTGGTTCATGGCTTGTAAAGGGTTATTTCGACGGATTGCCAAGATCTTTATCTGAAGCCGCAAAACTTGACGGAGCAGGCAATATGACTGTTTTTACAAGAATAATGCTCCCGTTATCGACACCGATAATCACTTTCGTTGCGCTGTCAAATTTCATAGCTCCATGGATGGACTTTATTCTTGCAAGGCTTGTATTGCGCTCTGAAGAAAGAAAAACTTTGGCAATAGGACTTTTTGAAATGGTTACAGGTCATATCCATACTGAGTTTACAATGTTTGCCGCAGGTTCGGTGATGGTCGCTGTTCCTATAACAATTCTTTTCATAATTCTTCAGAAATTTGTAGTTCAGGGACTAGCCGAAGGTGCTTCAAAAATTTGACATGAAATGGGGTTAAAATTTTGCATCATGAAGCGATTTACCACTCAACATATTCGGAGTATAGCCACGCAATTGACCAGAATACTGTAGTAATTCGCATAAGAACCGCTAAAAACGATATACGGCAATGCTTTGTATGCGTAGGAGATAGGATGCATCCGGGCAATCCCATAAGTGTAGAAACAGTCGAAATGGCAAAAGTCGCACAAGACAAGCTGTTTGATTATTTCGAAGCGGAGATATGCGTTGGCTACACCCGTATATGCTATTACTTTATACTCCTAGACGAAAAAAAGTCAGTATACTATTATAACAATGATTTTTGTGACACACTTAAATTTGACAGGCAGGAGTACTTTCAATTCCACTATTTAAGGAATGAGGACATCGCAGATGTGCCGCAGTGGGCAAAGAAAGCCGTAATATATCAGATATTCCCGGACAGCTTCGCTACATCAAAAGAAGACTTTTGCGGAGAAGGGATTAGCATTCCTTTGGGCAAAGACATGTATAGCAAAAGTAGACTCGGAGGCACTCTTGATGGTATTTCAGAAAATCTAAGCTATCTGATCGATCTTGGAATAAACTGCATATATCTAAATCCGATTTTTACTGCGCGATCATATCATAAATACGATACGGTTGACTATTATTCAATTGATCCATGCTTTGGAGATAATGAAAAATTTAAGAAAATGGTAAATAGGTGCCACGAATTGAATATACGAGTGATTTTAGATGGTGTGTTCAACCATAGCGGCACGGGTTTCTTCGCATTTAAAGATGTTTTAGAAAAACAGCAAGCTTCAAAGTATAAGGATTGGTTCTTTATTGACGACTTTCCGGTCAAAATAGATGATCCGCCAAAGTACGCCTGCTTTGCTTATGTTAAAGATATGCCCAAACTAAATACCGGTAACCCAGAAGTCAGGGATTATTTTCTGGATGTTGCGACTTATTGGATAAAAGAAGCAGAGATAGACGGATGGCGACTCGATGTTGCCGACGAGGTTAACCATGATTTTTGGCGTGAGTTTAGAAATGCAGTAAAATCTATAAAAAAGGATGCATTCATTATAGGAGAAGTCTGGGATGGTTCAAAGGCCTTTTTGCAGGGAGATCAGTTCGATTCACTTATTAATTATGGTTTTACAAACGCTTGTATAGATTTTTTTGCTAAAAAAATCATAAATGCTGAGCAATTCGACGCCAGAGTCAATTTTTTACTCATGAGGTATAAGAAAAACATTCAGTATGCACAGATGAATCTTTTAGGAAGCCATGACACGACAAGATTCTTATCTCTTTGCGGGGGTGATGTGAGAAAGCTTAAGCTGGCAACTCTTTTTTTAATGACACATGTAGGGATCCCAAGTATATATTACGGTGATGAAAAGGGATTAACGGGGATTGGACGAGATGAAGAATACCGCAGACCCATGCCATGGCAGAATGACTCGTGTTCAATGGAGATTCTTAACTTTTATAAGAAACTCATTTGCATCAGAAAAACTTACATGCCAATTATGCTTGAGGATTATACTACGCTAAAAGCTGATATCGGAAAAAGTCTTTATGTGTTTTCACGTGGAAAAGCAGAAAAAAAACTAATCATTGCGATTAACAACAGTGAAAAGACTCAGAGTTTTGAGCTAAGCGTCAAAGATGGCAAAACAGAAGTTTGTGATATTTTAAACGACTCTGTGCATACTGTTTATGACAATAGGATCTTAGTTGAACTTTCTCCTTTAAGAGGGAGAATTCTTTTGGCGTGACTATAAAATGAGAGGAATGATTTAATGGATACTCTAAGTACTAAGTTAAATGCGGAAGAATTGAATTTGATCGAAAAACCTACATTAAACCTTCCGAAGGTTGCCTATTTTTGTATGGAGTACGGGTTGCACGAAGATTTTCGTATTTATTCGGGCGGTCTTGGCATATTAGCGGGCGATCTGTTAAAAGCCGCAAAAGATAAGGATTATCCTTTAGTTGCAGTAGGCATTCTTTGGCGTCAAGGCTATACAAACCAGGTGATAGACGAAGAGGGAAGAGTTTGCGACTGTTATCCTGAGTACAGATATGATTTTTTAAAGGATACAGGGGTTACAGTCAAAGTCAGAATAAGAGGAAGACAGGTAAAATGCAAAGTATGGCTTTGCGACAAATTCGGAAATGTGCCGCTTTATCTCTTGGATACGAATTTACCTGACAATCCCGATATGCTGACGACCGGACAGCTTTACGGATGGTTTTCGGAGGAGCGCATTGCGCAGGAAATCGTGTTAGGGGTAGGAGGAGTAAGGGCGCTTAAAAAGCTTGGAATCGAACCTGATGTTTATCATTTCAATGAAGGACATGCGGTCTTTGCAGGCATTGAGCTTTTAAGGGAGAAAATGGACGATGGTATTACTTTTGAGCAAGCATGTGATGAAGTGCGGGAAAAAATAGTTTTTACGACTCATACACCGGTTAAAGAGGGAAATGAAGCTCACGAACACGATCTTTTATACTTTATGGGAGCGAATAACGGGCTGACACACGGACAGATGCTCAAGCTTGGAGGCGACCCGTTCAACATGACGGTTGCGGGATTAAGGCTCTCAAAAAAGGCAAATGCGGTTGCTAAGCTGCATGGCGTCACAGCAAGAAACATGTGGAAAGATGTGGCTAATGCATCCGAGATAATTGACATAACAAACGGAGTGCATAACGGCAGCTGGCAAGATGAAAGAATCATAAGAACTTATAGGGAAGAGAAAGATTTATGGCTTGCCCATATGGAAGCCAAAAGGGAAATGATTGACGAAGTTTATGCAAGAAATGGCATAAGGCTTAAGGAAACCGTCCTTACGATAGGATTTGCAAGAAGAGCCGCTCTCTATAAAAGAAGCGATCTTATATTCAAAAACATAGATGCTATAGAACCATTGCTTAAAGGAGGGGTTTTCCAGATAATTTTCTCCGGTAAAGCCCATCCAAACGATATAAAAGGTAAAGAGATTGTGTCAACTCTTTATGAAATGTCAAGGTGTTATCCTGAAAGCGTACTGTTCATACAAAATTATGATATGAAGATAGGAAGGGTGTTAACCAGAGGCTGCGATGTTTGGCTTAATAATCCTATAAGACCTATGGAAGCAAGCGGTACTTCCGGCATGAAAGCGGCTATGAACGGTGTTTTGAATTTAAGCGTATTAGACGGCTGGTGGCCGGAAGGCTGTGTTCATAGGGTTAACGGATGGCAGATAGGAAATGGATACGAAGGAGAAAACTGCGATCAAATAGATTCCGATTCGCTCTATGATACGCTGTTTAAGGAAGTAATCCCGACATTTTATGATAACAGGCCGATATGGGTTGAAATGATGCGAGCGAGTATTGAAATGTCGCAGTTTAAATTTTCGGCGGCAAGGATGCTTGAGGACTATCACAACTTTATGTACACATGAGCTTTTAAGTATAGTGAATTATTGGCATAAAGCGTATTCCCATATATATAAATGGTAAAGCTCAATATCGAGGTCAAGATTTGAGTATAAGGATATCCAATGGCCAAAGATCGTTGACTTAAGAAGTATCGTGGCACACGGGTATGGTTAATTAATGATGGAGCTTGTCTGGAATTTTTCCTAGAAAAAGGTTCCGGTACTAATGAAGCGGCCTGAGGATTTGTTGAATGATGTAAAGCATAAAATTGTGTTTTTACAGATACTTCACGGGGATCACCCTATCGCTGTCTTTTAGCGTAATCAAGTTATCGTACATACAAACTATACCACCGGAACCGCGTTTGATATTAGGAATTTTATCAAGCAAAGCAAATGCGGAAATATCTTTTTTCTGCGGATCGGCGTGTTTTTTCATCTCAAGAGGATAGAGTGTGCCGTTATCCTCGATCAGCAGGTCAATTTCATTCATGTTCTTATCACGGTAAAAGTATAGCGGTAAATCAAGGATACCTCTGTTGTAATAACTCTTGATAATTTCCGCAAGAACAAAGGTCTCGAAAAATGCGCCCGCCATCGCTCCGCTTTTCAGCACATCCACTGTATTCCATCTGGTGAGATATGCCGCAAGACCTGTATCGAGAAAATACAGTTTCGGGGTTTTCACAGTGCGCTTCGTGATGTTATTGGAATAGGGCTTCAGCAAAGAACAGACATGGGGACGGTTCTTTTGTCTTGACAACATCGCTTTGAATTGATAAACTACACCAGGGGTGACAAAGGAATGCCAAGACAACAAAGAATCAAAAGCAAA
>Ga0209103_1000487_pt1 | contig 12417 bp, 14 predicted proteins | sample 4C3metaG_FD_184152 | JGI IMG/M metagenome (GOLD analysis project Ga0209103, IMG submission 184152) | Freshwater bacterial and archeal communities from Indian Creek, Illinois, USA - 4C3 metaG (SPAdes) (version 2) | ecosystem: Environmental > Aquatic > Freshwater > Unclassified | place: USA...
GCACCAGCCCGTGCGCGCGGCCCTCGGAGAACCCGCACATGCTAGCCTTCATCTTGCGCCGCCTAGTACAGGCGGCGCTGGTCATGGTGACCGTGGCCCTGATCGCCTTCATGCTGTTCCAGTTTGTCGGCGACCCAGTGAGCCAGATTCTGGGCCAAGACGCCACCGCCGAACAAGTCGCCGAAGTGCGCGCCGCGCTCGGGCTGGACCAACCCGTTTGGGTGCAGTTTGGGCACTTCCTCTACAACGCGGTGCAAGGCGAATTTGGCATGAGCCTGCGCCAAGGCACCCCAGTGGCCACCCTGATCGCCGAGCGCTTTCCGGCCACGCTGGAACTGGCCCTGGTCGCCGCCCTGCTGGCCTTGCTGATCGGCATTCCGCTGGGCGTCTATGCCGCCTTGCGCCGGGGTTCGGCGCTGGCGCAACTGTTCATGACGCTGTCGCTGCTGGGCGTCTCGCTGCCCACCTTTTTGATCGGCATCGTGCTGATTTTGATCTTTTCGGTGCATTTGGGCTGGTTTCCCAGCTTTGGCCGGGGCGAAGTGGTGCAGATCGGCGGCTGGAGCACCGGCTTGCTGACGGCCCAGGGCTGGCACCACCTGGTGCTGCCGGCCATCACGCTGGCGATTTTTCAGCTCACGCTGATCATGCGCCTGGTGCGCGCCGAAATGCTCGAGGTGCTGCGCACCGACTACATCAAGTTTGCCCGCGCCAGGGGCTTGAGCGACCGCGCGGTGCACTTTGGCCACGCGCTCAAAAACACGCTGGTGCCGGTCATGACCATCACCGGCTTGCAGCTCGGCGGCCTGATCGCCTTTGCCATCATCACCGAAACCGTGTTCCAGTGGCCCGGCATGGGCCTGCTGTTCATCCAGGCCGTGACCTTTGCCGACATCCCGGTCATGGCCGCCTACCTGTGCCTGATCGCGCTCATCTTCGTCGTCATCAACCTGATCGTCGATCTGCTGTATTTCGTCGTCGATCCGCGCCTGCGCCTCGACCAATCCAGCGGCCACTGAACCCGATTGCAGCCCCCCATGAAATCCACCCTTTTCAAGTGGCTCGACAGCGACGTCGGGCACAGCTTTCGCACCTCACCGGCGGCGCTGGTGGCCGCCGCCATTGCGCTGGTGTGCGGCCTGGCGGCGCTGTTTGCGCCCTGGGTTGCGCCGCACAACCCCTTCGATCTGGCTACGCTGGACCTGAGCAACGCGCGCCTGCCGCCGGCCTGGTACCCCGAGGGGCAATGGACCTTCCTGCTCGGCACCGACGACCAGGGGCGCGACATCCTCTCGGCGCTCATCTACGGTGCCCGCATCTCGCTTTTTGTCGGGCTGGTCTCGGTGCTGCTGTCGGTGCTGCTGGGCGTCACGCTCGGCCTGCTGGCGGGCTACCTGGGCGGCTGGGTCGATGCCCTGCTGATGCGCCTGTGCGACGTGATGCTCTCGTTTCCCGCCATTCTGATCGCGCTCTTGATCGCCGGCATCGGCCACGCGCTCTTTCCCAATGCGCCCGAGGCGCTGGCCTTTGGGGTGCTGATTGCCGCCATCACCCTCACCGGCTGGGTGCAGTACGCGCGCACCGTGCGCGGCTCCACCTTGGTCGAGCGGCAAAAGGAATACGTGCAGGCCGCACGCGTGATCGGCGTCTCGTCGCTGGCCATCATGCGCCGCCACGTGCTGCCCAATGTGCTCGGGCCGGTGCTGGTGCTGGCCACCATCCAGGTGGCTACCGCCATCATCACCGAGGCCACCTTGTCGTTCCTGGGTGTGGGTGCGCCGCCCACTTCGCCCTCGCTGGGCACCCTGATCCGCATCGGCAACGACTACCTATTCTCGGGCGAATGGTGGATCACCATCTTCCCCGGCCTGCTGCTGGTGTTGATTGCCCTGAGCGTGAACCTGCTGGGCGACTGGTTGCGCGACGCGCTCAACCCGCGCCTGCGCTGAATCGAGGTCTGCCATGAGCCTGTTACAAGTCCAAAATCTGGTGGTCGAGTTTCCCGGCCGCCACGGCACCCTGCGCGCCCTCGACCAGCTCTCGTTCGAGATCGCACCCGGCGAAATCCTGGGTGTGGTGGGCGAATCCGGGGCCGGAAAATCGCTCACCGGGGCCGCCATCATCGGCTTGCTGGAGCCGCCCGGGCGCATCGCCAGCGGCCAGATTCTGCTCGAAGGCGAGCGCATCGACAACCTGCCCCCGGCGCAAATGCGGCGCATACGCGGGCGGCGCATCGGGGCCATTTTCCAAGACCCGCTGACCTCGCTCAACCCGCTCTACTCGATCGGGCGCCAGTTGATCGAAACCATCACCACGCACCTGCCGCTTTCGCACGCACAAGCGCGCCGGCGCGCCATCGAGCTGCTGCAGGAAACCGGCATTCCGGCGGCGCAGGAGCGCATCGACCACTACCCGCACCAGTTCTCGGGCGGTATGCGCCAGCGCGTGGTGATCGCGCTGGCGCTGGCGGCCGAGCCCAAGCTGATCGTGGCCGACGAGCCCACCACCGCGCTCGACGTCTCGATCCAGGCGCAGATCATCAACCTGCTCAAGTCGGTGTGCAAAAAGCACGGGGCCGCCGTGATGCTGATCACGCACGACATGGGCGTGATCGCCGAAACCTGCGACCGCGTGGCCGTGATGTACGCCGGGCGCATTGCCGAAATCGGGCCGGTGCGCGAGGTCATCCACGCCGCCGCGCACCCCTACACCCAGGGGCTGATGAGCTGCATCCCCGACATCGAGATCGAGCGCGCGCGCCTGCACCAGATCGACGGTGCCATGCCGCGCCTCAACGCCATCCCCGCTGGCTGCGCCTTCAACCCGCGCTGCCGCCAGGTTTTTGCGCGCTGTCACCAAGAGCGCCCCGAACTCATGCCCGCTGCCACCACCCAAGCCGCCTGCTGGCTCCTGCCCAGTTCCACCAGTTCCACCAGCGCCCCTCTCGCCGCCGCCCTGCCGGAGGCCCAGTCATGAGCGCCCTCGCTGCCAGTGCCCCGGCTTCTTCTGCCTTGGGCCCCACACCCGCTGCCGCGCCGCCGCTGGTGCGCGCCGTCGATCTGGCGCGCACCTTCGACGTGTCCGCCCCCTGGCTGAACCGCGTGCTGGAGCGCAAGCCCAGGCAGTTGCTGCACGCCGTCGATGGCGTGAGCTTCGAGATCGAGCGCGGCCAGACGCTGGCGCTGGTGGGCGAATCGGGTTGCGGCAAAAGCACCGTGGCGCGCCTGCTGGTGGGCCTGTACCCGCCCTCGCGCGGGCGCTTTGAATTCGCCGGCCAAGACGCGCACGCCGCCTACCGCAGCCGCAGCGGCCGGGGCATACGGCGCCACATCCAGATGATCTTCCAGGACCCCTACGCCAGCCTGAACCCGCGCTGGCGCGTGGCCGACATCGTGGCCGAGCCCTTGCGCGAGCACGGCCTGCTCAGCGATGCCAAGGCGCTGGAGGTGCGGGTGGGCGAGTTGCTGCAGTCGGTGGGCCTGAGCCCACTGGACCGGGTCAAGTTTCCACACCAGTTTTCGGGCGGGCAGCGCCAGCGCATCTCGATTGCGCGCGCGCTGGCCACGCAGCCCGAGTTTCTGGTCTGCGACGAGCCCACCTCGGCGCTCGATGTGAGCGTGCAGGCGCAGGTGCTCAACATCATGAAAGACCTGCAACGCCAGCAGGGCCTGACCTACCTGTTCATCAGCCACAACCTGGCGGTGGTGCGCCATGTGAGCGACCACGTGGGCGTGATGTACCTGGGGCGGCTGGTGGAGCTGGCACCCAAGCAGGCTTTGTTTGCCGAGCCGCGCCACCCCTACACGCGCATGCTGCTCGAAGCCATTCCCAAGCTGCACCACACCGGGCGCTCGCGCACCCCGGTGCAGGGCGAGGTGCCCAACCCGCTCAACCCGCCCAGCGGCTGCGCTTTTCACCCGCGCTGCCCGGCGGCCAACAGCCGCTGCAGCAGCGAGCGCCCGGTGCTGCAAAGCCTGGACGGCATCCGCGTGGCCTGCCATGCGGTGGAGGAAGGGCGGCTTTGAGGCTTGCTTGGCGGCTCAGCGGCTGGGGCTGGGGCTGGGGCCACTGCCGGGGCGCGGTTGCGGTTGCGGCATGGGCTGGCTTTGAGCGCGGCGGTGCGTAGCTCGGCTACCCGCCGCCCATCCCCTCCAGCCCTGTGCTCGACTCCAGCGCCTCGGCCGCCAGACACAAGTCGGCCCAGGCACGCGCCTTGTCGGCCGGGCTGCGCAGCAGATAGTCCGGGTGAAAGGTGACGACCACGGGCAGCACCCGCCCCGCCAACTGGGCCTGATAGACGCGCCCGCGCAGCTTGCCCAGCGGCAGCTCGCGCAGCGCCTCGGCGCTTAAGCAGCCGCCCTCGGCCAGCAGGGTCTGGGCCGCAAAGCGCCCCAGCGCCAGCACGATTTTGGGCTGCAGCAGCTCCACCTGGCGCAGCAGATAGGGCGTGCAGTGGGCGATTTCGTCCGCGGCCGGGTTGCGGTTCTGCGGCGGCCGGCATTTGATCACGTTGGCGATATAGACGCGCTGCTCGCGCTGCAACTGCAGCGCTGACAGCATCCGGTCGAGCAACTGCCCGGCGCGGCCCACAAAGGGCAGGCCCTGGCGGTCTTCTTCCTCGCCCGGCGCTTCGCCCACCAGCAGCCAGTCCGGCCGCCGGTCGCCCATGCCGGGCACGGCGCACTGGCGCTGCGCGCCCAAGGGGCAGCGCTGGCAGGCGCGGATTTGCTGCTCCAGTGCGTCCCAGTCGGGGGCGGGGGCGGTTGCAGGGAAGGCGGGCCTCGTGTGCGGTGCAGGGGCGGTGGGGGCTGGGCTGGGCGCTGCGGCGGCGGTTTGCACCTGGGCCGCCTGCCCAGCAGCGGCAGCGCTTGGATTGCTGCGCGCACTTGCATCGACGGCGCGCTGCGCTACCGGATGCGCACTGGATGCTGCGCCAGCAGCCACTGGCGCCTGTGTTTGCGCTGTAGCAGACGCGGCAGACGCTGCGCGATGCGCAGGCCGAGGCGGGGTGCTACCGGGTGCGGTTGCGCCAGGTCTTGCGGGCTGCTGCCACCACGGCCGCACGCCCATTTCGGCCAGCATGGCGCTGTGGCGCGGGCTCAGCCGGGGCCGGGCCGGGGCGGCCGCCACGGCAGGCTCGGCCTGTGCCGCTGTGGCCCATGCGCTGGCTGGCGCGGGGGCTGCATCGGGTGCCGCTTCGGTGGCTAAGTCGGGTGCAGGGTCTGGTGTGCTCATGCGGGCTCCGACTGTGTGGGCTGTGTGGCCACGGGCAGCACCTGCAGGCAGCGGCGCAGCACCAGCGCGTCTTCGCGGCCACCGTCAGGGGTCGGGTAGTAGCCGCAGCGCGTCGCCACGGCTTCAAAACCAGCCTGCTGGTAGAGCGCCCGCGCGGGCTGGTTGCTGGCGCGCACTTCCAGCCACAGCATCTGCGCGCCCTGGGTGTGGGCGCTTTCGATGAGGCGCTGCAGCAGCAAGCGGCCCCAACCCTGGCGCGGGTGCGCCGTGGCCAGATTGTGCAGATGCACCTCGTCGAGAACCGTTTGCGCCACGCAGTAGCCCAGCAGCAGGCGGCCGTCGGGCAGGGTGCAAGCCTGCGAATGGGGTAGATAGCCTGGTGGTTTGGCGGCAAGGCTATGCACAGGGCTGGCTGCTGGGAGCGTTGCTGGGTGCGCCTCTTGTGTTCCAGCCACCGTGGGGTCGCACAACAGCAGTTGCGCCCAATGCCCGGCTTGCAGCGCATCGGCAAACTGGCGCTCGCTCCACGGGTGCGCATGGGCGCGGCGTTCGAGCGCGCACACGGCCCCTAGGTGTTCGGCTTGCATGGTGGCCCAGTGCAAGCCTGGCGGCGCAGCGTGGCTCATGGCGGCCCCGGCTGCGCAGCCAAGCGCTGTGCCTGCAAGGCCGCGCGCTCGGCGGTGGTGAGCGCGACTTGCTCGCGCACGTAGAGCGGCTGCGCCTGCTCGGCCGCCACCGCCAGCCCCGCCGCCCAATGCCAGCCCGCCAGCCGCAGCAGCGCCGCCGCACTCGGCCAAGCCGACACCTGCGGGGCAGCGCGCCACGGCAGCGGCAAGCGCTCGGCGTAGGTGGCGAGCGCGTTGCTCACCAGCCAGGCGGGGGCACCGGCTTCGTCTTGCAGCCACTCCAGCGGCAGCGCCTCGGGCGCGCACAGGCGCGGTGCCCCCTCTAGGCGCCAGCCGGCGCCGTCCGACGCCAAACCACGCCAGCGCAACTCGGCCACATACAGCTCGCCCATGCGCGCATCCAGCGCCGCGACCAAGCGCGTAGGCCGGGCCTGCCCTTGCCTTGGCAAGGCCCCAGGCACAGCCGCGCTCCCCAGCCCCTGCGCGCACCCAGCGTGCCAGCCCTCATCGCCCAGCGCCAGCAAGGTGCCAATGGGCAGCACCGGCACCCCGCCCGGGCGCGCCGCCAGCGCCAGCCCCTGCACCACGGCGCAGGCGCTGCGCAAGCCGGTAAAAGCCCCAGGCCCTTGGCCAAAGGCAATGGCATCGAGCTCGGCCAAGCGCCAGCCCAGGCCCTGCAGCAGCTCCAGCAGGCGCGGCAGCAGCGTGGCCGAAGTCTGTGCACCCCCTTCGCCCTCGTAGGCCGCCAGCGCCGCGCCACCGGCCGGGCCCAGCGCCACGCTCAGGCGCTCGGTGCTGGTCTCGATTGCCAGCACGCGCAGCGCCGCTTGGGGCGGGCAGGCGGGCAGGGGTGGGCTAGGCGGGTTCATGGCTTTCGATTATCCTGCCTGATCGGCCCTGCCGCTTGGGCGGCGCTGGCCTTGTGCGGGTGCCATGGTGCCGATTCAATGGGGTAGCTGCTAAACTGGCAGCGTGCTGTTTCCAAGAGGTGCCCTATGCATACGTGGCCGGTTCAGGATGCCAAAGCGCGATTCAACGATTTACTCCAAGCCTGCTTGGACGAGGGGCCGCAAATCGTGACCCAAAGGGGTGCGCAAGCGGCCGTTTTGGTACCCATTGGGCAGTGGCAGCGCTTGCAGGCCACGGCCCGCCCCACTCTCAAGCAACTGTTGCTTTCCGATCAAGCCCGCGCGGATATGGTGTTGCCGAATCGAGGTCGGTCGCGCCGTCGGGTGGCGCTTGATCAAGGCTGATTCGGCCATGTATCTGCTTGACACCAACGTGGTTTCCGAACTGCGCAAGCCGAGGCCCCATGGTGCGGTGCTGGCTTGGATCGGCGAAATTGACGACCAACTGTTGCACCTGTCGGCTGTCACCATCGGCGAAATTCAGGCTGGAATTGAAATCACCCGCGAACAGGATCCCGACAAGGCACAGGCTCTTGAGGCTTGGCTGGAGCAAGTAGCCGCGTCGTATAACGCGCTGGCCATGGACGCAGCGGCATTCAGGATTTGGGCGCAATTGATGCACCGCAAGTCGAACACGCTGATTGAAGACGCAATGATCGCGGCCACGGCCAAGCTGCACGGCTTCACTGTGGTTACGCGAAACACCACCGATTTTGAGCCTTTTGGTTTGCCCCTGCTGAACCACTTTGACGTTTTGCACCACGCCCAGCACGGCATGGGATTGCCAAAGCCACCCTAAATTTGCCCTCAGACACACGCACCGACTCCCGTCTCGCAGCGGCACCCTAGGGCGCGAAGTGCGGGCATTCTCAATGCACGATCCGGGAAGATTGCACCATGCCACCCTTGACCACCCCTCGCTCCGTTTGGCCCCAGCAGCACCCACTGGCCCTGGGTCTGAGTCTGCTGCTGTGCGGCAGCCTAGCGTGGGCTTTGCCCAATACGGCCACGCCCACACCAGCCCCCTCATCCGCCAACCCAGCAGCCCCCACCAGCTCACGCAACGCCAGCGCCACCCAAGGCAGCGCCGCCAACCTGCCCCCCGCCGTGGCCAGCGCGCTGCGCGCCGCCGCCGTGCCGCCCGAGGCGCTGGCGCTGTTTGTGGCCCCGGTGCGGCCCGACGCCGCGCCCTGGCTGGCGCAGCAGCACACCGAGGCCTTCAACCCCGCCTCCACCCTCAAGCTGGTCACCAGCCTGGCGGCGCTGGAGCTGCTCGGCCCCGGCCACCTCTGGCGCACCGAGGTCTATAGCAGCGGCACCCTGCGCGACGGTGTGCTGCACGGCAACCTCTACCTGCGCGGCGGCGGCGACCCCACGCTGGTGACCGAAAAGCTCTGGCTGCTGCTGCGCCGGGTGCAGGCGCTGGGCATCGAGCGCATTGCGGGCGACATCGTGCTCGACCGCAGCGCCTTTGCCGAGACCGAAATCGATCCCGCCGCCTTCAACGACGAGCCGCTGCGCGCCTACAACGCCGGGCCAGACGCGCTGCTGGTCAACTTTCGTGCCCAGGTGTTTAGCTTCAGCCCCGACGTGGCCGCAGGCGTGGCGCGCATCGGTGCCGAACCCCCGCTGGCCGGGGTGCAGGTGCCGGCCACGGTGCCGCTCATACCCGCCACACCGGCACAAGCCGCACAAGCTGCCCGCCGTGCCGCCGCAGCCGCCCCAGCTACCGCCGCAGAGGCAGCAGTTGCACCAGCCACCAGCGCCAATTGCGGCGACTGGCGTGCCAGTTTGCGCGCCGATTTCACCCAGCCCTTGCAGCCGCGCTTTGGCGGCAGTTTTTCGGCCGCTTGCGGCGTGCGCCACTGGCCGCTGGCGCACCCCGAGCCGCGCCGCATGGCCGAGCGCGCCGTGCAGGCCCAGTGGCTGGCCAATGGTGGCCGGCTCGATGGCCGCGTGCGCGAAGGCAGCGTGTCGGCTGGGGCCACCGAGCGCCTGGTGTTCGAATCGCCGCCGCTGGCCGAAGTGGTGCGCGACGCCAACAAATTCAGCAACAACGTCATGGCCCAGCACCTGCTGCTCGCGCTCAGCCAGGGCGACGGTGCCGCCACCTTCGAGCGCTCGCGCCAGCGCCTGCAGCAGTGGTGGCTGCAGCGCTTCGGCCCCGATCTGCCCCTGCCCCAAGTGGGCAACGGCTCGGGCCTAAGCCGCGACGGCCGCGCCAGCGCGCTGGCACTGGGGCGGCTGCTGCAACACGCCTACGCCTCGCACGCCATGCCCGACCTCATGGCTTCGCTTCCCGCCAGCGGGCTCGACGGCACGCTGCGGCGCAGCCGCATGGGTGCAGGGCTGGCGCACCTCAAAACCGGCAGCCTGCGCGACGTGCAAGCCCTGGCCGGCTACGTACACCGCCCCGACGGCTCGCGGCTGGTGCTGGTGGCACTCGTCAACCACCCCAACGCCCACGCCGCCCGCCCAGCGCTCGATGCCCTGGTGCAGTGGGCCGCCAGTGCAGCGGGCCCAAGGGAGCGCTGACAAAACTGCGCACCCAATACAAAATTATGTATAATTTGCACACGCCTGAGCCCAAGCCTGTCGTGTTCGTGGGCAGTGCGCTGCAAGACTTGCGCGGTTTTCCGTTGGTCGCTCGCCGCGAAGCCGGCCACCAACTCGACCGGATACAAAACGGCTTGGGGCCTATCGATTTCAAACCCATGCCCAGTGTCGGCTCAGGTGCCATGGAAATTCGGATTCGGGATGCGGCCGGGGCAGTCGGAGAAAACCAGCCGCACCGATCTGGAACTGGCCACCCAGCGCTACCGCGCTTTGTTGCAGGAGCCAAGCCCATGAGCACACAACGATTCGCTAGCGTCTGGGACGCCATCGAAGACACTGCCGAAGAAGCCCAGAACATGAAGCTGCGCTCCGCCTTGGCGATGGTGCTGACCGAACACATCGGCCGCGCCGGTTTGAGCCAAACTCAAGCGGCCGACTTGCTGGGCGTGACGCAACCGCGCGTCTCCGACTTGGTGCGCGGCAAAATCCACCTGTTTAGTCTTGACGCCTTGGTGAACATGGCCAGCGCCGCCGGGATGCAGATCCAAATGCGCGTCCACGAATCCGCCTGACCTGGCCCTTGGCACACCCGCCCGCGCCCGCATTCAACCCCTCTCAACCCTGCGGCCCAATCGCCACCGCCACTTCGCCCACCCCCTCGACCCAGCCGCGCAACTGGTCGCCCGGCTGCACCGGCCCCACGCCCTCGGGGGTGCCGGTGTAGATCAAATCGCCGGGTTGCAAGTGGTAAAAACGCGACAAGTCGGCGATCAGCTCGGGGATGCTCCAGATCAGTTGCTCGGTGTGGGCCGATTGGCGCGTCTGGCCATTGACTTGCAGCCCGATGGCCGCAGGGGCCAGCACCTGCCCCGGCAGCGGCAGCAGCTCGGAGCAGACCGCGCCGTGCTCCACGTCCTTGCCCAAATCCCACGGCCGGCCCAGCTCGCGTGCTGCCTGCTGCAAGTCGCGCCGGGTCATGTCCAGCCCGACCGCGTAGCCGTAGATCAGCTCGTGCGCCTGCTCGGGTGCCACACCAAAGCCCGGCCGGTGCAGCGCCAGCACCAGCTCGACTTCGTAGTGGAAGTTGGCCGTTCCCGGCGGGTAGGGCAGGGTGCTGCCGCTCGGGGCCAGGGCGCTGGCCGACTTGGTGAAATAAAACGGCGTCTCGCGCGCCTTATCCACCGTAAAACCCATTTCGGCCGCGTGCGCGGCGTAGTTGCGTCCGACAAAAAACAGCCGGTTGACGGGGAAACGCTGCGGCAGGCCCCGAATTGGCAGCGATGGCACGGGCGGAGGGGCAAACAGGTAGAGGTTCATGCTTGATATGGATTCGGCTGCGGGTGTTTGCGTGATGCTGTGGGCGTGGCTAGCGTGCCGCTCAGCGATAAACCTCGCGTCGGTTGCCCACGCGCACCACCAAGATACGCAAGCGCCCGTCCTCAATCTGAGCGATCACGCGGCACTCGCCCACGCGGTACTTCCAGTATTGGCCCAAGCGCGTGCCATGCAAGGCGTCGCCGATGCTGCGCGGATCCTCCAGCAAGGCCACGCGTTGGTGCAAATAATCGAGGATGCGTTGGGCTTGCGGGCGGTCCATCGCTTTGAGTTGCTTGCGCGCCAAGCCCGACAGCTCAATGTTCCATACCATACTCTTTTAGCACCTCTTCGATTGGCACGGGCACGGAACGGCCGGATCGAATCTCCTCCATTTCCAGTTCTGCCAGATAGTAGTCTTCGAGGTCTTCGAGGTGCTCGCAAATCGCCTCGGTGACGTAGTAGGTTTTGCTGCGGCCGGTCTGGGCGGCCAGTTGCTTGAGGCGCTGCTCCAGATCGTGCGGCAGCCGGATTGAGATGGCCACGGTCATTCACTCCTTCGGTTCAATGCAGCGCAAGTATCGCAGCAAAGCCCGCGCAGCGCAAGGGTCGTTTGCCAGCACACACGAGGGCACCCCAGCCGCTCAGCCGCGAGCGCCCCAACAGCCTAGGCCCAGGGGCCGATACCCCTCAAAACGAAGTCCACTCCCCCTCGGCCTCGGCCTTGTGCTTGGCGGCCGGAGGCTGCGCATCGGCCTTGGGCTTGGCGGCGGATGGCAGCGCTTTGGCCGGGGCGGCGAGCCGGTTTTGTGGCGCGGCCGGGCGCGGGGCGGGCATCTTGCCGGGTGCGGTTGCGGAAGGAGCGGATGCGCCCGTTGCACTTGGCCCGCTGCCCGCACCTTTGGCCGCCGCATTGGCCGGGGACGGTGCCGAAGCCCGGCCCGCAGCATGGCCCGCCGCTGCGGTGCCAGTGGCGCGGGCAGCGGGCGCTTTGGGTTTGTAAGCGGCAGACGCAGCCGCCCTGGGCGCTGGCGCAGCATGCGCCTGAGCGTGCGCCCCACCTCCTGCACCACCACCCTCAGCATCGCCCTGGCCCAGCTTGAACTGCCCCACCAAGCCACTCAAATGCGCCGCCTGGCCCTTGAGGCTCTCGGAAGCGGCCGCGCTTTGCTCGACCAGCGCGGCGTTTTGCTGCGTGGCGTGGTCGAGCTGCTGCACCGCTTGCCCGATCTGGCCTATGCCTTCCGACTGCTCGTTGCTGGCGGCGCTGATTTCGGCGATCAAATCGGTCACGCGCTTGACTTGGGTGACGATCTCGCCCACGCTCTGGCCGGCCTGCGCCACCAGTTGCGAGCCTTGCTCGACGCGCTGCACGCTGGCCCCGATCAGCTCCTTGATCTCTTTGGCCGCTGCGGCGCTGCGCCCGGCCAGGCTGCGCACCTCAGAGGCCACCACGGCAAAACCGCGCCCTTGCTCGCCCGCACGCGCCGCTTCCACGGCGGCGTTCAAGGCCAGGATGTTGGTTTGGAAGGCGATGCCGTCGATCACGCCGATGATGTCGGAAATCTTCTGGCTGCTGGCGCTGATCTCTTGCATCGTTCCCACCACCCGGCCCACCACGGCGCCTCCGCTTTCGGCCGCCGCGCTGGCTCCGGCGGCGATCTGGCTGGCGGCGCGCGCGGTTTCGGCGTTTTGTTTCACGGTGGCGGTGAGCTGCTCCATGCTGGCTGCGGTTTGCTCCAGGCTCGAGGCCTGCTGCTCGGTGCGCTGCGACAAAT
>Ga0209103_1000489_pt1 | contig 12399 bp, 8 predicted proteins | sample 4C3metaG_FD_184152 | JGI IMG/M metagenome (GOLD analysis project Ga0209103, IMG submission 184152) | Freshwater bacterial and archeal communities from Indian Creek, Illinois, USA - 4C3 metaG (SPAdes) (version 2) | ecosystem: Environmental > Aquatic > Freshwater > Unclassified | place: USA: Indian...
CGTGTTGATGGCCCAGACCTCGGCGCCCAGCCGCTGCAAGGGAAACATCGCGGAAGCATTTCCGACATGGCCATAGGCCACCCAGGACTGGATCGAGAGGATGTTCATCGCGCCCCAGCAATAGGGCCCGATACGGGGGGCGTCCATCTGCGCGCTTGCACCCGCGCCCCGCATGATGCGAGGCTTGCTTTCCCCCAACGGAGGTGCGCCCATGCTCCGCTTCATCCTGGCCGCCCTGCTGCTGCCTTCCATAGCCCTGGCGCAGGCCTGGCCCGAGCGGCCGGTGCGCATCATTGTCCCCTTCCCGCCCGGCGGCGGAACCGAGGCGGTGGCCCGCCTGGTTGCCGCGCATTACCAGGAGGTGTTCGGCCAGCCCTTCGTGGTGGAGAGCCGTTCCGGCGCTTCGGGCATGTTGGGGACCGAGCAGGCGGCGCGCGCCGCCCCGGATGGCTATACCCTCTCGATGACGGCAAGCGGTCCGCTCTCCATCCTGCCGCAGATGCTGCAAGCGGGGTATGATCCGATCCGCAGCTTCGAGCATGTGCTGCTGCCCTCCGTCACGCCGCTGATGATGGTGGTGCCGACCAACCGCCCGCCCAACACGATGCAGGAATTCGTGGCCTGGGCGGCGACGCGGCGCGGCCAGGTCAATTACTGCTCCATCGGCGTGGCCTCGCCCTCGCATCTCTCGGCCGAGTTGTTCGCACGGGCCATGAATGTCGAGATGACGCATATCCCGCATCGCGGCTCGGGCCCCGCCCTGCTGGATACCATGGCCGGGCATTGCGACGTGCTGTTCGACAGTTCCTCCTCCTCCGGGCCGCATATCCGTGGCGGCCGGCTGAAGGCGCTGGCCATCACGACGCGGGAGCGCCATCCCTCCTGGGCCGATTTGCCGACCATGGCCGAGCAGGGGGCGGCGGGTTATTCGACCCAGACCTGGTCCGCGCTGGTAGCGCCCGCCGGCACGCCGCCGGCCATCGTGCAACGCCTGAACACCGAGGGCCGCCGCTTCGCACAGAGCCCGCGTGAGCGCGAGCGCATCGTGACGCAGGGCGGCGTGGTGATGGACCTGTCCCCCCAGCAATTCCGGGAATTCCTCCAGACCGAGATCACCGCCTGGGGCGAGGTGATCCGCGCGGGAAATATCCGCGTGGAGTGACGCGCGACCGGCTCGTCCAGCGGCTCCGCGCTGAAATGGCTCATGCGGCTTTCCTGGCTTCCGCCAACTGCGTCAACCCGTCGAGGAAGATGTCGAGCCCCGATGTGCCTTCCGCCCCGTGGAAGAAGGCCATCGCGATGCTCCCCTCCGAGCATCGGGCAACACGCGCCGCGATTCGCCCCACGGGCGCTGGCAGTTCCAGCTCGACTCGGGTGCCAACATCAAGCAGGGCCGAGGTCAGCAGCGCCGCGCCGCCGCGTGAGATATCCCTGACCTCCATCCGGCTGGCCTGGCCCGCATGGTGCAGCACGGCGAAGGTGCCACACGCTGCGATCCTCTCGTAGCGCCGCCGGTCGTCGGCGCTACGTCGCATCGCCTCAAGGAAGCTCTCCACCTCCAGGCGCAGCCCCTTCGAAACATCCGCCACATCGCCGGCAGCGATCAGCACGCCGCTGCTGATCCCGCCAGCGGTCTGCGCGACGGCACTCACCTCCCGCATGGCGCGCGTGGCCGATTGTGCCTGGCGCGTGACGCGCCCGACACTCTCCGCGATTTCATGCGTGGCGCTGCCCTGCTGGTGGACCGAAGACGCGATCGTATCGGCGATCAGGCCCATGCGCTCGATCGCCTTGGCCATGGAGGCGACGGAGCCGACGGCTTCCTCGGTCGCCTGCTGAATCATGCTGATCTGCTCGCCGATCTGCTTCGTTGCATGGGCGGATTGCGAGGCAAGGGCCTTCACCTCGCCTGCCACGACGGCGAAGCCCTTGCCCGCCTCACCCGCGCGTGCCGCCTCGATCGTGGCGTTCAGTGCCAAGAGGTTGGTCTGCCCGGCGATGCTGTCAATCAGCCCCACGACATCGCCGATCCTCGCGGCGGATTGCTGAAGGGAGAGCACCGTCTGGGTTGTTGCCTCGGCCTGGCTGACCGCATCGCGTGCGGCCAGGGCCGAAGCGCTCGCCTGGCGGGTGATCTCGCCAACACTGCCCGTCAGTTGCTCCGTCGCTGCCGCGACACCGCTCAGCGCGGCGACACTCTCCTCGGTATCGGTGGCGGTCGTCTCCACGCTCGCCTGCGTCGCCTCGGTCGAATCCGTCATCCGTTGCGCCGAACAGCGCATCGCATCGGCCGAGCGGCCCAGCGTCGCCATCACACCCGATATGGAAGCGCCGAATTCCTGAATGTGATGTTCCATGGCGAGGGTCTGCCGCTCGCGCTTCGCCCGCTCCGCCGTGGCCAACTGGTCCTGCTCGCGGGCCGCGAGCAGACCTTTGCGCAGGACCTCCACCGCGCCCGCGATGCGCTCAAGCTCGGCCGCGGAGGATCCGATCTCCACTGGCTCCCGCAGTTCGCCGGTGGCGATGCGCTCGACCGTCGCGGCCAGCTTCGTGGCGGGCCCGGAGACGCGACGGCGGACGAACCAGGCCAGGCCAGCGGAACTCACCACCCCGATCAGCGCGATCAGCAGCGTCAGCCCCACCTCCCGCGCTTTGCGATTGCCGGCATCGGTCCAGAAGGCGCGGTTGGCTTCGCCTGCCGCGACGGAGAGGGAGGTGGCAAGGTCGAGGACACGGCTGGATTCGACGAAAAACGCATCGAAGCTGATCGGGTAGGGACGGCCCTCCCTCGAATGCGCCAGCACCGAGCGGCGCAGGGCGGCATAGCCCCCGACATAGTCCGACACGAGGCGATCAAGGCCGGCGCGAAGTTCAGTCGAGAGACCGGCACGCTCACGGAGCGCCTGCAACGCTTCGAGATGGCGGGTCGCCGCAGCGTCAAGGGGCGCCATGCGGTTCAGGGCTTCAGTGGAAAGCGGCTCATTGCGGGCCAGCGCGATGGCGAGCCAGGTCCGGTCGCGGCCACCATATTCGCGGATGGCCCAGGCCAGGCGCTGCACCTCCTCATGGAGCGCGACTTGCACGGGCACGAGGTCTTGCGGCGCGCGGGCGCTGGTCCGGCGGATCTCGATGGCGGAGATGATGGCCGGCACCTCGGCCGCCCAGCGGGAGACGATCTCGGCATTGCGTTGCGCCTGGGGGCGGGACAATTCGCCATCTGCCTGGCCGCGCAGCCCTTCGAGCTGACGGAGGCGATCACGGAGATAGGTGGCGAGTTGCCGCGTCTGGGCACGATCCAGCGCGTCGAAGCCGGCAAGTGCATCCTGGAAGCGGTGGCCCGCCTTCTCCCGCTGTGTTTGAATCATCGTGCGGTGAGTTGGCGAAAGCGGCTGCGGCAGATTCAGCGTGACCTGGACGAGGGACCGTTCCAGCGAAAGCTCGATGAGGGCCGAACCCATATTCGCAATGGCCACCGTAAGCGTGCCCTGGCGCTTGGCTTCGCGCCAGCTGGACAGACGTTCGGAGACGACCAGGGCGCTCAGGATCACCGCAACGGCCGCTAAAATCGCAGCGAGCGTGAGTGTAAGCTTACCGATAGATAGCGTCCGCATCCTGACAAACCCTCATCTTGCCCAGGGGTGGCTAAGTAGAATGGGTTGCTAAAGAGAACGTAAATCGCGCTATTTTCCAGGGGAAATTATTGCCGGTGAGCTGCACCCGGTTTCCCTGGACACCCATTTGTCCGAGGAGAAACCGGAATGATGATGTCCAGCATGAAGAACATCGATCATCCTTCAGCCGTTGATGCGCCTGTGGGCAGCGCGACCGCGGCGCCCAGCGCATCATGGGCCGCGTCATAGCTGGCAACATGGCCGACATGGAGCGAGAAGGCGGAAGACGCGACGGCCCAAAGCAGCGGGGCCGCCACCGCGCCGGTGGAGAACATCCGCCGATGCGGCGGCGGGCGCGCCGGGCCATGACGGTACAGCGTGCCGATGGCGACCTGCACGGAACACGGCAGCACCAGTAAAGAGGCCACCCGCACCCTGGCCGCCCCAAAAGCACCCTCGCCCGCGGTGACGCTGCTGGTGGCGGCAAGCCGCCCGCCCCGGCAGCGCCTGGCGCGGACGCTGCGCGTGGCGCTCCGCCTGCCGGGCCATGTCTTGGCCTTCGCGAGCGAGACCATCTCCCTGCCCTGGGTGCTGGGATTGCCCGCCCTCCTCGCCCTGGTGGATCGCTGGATCGCGGAAGGCGCCGAGCATGCCAGCCATTGAACGCGCGGCCGATGAACCGCGGGTTGGAGGCATCGCTATCCGGCGGGCAGCCTGGCCTCCGTCCAGCGATAGCTGGCCAGCACCATGGCCAGCGCGCGGCGCAACTCGGCGGAGGTCGCGGGCTCCGACAGGAGGTCCGCCGCATCGGCGGCGAGCGGGGTGTCGCCCTCGATCGCCATGTGCAGCGTTGCCACGGATCTTCGGTCCAGGGCCTGGCTCAACAGTTGCACGGAAATGCCCTGCAAGGTGGCGGGCAGGACCGCCGCATCCACGGCACCCGCCCGCTCCAGCTCGGCCAGGGCGGCGTCCAGCGAGGCGGCCGGGCCCAGCACTTCGCAACCGGCCTCCCTGAGGGTCGCGACGATGCCGGCGGCGCGGTCCGGCTGGTCATCGGCCACCAGCACGCGCCGGCCTGAAAGCGGCGCCCCGCCGCTCCCCGGCGCCTCGGCCCGCAATTCTCCGGCAAAGGCAGAGGCGCCGATGCTGAGCGTGCAGCGCAGCCCCTCGCGCAGCCAGCTTCGCTCCAGCCGGCCGGCGAGTTGCGCGCCGGCATTGGCGTCCATCAGCATGGAGCCGAGCCCCACATGCGTCGGCACCCGCAGGATCTCGGGGCCGCCGCGCTCGATCCAGTCCAGCTCGACATGCGCGCCGCAGACCCGCCAGCGCAAGGTGAGGTGCCCGGACGGGCTGGAGAGCGCGCCGTATTTCATGGAGTTCGTGGCGAGTTCGTGCACCACCAGGGCGAAGGGCTGCGCGGCATCGGCCACGATGCGCAAGGACAGCCCTTCCATCGAGACCTGCCCGCGCATCGGCGCCAGTTCCTGCCGCAGGATCTCCGACATCTCGGCGCTGACCCAGCGCTCCTGCGCCAGCACGTTGTGCACCCGGCTCAGCGCGGAAATGCGCCCCTCCAGCACTTCGATCAGGGCGGGCACGTCATCCTCGGCCTCGGCGGCGGAAAGCCGCACCAGGCCGCGCACCACGCTCAGCACGTTCTGCGCCCGGTGATCCACCTCGCGCGAGAGCATGCGCTCGGATGCCTCGATGCGCTTGCGGGTGGTGATGTCCACGATGGCGGCGCTGACGCCGGTGACCTGGCCATGATCATCGCGGACCGGGAAATAGCTGCACAGCCAGGAGCGTGATTCGCCCTTGACCACGCTGCTCATCTCCACTGCCTGGACGGGCATTCCGGTCTCCATCACCTGGCGCATGATGGGCACGACGACGGGCGCGACCTGCAGCGCCATGTCAGCCAGGCGCTGCCCGATATGGGCGGCGGGCGGGTGGCCATAGGCATCGGCCAGCATTTCATTGATGGCGACGAAACGCAGTTCGCGATCCATCAGGCACAGCCCGACCGGGGCACTCTCATAGGTGGCGCGCAGCCGTGCGGCGGTCTCGGCGCGATCCGCCTCCGCCTGCCGGCGCTCGTGATAGTCGAGCCCCACCGCCGTCCAGGCGCTGGCCCGGCCCGAGGCGGTGCGGATCGGCGCGCCGGTGAAAAGAAACCAGCGCCACTCCTCGGCCGCCGCGTTGCAGACCCGCATCTCGCGCGAGAATTGACCGGGCTCCCCGCGCGAGACGCGCTCCAGCGCCTCGCGCCAGGCGGTGGCAGCCCCTTCGCGGTCATCGGGATGGATGGCGGCCAGCCAGCCCTCGCCGCGGCTCTCGGCGAAGGTGAGGCCGGTGGTCTCCTCCCAGTAGCGGTTGGTCCAGTCCACCTGGCCGTTCTGGTCGGCCGTGAGGACGATCTGCGGGGCCACGGCCACCACCGCCTGCATGCGCGTCTGCGCCCGCAGCCGCGCCGCCTCACGCGAGGCGACGCTCTCGGCCATGTTATCGAAGGCCTCGGCGAGCTTGATGAACTCCCGCCCGCCCGCGATGGGGCCGACGCGCGCGCCCCAATCCTGCGCCTCCCAGCTGCGCACGATCTCCAGCAGGCGGCGCACCGGGCGTTCCACCGCGCCGTGGAACGCCAGGATGCCCAGCACGAAGGTCAGCAGCAGCGAGCCGATGATCATCAGCGCCGCGCGCCGGTCGGCATAGATGGCCTCACGCAGCAGGGAGGCGGTCTCCAGGCCAACGGTGACAAACAGGCCCGCAGGCTCCACCGTGATGGGGAGGTAGGCCGCGATGCGGCGCACGCCGTCCAGCGCCGGGGCGTCAATCACCCCTGGCGCCGGCGCGTTCAGCAATGCCAGCGCGAAGGGCGGCATCTGCTGCCCCACGAAATGCTCGGCATCCACCGAGCGGGCGAGGATGATGCCATTGGCATCGGCGATGGTGGAGGCGCTGCCGGGTGGCAGCGGCGCGGATTGCAGTTCCGCGATCATCCAGTCCACCGAGAGGGAGAGCGCCAGCACCGCGATGGCCTGGCCCGCATCATCGCGCAGGGGCGCGGCCAGGTGCAGGCTTCGCTGGCCGGTCGCGCGGCCAGTGGCGTAATGGCCCACGCGGAAGCCGTTCTCGCGCAGGGCTTGCTGGAAATAGGGCCGGTCCGCGACGTTGATCCCCCGCGCATCCTCGCGCGCCACGCAGACCGGCTGGCCCTCGCGGTCAAAGAGGGTCGCTGCCAGGTAGCGTGGATTGGCGGCCACGATGCGGGCCATGAAGGCATCGCATTCCGCGCCGGGGCGCTGCGCGCGCACCGCGTCATGCGCGGCCATGCTGCTCAGCAATTGCTGCGCGCCCTCCAGGATGCTGGTCTGCTGCTGGCCGACCAGGCGGGCGAAGCGCATCGCCTGCTCGCCAAGCTGCTGCATGCGCTCGATGCGCGCCTCACGCTCCAGCAGCACCTGCACGATCGCGGCGGGCACCAGGGCAAGCACCAGCCCGATCACCGCCCAGACCGCAAGCGGCAGGGAGCTGGCCTTGCGTCGCAGCCAATGCATGGCGTCCTTCACCCCCGGATCGGCCCCCTCGGATCAGTCCCCTTCAGCCAGCCTGTGCGAGCTTGCCTTCCGCCAGCGGAAGAACCTCCACGCAGACCTGCATCCCCAGGGGGTCGTTCGGGTCACCCACATAGCCGCCGCTGACCGGCAGGGCCTGTTCGGGCGCCCGTGAAACGCCCACCCGGACCAGATTTGCCCCGGCAAGCAGCCCATTTGTGGGATCGTATTCCACCCAGCCCGCGCCAGGAAGGTATATCGCGCACCAGGCGTGGCTCGCCGCGGCGCCCGCCCCATGGAGATGTCCGGCCACGAAGCGCGCGGCGAGGCCGGGGCTGCGGGCCGCCTCCATCATCAGCAGCGCGAAGTCACGGCAGGTCCCAGGGCCGAGCGCGAGCGTCTCGGCCGGCAGTTGCGTGCCCTCGGCCTCGCGCGCCTGGCAGGCGAATTCGTGCTGTACCGCACCCGGCTCTCTGGACACGGGTTTGCACTACCCTTGCAGGTCGATCCGCAGACGGGGGAGATCAGGTCCGAGGCGCGGCTTGTCCCGGCCGCGGAGGCGACGATGCTGCGCCACTACGGCCTCGGCGAGGATGCGCAGCCGGCGCGGCTGTGGCGGAGCGTGACGCCGGTGGCGCTGCCTGGCGAGCCGCCGCGATCCGGCCGCGAAGCTTCGGCGCGCCTCGTCAGCGAGGCCGCTCAGGCCAATGCGGTGCGCCAGGCGCTGCGCCATGCGGGCATCACCGAGGCGGTGTGTGCGATCCGCGTGCAGCGCGAGCCTTTCTCGGGGCGTGGCGAGCGGGCGGAAGCATTCCTTCACGGACCGCGCTTTCCGGCGGCGGTGCTGCGCCATGTGGAACTGCGATTCGCCGAGCCGAAACGCGGGCCGCTGGTCCTCGGAAACGGCCGCTGGCTGGGCCTCGGCCTGTTCGCGCCGGTGGCCGAGCAGCCGCGCGTGATCGCCTTCGACATCGTCGATGGCCTGACAGCCGGGGCCGACGCCGCCCCGGCGCTGGCATCGGCGCTGCGCCGGGCGGTGATGGCGCGGGTCCGCGATCATACGGGCAGCGAGCGCCTGGATGCGTTCTTCACCGGCCATGCGCCCGATGGCGCGCCGCTGCGCGACGGCAACCACCGCCATCTCGCCTTCGCCTTCGACCCGGATCGACGACGGCTGCTGGTGATTGCGCCGCACGCGCTGGAAGGCCGGGCGGCGGCGCCATGGGAAGGTGAACCTCTCGCCAGGCTGGATGCGGCGCTCGCGGGCCTGGTCGAGCTGCGCGCCGGCTCCGCCGGAGTGCTGCGTCTGCGGGGGGGCGATATTGGCCAGGACGATGACCCGCTGCTGACCACGGCGACATGCTGGCAGAGCATCACGCCCTACGTACCGACGCGCCATGCGAAGACGCTGCCGCCGGTCGAGGCGATCGCCGTCGATGTGCGGCGCGAGTGCCGGCGACGCGGCTGGCCCGAGCCTGCGTGTGAGGTGCTCGATATGCGCGCGGGGCGGCGGGGCGGCCTCGCGGCAAAGCTGTGCCTCCGCTTTGTCGTGGCGCGGCCCGGGCCGATCATGCTGGGACGCACCGCACATGCCGGTGGCGGCCTGTTCCAGGCCTGTCGATGACGGACCTGCCGCCGCAGCCCGAACTCGCGCTCGCCTATCCACTCGCGGCTGGCGCCGAGGTTCCGTTGCTGCCCGCACGCATGGTCAACGAGTTCGTCTATTGCCCGCGCGGTGCCATGCCGGAGGCGGAGGATCTCGACGACGCCACCCGAATCCACGCCCGCTCCGTCACCCTTGCCTCCGAACCGCTCGGCGTGATCGCGAAGCTCGATCTGGTCGAGGGCGAGACCGAGCAGATTTGGCCCGTGGATACGAAGCGCGGCCGCCGCCCGCATGTCGAGCGCTCGGCCTACCTGCCGGAGCGCGTGCAGGTCGGCCTGCAGATCCTGCTGCTGCGCGAGCATGGCTACGCTTGCGACGAGGGCATCCTCTACTTCGCCGAAAGCCGCGAGCGTGTGCCGGTGGTTCTGGACGAGGAACTGCACGCCGAGGTGCTGAAGGCGGTGCACGGCCTGCGCCTCATGGCGGCCTCCGGCCACATCCCGCCGCCGCTGGAGGACAGCCCGAAATGCCCGCGCTGCTCGCTGGTCGGCATCTGCCTGCCCGACGAGGTGTCCTGGCTGCGCGCCGGCCGCATCGAGCCGCGGCCGCTCGCCGTCGCACAGGCGGATGCCTTGCCGCTGGTGGTGCAGGACCACCGCGCGCGCATCGGCAAGGACGGCGAGACGCTCGAGGTCACGGCGGATGGCCAGAAACTGGCGACGGCGCGGCTCGCGGAGGTCTCGCAGGTCGTCGTCTATGGCAATGCGTATCTGACCACGCCGGCGCTGCACGAGTTGATGCGGCGCGAAATCCCGGTGAGCTGGCACAGCCATGGCGGTTGGTTCATGGGCCATACCGTGGGTCTCGGGCACCGCAACGTGGAGGTCCGCGCCCATCAATGGCGGCAGAGTTTCGACCCTGCCTTCTGCCTGCGTCTCGCACGGGGCCTGGTGGCCGCGAAGATCCGCAACGCGCGCACCCTGCTGCGGCGCAACTGGCGTGGTGATGCCTCGCCCGATGCGGTCCTCGGCGCGCTCGACCGTGACCGGCAGGAGGCCGAGACGGCGCGTGACCTGGCGGCTTTGCTGGGTATCGAAGGACTGGCCGCGCGTCGCTATTTCGAGGGTTTCGCCGCCTGCATCTCGCCGGGCACCCTCGGCGAGGGACGCTTCGACTGGCCGGGTCGCAACCGCCGGCCACCGACCGATCCCGTCAACGCGCTGCTTTCCTTTGTCTACGCCATGCTGACGCGATTTTGGACCGTCCAGCTCTCGGCGGTCGGCCTCGACGCCTATCGCGGATTCTATCATCAGCCACGATACGGGCGACCGGCACTGGCACTCGACATGATGGAGCCGTTCAGACCCCTCGTCGCGGACAGCGCCGTGCTTCTGGCGATCAACAACGGTGAGGTCGGCGTCGGCGACGTGATCACTCGCGCAGGGTCCGTCGCGCTGACGCCTCGGGGCAGGCGCGCCATCATCGCGACCTTTGAGCGCAGGCTGGACCAGGAGATCACGCATCCTGTCTTCGGCTACCGCATCGCCTATCGACGGCTTTTCGAAGTGCAAGCCCGTCTCCTCGGGCGCTTCCTCGCGGGCGAGATCCCCGACATGCCGCATGTGACGCCGCGATAAGGGAGGCGGGGCGTGCGCAGCAGCGATCACCTCTGGATCGTCACCTACGACGTGCGCGACGCCAAGCGCTGGCGCCGGGTGTTCCGTGCGATGAAAGGGCGAGGCGAGTGGCTGCAGCTCTCGGTGTTCCAATGTCGGCTATCGAGGCGCGGCATGGTGGAACTTCGCGCTGCGCTGGCCGCAATCGTGAAACAGGACGAGGACCATGTGCTCTTTCTGGATCTCGGGCCGGCGGCCGAGGTCAAGCCGCGGGTCTCATCGCTCGGCAAGGCTTTCGAGGCATTGGAGCGACGCACGATCATCGTATGATCGGCTGCCGGCCTGGAGTTGCTGCCCGGGCGCCGCGAGCGCTGAGGTCGTGTCGAAAACCCAGGCAGCGCTCGCGGCGGCTCTTTAACATTGTAAATCAATGGTTTGCATCCGGCTAATGGGCTCTGGGCGGCCATCCACTCGCGGCGTTTCTGCCGTCTCCAGCGGAGTGCTCGCAATCTGTCTTGCAGACGCTTGTCATTGCGGGTGAAACTGGGGGCAGGTCTTCCCCGGCAGTGATGCCGGGGCCTCATTGAAGCAGCGATACGAGCCTGCGCGATGGGGTCACGCATCGCAGAGTCTTCCCCGGCAGTGATGCCGGGGCCTCATTGAAGCCGGTGATGGCTTGTTCGGGTCTTCACGGATCACGACGACATCGTCGCCCACTGCTACCACCAATGGAACCGCCTCGTCGATCAGCCCTGGCTCATCATGTCCATCGGACTGCGCAAGTGGGCGCATGGGTCCCGATCAGAGAGACTTGGTATTAATCCGGCGTCCTCGCCAACCAAGCCGCCCCATCCGCCTCACGCGGCGTGGGCCTGTCCGGTGCATTCAGGAAGCTCAGCACATCCCGCGCCACCTGCTCGCGCACGCCATCGCGCAGCAGCAGGTGCCAGCCTTCGCGGTAGAAGGCCACGCGCGGCACTTGCGCGTCGCGCAGGGCGCGGCGGGCGATGTGGGTGGGGATCACCTGGTCATTGCCGCCCACCATGATGAGCGTGGGCACGGTGCGGCAGCAGCCGGGCAGGGCGATGATGGCCTGGTCCATCAGGTCCACCAGGCCCTTCACCATGTCGAAGCGCACATCGCGCAGCGTCAGCGGATCGCGGGCGAAGCGCAGCAGCGCCTCACGATTGTCGCTGGCCGAGATATTGGGCGCGCTCGGCGGCAGGGCCACGGGGCCGAGCACATGCCCCGCCGTCCAGAGCAGGCCACGCAGGAAGCCCGGCATGTAGGCCCGCCCCCAGAGCGCGGGGGAGGAGAGGATGATGCCCGAGACATCGGTGGCGCGCATGGCCAGCACCACGGCGCCGCCCATACTCTCGCCCAGCAGGAAGACGGGCAGGCCCGGGTGGCGGGCGCGCAGCAGGGCCAGGGCGTGGCGCGCGTCATCCACCATGGTCTCGGCGCCGGCCCAGTAGCCGCGCGGGCTGGTCCAGCCAAAGCCGCGCTGGTCATAGGCATAGACCAGCGCGCCGCCCGCCGCGAGCAGCGGTCCGCCCTCCACCAGCATGTTGCCGCCGTGATCGGCCAGGCCATGGATGGCCAGCATCACGAAGCGCGGCGGGCCTTCCGGGCGCCAGACGCGCAGGGGCAGCCGCGCGCCATCGGGCATCACCAGCATGGCTTCGGGGCGCGGGCCGGCGGGCTCGGGCGGGGGTGGGGAAGGCGCGAAGGCCCAGGCGGGAACAGGCATCCAGGGCAAGGGCGGCGCCACGAAGGGCTCGATCCCCGCCTGCCGCGTCACCGGGCCGGCCGGAACCACCACGGGCGCGCAGGCAGAGAGCGAGAGCAGCGCGAGGAGCAGGGCGGCCAGCAACTTCATCACCCGTGGATATGGCCCGCTGGCCCATCCGTGGCCAGCGGTTTATGTTGGGCCGAACACGCGGCCAAGGATGAACCCCCGAATGCGCGACCCGCAGATGACCGGCTATGCCCCCCACATGATCGAAGGCGTG
>Ga0209103_1000490_pt1 | contig 12393 bp, 11 predicted proteins | sample 4C3metaG_FD_184152 | JGI IMG/M metagenome (GOLD analysis project Ga0209103, IMG submission 184152) | Freshwater bacterial and archeal communities from Indian Creek, Illinois, USA - 4C3 metaG (SPAdes) (version 2) | ecosystem: Environmental > Aquatic > Freshwater > Unclassified | place: USA...
GAGCAGGGCGGCTCGGGAATAGACGAACAGCGGGGTGCCGTGCTGCCGTGCCAAATCGGCTAGCGCAAGGCCTTCGGCCATCAGGTGACCGTCGGCATAGTGAAAAAACGGCTGACCCGGCACGGTCGGTGCCGGTGGGTAGGGGGCGGGCATGGGAGGTTAAGCTAGAGGAAGAGGGCGCGTGCAGCTTGGCGCGCTCAAGGTCTGGTACCCGCTTCGGTCGTGTTGGGCAAGAAAAGCGGGCCCCTTTGCCCGCAACCCACCAAGCTGGCCGTCAAGAGTCCTAAGCAGGCGGCAATGCAGAGCAGCCGCAAGCCAGACAGTGCAGCCCGGCGCAGGAGCAAAGTGACAGACGGCGACACCCCCGCGCACGCGCACGGCAACGAGCCTACAATGCCATCTGAATCATACATGGCTCGATTGTAATGAACGACACCGATTATTTGAACCGCGCCGAAGCGCTGCTCCAAGCGGTCGAGCGCTGCTGCGACCGCATCAATGACGAATCCGAGGTGGACATCGACAGTCAGCGCGTTGGCTCGATGGTGACGCTGGTGTTTCGTGACGGCAGCCAGATCGTCATCAACCTGCAAAAACCCTTGCACGAGGTCTGGATGGCGGCGCGCAGCGGCGGCACCCACTACCGCTTTGACGGCCAACGGTGGCTCGACACCAAGGGGGCGGGTGAGTTTTTCGAGCGCCTCTCGCAAGAAGCCAGCGCGCAGGCGCGGGTAGGGCTGCGCTTTAGTTTGGGCGGGTGAACAAGTCGAGGATGTTGCGTCGGTCCTCGGCGGCCATGGGTGGCGCCACTTCGATCGCGTCTTCTTGTGCGACTTCTTCGCTGGCCATGCCCAAGGTCGCCACGCCTTGCCCCGGGCCAAATTCCTCGTAGTACCACTCGCCCCCAGCCAGCATCAACCCGGCGGGCGCGCTGGGTTGTTGCACCGGTACGCCGGCGAGCGCCGCGCGCATGAAGTCGATCCAAATCGGCAGCGCCAGCGAGCCGCCGGTGGCGTTGCGGCCCAAGTTGCGCGGGTTGTCGTGCCCCATCCAAGCCACCGCCGACAGGGTGGGGTGAAAGCCAGCGAACCAGACATCGACGGCGTCGTTGGTGGTGCCGGTTTTGCCGTACAGGTCGGGGCGGCGCAGGGTGGACTGCACCCGTGCCGCCGTGCCGCTGCGGGTGATTTCGCCCATTAACTGCGTCATGACAAAGGCGTTGCGCACTGGAATGACGCGTTGCGCCGTCGCCAGCGACTGCGGCGCCGCTTGCAGCAGCAGTCGGCCATCGTGGTCGGTGATGCGCGTGATCAACTGCGGCGGCGTGTAAAAACCACCGTTGGCAAAGACGCCGAAGGCGCTGGCCAGTTGCAGCGGTGTGACGGTGCCCGAACCCAGCGCCATGGCCAGAAAAGGCGGATGCTTTTCGGCCTCAAAGCCAAAGCGCGTCAACCACTGCTGGGCGTTGCTGGGGCCAACCGCCTTGAGCACGTTGATGGAAGGCATGTTGCGCGAACGCGCCAAGGCGGTGCGCACGGTCATGGGGCCTTCAAACTGGTCGTCGTAGTTGCGCGGCTCCCAAGGGCGGCCTCCGGTGACGGCGGCGCTGAAAAACAAGGGCGCATCGTTGACCAAGGTCGAGGCCATGACGCCGTGCTCCAGCGCGGCCGAGTAAATGAAGGGCTTGATGCTGGAGCCGGGCTGGCGTTGTGCCTGGATGACGCGGTTGAACTGGTTGCGCTCAAAATCAAAGCCGCCGACCAAGGCACGGATTTCGCCGTTGCGCGGGTCCATGGCCACAAAAGCGGCTTCGACCACAGGTTTTTGAGTGATGGCCCAGCGCTGCTGGGCGTCGCGCACCAGTCGCACCACGGCACCCGGGCGCAAGCGCAGATGGGGTGGGGCGTTTTGGACCAGCCCGGAGCGCACGGAATCGAGGCCGGTGCCCGTGACCTCGATCGGATCAACCTCGCCGCGACTGAGCAGCACCCGCCGCGCGCTGGCCTCTAGCACCACGGCGGTAAAAAATCCGTTGTCATCGGGGAGGGCGGTCAGCGCGGCATCGATGGCGGTTTCGCGTGCGGTGGCATCGGCAGGCAGTTGGATGAAATGCTCTGGGCCACGGTAATGTTGGCGTCGCTCAAAGTTGATCACCCCTTGGCGCACGGCGCGCACCGCTGCACGTTGCTGAGCGGCATCGATGGTGGTGTGCACGCGCAGTCCGCGCGAGTAAGTGGCGTCACCGTATTGGGCAAACACCTGTTGACGCACCATTTCGGCCACGTGGCTGGCGTTGATGAACTGTTCTGGGTCGATGCGGCGCAGTTGCAGCGGCTCCACGCGCGCCGCCTGCGCCTGCTCGGCGTTGATGAAGCCGTTGGCCAACATTTGATCGATGATGTGCAACTGGCGGATGCGGGCGCGGCGCGGGTTGCTGATCGGGTTGAAGGCCGAGGGAGCCTTGGGCAGGCCAGCCAGCATGGCGGCTTCGGCCACCGTGAGCTGATCCAAGGACTTGCCGAAGTAGGTTTGCGCCGCCGCCGCAAAGCCAAAGGAGCGGTGCCCAAGGAAAATCTGGTTCATGTAGATTTCCAAGATCTCTTCCTTGCTCAGCAGCCGTTCGAGCTTGAAGGTCAGCAGCACCTCGTAGAATTTGCGCAAAAAAGTGCGGTCCTTGGTCAGGAACATGTTGCGCGCCACCTGCATCGTGATGGTCGAGGCACCTTGGCTGAGCGGATCGAACACGTTGGCCAGCGCGGCGCGCGCCACTCCGCGAAAATCCACCCCGCCGTGCTCGAAGAAGCGCTCGTCCTCGATCGCCAGCACGGCTTGGATCATCAGCGGCGGGATTTCAGCATAAGGCGTGAGGTTGCGCCGTTCCTCGCCAAACTCCCCGATCAGTTCGCCCCCTTGGGCATAGACGCGCAGGGGCAATTTGGGGCGGTAGTCGCTCAGGCTGGTGACGTCGGGCAGCTTGGGGTAGGCCAAGGCGATGGCAACGCCCAGCACCAAAGCGCCCGCCAGCGCAGCCACCGCCGCAGCGATGAAGGCGGTGTAGGCGATCGACTGGAGGCGGCGAGCCAAGTGGGGTAGCTTGGAACCGGTGGTGGCACCCTGACCGGGGCCGGTCGCAGGCGCGCGAGGCGTAGAGGCGGGCATGAATTCCTTTGCAACAGCGGGTATATTATAAAAAAAGGGCCCGGATCGTGCAGCCAACCGCGCGTGAGTCTGTGAAAGTTTGTAAACTAACCAGCCGTGGGGGATGAAATCACACCATATTTTTTGATCGGCTGCCCCCACGGACAGGCTAACGCGGCTACTTGCTGATAGGATTGATACGCGCAAGTTTCTTGCGTCCAACTTCAACTGCGCGTGGGGGTAATTTGGTCTCTCTAGCAACGCTACTTCGTCTGGAGCCGGCACCTTTGCTAGGCATAGACGTCAGCACGACTTCACTCAAGCTGGTCGAGTTGCAACGCGACCGCTCGGGTCGATGGGAGCTGCTGCACTGCGCCATGGAGCCGTTGGAGCCGGGTTGGGTCAAGGACGGCAACCTCGAGCAGTTCGACGAACTGTCCGGTGCCCTCAGGCGGTTGGTGAAGAAAACCGGCAGCAAAACCCGCAATGTCGCGATGGCTTTGCCCAGTTCGGCTGTGATCACCAAGAAAATCAACTTGCCGGCGGGCTTGAGCGAGGCCGAGCTCGAGCTGCAAGTCGAGTCTGAGGCGGCGCAGTACATTCCATTTCCGTTGGCTGAAGTGAGCCTCGATTTTTGCATCGTCGGCCCGGCGCCCAGTCTGCCCGATTTTGTCGAGGTGCTGCTGGTGGCCTCGCGCAAAGAGAAAGTCTCGGACCGGCAGGGTTTGGCCGAAGCAGCCGGTTTGGTGCCGGTGGTGCTCGACGTGGAGTCCTTCGCATCCAGGTTGGCGGCGGCGCGGGTCATCGAGGCGCTGCCCAACCGGGGCCGCAACATGCTCATTGCCTTGTTCGAGTTGGGCTCTAAAAACTCGGCCCTGCAGGTGATCCGCAATGAGGAAATGGTCTATGAGCGCGACCAAAACTTTGGCGGCAGCCAACTGACTGCTTTGGTGGCGCGCCATTATTCGCTTCCCCTCGAAGAGGCTGAAAACCAGAAAAGATCCGGCACGCTGGCGCCCGACTACCGCGAGGCCGTTCTTGCGCCATACTTGAACCAGCTGGGGCAAGACATCGGTCGCGCCTTGCAGTTCTTTTTTACCAGCACCCCGCACAACAAGGTCGATCATGTGTTGCTCTCGGGCGGCGCGGCCGCTCTGCCGGGGCTCGAAGTGGCAGTGATGAATCAGACTTCCTTTCCGTGCAAGGTCGTCAACCCGTTTGAGGGCATGGCCATGGCGGCCTCTGTGGCGTCGATCAAGGGACTCAACAGCGGCACCTCGTACTTGGTGGCGACTGGTCTGGCCATGCGCAGGTACTCCTCATGATCGCCATCAATTTATTGCCACACCGCGAAATCGCTCGGAAAAAAAAGCGCGACCGGTTTTTTGTCAACCTCGGGCTCGCGGTGGGGGCGGGTCTGTTGGCAGCGGCGCTGGTGTATGGTTTTTTCCAGGTGCAGATCGACGCGCAGCAGGGCCGCAACCAGTTCATCCAAGCCGAGATTCAAAAGCTCGACCTGCAGATCCGCGATGTCGCCACCTTGCAGCAAGAGCTCGACGGCCTCAAGTCGCGTCAGGCGGCGGTGGAGAGTTTGCAAGCCGGGCGCAACCTGCCCGTGCATCTGCTCGACGAAATGGTGCGCCAGTTACCCGAGGGGGTGCACCTGACGGCGCTGCGCCAAGAAGGCTTGGCCATCACGCTAACCGGTGTGGCGCAATCGCAGGAGCGGGTATCGGAGCTGCTGCGCAACCTTGGCAACCGCAGTCCGTGGCTGACGCAGCCGCAACTGGTCGAGATCACCGCCGCTACGCTGACGCTGGGGCCGCGCGATCAGCGCCGCGTATTCAACTTTTCTGTGCGCGTGACCCTTACGCCAACCCCGTCACCCAACCCGCAAGGCCCAGCGCCAGCGCCAGCCCAGCCAGCAGCGCAACCGGCGGCGCCCGCAGCGGGTGGCCGGGTTTGAGTGCCGGTTCATTCGGGGCCTGAGTCGATCATGTCAAAAAAAACCAAAGCCGCCGCCTCTTTTGACTTTGCCCGCTGGCAGCAAGATGTGCGGGCTCAGTTCAGCGGGCTCGACCCCAACGATCCCTCGCGCTGGCCCGCTTTGCCGCGCCAGTTGTTGTTGCTGGTGGTGGCGCTGGCGGTGCTGGTGGGCCTCTGGTATGCGGTGCTCAGCGGCATGCGCACCCAATTGGAGACCGAGCGCCAGCGCGAGGCGCAGTTGCGCACCGAGTTCACCAGCAAGGTGGCGCAGGCAGCCAACCTTGAGGCGTTGCGGGCGCAACTCGAGCAGGTGCGCCAATACGTCACTCAGCTCGAGCGCCAGTTGCCCAGCCGGGCCGAAATGGACGCCCTGTTGTCCGACATCAACCAAGCCGGTATCGGTCGTGGTTTGCAGTTTGAGCTGTTTCGACCCGGCCAACTCGAGCTGCGCGACCACTACGCCGAGCTGCCGATTGCGGTGCGCGTGAGCGGCAGCTACCACGACATCGGCATGTTTGTCTCTGACGTGGCGCATTTGTCGCGCATCGTGACGCTGAACAACCTGTCCCTCGCACCGGCCGCAAACCGGCCCGGCATTCTGACCTTGGACACCACCGCCAAAACCTTTCGCTACCTCGATCCCGAAGAGGTGTTGCAGCGCCAGCGCGAGCAACAGCAGCAGCGAGCAGCCGGGGGGCAGCGATGAAGAGAATTGGATTTCCAACTTGGGGCTTGCTGCTGGCAGCGGCCTTGGCCCTGACGGCCTGCGCCGACGGTGGCGACGATCTCTCGGCGTGGATGGCGCAACAGCGGGCGGCAGCACAACCCCGCGTGCCACCCGTGCAAGCCCCGCAACCCCATATTCCGCAAGCCTATCAAGGCTTGGGCGCGATTTCGCCCTTCAGCGCCGACAAGCTCACGGTGCTGCTGCGCGCCGAGGCCGCTTCGCCCATGGTTTCGGGTTTGTTGGCGGCCGAGATGCGCCGCCGCAAAGAGCCGCTGGAGGCGGTGCCGCTCGATACCATCACCATGGTGGGCTTGTTGCGGCGCGGCAACGAGACGGTGGCGCTGGTCCGATCCGAGGGCCTGATCCACCAGGTGCGGCGGGGCAACCACCTAGGGCAGAACTATGGCCGCATCACCGCCATCAGCGAAACCCAGATCACCCTGCGCGAAATCGCACAAGACCCGATCGGTGAATGGGTCGAACGCACCACCACCTTGCAGTTGCAGGAAGGCACCGGCCAATGAATCCGACCCCACATACCACCCCAACCCTTCACACCTTGTCGCGCTTAACCCGCTTCGCTTTGCTGGCCAGCACCTTTGTGTTGGCGGGCTGGGCCCAGGCGCAATTGGCCATCCAATCGTTGACGGTTGCGGCGCAAGGGGGCGCCGAGCTCATACGCATCCAGACCAACGAACCGCTGCGCCAGCTGCCGGCCGGCTTTAGCATGCAGGCACCGGCGCGCATCGCGCTCGACATTGCGGGAGCGAGCAATGCCACCGGGCAGAATTTATTTGCCGTCAACCTGGGCAATGTGCGTTCGGCCAACGTGGTGCAGGCGGGGGACCGCACCCGCATCGTGCTCAATCTCAACCAAGCCGTCGGTTACGAGATGCGCATCGAAGGCAACACCTTGCTGGTGCAGTTGCAGCCGGTCGCGCAGCCGGCGCCGGTTGCCGGAGGTGCGCTGGGTGCGGCTTTTGCACAGGCAGCCCCTGCGCGCACGCAACCCCTGACCGACATCGATTTTCGCCGCGGTGCACAAAACGCTGGGCGGGTGTTGGTGGAACTGCCCAACAGTCAAGTGGGTGTCGATGTTCGGCAGCAAGGGCGCAACCTGGTGCTGGAGTTTCAGCAAAGCTCGCTGCCCGAAGGCCTGCGCCGCCGCCTCGACGTGAGCGACTTTGGCACGCCGGTGCAAACCGTCACCGCCACCCAAGTGGGCGACCGCGTGCGCTTGCTGGTCGAGCCCACCGGCAACTGGGAGCACAGTGCCTTTCAGACCGATAAGCAGTTTGTGCTCGAAGTGCGCGAAGTGCGCCAAGACCTCGACCCGGCGGCGCGCGAGCGCACCTTCACGGGCGAGAAAATCTCACTCAACTTTCAGAACATCGAAGTGCGTGCGCTGCTGCAAGTGATCGCCGACTTCACCAACATCAACGTCGTGACCTCCGATGCCGTCACCGGCAGCCTCACGCTGCGCCTGAGCGACGTGCCTTGGGACCAAGCGCTGGATATTATTTTGCACGCCAAAGACTTGGGGATGCGCAAGACAGGCAACGTGATCTGGGTGGCGCCCAATGAGCAGATCGTCGAGCGTGAACGCCAAGAGTTGGAAGCTCAAGTGAGTACGCAAGCCTTGGAGCCGCTGCGCACCCAACACTTTCAACTCAGTTTTGCGCGCGCCCAAGACGTGCAGGCGCAGTTGACCGGTGCTGGTGCGCCAGCGACTGGAGCTGCGACCGGTGCAGCGGCGGCCACCGGTGCGGGTGGTGCGCAGGCAACGCCCGCTTCGGCAGCTTCGCGCATCTTGTCGGATCGCGGCAGCGTCAATATCGACCCCCGCACCAACCAGGTTTTTGTGACCGACGTGCCCTCGGGGCTGGAGCGGGTGGCGCAGTACATCCAGCGCATCGATGTGGCGGTCAGCCAGGTTTTGATCGAAGCGCGCATCGTCGAGGCCGATGACACCTTCGGGCGCAACTTGGGGGTGCGCTTTGGCGGGCGCATTGCCGATCCGGTGACGCTGGCGCGTCACCGCGGCAACGAGTTGCAGACCACCTTGGGTTTCGGCTCGCTTGGTGCCACCGGAGCCGGTAACTCCCGTGTCACCAACATCCCCGCGTCCACCATCGGTTCCGGCACGTTTGCCTTCTCGCTCTTCAACCCCAGCGTGACGCGGCTGCTGAATCTGGAAATCGAGGCCAGCGAATCCGATCGCCGCCTCAAGACCATCGCCAGCCCGCGCGTGGTCACGGCCGACCATCGCGAGGCCACCATCGAAGACGGGCGCAAAATCCCCTTCCTGACCCGAGACAGAGAGGGCAACCCCGTGATCGAGTTCCTTGACGCCTCGCTCAAGCTGGTCGTCACGCCCCAAATCACCCCCGACGGCGATGTCATCATGCAGTTGCGCGTCAACAACGACACCCCGGTCATTTTCAATCTCCAAACCGCGATCCAGACCAAGAGCGTGCAAACCCAGGTGCTGGTGGAAAACGGCGGCACGGTGATGATCGGTGGCATCTACACCCAAGTCGAAACCAACAACCAAGCCCGGGTGCCGGTCTTGGGTGAGCTGCCGGTGCTGGGCCACTTGTTCCGCAACAACCAGACCGAGACCCGGCGCACCGAGTTGCTGGTGTTCATCACGCCCCGCGTGTTGACCGGGACGACTGCCTTGGGCCCCAGAAGGTAAGTCCTTTGATCATCCTCATCGGCCTGCCTGGCTCGGGCAAATCCACGGTCGGGCGTTTGCTGGCGCGGCGCTTGCAACTGCCTTTTGTGGATTCCGACAGCGCCATCGAGCAGCGCTTGGGTTGCAGCATCCGCGAGTTTTTCGAGCGCGAGGGCGAGGCCCGCTTTAGGGACGAGGAGCAGGCGCTGATCGATGAGTTGACGCAGGCTGCCCCTTGTGTGCTGTCCACCGGCGGTGGAGCGGTGCTGCGGCCTGCCAACCGGCAGTGCCTGCGCGAGCGCGGCCGCGTCTTTTATTTGCGCTCCAGCCCCGAAGAGGTGTTTCGCCGGGTGCAGCACGACCGCAGCCGACCGCTGCTGCAAGTGGCCGACCCGCTGCAAAAATTGCGCGAGTTGTACGCCCAACGCGACCCGCTTTACCGCGAGACCGCGCACCACGTGGTCGAGACCGGCCGGCCTTCGGTGGCGTCGCTGGTCAACTGGATCGCCGCCCAGCTTGAGCTGCAACGCACCCCCTTGTCTTCCGCCGCTGATTAGCACCGCCTCCACCTTGCGTGCCACCCCGCGTCTGGGGCGCTACACTTGCTGCATGTTGGCAAACCACCTCCCTGTACGCCCGGGTCTTGAATCCCGGTCCCATGCTGCGCCCGCGCCCAGCGGCTTGGGCGCGCCCGTTCCCGCGTCAACCTCACTTCAAATCGACTTGGGTGCGCGCAGCTACCCCATTCACATCGGCACCGGCTTGCTCGACCACAGCACCACTTGGGATGGTCTGCCGGCCGCCACGCAGGCGCTGATCGTGACCAACACCACGGTCGGTCCGCTGTATGCCGCCCGGCTGCAACAAGCCTTGGCCGAGCGTTTTGGCCAAGTCCACGTGCTGCAACTGCCCGACGGCGAGGGCTATAAAAGCTGGAATTCGCTGAATCAGGTTTTTGATGCCTTGCTCAGCCGCGCCTGCGACCGCAAAACCGTGCTGTTCGCTTTGGGCGGTGGCGTGGTGGGCGACCTGACGGGTTTTGCCGCTGCCTGCTACATGCGCGGCGTGCCCTTCGTGCAGGTGCCCACCACGCTGCTGGCGCAGGTGGATTCGTCGGTGGGTGGTAAAACCGCCATCAACCACCCGCTGGGCAAAAACATGATCGGGGCTTTTTACCAGCCCCTGCGCGTGGTCTGCGACCTCGACACCTTGCGCACCCTGCCGGCGCGTGAAATCAGCGCCGGGCTGGCTGAAGTCATCAAGTACGGCCCGATCTGCGACCTGGCTTTCCTCGACTGGATCGACGGCAACCTGGAGGCGTTGCGCCAGCTCGACCCCAGCGCCTTGGCCTATGCGGTGCGGCGCAGTTGCGAAATCAAGGCCGCCGTGGTGGGGCAAGACGAGCGCGAAACGGGGCTGCGCGCCATCCTCAATTTTGGCCACACCTTTGGCCACGCCATCGAGGCCGGGTTGGGCTACGGCCAGTGGCTGCACGGCGAGTCCGTGGGCTGTGGCATGGTGCTGGCGGCGCGGCTGTCGCAGCGGCTGGGCCTGTTGTCGGCGCAGCGGGTGCAGCACCTGAGCGATCTCATTGGCCGGGCTGGACTCCCCGTGCGCGCCCCCAAGCTGGACCCAGACCCGCTTGCCAATGCCAGCCGGTACTTGGATTTGATGCGCATCGACAAAAAATCCGAGGCCGGCCAGCTGCGTTTCGTGCTGGTCGATGACGCCGGAGCACCCCACTTGCAGCCGGTGCCCGATGCCTTGGTGCGCGAAGTGATAGCGGCGGGCTGTGCCTGAGTGCGCCGTTCCAGCACCGTGGCTTTCCAAGAACCGAATCCGCCATGATTAGCCCCTTGCAGCCCTATGCCTGCTGGCCCGAGCACAGCCGTGGCCGCCGCCACCCACAAGCCGCGGCCCCGACGCGCAACGAATTCCAGCGCGACCGCGACCGCGTCATCCACAGCAGCGCTTTTAGGCGCCTGGTTTATAAAACGCAGGTGTTCCTCAACCACGAGGGCGATTTGTTTCGCACCCGCCTGACGCACTCGCTCGAAGTGGCGCAGCTGGGGCGCAGCATTGCACGCAGCCTGGGGCTGCATGAAGACCTGGTGGAAGCGATGGCGCTGGCGCACGACCTAGGCCACACCCCGTTCGGCCACGCGGGGCAAGACGCGCTCAACGCCTGCCTGCACCAACTGCCGCCCGATCCCGAGCAGCCGCACGATGCGCCCACCTCCCATGAGCCCGATGGGGGCTTTGAGCACAACCTGCAAAGCCTGCGTGTGGTCGATGAACTGGAGCAGCGCTACCCCGACTACGATGGGCTCAACCTGTGTTTCGAGACCCGCGAGGGCATCCTCAAGCACTGCTCGCGCGCCAATGCGCTCTGGCTCGAAGGGCGCGAGCCGGGCGGGGTAGGGCAGCGCTTTCTGTGCGGCCAATCGCCCTCGCTGGAGGCGCAACTGGCCAATCTGGCCGACGAGATCGCCTACAACGCGCACGACATCGACGACGGCGTGCGCTCTGGCCTGTTGCGCCTGGAGCAGCTCGAAGCGCTGGAGCTGTTTGAACGCCAGCGCCGCGCCGTGTTGCAGGCCTACCCCACGTTGGCGGGCAAGCGCTTGCTCTACGAGTCGATCCGGCGCATGCTCACCGAGCAGGTTTACGATGTGATTGAGGCCAGCCGCAGCGCCATCGCGCAGGCCGGTGTGCAGTCGGTCGACGAGGTTCGGCGCAGCCCGGTGCTGTTGCGTTTTTCGGCCCCGATGCGCGAGCAAGCCAGCGCCCTCAAGCGCTTTTTGATGCTCAACCTGTACCGCCACCCGCAGGTGATGGAGCAAACCGGGCGCGCGCGCCAAGTGGTGACCGAGTTGTACCTGATCTACCATGAGGCGCCCGAGGAACTGCCCGCGCTCGCCGACGGTGCTGCGCCCCTGAGCCTGCGCCGCCGCGTGGCCGATCACATTGCCGGCATGACCGACCGCTACGCCCTGCGCGAGCACCAGCGGCTCACCGGCCAGAGCCTGTTCGCAGCCTGAGCCGCTGACCGATGGCGCGACTGCCCCGACTCAGCGTACCAAGCTTGCCGCACCTGCTGATCTGGCGCGCTCACCACGGGGGCGAGCTGTTTGCCGATGCCAGCGACCGCTTGGCTTTTTTGGCTCTGCTGACTGAAGGCATGCGTGCGCAGCCGCTGCACTGGCACGGCTACGTGTTGCTGGCGCAGCAGGTGCGGCTGCTGCTGACGCCGCTGGCCGAGGGGGCGTTGTCGCGCGCCATGCAGGCGCTCGGGCGCAGTTATGTGCGCCGCTACAACCTGCGCCACGGGCATGTGGGCACGCTGTGGGAGGGGCGTTTTCGGGGCACGGTGTTGCAGCCCGAAACCGAGCTGTTGCCGGCGCTGTTGAGCCTGGACACGCAGCCGGTGCGGCTGGGCTTGGTGCGCTCGGCGGCCGAGTACGCTTGGAGCAGCCACGGCCATTACGCGGGCCTGCGCCACGACCCTGTCTTGAGCGCACCGCCGGCCTACTGGCAATTGGGCAACACCCCGTTTGAGCGCGAGGCAGCCTACGCGGCGTTGGCGGCGCAGGGCCTGAGCGAGGCCGCGCAGCAGCGGCTGGAGCAGGCCGCGCTCAAGGGCTGGGCGCTGGGCAGCCCGGATTTTGTGGTCCAGTTGCAACAGCAAACGGCGCGGCGGCTGCAACCGGCGCAGCGCGGGCGGCCTCGGCTGGGTTGAGCGCTGGCTGGGGGCGGCTGGAGCTGAGCAGAGCCGGGGTTCGTCAGTCACAGGTTCCGATTCCTCACCCCGGCCCTGCCCAGCCCCAGCCTCCACGGTTTGGCTGGGGGGCGGCTGGAGCAGGGC
>Ga0209103_1000492_pt1 | contig 12378 bp, 17 predicted proteins | sample 4C3metaG_FD_184152 | JGI IMG/M metagenome (GOLD analysis project Ga0209103, IMG submission 184152) | Freshwater bacterial and archeal communities from Indian Creek, Illinois, USA - 4C3 metaG (SPAdes) (version 2) | ecosystem: Environmental > Aquatic > Freshwater > Unclassified | place: USA...
GCAGCATAGCCGTGCCGGCCTGCGCTATGCGAGTGACCTGACCGATGCCGAGTGGCGTTTGCTGGAACCGTTGCTGCCCCGGCCCTGCCGGCAGGGCCGTCGCTGGGCATGGGGCCGCTCTCGATCATGGCCATCAGCGCCTGGCGGTGAAGCTGAGAGAGCAATCGGGGCTGGCCTGGCGGCTTGCGGGCGATCAGGCCGGCGGGGCCTTCGGCGTTGAAACGCAGCACCCAATGGGGAGCATGCCGGTGCGCTCCATCCTCTCCTCCCACGCGCAAGGCTCGCGCCTGCCGGCCGGTACGCGCAGCCTGGATCTGCGCGGCGCGGCCTGGGCGGGTGATCTCTCGGTCCGGGCGGTGGATGTCAGCGTGGATTTCGGCGCGATCTGAGTGCCGATGCAGGTGGCCGCGCCCGCCAACCGCCATGCCTGGCAGCGCTGGCAGGGCCGGGTCGCCCTGCCATCGGACGGGTATTTCGAGGTCTGGTACCGCGCGACCGACAGCAATGGCGTGATGCAGCCCTTCGCCGCCGCCAATTGGAACCCGCAGGGCTATGGGGCGAACCCGATCAGCCGCGCCGCCTTGCTGGTTGGCTGATGCGCCGCCTGATCCTGCTGGCGGGCTGCCTCGCCGGCGCGGCCCTCGCGCAGGCGCCCGGCAATGCCGAGGCCTGACATCACGCAGGCCCCTTCTTGATGAAAAACCGCCTATAACCGAACCCTTGAAGGAGGGCGGGATCGTCACACGATCCTGCCCAAGACCTCATCCATGAATTCCCCTTCCGAGCGCCCGGTAACAGCCCCCATGCCCCTGACCATCGCCTGCCTCCACACCGCCGAAAGCAACGCGCCGATCTTCGAGGCCGCCGCCCGGGCGCTGCCCGGCGGGGCGCTGCGCCTCACGCACCACACCCGCCCCGACCTGCTGCGGGAGCCCACGCCCGAAACCCTGGCCGAAGCCGCTTCCGTGCTGCGCTCCCTCGCACAGGGCGCCGATGCCGTGCTGCTCACCTGCTCCACCATCGGGGCCGCGACGGCCCAGGCGCAGGATGCCCCCTGCCCGGTGCTGCGCGCCGATGCCGCCCTGGCCGAGGCCGCCACCCGCAACGGCGCCCTGGTCGAGGTGCTCTACGCGGCGCCCACCACCCTCGCGCCCACGCAGGCCATCTTCGAGGCGGCCGCCGCGCGCACGGGCGCCACCATCCGGCTGCATCGGGTCGAGGGCGCCTGGCCGCTGTTCCTGGCGGGCGACATCGCGGCCTATCACGCCAGCATCGCGGCCATGGCCGGCACGCTGCCGGGCCGCGTCGTGCTGGCGCAGGCCTCGATGGCGGGTGCGGCCACGCTGATGCCCGAGGCGCCGCCCCTCACCGTTCCGGCCATCGCCGTGATGGCCGCCGCACGCGCGGCCCTCAGCGCGCGCGTTTCGCGCTAGACTGCGCCCTCACGATTCGCCGGAGAGCCGCAATGGCCTTCATCATCACTGTCGCGCAGCAAAAGGGTGGGGCTGGGAAATCCACCCTGGCCTCGAATATCGCGGTCGCGCTCCTGCAAGGCGGCAAGCGGGTCGCGCTGCTCGACACCGACCCCCAGGCCAGCCTGGCGCGCTGGCATGGGCTGCGCCCCGAAGCCGCGCCCAAGCTGATCTTTGACGCGCCCTCCGGCTGGCGCGTCACCGGCGCGCTGGACAAGCTCAGGCGGGAGGCCGATTTCATCATCATGGACACGCCGCCCCATGCCGATACGGATAGCCGCATCGCCATCCGCGCCGCCGATCTCGTGCTGATCCCGCTGCAAGCCTCCCTGCCCGACCTCTGGGCCTGCGAGGCCACCATCGCGCTCGCCGAGGCCGAGAAGCGGATGCATCGCCTGGTGCTGAACCGCCTTCCCGCCTCGGGCCGGCTGCGCGATGTGGTGATGGCGGAACTGGCGCGCCGCAAGGCTCCCGTCATGGCGCAGACGCTGGGCAATCGCTCGGCCTTTGCGGCGGCCTTCGCCCTGGGGCAAGGTGTCACCGAATCCGCCGCGCGCAGCCCCGCCGCCGACGAGATGAGGGCGCTCACCGAAGCGCTTACCAAACTCAAGGGCAAATGATGTCGGCCAACCTCGCCTTCGCCTTGCATGTCGTCTTCGCGGCCCTTTGGGTGGGTGGCATGGCCTTCGCCATCCTTGCCCTGCGCCCGGCGCTGGCCGCCCTCGAACCGCCGCAACGCGTGGCCCTGATGGGCCGCGTCCATAAGCGCTTCTTCCTCATCGTCTGGCACGCCATGCCGATCGTGCTGCTGAGCGGCTATTACCTGCTGTTCGGCCATTATGGCGGGTTTCGCGGCGTGGGCTGGCATGTGCACCTGATGCATATGACCGGCCTTCTCATGGCGGTGATCTACCTCGCGATCTTCTTCGGCCCCTGGAAGCGCATGCGCCAGGCGCTGGCCGCCAATGACCTGCCGGCTGCCGCCAGGGCCAATGACCGCATCCGCCTCCTGGTCACGGCCAACCTGCTGCTGGGCCTGCTGACCACGGCCATCGCCGGCTGGGGGCGCCTGGGGTGACGCATAACCTGACCATCCGCGACGATGACTATCCCGAGTTGGAAGCGGTCGCCGCCATCCAGCGCGGGCTGCACAGCTACAACCAGGAACGCGGTGGCCCCTACGACCGAGAACCCGTCACCATCCTGGCGCGGGATGAGAATGAGGTGGTGAAGGGCGGCCTGCTCGGCCTCACCTATTGGAACTGGCTGTTCATTGACTGGCTCTGGCTGGCGCAGGACCAGCGCGGCAAGGGGCTGGGCACCGAGTTGCTCGCCGGTGCCGAGGCCGTGGCCCGCTCGCGCGGCTGCACCGATGCCTATACCGACACCTTCAGCTTCCACGCCCCGCATTTCTGGACGCGCAATGGCTGGGTGGAGGCCGGGCGGCTGGATGGCATGCCGCCCGGGCATTCGCGCATCTGGTACCGGAAGAAGCTGTAGCGGCGCGGCATGCCGCTTTGCGCCGCCGCAATGCCGCGCCATATGTGCCGGATGACCTCTCCCGTGATCTTCTGGTTCCGACAGGATCTTCGCCTCGCCGATAATCCGGGCCTCGCGGCGGTGGATGAGCGACCCTGCCTTTTCACCTATGTGCTGGATGACGAAGCGGCCGGCGCCTGGGCGCATGGCGGGGCGCAGCGCTGGTGGCTGCATCATTCCCTCGCGGCGCTTGCGGCGGATCTTCATGCGCGCGGCGCCACGCTGCACATCGCGCGCGGCCGGGCCAGCCGCATCATCCCCGAATTGGCCACGAGCCTGGGCGCGGGCGAGGTAATCGCCGGGCGCATGTACGAGCCCTGGGCGCGGCAGCGCGATGCCGGGATCGCGGAAAGCCTTGAGGGCGCCGGGCGCCGCCTGAGCCTGCATACCTCCAGCCTGCTGCATGAACCGCACCGCATCCGCACCGGCACGGGCAAGCCCTATTCCGTCTATACGCCCTTCTCGCGCGCCGTCTTCGCCCTGGGCGAGCCGCCGCCGCCCCTGCCCGCGCCCACCCGCCTCAACGCCCTCACCAGCCCCGGCGCGCTGCCGCTGGCGGCGCTGGGGCTATTGCCCCGGCGGAACTGGGCCGATGAATTCCCGCGCCACTGGCAACCGGGTGAGACCGGGGCCGCGCGGCGCATCGCGGAATTCGCGGCCTTCACGCGCTATGACGCCACGCGCAACCTGCCGGGCATGGCCGGCACCTCCCGGCTCAGCCCGCATCTGCGCTTTGGCGAGATCAGCCCGCGCCAGCTCTGGCATGCGGCGCGCGCGGCCGGCGTGACCGGCGATGCGACCTTCCTCAAGGAAATCCTCTGGCGCGAATTCGCTTATCACCTGCTCTGGCACCGCCCTGAACTGCCCGAGGCGCCCTTGCAGGAGGGCTTCGCCCGCTTCCGCTGGCAGCCTGATGCGGCGCTCCTGCGCGCCTGGCAGCGCGGCATGACGGGCTATCCCATCGTGGATGCCGGCATGCGCCAGCTCTGGCACAGCGGCTGGATGCACAACCGGGTGCGGATGATCACCGCCTCCTTCCTGGTGAAGCATCTGCTGCAACCCTGGCAGGTGGGGGAGGCCTGGTTCTGGGACACGCTGCTGGACGGGGATCTCGCCTCCAACGCAGCCTCCTGGCAGTGGGTAGCCGGCTGCGGCGCCGATGCCGCGCCCTATTTCCGCGTCTTCGCCCCCGTGCTCCAGGCCGAGAAATTCGACGCCGATGGCGCCTATGTGCGCCGCTGGGTGCCCGAACTCGCCCGCCTGCCGGACAAGTTCCTGCACAAGCCGTGGGAAGCGTCGGACATCATACTGCGCGGGGCCGGCATCCGGCTTGGCGCGGATTACCCCCGCCCCGTCATCGCCCATGCCGAGGGCCGCGCCCGCGCGCTCAAGGCCTATGCCGAGATGCGAGCGGAAGCAGCATGATCCCCGATGCCGCGACACTCCGGGCGCGCGGCTTTTCCGGCCTGCGCGTGGTGGGCGATGTGCATGGCGAGGCCGCGGCGCTGGCCGCCGCCATCCAGGGCGCGGGCGATGCCGGCCTGTTCCTGCTGCAACTTGGAGACCTGACCGATTACGGCTCGGATTCGCCCGCCGTGCTGCGCCTCATCTTTGACCTGCTGGATGACGAGGCGGGCGTCTTCGTCCTCGGCAATCACGACCACAAGCTGCGCCGCGCCCTGACCGGCGCCCGTGTGCGAAGCCCGCCAGAAGCCACGCCTCGCACGCTGGAGCAGTTGCACACCGCCCCTGATGGCCTGGCACTCGCCGGCCGTGCCGTCATCGAGATCGGCCAGGCGCCGGCCTGGCTGCGCCTGGGCCCGCTGCTTTTCGTGCATGCGGCCTTCCATCCGGGGATGCTGCTGGAACCCCCCGCGCCCGAGGCCGGCGCGCGCAAGCCGGACGCCATCACCTCCCGCGCCATGTTCGGCCAGGTCACGGGCGGCACCACGCAGGATGGCTTCCCTGAGCGGGTGCTGCATTGGGTGGATTCGATTCCGCTCGGCCTCACCGTCTATGTCGGGCATGACCAGCGCTCGCGCGATGGACGCCCGTGGGAGACGCGCGGGCGGGCCGGCGGGCGGGCGATCTTCATGGATACCGGCTCGGGCAAGGGGGGCCACCTCTCCTGGGTGGACCTGCCCTTGCCGGATCAGCGCATCCTGGCTCCCAACGCCCCGGTCAGGGCCTGAGGTCTCAGCCGCGCCCCCATATGGCCGGGTTCGCCAGCAACTCGGCGCATTTGCCGGCGATGGCCGCGAGCAGCGCGGCGCCCTTCTCCGGGGTGGCCTTGCGGGCATCCCCCACGACGCCGGTCGGCGTGATCTCCTTGAAGCTGCGCCGCATCAGCAGCCCGGCCGGCTGGCCCGGCACGCGGGAGGAAGTCGGGCCATGGGCTTCGGCCAGGCGCTCGGTCCGCACGCCCTCGGGCAGCAGGTTCCACACCATGGAGGTCTCGGCCTCGCAGGCATGCATGAGGGTGGGCTGATCCTCCAGCAGGGGCGCGATCACCTCGGGCGCCATGTGCCAATAGGTGCCGCCGCCAACGCGAATGCCGAATTCCACCGCCAAATCGGTGGCGGCCGTGCCGATCGCCTCGGCATTGCCGCCATGGCCGTTCATGAGAAAGACGCGCCTGAAGCCATGCCGCGCAGCGGATTTCACCACATGGCGCAGCACCGCCTGCAAGGTCGCGCTATCGAGGGTGAGGGTGCCGCCAAAAGCCATGTGATGCTCGGCCAGCCCGTGCCAGATGACGGGCGTCACCAGCGCGCGATGCCCGGCCGTGACCAGGCGCCGCGCGGTCTCCAGCGCGACATTGCCGCCCAGGATGATGTCGGTGCCGGTGACCAGTGCCGGGCCGTGCTGCTCCAGCGACGCGACGGGGATGATGAGCAGGGCATCCGCCGCCGCCTCGGCCTGCACCTCGGCGGCGGTGAGCTTCATCCATTCAAGGGAGCGGGCCATGGGCGTTCCTGTCGGTTGGGTCGGAGCGCAGCTTCCAGCCACCCCGCCCCTTCCGTCAAAGCCCCCCAAGGAGCTATTCCGCGACCGCGCCCGAAGCCTCGACCAATTCGCGCCAGACCGGCACCTGCGAACGCCAGAACTCGCCAAAGGCGGCGGGCGTGGCGTCGGGCATGGGCTGGATGGTGAGGGCGAGCAAGCGCGAGCGGACATCTTCCATCGCCAGCACGCGGGTGATCGCGGCATGCATGGTGGAGATGGCGGCATCAGGCGTGCCGGTCGCGGCCACCACGCACCACCAGTTCAGCGCATCAATGCCCGAGCCGGGCAGCAACTCGCCCATGCTGGGCACATTCGCGATCTCGGGCACGTAGTCCACCCGCGCCGCGCTGCCGACCGCGAGCGCGCGGAAACGGCCCTCGCGCACATGCGGCAGCAAGGCGGGCATCACGTCGAACATCATGTCGATATTGCCCGAGATCAGGTCCTGGATGGCCGGGCCACCGCCGCGATAGGGCACATGCGTCATGTCCGAATTGGTCTGTCGCTTCACGCGCTCGAAAAACAGGTGGCTGATCGTTCCGGTGCCGCTGCTGCCCATGGTGACGCGGCCAGGGTTACGACGGGCGAATTCGATCTGCTCCTGGAAGGTCCGCCAGGGGCGCTGGGCATTCACCACCCAGAGCAGCGTGCCGATGCCCACGCGCGAGACGGGCGCGAAGTCGCGCTGCGGCACGAAGGGCATGCGGTTGCCATAGAGGTAGGTGTTCGCTGTCAGCACATTGGCCGAGGTCAGCAGCCAGGTGTGGCCGTCCTTCTCCGCCTGGATCACCGATTGCGCGCCGATATTGCCGCCCGCGCCGGGCCGGTTCTCCACCACCACGGTCTGGCCGAGGATGGGTTGCAGGCGCTCGGCCATCAGGCGGGCGATGATGTCATTGGCGCCACCGGGCGCGATGGGAACCACCAGGCGCACGGTGCGGGTCGGAGCCCAGGTCTGGGCGATGGCCGGGGCGGCGAGAAGCGGGGCGGCGAGGCCACCCAGGATCAGGCTGCGGCGGGGCGTGTTTGGCATCTGCGAAGCTCTCCGGGGGATGGTCTTCTTCAACCGCGCGCCACGTCGCAGGTCAAGGCAATGGTGACGTGCGGTGCAGGAATTTCCGCGCCTCATCGCGCATGGCAGCAAGCTTTTCCGGCGCCATCTTGCGCAGGGTGCTCAACGGCATGGCCATGCGCGGATTGCCTGCGAAATCCTGGGCGTGGCGGGCGATGAAATCCCAGTAGAGATAGTTGAAGGGGCAGGCCCCCTCGCCCGTTGCCCGCTTCACATCGTGGCGGCAGCGCCCGCAATGATTGCCCATGCGGTGGATATAGGCGCCGCTCGCCGCATAGGGCTTGCTGGCCATGATGCCGCCATCCGCATGCAGGGCCATGCCGTGGGTATTGGGCAGTTCCACCCATTCATAGGCATCGGCATAGACGGCCAGGTACCATTCCTGCACCGCCACCGGATCAATCCCGGCGAGCAGCGCGAAATTGCCCGTCACCATCAGGCGCTGGATATGGTGGGCATAGGCGAGGTCCCGCGTCTGGGCGATGGCGGCGTCCATGCAGCGCATCCCGGAATTGCCGGTCCAGTAGAAGCCCGGCAGGGGGCGCTCAGCCTTCAGGCCATTGGTGGCCGCGTAGCCGGGCATCTTCAGCCAGTAGAGGCCGCGCACATATTCCCGCCAGCCCAGCACCTGGCGGATGAAGCCCTCCGCCGCGTTCAGCGGCACCTGCCCCGCGCGATAGGCTTTCTCGACCGCGACGCAGACCTCGCGCGGGAGCAGCAGGCCGCAATTCAGGCTGGTGGAGAGCAGGCTGTGGAACAAGGTCGCCTCGCCCTCGGCCAGGGCGTCCTGGAAATCGCCGAAGCGGGGCAGGCGCTCGGTGATGAAGGCCTGCAGCGCGCGCTGGGCCTCCTGCGCCGTGACCGGCCAGTTGAAGCCATCCAGCCGGCCGAAATGCGCCGGGAATTGCGCCGCCACCAGCGCCATGACCTCACGCGTGATCTCATCCGGGGGGAAGCGGGGGGCCATGGGCGGCGTCAGGCCCTTGGGCAGCGGCTTGCGGTTCTCGGCGTCGTAATTCCAGGCGCCGCCTTCGGGCTCCTCGCCGGCCATGAGCAAGCCGGTCTCGCGCCGCATCTCGCGGTAGAAAAACTCCATGCGGAGTTGCTTGCGGCCCTGCGCCCAGCGGCGAAAGAGGGAAAGATCGGCCAGGAAGCGCGTATCCTCCCGGAGTTCGACCGGCAGGCCGAGCTTTGCCTCCCAGCCCTCCATGGCTTGCCGCACGCGCCATTCGCCAGGCTCGGTCGCGATAATGCGGCCGGGCGCATGCCGGGCCACGGCGCGCGCCACCTCGCCCTCGAAGCTGTGGGTATTGGCCGGGTCATCGAGGCGGATATAGTCCACGCGCACGCCGCGCGCCTCCAGCGTCCGCGCGAAATGCCGCATGACGGAGAGAATGAGCGCGATCTTTTGCGGGTGATGCGGGACATGGGTGCATTCCGCCCGCACCTCCATCATGAGGACGATGTCCCGCGCGGGATCCAGCCCATCCAGGGCGGAGAGCGAGGCGGAGCACTGGTCCCCCAGGACGAGGCGCAGGTCAGGCTGCGGCATAGATCACTGTGCTGCCATCGTCGCCCTTGACCTGGTAGGCGGTCCAGCGGCCACCAGCGTCGAATTCCAGCACGGCCTCGATCTCGCCCGCTATGCGCCAGCGGACACCGCCCGGCAGCGCTTCGCGCGTCCAGCGCAGGTCCAGCGCCTGGCCCGTTGTGGTGCCAAACAGCGGCACGGCCCCGCCAAGGCGCTGCGGTTCCCACCAGGAAAGCGGCGCGGCCTCATGCGGGAGGTTGAGCGTGCCCGCCGGCCCGCGCAGGGTGACGCCCTGGGCGCCGGCCTCGGCCTCCACCTCGGTGATGTTGCCGTTGCGGTTGAGGCTGGAACGCACCGAGACGAAGCGCCCGCCACGCGTGACCTCGACCAGCCGGTGCTCGTAGCGATAGACGACGACGCCCATGACCCGTGGCGCGACCAGGTTCTCCGAGGTGGCGATTCGCTCGCCGCCGCGCTCGGTGAAGGCGATGTTGTGCGTGCCGATGGCGGTGCCGTTTCGCATGACGCGCCAGCGGTAATCGCCCCCAGGCCGGGCCAAGGCCGGCGTGGCGAAAAGCAGCGGCAGGGCGCGTCTTGCAATCATCTCAGCCGGCTTTTGTTCGCAGGGTGGAGCGCCCTCCATCCACCGCGATCACCTGCCCGGTGATCCAGCCGGAAGCGGGCGAGAGCAACATGTCCGCCATGGCGGCCAGGTCATCGGCCTCGCCCAGGCGGGGCAGCGGGTGCAGCTTGGCGATGGCCTCGGCCATGGCGGGATTTTTCGTCAGCGGCTCGGCGATGCGCGTGCGGGTCAGGCTGGGCGCGATGCAATTGACGCGAATGGAGGGCGCCAGCTCGGCCGCCATGGCGACCGTCATGCCCTCCACCGCCGCCTTGGCCGCCGCGATGGCGAGGTGGTTGGTGAAGCCCGCCCGCGCCGCCACGGTGCTGAACAACACGACAGAGCCCTGCCCCGCCGCCAACGCCGCACCGACGCCACCCGTGGCGCCCAGGATCAGCACACGATCCGTCATGGAAAATATTCACTCCTGAAGCGGAACCAGGCAGGTGGTGTCTAGGCGCCGATCCGTAACCCCCGCAACCGGGGGGCGGGACAGCGCGGCCCATCCGTGCCATGATCCATGCGTCATGCGCCAGCTCCTGCTGCTCCGGCACGCCAAATCCTCCTGGGATGATGCGATGCTCTCCGACCACGCCCGGCCGCTCAATGCGCGCGGGCGGCAGGCTGCGGCCGCCATGGCGGAGCAGATGCGTGAATTGGGGCTTTCGCCCGACATCATCCTCGTCTCCTCCGCCCGGCGCACGCTGCAGACGCTGGAAGCGCTGCAACCGATGGATGGCTCCCCCATCATCGAGGTGATGGATGACCTTTATCTGGCCCCCTGGCAGCGCCTGATGGAGACTCTGCGTGGCATGCCGGAGACCGCGCGCTCCGTGCTGCTGATCGGCCATAATCCCGGCCTGCATGAGCTGGGGCTGGCGCTGATGGGCCCGGCGGGCGTGGCGCTCGGCAACCCGCATGCGCGCCGCCTGAGCGCTGGCTACCCGACCGGCGCCCTGGCCGAGTTCACCGTCGCGGGGCCTTGGCGGCAATTGCAGGATGGCGGTGGCCGGCTCGTGCGCTTCGTGGCGCCGCGAGACCTGCCGGAGGTGGCAGCCTGATCCTCGAACTGGCCCCATCGGTGGCCCCAAGGGCAGGACTGACACGCTGCCCGCGCCATCCCCGCTTCGCGGCCAGGCCGGCCTGGCACGCCCATACCGTCACATGGCTGCGCGCGGCTGGCGAGGATGCGCCCCTGCTGCTGCGCCATCACCGGCTATGGCACCAGGTGGAAACGCTGCCGCCCGAGGATGCGCTGTGCTGGCCGGGTACGCTGCCGGCTGAATGCGGCGTCGAGGCCGACCCCGCGGCAGTCCCCATCGCCCGCTTCACCGGCCGCCGCGCGGTGCTGGCCGAGGGCGTCATCTGGCTGGAGGGCCGCATCGAGGCGGCGGGGCAAAAGCAGCGCATCGCCCGGCTTTTCCTGGAGGGCGATACGCAGAAGGTGCTGGCCCTGGGGGCTGAGCTGGCGGCCAGCCTGCCCCTCCTGCCGGCCGCCTTCGGCCTTTCGGAAGTGGCGCTGGCACTGGCTGAAACGCGCCCCCCCCGGCCACGCCGCGGCGGACCGCCCAACCTGGCCGGCGCCGAGACGATCGAAGGCGCCTTCCGTGCGGCGCTGGCGCATCTGGTGGATGTGATCCTGGCCGAGACGCCTGGCTGTCGCCTGGGTGCCGGGCCGCGCGGCGTGCACCAGTCGCGCGTGGCCATCCGCCGCCTGCGCTCGCTGCTCAAGCTGTTCCGCCCGGCCGTGGATGGGCCGGAATGGCGCGAATGGGATGCACGCCTGCGCGACCTGGCGCAGGCGCTGGGCGATGCGCGGGACTGGGACGTGTTCCTGGCGGGAATCGGGCCTGGCACGCTGGAGGCACTGGGCGGAGACGCGCGGATCAAGCGGCTGCTGGCCTCCGCCACACGCGAACGCGACCAGGCCTATGCGGCGCTGGGCGACGTCCTGGCGAGTCCCGGTTTTCGCCAAACGCTCTGGCTGGGCCTGCGACTTGGCCAGACCGAGCCGCTGCCGGAGGCGGACCGCCCCCTCGCCCCTTTTGCCGCCCATCTGTTGCGCAAGCGTTGGAAACGGCTGAAGAAAGCCGGGGCCGCGATGCAGGAGCTGGACAGCGCCGCGCTGCATGAAATGCGGCTGGACGCCAAGCGGTTGCGCTACGCGGCCGAGCCCTTCGCCGCAGTTTGGCCGGGCCGCGCGACGAAGCGGTTCACACGCCGGCTGGGCAATCTCCAGGAAGCGCTCGGCCTGGCCAATGACGCCGTGGTGGCGGGGCAATTGACCCAGCGCCTCGCCGGGCGCGGGGCGAGCGGATTCGCCATCGGCGCCGTCACGGGCTTTGCCGCCGGACGGGCAGAAGGCAGCCGAATCGCGGCCATCAAGGCCTGGAAACGTCTCAGAAAAGCGTCGCCATTCTGGAAGTTACCGGAATCGCTGGATTCGTAATATGGTGAAACAAGTCGCTTGCCAGCCCCCTTGGGGGTGGGTTAACGACCTTCCCATGCGCAGACGGAAACTTTATCAACCCGCCCGTTCTCCCCGCCGCTGGGGCCGGGCTTTTGCCGTGGGCGCAGCCGCCATCCTGGGCGGTGGCATCATGATCCTGGGCCTGCCCCGGGACCTGATGGGCTCCGCCCCCGGAAGCCAGGATTGGTCCACGCCCAACGCCCAGATTCGCATCGTGGATGGCGATACCCTTCGCCTGGGTGACCGCATGCTGCGCCTCTACGGTGTCGAGGCGCCGCAGCGCGGCCAGTTCTGCACCGACCCGCAGGGCGGCCTCTATGATTGCGGCACGACGGCTGCCGCCGAGCTGGCCCGCCTGGTGGGCGAACGCGGCGTGGATTGCCGTGTGGCCGGGCGGGACCGTTTCGGCCGGGCGCTTGGCGCCTGCCGGGCCGGCCATATTGATCTCAATGCCGCCATGATCATGGCCGGCTGGGCGCTGGCCGATGGCGGGGCCGTGCCGGCCCTCGCTCCGCTCGAGGCCGCCGCGCGGCAGGCGCAGCGCGGCCTCTGGGCTGGCGGCTTCGAGCCGCCGGCGCATTGGCGCCGGGGCTACTGACGGCCGGCCGGGCCACCCGTTCCAGGCTGCAAATCATGCAACCCGGCGGGCGCTTCTCTTTTCGTTCA
>Ga0209103_1000493_pt1 | contig 12365 bp, 9 predicted proteins | sample 4C3metaG_FD_184152 | JGI IMG/M metagenome (GOLD analysis project Ga0209103, IMG submission 184152) | Freshwater bacterial and archeal communities from Indian Creek, Illinois, USA - 4C3 metaG (SPAdes) (version 2) | ecosystem: Environmental > Aquatic > Freshwater > Unclassified | place: USA: Indian...
CTGTCGGGGGGGGGGTGAAATCATGGCCCCACGCCCTGGCGATGCTTCGCCGAAGGCTGGGCCTTCGCGCATTCTGGCCCGATCAAGAGGCATCAAAAGACCAGGCTGATCGCGCTCCTGCCCAGGCGGCAAAACATGCGGACCGCCTCGGAACACTGGCCGGCCTGCATGGCGGATGGGAGGGAAAGACGCCGCGGCCCAACCAGGGCCGCCGGCATCAATGAGGCCTATTCCTGATCCGAGGCTTCCCGGGCCGGCGCGCCCTTGGCGCCCAGCATCCGGGCCACGGCGATGATCGCGCTGCGGTTCTTCTGCTCCTTGATGCCGCAGAAGATGTTGATCAATTCGATGATGTCGTCATCGCCACCCGCCAGGGCCAGGCTCACGGAGCATGGCTCGGGACCCGTCGCGGCGCCCATGAGGGTATCCGCATTCACGCCCAGGGCCTCGGCGATGGAAATCAGGCGGCTCGCCGCCACGCGCGTCGTGCCCATCTCGTAGCGGTGCAACTGGGCGCCGGTGACGCCCACCATGGCCGCGAGTTCCTTCTGGGTGATCATTCGCGCCCGCCGCAACTCGCGCAGCTTGCAGCCGATCGAGAAGTCGGACTTGGTGGGCGAACGAATGCCGCCATGTGCGTCCTTCTGGTGCCCTGGCGCGCGCTCGGCCTGACTGATCACCGAGGTGGCTGCCCGAGCGGATGTCCCAGCAGGCTTGGATGCGCCAAACGCCGAACCCATCCCCCCATTATACGGGATGCCGCCGGAAAGGCCGGCAGGGCGCGTCTTTACCAGTTCCGTTGAAGACATCTTCTTCTCCTCATCCATCTTTTCAGACAGGGCGTAACTATCCCATCAAGGGAAGCTTTGCGTTGCAGGAAAACCCACTTGAGACAGACATCGCTTCGGAAATTTGGCGTAATTTGGCTACACCAACTGTCACGGCCAACATCTAGGTCAGACCAGGATGATAAGGGGAGCCTCGGAAAATACTGATATTTGGAAGTTTACCAATGGCCGCGGCCAATCTCAGGGAAATGCAGCCTGTGGTTGTGCTCGCATCCAGCAGGCGTGACCGTATCGGTGCTTCCATGCGGCGTGCATGCGGACTACGCATGGGGGGCAGGGTGGTTGCACGGTTCGGGTATTTTCCGTGCATTTTGCGAGATTTCCCCGCACAGTTCGAAGCCGACGCGAAGGCGGGCCCGCTTTCCTTGCTTTTCTGGCAAATTCCAATGCCATAAAATTAAGTTGAATGGTGCAACGAAGCGTGGCAAACCGCATTTGCATTTCGCCATGCTGGGGCTTGCAGCGTTGAGGAAAGAGATTTTGCGGGATACGTCAGCCAGCCGGACCCCGGATGAGGAACTGGCGGTCGAGGGTTCACCAGAAGCCTTGAGGGCGTTGCCGGCGGCCCCGGGTGAGGAGGAGCATGTGGCGCGCATGCGCGGCGATCCGCCCGCCAATGCTGCGGACGGAGTGCTTCGCCAGCGTATCAAGGCCCCCCTTGATCGGCGCGATGCCCCCGCGGCGGACCTCCTGCACAGCTCCGCTCTCGCCGTGTTGTTCCTTGATCCGCAGCTGCATCTTCGCTTCTGCACCGCCGCCGCCGACGCGCTGCTGGGCCTGCGGCCTGAGCATGTCGGGCAGTCCGTCGCGGCGCTGCCCCGCCCTTCGCCCGACCCCTGGCTGGCCGATGACGCGGCCCTGGTCCTGGCCGGCGGTGCCCCCTGCCTGCGGGACATCGCAGCCAATGGGCTGGCTTTCCGCCGGCGCGCTGCGTTGCATGCCTCGCCCGAGGGCCTCCCGCAGGGCGTCGTGGTCACCTATACGGATGCGAGCGAGTGCCAGGCCCTGGCCCAATCCCTGCGTGCCGCGCAGGAGCGCATGGATCGGGCCGCGGCCGCCAATGCGCGCTTCATCTCCTCGATCGGCCATGATCTGCGCCAGCCCTTGCAGACGCTTTGCCTGCTGCAAAGCCTCGCCATGCGGGCCAAGACGCAGGAGGCGGCGCGCCGCCTGATCGCCCAGATGGAGCCGATGACGGATGCCATCTCGGCCATCCTGGACCGGCTGCGGGACCTCGGCCGCATGCAGACCCAGCTCGTCGCCCCGCATATGTCGTTGTTTTCCGTGGGTGAATTGCTGGAACAACTGGCCGAGGAATTCGGCCCGATGATCGCGGCGCGCGGCCTGGAACTGCGCGTGGTGCCCTGCCGCCAGACCATCCTCAGCGACCAGGCGCTGCTGGGGGAGATCCTTCGCAGCCTGCTCGGCAATGCGCTCGATCACACCAGCCAGGGCCGCATCCTGCTGGGCTGCCGCCGCCATGGCGAACACCTCTCCATCGAGGTGCATGACACCGGCCCCGGCATCCCGGCCGGGCATGTCTCCGCCATCCTGCACGAGCCACCCCTGCCGGAGGCGCAAGCCAGCTTCGGCCTCACCCTGGCGCAGCGCCTGGCGCGGCAGCTGGACCACCGCCTGGGCGTGCGCTCCAGCCAGGGGCGCGGCTCCTGCTTTTCCATCGAGCTCGCCCGCGCCGCGACCCAGTCCGCGCCTGTCGTCATCCCGACGGCGCCGCGCACCGGCGTGATCTTCGTCATCGAGGGCAATGCGGCGCTTCGCAACCTGCTGGTCGAGTTGCTGACCATGGAGGGGCACCGTGTCGTCGCGGCGCCGGATGGTGAGGCGGCGCTGGCGATGGCGCCTGGCATCTCCCCGCCACCGGCGGTCATCCTCGCCGATCACGGCCTGCCTGGCGGCCTGAATGGGTTGCAACTCGGCACGGCCCTGCGCGAAATATGGGGCCAGGGCATCCCCGTGCTGATCCTGGCCGAGGATGACCAGCCCAGGCTGCGGGAGGAGATCGCGGCGGCCGACTGCGTGCTGCTGCAAAAGCCGCTGAAGCCGCACAGCCTGGCCAGCCTGATCGAGGGGCTGCTGCCCCGGGCGGAGCGCACGCCCATCGTCTTCCCCCAGGCGTCCGCCGGCTCCCGCCTGATCTACCTGGTGGATGACGACCCGACGCTCTGCACCGCCATGCGCGCGGTGCTGACCGAGGCCGGCTATACCGTGCGCGACTACCCGAGCGCCGAGGCCTTCCTCGCCGCCTATCAGCGTGGCGGCAATGCCTGCCTGCTGGTGGATGCGCGGCTGCCGGGATTGAGCGGCCTCGAACTCCTGGCGAATCTGCGCGAAGCGGGGGACGATATCCCCAGCGTCATGATCACGGGCTACACCGACCTGCCGACCGCGGTGCTGGCCATGCGGCGTGGCGCCTCGGATTTCGTGACCAAGCCGGTGCGCGTGCCCGTGCTGCTGGAGGTGCTGGACCGCGCCATGGCGGCCTCCCGCGATGGCGGCAAGCTTTCGGCCACGAAGGCCGATGCGGTGCATCGCCTGGCCCGGCTGACGCAGCGCCAGCGCGAGATCCTGGACCGCGTCCTGGCGGGCCAGCCGAGCAAGAACATCGCCGCTGACCTGGGCATCAGCCGCCGCACCGTGGAAGTGCACCGGGCCGCCATCATGCGGCACATGAGGGTCAAATCCATGCCGGCGCTGGTGCGGCTCGTGCTCTCGGCCATGGGGGACGACATGGTGGAACCCTCCGGCTGAGCAGGGCGTCGGCGGTTCAGCCGTCGCGCTGCCGTGGCGCCTTGCCGAAGCTGTCGCGGTAGCTTTGCACCAGGTCCCGGTCGCGCACGGGCGGGCCTTCGCGCCGTTGGCCGAAGAACCAGCAACCGCCTGCCGCATCGGCGCCATGCGGCAGCCAGCGGTCGAGCTGGCGCAGCGGCGCGGTGATCACCAGGCCCATGCCGCGCGCCGCCCTTTGCCAGCCGCGCCGGGCCGAGACGGATTGCAGCGCGGCCGAGAGGGTGAGGCCCAGCACGCTGCCCACCCCCAGCGCCACGCCCGCCCCAACCTCGTCGAAATGCCGGAACAGCCGCCGGTGGCCGATCGGCGTGAAGCGCGTGAAGTCATGGGCGCCCATATGCACGGGCTGCAGGAAGGGCGTCACCGCATGGACATGCCCGCCCCGGTCCAGCACCCGATGGATCTCGGCGACGCAGCGCTGCGGATCGGCCACGTGTTCCAGCACCGCCACCGCCACCACGAGGTCAAAGGCGCCATCCTCGAAGGGGAGGTCATGCGCGTCGGCGATGGCATCCACCCCCGGCCCGAAGGCGACATCGGTATGGATCACGCGGTCCGCCTCGCCCCCCAGCCTTACCCCGCCCGAGCCGATGACCAGCACGCGCGGATCGGGGCGATGCGCGGCCACATGCGCCATGGCATCCGCGGCATCGGGGTGGTGGATGCTGGAGGGCGCATCGGCCAGCCAGCGCGCGAAGCGGCGATAGGCCCGCCGCCATCCCTGGACGGGATCCGCCTCCCGCCCATAGCTCGGCCCGGCATAGCCGCCGCCGCCCATGTAGTCGGCCAAGGCGAAAGCCGAATTCTCCTCGGCGATCAGCACGGGCACGCCATCCACCACCGGATAGCTGGTGCCGCAGGCGGGGCAGCGCAGGGCTTGCGCGCCGCCGCGCAGCAGGGCGTGGTCGCGCGGGCAGCGCAGGCGGAAGCCGCGCCGGGTGGCGGGGGCGGGCTCCGCGTTCATCGGCGGATCAGCGCCTGCATCAGCGCGGCATGGGTTTCGAACATGGTTTCCTGGTCGAAATCGCGCTCGGCCCTGGCGCGGTTGGCCTGGCCCAGGCCGCGGCGCAGCGTCGGGTCGCGCACCAGGCAGCGCAAGGCGCCAGCCAGCGCCGCGTCATCGGGCGGCACCACATGGGCGCGGCTTTCGCGTGGCAGCATCGCCGCCACATCGCCCACATCGGTGCTGGCGACGGCCAGGCCGCTGGCCATGGCTTCGAGCAGCGCGAAGGGCATCTGCTCCGTGTCCGAGGAGAGGCAGAACAGGTCCATGGCGCGATACATCGCGGCGGGTTCGCTCACATGGCCCTGGAAATGCACGCGCCGGGCGATGCCCAGATTGGCCGCCAGCGCCTCCAGCCGGGGCCGCTCCGGGCCATCGCCCAGGATCAGCAGGCGCGCGGCGTCGCCGCTTTCCTGGAGCAGCGCGAAGGCGCGGAGCAGGCGGCCCATATTCTTCTCGGGCCGGAGCGCGGCGGCGGTGCCGATGACGGGCCCATCGCCCCCGAAATCCAGCACGCCGCGGGCAATGGGGGGGTTAAAGCGCGCGAGATCCACGCCATTGGGGATGTAGCGCACCCGCGCTTCCGGCAGGCGCCATATGTCCCGCGCGATGCGGCCCAGCGTCAGCGATGGCACCGCCACCTGGCTGAAGCGCAGCGCGAGGCGGCGGGTGAGGACGCGGCGCGGCAATTGCCGTGCGCGCTCCTCCGGCCCGAAGCCATCCTCCAGGTGCAGATGCGGCAGGCCGGGCAGGGCGAGCCGCGCGATGGCCCATTCGATGCTGCCCCAGTTGCTGGTGACCAGCAAAGCCGGACGAAGCCGGCGCAGCATCCGCCGGATGCCCATGATGCGCCGCGCAAAGCCCGCGCCGCGCGGCGTGGGGGCGGGCAACAGCTCGAAGCGGACATCGTGCAAGAGGCGTGCGGCGCAGCCCGCCTCGCCATCCAGCGCCACCACCGCGTGCCGCCAGCGCGTGCCATAGCGATTGGCCAGGGCGGCGAAGCGCACCTGCGCCCCGCCGACGGCAAAGCTCGGGAACACATGCAGCAGGAGGGGCGGGTCGTTCATTCGGCTGCCGCCGCTTCCTGGGCTTGCGCGGCCCCCGGCGGCAGGGCGGCGCGGGCCAGATGCACCACGCGGCGCGCATGCGCCTCCCAGGTCAGGCCCCGGCTGAGCAACTCGGCGCGGGCGGCCTCGCCCAACTCGGCGCGGCGCTCGGCATCCAGGGCGAGCAGGATGACCGCGCGCCACATGGCGTCCGGGTCGGTGGGGTCGAACAGGATGGCGGTGCGGTCATGCGTCAGCAATTCGCGCAGGTTGGGCTGGTCGGGCGCGATGATGGCCCGGCCGGCAGCCATGTATTCCAGCACCTTGAGCGGGCAGGCATAGGGCACCGCCGCCGGTTGCAGGGCGATGTCGAAGCCCGCGATCAGCCCCGGCACCGCATCGCGCGGGGCGATGCCGGTGAAGCGCAGCCGGTCCTCGATGCCGAGTTCGCGGGCCAGCGCCTCCAGCCCCGGCCTGGCCGGGCCATCGCCCACGATGTGCAGCGCCACGGGCAGTTTGTGCCGCCAGGAGGCGACGGCGCGCAGCACCTGGTCCATCCCGTGCCAGTCGCGCAGGAAGCCGATGAAGCCCAGCGTGATCTCGCCGCGCCGCGAAGCCTCGCCAGGGGGCGGGAAATCCGCGAGGTCAATGCCATTGGGCACGACGGTGATCCGCGCCTCGGGCACGCCCGCCGCCTGCACCATCCGGCCCAGTACCGCCGTCACCGGCAGCACATGATCCGCGCGCCGCCAGACCAGGCGCTCGGCGAAGGCGGCGAGGCGGCGCAGCGAGAGGCCGCTGAAGCGCGCGCGTTCTTCGGCCAGTGGCGAATTCACCTCCACCAGCAGCGGCAGGCGGTGCCAGGCGGCGGTGACGCAGCCGGCGAAATGGAACAGGTTCGCGCGCTCATAGATCACATCGGGGCGGAAGCGGCGCGCCGCGCGCAGCAGGCGCAGGCTGGCCGGCACGGCATAGGCGATTTCCGCCAGCTCGCCGATCCAGCCGGGGAGGTGGCGGCGCAGCGCATCCACCATGCGGCTGCTCTCGCCCATCGCGGCACCTGCGAAATCGGCGGGGCCGATGACCAGCACCTCATGCCCGGCCTGGCGCAATGCTGCCACCATCGCCTCCAGATGCACGGATTGCCCATCGCGTGAGCGGATGCGATGGCTGTAGAGGATACGCATCACAAGCCCCCCCGGGAAAGGCGCGCCTGGCCGCGCGCCACGCAATGCCTGGCCCATTCCATCAGCCCGGCGGGGTGCCAGCGGTCGCTCAGGGTCACGCCGATGCGCTGCCGCCGCTCATCGGCCCAGAGGCGCTTGTAGGGGTCGTCGCCGCGGCCGAAATCCAGCTCGGAGACCTGATCCCGCACCACCATGTGGCGGATCATGAGGGCGGTCAGCACGGTGCCGGGGGAATCGGCGCGGCTCGCCTCGTCATGCGCGAGTTTCAGCAGGGCGGCGCGGCCACCGCTGAGCAGCCAGTATTGCGCCGCGACCGGCGCGCCATCCTCCCGCCGCAGCACGCCCATCCGCAGCAGGCCGCGTGGGGCGGCGGCGCGCAGCAGCGCAGCATCGAAATCGGGGAAGGGTTCCTCTGGTTTCCAGCTTCGCGCGCGGACGGCGACATAGGCGCTGATCGCCGCTTCCAGCGCCGCGCCGGGCGCGGTGACCAGATCGAGGCGCAGCCTGCGTTCGGCCCGCCGCAGCTTGCGGCTGATCGTGTTACGCAGCGCGGCGGGACGGGCCTCGAAATAATCGTCCCAGCCGCCGGCCAGCGCCTGCCGCCAATTGCCGAAATGCCTGTAGCGGCGGACGGCGATGCCCGCTGAACGCAGCCCTTCGAGCATGTCCGCCAGCCCCGGCGCATCGGCATCCAGCGTATCGAGCCGCATGGGGGGCTGGCCGCGCAGCAAGCGGGCGAAGCCACGCCCGGCTGCGTGAAGCTGCGCCGCGTCATGCCCCGTGGCCACCAGCGGATGCCACTCCAGGCTGTAGGGCGAGACCAACGCGCCCCAGCGCCCGGCCTGCAGCAGCGGCACCATGAGGCTCTCCTCGCGCCCGCAGAGCGCCAGCACCGCCTGCGCGCCGCGCGGCAGGGCATGGGTCAGCATGGTCTCGTACCAGAAGCGGCTGGCGAAGATGTCGTGGCTGCCGGGCGGTGCCAGGAAGCGGTCGCACCAGGCGGGCAGGGAGCCACCCGCAAGCGGCACGAGCCGCGCGCGCGGTTCAGTCACGGAGCGCATGGAACAGCCTTCCAGCCCAATCATGCAGGGCGAGCCGAATTTCCGTCAGGTGATCCGGGCGCGGTAGCCGGGCGCTCATCGCGACCAGACCCGCCCGGTGGTGGAGGGCCGCGCCAGCGCGCGGGCGCAGCACGCTCATCCGGCCCGGCTCCGCACCGCCCAGCATGGCCGCCGGCAGCACGGGCGGCAGCGCGAAGGGAAGAAGGGTGGGGGGGATCATGCGGTCTGCGCCAGGCTGAGGGCGGGTTGGCGCCCGGCGGCGGCGCCGAAGCGCACCTCCTGCCAGGTACCGCTGCGTCCGCCGATCTCTTCGCGGAAGAAGCTGTAATACTCATCGAGCCAGGCGAGAAAGCGCTGGCGATCCTCCAGGTTGCGGACATAGGGCGTATTGCCCGGCGCCAGCGAGGGCGAGTGATAGGTGAGCACGAACACACGCTGCCCGCGCGCCACCAGGGCGCGCGTCAGGCGCTTGGCTTCCTCGATTTTCATCCCTTCGGGCGTCAGGCGAACCCGTTCCAGCAGCCCAAGGCGCGCGGCGATGCCAGCCACCCGGAGCGATTCCAGGCGCGGGTGAAAAACGATCGGCGCCAGCCAATTGCCATGCGCCTCGGCCAGGCGGCCCAGCAGCGCCGCCGTGACCGGGATTTCCATCAGCGTGCGGTCCGGGTCCACCCAATGCGGATCGGAGGCGGCCCAGGTGGAGGTCGCGCCGCCGCGCATCGCGGGCGGCCAGCAGGGGGCGATGCTGCTATCGGCGGCGTAGCCCAGATGCTTCAGCACATCGGCGGTGCGCGCACCCACGCCGAAGCGCCCGGTGCGATAGATCAGGGGCGCCTGGCCGAAGGCCTCGGTCAGCTTTTCCGTCAGCGCGCGTGCCTTGGCGAGTTCGATCTCGGCCGGCAGGTTGCCGGCGAAGCTGTTCTCCGGGCCAACCGCCTCGGTGAAGGGCGGCGTCACCCAGGGGTGCATGTGTGCCCCCACATCGCAGGCGCCATCCCGCAGCCATTCGCGCAATGGGCCGCGCCCCCGCTCCTGCGCCGCGACCGGGTAGTCGGTCAGATAGACCGGCACCACGCCGTGCCGCTCAAAGACGCGATGCGCGTGGTGCTGGCTGCCCATGGCGGAGACATCGGTGGATTGCCGCGAAAAGGGGGCCGACCAGTCGAAGGCCTCCTCGGCATCCACCATCGTCAGCAGCAGCGGCACGCGGCCCGGCTCGGGGGCAGGGCGGTGCAGCCGGGGGTCGATGATCGAGGCTGAGGCCGGCAGCCCGGTGGGGGGCGAATCCCCGGGCGGCAGGTGCAGCCCATCCGCCATGCCATAGATGCCCAGATAGCGCGCCGCGATGCGCCGCATGCCGAATTCGCGCCGCGCCAGCGCCTGCCCGGCGGTGCCCATGCGCGCCCGCAGCCCCGCATCATCCAGCAGCCGCCGCACGGCCGAGAGGTAGCCCCGCCGATCCTCAAACAGGGAGCCGGTCTCGCCCTCCAACACGAAGCTGTCATTCACGCCGGGCAGATGCCGCACCACGACCGGCAGGCCATGCGCCATGGCCTCTGGCACGACGGTGCCGAAGCCCTCAAGGCGCGAGGAAAAGACCAGGAGATCCGCCGCCGCGAACCATGGATGCGGGTTCAATTGCTCGCCCGCGAAGATCACGGCGCCGCTGCCCGCCGCCGCCTGTTTGAGGCGCTCGACGTAATCAGCCTCCAGCGGCGGGCCGACAAGCAGAAGCCGGGCGGTCGGGTGAGTCCGGCGGATGGCCGGCATCGCTTCGATGAGGAAAAGCGGGTCCTTGCGGGCGCAAAGCCCGCCCACGAAGATCAGCAACGGATCAGCTTCGGCCAGCCCCAGCGATCGCCGCACCCGCTCCCGCTCGCCGGGTGGCGTCACGGGCACTGTCACGCCGCAGGGCAGCAGGTGGCAACGCTCCGGATGGGCGGCGACGGCGCGCGATTGCTCGAACAGCTTCGGGCTGATGCCGATATGGGCGTGGAACAGCCGGAAGCCGGCCGCGGCGAGCGCCCGGTGGCGTTGCCGGTAATGGCCGATCAACACCGGCAGGCTGTCATCCAGCGTGGCCGAGAGCACGAGGCGCCGCCCGGCGAGGCGCGTCATCAGATAGCTCAGGAAGTACCAGTCGGCATGGGTGCGGAAATGGACCGTGCCGAAGCGGTGCAGGTTGCGCAGGAACCACCAGCAGAGCAGCATCTCGTGCCGCAAGTTCGAGACGCGCCCGCGCCTGAGGTAGGAGACGCGCCTGAGGGTCGAGCAGCCCTGGCCGACCTGCGGATCAGCCGGCGCGGGCGTCTCGGTCACCAGCAATTCATGCTCCACATCGGCCGCAATCTCCTGCATCACGGCGCTGGAGCGTTCGAGGAAGACGCCCTCTCCCGTGAAATCGGGGCGGTAGAATTTCTGCACATGCAGGACGCGGCGCGGGCGGTTCATCGTTGCCGCTCCATCATGGCGCTTCCCTGCGCGCGTTCATCCGGTGCAGGCTCGTTCGGGTGCAGATCCACGTCACACCCGTCCATGATTTCGCGGCCTTGGGGCGGGATTGGCGCGCCCTCGAAACCCAGCTTCCGGGCCATGGCTTCTTCCCGTCCTGGAGCTGGGTGGGCTGCCTGGCCGAGGAACGCTTCCCCGATCCGGTCCTGCTGCGCGCCGAGGAAGCGGGGCGCATCCTGGGCCTCGCGCTGTTCAACCACCGCCGGGGGCGGCTCTGCCTCAATGAGAGCGGGGAGGCGGGGCTGGATGCCCCCTTCATCGAGCATAATGCGCCGCTCGCCTCGCCGGAGGTCGCGGCCAGGCTGCTGCGCGCGGCCTGGGATGTGCGCGGTGCGCGCCGCCTGGTGCTCAGCGGCCTGGCACCCGCGCTGCTGGGGCAGGCGGGCGGCGTCGCGCTGCGCCGACAGGAGCGTCCGGCACCCTTCGTGGACCTGGCGGCCATCCGCGCGGCGGGGAGTGATCCGCTGGCGCTGTGCAGCGCCAATGCGCGGCAGCAGATCCGCCGCTCGGGCCGGTTCTACGCCGCCATCGGGCCGCTGGAACTGGATGTCGCCGCCGATGCGGCGCAGGGGCTGGCCTTCTTCGATGCGCTGGACGCGCTGCACACGCGAAGCTGGCAGGCGCGCGGCAAGCCCGGCGCCTTCGCCACCCCCTTCCTGCAACGCTTCCACCGCACCCTGATCGCAACCGGCGTGCCGCGCGCAGAGGTGGAATTGCTGCGTATCCGCGCGGGCGGCACGGTGGTCGGCCTGCTCTACAATCTCCGCCTGGGCGGGCAGGTGCACGCCTATCAGAGCGGCTTCGACCATGAGGGCGGGGGCCGTCACGGCAAGCCCGGCCTGACCAGCCACGCGCTGGCCATTGGCCGCGCCGCGCGCCAGGGCGATGCCGTCTATGATTTCCTGGGCGGGGCGGATCGCTACAAGCTCAGCCTCGCCACTGGCCAGGTGCCGCTGCTCTGGGCCGAGTTGGTGCGCCCCTGGTCCCTGCTGGGCATCGCGGCGCGGCCAATGGCCAGCGCGGCGCATCAACTGGCGAGATCCATGACGAGGCGGGGTGTGAGGTCCTGGCGCGGGCCGGCGGCGATGCTGGCGGCCTCATGGCGGGCGAAGACCATGGCGGAGCAGCGGCGGCGAGGGGCGCGGGCGGGCATCACGGCGCCATCCGCTCGGCCAGCGCCCGCGCCCGCCGCCCGGCGAGCCTGACGGCGATGCGGCGCAGCAGGTCCAGCATGTCGGACTCGGCGCCTTCCGGGCGGCCGGCCGCCTGCCACAGCAGCAGCAGGGCGGCGGCGAAGCTGGCCGCCCCCAGCGGAATGGCGGCCAGCAACAGCGGCCAGGCGGCCCCTGCGCTGGCCGGCGGCGCGACCCAGCCCAGGCCAAGACCCCAGAGCAGCCCGGCCATGGCGGCGCTGGCCAGCGCCGGCCGCGCGAGAGCGGCCAGCAGCCGCCCCGCGCCGACGCGCAGCATCCGCAGCACGCAGCCCACCAGCGCCAGGTTGTCGAGCACCACGACCATGCCGATCGCATAGGCGGCCCCCACCACGCCGAAAGCCGGCACCAGCGCCAGCAGCAGCAAAATCCGCAGCACGGCCGAGGTGAGGGTGATGGCGAAGATGGTGCCGAGCGCGGCCCGCGCATTGAGCAGGGCCGCACTGATATTCCCCGCCACCGAGAGCGAGCAGGCGATGGCGAGGATGGTGATGACCGGCGCCGCCTCCAGCCAGGCCTGGCCGAAGGCCAGTGCGACGACCGGCCCCGCGATGAGCGAGGTGCCGATGCCCGCCGGCAGCGTCAGCAGCGCCATCAGCGCCGTGATCCGCAGCCAGGCGCGCCCCAGCTCGCTCGTGCCGCCATCGCGCATCGTCGCCGCGAAGCCGGGCATGCAGGCGCGGCAGATCG
>Ga0209103_1000494_pt1 | contig 12348 bp, 15 predicted proteins | sample 4C3metaG_FD_184152 | JGI IMG/M metagenome (GOLD analysis project Ga0209103, IMG submission 184152) | Freshwater bacterial and archeal communities from Indian Creek, Illinois, USA - 4C3 metaG (SPAdes) (version 2) | ecosystem: Environmental > Aquatic > Freshwater > Unclassified | place: USA...
GGGCGATGGCGGCGGCACCGATGATCCGCAGGTATCCGGCACAGACGATGAGGTCGGGCTGAACCGCTTCGATGGCGTCGAACATCGCCGCGTCGAAGGCATCGCGCGTCGCGAAGGTGTTCGGTTTCCTCGCCCAGGCGGCAATGCCCGCCGTCTGCGCCCGCGCCAGTGCGCTGCATTCCGGCTTGTCGCTGAATACGCCGACCACCGCCCCGTCGATACGTCCGTCGGCGCAGGCACCCAGCAGGGCGGCGAGGTTGCTGCCCTGGCCCGAAGCCAGCACCGCGATGCGCAGGCTCATGCGCTGGGGGAGCCGTCGCCCGCCACGCGGCTCAGCCGATCCGCACGCGCTCGTGGGCCTCGGCACCGCTGCGCTTCACCACGCGACCGATCGGGCGCGGCGGCAGGCCCGAGGCCGTCAGCGCTGCGGAAAGCACGGCGATGCTGCTCTCCGGCACCACCAGCACGAAGCCGATGCCGCAGTTGAAGGTGCGCCACATCTCGGCATCGGCGATGGCCCCCTCGCGTTGCAGCCACTCGAACACCGGCGGCAGCACGATCGTGCCGGCGTCGATGTCGAGGCCAAGGCCCTCGGGGATGACGCGGATGATGTTCTCGGTCAGGCCGCCGCCGGTGATGTGAGCCATGCCGTGGATCGGCGACTCCGCTCCCGGGAAGGCCTGCAGCAGGGCGAGGATCGGCTTGACGTAGAGCTGGGTCGGTGCCATCAACGCATCCAGCAGGGGCGTGCCGCCGAGCTGCACGTCGAGGCCGCCTTTGGCGGCGTCGAAGCCGGCGCGCGCCAGCACCTTGCGGATCAGCGAATAGCCGTTGCTGTGCGGCCCGGAGGAGGGCAGGGCCAGCAGCACATCGCCCTCGCGCACGCGTGCGCCGTCACGCAGTTCGCTCTTCTCGACGGCCGCCACGCAGAAACCGGCCAGGTCGTATTCGCCCGGCGCGTACATGTCGGGCATCTCGGCGGTCTCGCCGCCGATCAGGGCGCAGCCGGAGAGCTCGCAGCCCTTCGCGATGCCGCCGATGACGGCGACCGCGGTGTCGATGTGCAGCTTGCCGGTGGCGAAGTAGTCGAGGAAGAACAGTGGTTCGGCCCCCTGCACCAGCACGTCGTTGACGCACATGGCCACGAGGTCGATGCCGATGGTGTCGTGGCGGCCCAGCGCTTGGGCGAGCTTGAGCTTGGTGCCCACACCGTCGGTGCCGGAGACCAGCACCGGCTCGCGGTACTTGCCGGAAAGGTCGAACAGCGCGCCGAAACCGCCCAGGCCGCCCATCACCTCGGGCCGGAAGCTGCGCTTCACCAGCGGCTTGATGCGCTCGACGAGGGCATTGCCGGCGTCGATGTCGACCCCCGCCTCGCGGTAGGTCAAGGGCGTCGGGAGGGTCACGGCGGGCAACCTTCGGATGTCAGGAGAGGCCTCTATTCTAGCAATCGCCGCCGCGTCGCTCGGCCGGCGTTGGACGGCCTTGGCACCACTGCGGCACCATGGCGGTCTTCTCGAGGAGAACCATGCGAATGCGCCTGCGTCTGGCCGGTCTCTGTCTGGCTCTCTTGTTCGCTGCTCCGGCGCAAGCCGTCGAGACGCCCGTGACCGTCCCGGCCCCGGCGGCGGCGGTGCGCGAAGAAGCCTGGTACACCGCCGAGGTGCCGGTCGCCTCGCAGGATCCGCGCGAACGCGAGGCGGCGCTCGGACGTGCCCTTGCCCAGGTGCTGGTACGGGTCACCGGTAGCCTCGATGCCCCCGCTCACCCGGTGCTGCAACGTGCCCTGCGCAACGCCGAGGGCCTGCTTCAGGCCGCGGAGTACCGCAGCGCCGAGGAACTGGCCGGCGGTGTACCGACCCAGCGCCAGGTGCTGGTCGCCAGTTTCACCCCTGACGCGGTGGATGCCCTGGTGATGGCCGCCGGACTGCCGCTCTGGCAGGGTGTCCGCCCGCAACCCCTGCTCTGGCTGGCCATCGACGATGGCGGTGGTGCCGGCCCGAGACTGGTCGCCGCCGCCCAGATCAATGCGGTGCGACCGCTCGCCCAGCGTGGCCTGGAGCGCGGCCTGCGGCTGCTGCTGCCGGCCGGCAATACCGTCGAACAGCAGGCCGCCGCCCGCGTCTGGGCACTCGACCTTGCCGCTCTCGCCCCGCTTTCGGCGCTGTATGGCGCACCGGTGGTGCTGCTCGGCCGGATGGGCCGCAACGCCAGCGGCTGGAGTGCCGAATGGCTGCTGGCCAAGAACGGGGTTGAGCAGCGTCGCTGGCGTTTCGAGGACACCAATCCACAACGGGTGATCGCCTCCGGTGCCGATCCGATGGCCGATACCCTCGCGGCGGCGATGGCCACGCGGATGCCGGCGAGCCAGCCGGAGGTCCTCGTCGCCTCGGTCAGCGGCCTGCGTTCGAGTGCGGACTGGCTGACGCTCGCCGCCTACCTGCAGACCCTGCCGGTGCTGCGCGATCACGAGGTGCTGGAGGCGCGTGCCGAAGCCCTCAGCCTGCGCCTCGACCTGGCCGTCGACCGCGCCCGCTTCGAGGCCCTGCTGGCCAGTGGTGCGGTGCTGGCCGTCGAACCGGTCGCCCCCGGTGAGTCCCCGCGCTACCGGTTCCGGCCCTGAGGATGAACACGATGGACACACCGCTGCTCTGGTTGCGCCCCTGGCTGTGGTTCGCAGCCGTGCTGGTGCTCGGCCTGCTGCTCTGGCTGCTGGCACCGGTGCTGACGCCTTTCGCCATCGCCGCCTTGCTGGCGTGGTTGGCCGATCCGCTGGTGGTGCGGCTGGAGCGCAGCGGCCGCTCGCGGATGGTGGCCGCCAGTCTGGTCTTTCTGCTGATGAGCGCTCTGGTGGTGCTGGCCCTGCTGCTGTTGCTGCCGATGCTGCAATCGCAATTGCGGCGGGCGGTCGACTGGCTGCCCCAGCTCGCCGCCTGGGCCACCGGAGTGGCCCTGCCCTGGCTGCAGACACGCACGGGCCTGACGTGGGCGGATGGCATGGACGCCGCCGGCCTGACCGAACTGCTGAAAGGGCACTGGCAGGCCGCCGGCGGCATCGCCGCCCAGATCATCACCGGTCTGTCGCGTTCCGGTCTTGCGGTGGTGGGATTCGTCATCAACCTGCTGCTGGTGCCGTTCGTGACCTTCTACTTCATGCGCGACTGGCGGTACATGCTCGGCCGGCTGCATGGGCTCCTGCCGCGCCCGCTGGAGCCGACCGTGGTGCAACTGGCCCGCGAGTCGGATGCCGTGCTGGGCGCGTTCCTGCGCGGACAGATGACGGTGATGGTCTGCCTCGGCCTGATCTACGGCATCGGGCTGAGCCTGGTAGGCCTCGACCTCGGCTTCTTGATCGGCATGGTGGCCGGCCTGCTCAGCTTCGTGCCCTACCTCGGCGCCACGATCGGCCTGGTGGCCGCCATCATCGCCACCCTGGTCGAGCACGGCGATCTGTTCCATCTGGTGCTGGTGGTGGCGGTGTTCAGTGCCGGGCAGGTGATCGAAAGCTACTTCCTGACGCCTTGGCTGGTCGGCGATCGCATCGGCCTGCACCCGGTGGCGGTGGTCTTCGCGATCATGGCCGGTGGCACGCTGTTCGGTTTTCTCGGCGTGCTGCTGGCACTGCCGGTCGCGGCGGTGGTGATGGTACTTGGCCGCTACGCGCACGGCCGTTACCTGCAGAGCCTGCTCTACCGGGTCGACCGCGACGGCGATGGGCTGCGCGAAGGCGAGGCCGAAGGCCCGCCGCCGGACGGGACCGCGCCTTGGCCTGTCCCGCCCGCCGATGAAGCCGGCGACTCCCGTCCGGCATGAGTACCCAGCTTCCGCTGGCGCTGCCGGCGGGGCCGGACCAGCGCTTCGAACTGTTCGTCGGCCACGCTTGGGCCGTCGAGGCGCTGCGCGCGACGGCCCTCGGCGCAGCACAGGGTAACGACCGCGCGCGCACCGATGGCGCACTTTTCGTCGAAGGCGCGGAAGGCAGCGGCAAGACCCACCTGCTGCTGGCCGCTTGCCGCGCCGCCAGCGAGGCCACTCTCCGCGCGCGCTATCTGCCGGTGCCGGCCTTGGTCGGTGCGCTCGATGCGATGCTCGTCGGCCTCGAGGCGAATGACCTCGTCGCGCTCGATGGGTTGGAGGCGGTGGCGGGTTCGCACGCCGATTGCGAAGCCCTGTTCCACCTGCACAACCGCCTGCGCGATGCCGGTTGTCGCGTGCTCTACGGCTCGCGCCTGCCAGCCGGTGACCCGGGCTGGGCGCTGCCCGATCTGCGTTCGCGCTTCGGCCAGTGCCTGCGGGTGTCGCTCGAGGTGCTCGACGACGAAGGCCGCCGCGAGGCCCTGCGGCTTCGCGCCGCACGGCGTGGGTTGGCGCTGGACGATGCCGTGCTCGATTGGCTGTTCCGCCGCGTCGAACGCGACCTCAAATCACTGACCGCGCTGCTCGATCGGCTCGACCGCGAGGCGCTGGCCGCGCAGCGGCGCTTGACCGTGCCCTTCGTGCGCCAGGTGCTCGACGAACTGCCGTAAGCTCATGGCACCAATGCTGGGATCGAGGCCATGTTCAACCCCGCCAAGAAGGTCGTCATCGTCACCGAGAAGATTTTGCTCAAGAACGTCGTGCAGATCATCCATGCCGCCGGCGGCACCGGCTACACGGTGATCGACGCCGGTGGCGAGGGCCACCGCGGGGTTCGCGCCGGCTCGATGGGTGGCCACGGCGAGGCCTTCGCCAACGTCAAGATCGAAGTGATCACCGCACGGCCGGAGGTGGCAAGGGAGATCGTCACCCAAGTGGTCGATCGCTACTTCGGCAATTTCGCCGGCATCGCCTACGTCGAGGATGTCGAAGTCGTGCGCAGCCACCAGTTCTAGCCATGCTGCTCGACCTGTTCCACACCTTCATCACCCAGTTCCAGACGCCGACCCTGGCCTTCCTGATCGGCGGCATGCTGGCGGCGGCCTTGGGTTGCCGGATCGACATCCCCGACGCGATCTACCGTTTCTGCGTGTTCATGCTGCTGATGCGGATCGGCATCGGTGCCGGGGTCGAGATCCGCAACGGCGACCTCGACGACATGCTGGTCCCGGCGCTGTTCAGCGCCGCCACCGGGGTGGGCATCGTCCTGCTCGGCTGGTTCACCCTGGCGCGGCTTCCTGGGGTGCGCCGGGACGACGCCCTGGCCACCGCCGGGCTGTTCGGTGCGGTCAGCGCCTCGACCATGGCCGCCGGCATGTTCATGCTCGAAGACGCCGGCATCGCCTTCGAGGCCTGGATCGGTGCGCTCTATCCCTTCATGGACATCCCGGCCTTGGTGCTGGCCATCGTGCTGGCCAACCTCCATGCGCAAAAGCAGCAGGGCGCTGGCCGCGCACAGCGGGTCGCGGTCTGGCCGATCGTCAAGGAAAGCCTGCAGGGGCCGGCACTGTCGGCCATGCTGCTGGGCATCGCCATCGGCCTGCTCGCCCGGCCGGAGGCCGTCTACGAGGACTTCTACGACCTGCTGTTCCGCGGCCTGCTGACGGTGCTGATGGTGGTCATGGGGATCGAGGCCTACCAGCGCCTCAACGAGCTGCGTAAGGTGGCGCACTGGTACGCGGCCTATGCGGTGATCGCGCCGATCACCCACGGATTGCTCGGCTTCGGCCTCGGCTATCTCGCCCACCTCTGGGTGGGCTTCAGCCCCGGCGGCGTGATCCTGCTGGCGGTGATCGCCGCCTCCAGCTCCGACATCTCCGGTCCCCCGACCTTGCGGGCCGGCATCCCCAGCGCCAACCCGTCCGCCTACCTCGGTGCCTCCACCGGCATCGGCACGCCGGTGGCCATCGCCCTGTGCATCCCGCTGTTCCTCGCCCTGGGGCAGTGGGTGTTCAAGCTCTGAGCCGCCGCCGGCTTCAGTCGTCGCCGCGCAGGCTGCGGTCCAGTGCCGCCAGCCGCTCCGGCGTGCCCACATCCGTCCAGCCACCGTCGTGGCGTTGTCCGGTGAGCGCCCCACGGGCGATGGCGGCCTCGAACAGCGGCCGTAACTTGAAGCGCGGCGGGGTCTGGTCTGCGCCGGACGCTGCGCCGACCGCCTCGCGCCAGCCGTCGAGGAATGCGTGGCGATACAAGCCGATGCCGGAGAAGGTGAGGGCGCGCGGTGCTGCTGCCACGGCATTCGCCTGTGCGGCAACGCTTGCGCTGCTCGCACCCGCGCAGCGCAGCCGGCCGTCGTCGCCGAGTACGAAATCGCCACCGCCGTGGTGTTCCGGGTTCGGCACCATCAGCAGATGCGCGAGGCCCGCGGGCTCGTGCGGCAGGGCGGAAAACTCGAAATCGGTCCAGACATCGCCGGCGATCGCGAGGAAGGGCGCATCCCCGAGCAGCGGCAGGGCGTTCAACATGCCGCCGCCGGTCTCCAGCGGTTCCGGGCCTTCGTGCAGGTAGTGCAGGCGCAGGCCCCAGGCACTGCCATCGCCGAGCACGGGCGCGAAGCGCTCGGCCCGCCAGCTTGTGTTGATCACCACATCGCGGACACCGAGTGCCGCGAGCTTCTCCAGGTGCCAGACGATCAGCGGCTTGCCGCCGACTTCGAGCAGGGGCTTCGGTGTGTGCTCAGTGAGCGGGCGCATGCGTTCGCCACGCCCGGCAGCGAAGACGAGGGCGCGCATCAGGGCGTGCCGAGTGCGGGCAGCACCCGCTCCTCGATGATCGGCAGCAAGGGCAGGAGCATGCGGTGCTTCGGGACCACGTCGAGCAGGTAGCGCACGAAGCGCGGCGCATCGGCGAGGTACTTGGGCTTGCCGTCGCGGTGGTGCAGGCGCGCGAAGATGCCCAGCACCTTCAGGTGCCGCTGCACGCCGATGAAATCGACATCGCGGCGGAAGTCGGGAAGTTGAGGCACCGGCAGCCCGGCGGCGCTGGCCCGCTCGTGGTAGCGCGCCACGCCCCAGTCGATGAGTTCGGGCGGCCAGCCGTGGAAGGCGTCCTTGAAAAGCGAGAGCAGGTCGTAGCCGATGGGGCCGACCACGGCGTCCTGGAAATCCAGCACCGCGAGCCCGCCGGCATGAAGCGGCATCAGGTTGCGCGGCATGAAGTCGCGGTGCACCAGCACCTGCGGCTGGGCGAGTGCTGCGTCGATCAGCCGCCGATAGACCAGCTCGAGTGGATCGGTCAGCGCACAGTCCAGCGGCAGGCCCAGGTGCCGGTCCAGCAGCCAGTCGTCGAACAGTTGCAGCTCGCGCGCCAGCAGGGCCTCGTCGTAGCGCGGAAAGCCGTCCGATGGCGCGATCTTCTGCAGCGGCAGCAGCTGGTCGAACGCGGCCTCGAACCAGTGCGTGGCGTTGGATTCGTCGATCACTTGCAGCAGGGTTTGCGCGCCGAGGTCTTCGAGCAGCAGGAAGCCGGCGTCCACGTCGCGTGCGAGCACGCGCGGGACGCGCACGCCACCGGCTTCGAGCAGGTCGCGGATGGCGAGCCAGGGGCGCACGTCCTCCTTGCCGGGTGGCGCGTCCATGACGATGCGCGTGGGTTCGCCGCTGCTGCGCCAGTAGCTGCGGAAGCCGGCATCGACCGAGGCGCGCTCCAGCGTGCTGTCCACATCGCCGAGTGCGCTGCGGGCGAAGGCGAGGCGGGCCTCGGCGCGGTGTCTCACTTGCCCTTCAGCGCCTGCACCAGCGCCAGCAGGCCGAGCGCGCCGCCCACCGCCGCCGCGAAGCGCAGCCATTGGCCGCCGACGCTGATGTCGAAGGTGTCGAGCAGCCACGAGGCGCAGATGGCACCGGCCATGCCGAGGAGCGTCGTGAGGATCAGGCCGAGTTTCTGCCGGCCGGGAAGGATCCAGCGGGCGAGCAGGCCGGCGACGAAACCGAGCACCAGCACATGAAACCAGCCGTGGCCGAGGAAGGAAAGATCCATTGCGTCGTGTCCTTGAGCGGGGTTGAGGGATGTGTCGCGCTTCAGCAACAGCCGTGCTTGCCGAATCCGGCACCACCGGCCTGCACGCCAACACCACGGGTCAGGCCCTTGATGGATGCCTCGTGGTGCGCGGCGATGACCTGCGCCACCGCCATGGTCACGCGCTTGCCGGTGGGGATGTGCAGGAACTCGTTCGGGCCATGCGCGTTGCTGTGCGGCCCGAGCACGCCGGTGATCAGGAACTGCGCGCCGGGGAACTTCTCGCCCAGCATGCCCATGAACGGGATGGTGCCGCCTTCGCCCATGTACATCGCCGGCGCGCCGAAGGCCTGCTGCGAGGCCTGGTCGATCGCCTGCGACAGCCACGGGCTCAGCGCCGGGGCGTTCCAGCCGGTGCTGCTCTTTTCCAGTTCGAAGCTCACCTTCGCGCCATAGGGTGGGTTCGCGATCAGCGCATCGCGCAGCGCGCGGCCGGCGGTCTTGCCATCGGCCGTGGGCGGCAGCCGCATCGAGAGCTTCAGCGCGGTGAACGGGCGCAGTACATTGCCGGCATTGCCCAGTGTGGGCCAGCCGTCCTGACCGGTGACCGACAGCGCCGGCCGCCAGGTGCGGTTGAGCACCAGTTCGGCCAGGTCATCGAGCGCCGGCTGCATGCCTTCCACGAAGGGGAACTTGCGGTACACCTCCGCGCCCAGCACTTCCGCCGCTTTCTTCGCCTGTTCGATGCGCTCCGGCGGGATGGCCACATGCAACGCGTCGAGCGTGACGCGGCCGGTCTCGATGTCCTCGATGCGCGAAAGCAGCTGGCGCAGTAAGCGGAAGCTGGAGGGCACGATGCCGCTGGCATCGCCCGAGTGCACGCCTTCCTCCAGCACGTCGACCCGCAGGTTGCCGCCGGCCAGTCCGCGCAGCGAGGTGGTGCACCAGAGCTGCTCGTAGTTGCCGCAGCCGGAATCCAGACAGACCACCAGCGAGGGCTTGCCGATGCGATCCGCCAGATGATCGACGTAGAAGGGCAGGTCGTAGCTGCCGGATTCCTCGCAGGCTTCGATGAGGATGACGGCGCGGCAATGCGGTGTGCCCTGGTCCTGCAGGGCCTGGATCGCGGCCAGCGAGCCGAACAGCGCGTAGCCGTCGTCCGCGCCACCGCGTCCGTAGAGCCGGTCGCCCTTGATCACCGGCAGCCAGGGGCCAAGGTCGGCGTCCCAGCCGCTCATCTCCGGCTGCTTGTCCAGATGCCCGTAGAGCAGCACGGTGTCGGCATCGGCACTGCCCGCAGCATCGCTACCGTCGCTCGCATTGGATGCGATCTCGATGAAGATCAGCGGCGTGCGGCCTTCCAGACGCACGATCTCGACCGTCATGCCCTTCACCGGCTGCTTCTTCGCCCAGTGGGCCAGAAGCTGCGTGGCGTCTTCCATGTAGCCGTGCTTGGCCCAGTCGGCGTCGAACATCGGCGACTTGTTGGGGATGCGGATGTACTCGACGAGGCGCGGGACGATGTCGTCGTCCCACATCTGGTCGACGAAAGACCGGGTGCGGTCGAAATCCATGCGGGTCTCCGGGGTAAGGAATTTCCTACACGAGGCCAAGAGTAACTCTTAGTACAGCCTGCGGTCTTGCTGGATAACCTGTGCGTGCATCGAGCTTCAAGCTGTCTCCACCGTGGCAAGCACGCTACGGCCCAGCCAAAGGAATGGAGAACGGCATGAGCACTACCAACATCATCAGCAAGGTCGTACTGGCACTTTGTCTTGCACTGGGGGCTGCGGGTTTTGTCGCAGCCAACGAGAGGATCAATCTGAATACCACCGATGCCGCGACCCTGGATCGGGTCATGGACGGAGTGGGCCCGGCCAAGGCGGCAGCCATCATCGAGCATCGCCGGGTGCATGGACCGTTCCGCAGTGTCGATCAACTGATCGATGTCCGCGGTATCGGCCTCGCCACGCTGGAGCGCAACCGTTCCCGCCTGGTGGTGGGTCCGGCACAGGCCCCGGCGGCACGTCCGGCGACCGCCACGCAGGCGACCGCCCGCCGCGCCCCGGCCCCGCCCGCAGGCACGCGCTGAAACACGGAATCGGGAAAGGATTCCGCCGCTCGCAGGACGCGACGGCGGCTCAGGGACGAAGGGGACACGGGGTCGGTCGGTACGCCGCCCGCCCCGCTCGCAGGGACGCTGCCCGGTGTCGCCCAAGGACGGGCGGCCGGGCTTTTCGTTTTCCGGCACCTAGGCCACACTGGCAGCGCGATCCCTGCCGATGTCCCGCGTTCCGTGATCGACCTGCTGCCCGCCGCCTCGCATCGCCGCGAACCCTGGAAGAACGGTGGTGGCTGGACCCGCGAGATCCTGCGTCACCCCGCGACCGGCGACTGGGACTGGCGCGTGTCGGTGGCCGAGGTCTGCAGCGAGGGTCCGTTCTCGATCTTCCCCGGTTGCGAGCGCGAGATCGTTCTCCTCGCGGGGCGAGGTATGCACCTCGACTTCGACGATGGCGGATCGCACCTGCTCGAGCCGCCGCATGGACGGCTGCGGTTTCCCGGCGAGCGCGCGGTGTCGGCGCGGCTCGTCGAAGGCCCCACCGTCGACTTCAACCTGATCTGGAAGCGCGACGCCGTCGACGCGCAATTGCTGCATCGTCCGATCGTCGGCTCGATGCTGTTTTTCGGCGAACCCGGCGTGACCTGGATGCTCTACGTGCTGGCAGGCCAGGTGCGAACGCCCGCGGGTGCGCTGGACATCGGCGACGCGGCGCGGCTGGCGATCGCAACCGGCGAGCGGCAGGTGATCGAGGGCGGTGGCGAGCTGCTGATTGCCAAACTGCGGTACCGGCCACCGGCCTGAGCGCGCTCAGCGCACCCCGCGTTCCTGCAGGAAGCCGCTGTAGGCGATGTCGTCGACCAGGATGTGGTCGGCCAGCCAGCGGATCATGAAGGCCAGCACTTCGGTGGCCAGGGTGGCATCGCCGGCCGCCAGTCGTTGGCCGAAACCGGCGAGCTGGGCCTCGAAGGCGCGGTGGCCATGGGCATGGTCGTCCCCTTCCTGCCAGCCGTGCAGGGCGAACAGCCGCTCCTCATGGCGGAAATGCAGGCGGGTATAGGCTTCAAGGCCGTGCAGAACGTCACCCAGCACCTCGGCTGACTGGCCGCGCGCCAGTGCGCCGGAGAGCTGATTGACATAGGCCAGCAGCACGCGGTGCTGCGCATCGATGCTGGAAATGCCGACGGAAAGCGCCGGAGACCAGGGAATGGACTGGCCGCTGGCGGCCTGGCGGGCCAGCAGGTCGGCGAGCGCAGCGATTGAGGCCGGAGTGCCCGTCGTGCCGGGTACGGGCGGCGGGTCCTTGGCGGACAGCTCGGAGGGCGGCATGGCGGCAGGCAAAAGGGCGGGATCCCATGCTCCGGGCTGGCCGGCGATGGCGGCTTGACCGCGGTCAAGCGCGCCGGGTCGATGCCGGTCCGCGGGTGTTCCGTTCAGCCGGTGGCGGGTGATCACCGATCGTCTCGCGTCCACACCGCGCCGCCCTCGATCTTGATCGGGAACTTCACCAGCGGCAGGTAGGCCGGCGCGCACAGCGCAGCACCCGTGCGGAGGTCGAATTTCGCCGAGTGCAGCAGGCATTCGAGCACGCCCGCTTCGGCGTCGAAGGGCCCGGCGGAAAGCTCGTAGTCCTCGTGCGTGCACTTGTCTTCGACGGCATAGAGCACGCCATCGAAGTTGAGGACGAGGATGGCGGTGTCGCCGTCCCAGACCACGCGGGTTTCGCCGGGGGCGAGCTCGTCCTCGGCGCAGACGCGGGTCCATGTCACAGGGCTTTCTCCAGCACCTCGAAGCGCAGGTCATCGCGCTTGGGGTAGCCGAAACGCGCGTCGCCGTAGGGAAAAGGCTGCTTGATGCCGGTGCGGCGGTAGCCGCGGCGTTCGTACCAGGCGATCAGTTCGTCGCGCAGGTCGATCACCGTCATCCGCATCACCGGCAGTTGCCACTCCGCACGGGCGATGCGCTCGCATTCGCGCAGTACCGCGTCGCCGAGACCACCGCCTTGGCGGGTGGGGTCGACGGCGAACATGCCGAAATAGCCGGCACCGTCGTCGTCGCAGACGTGCGCGCAGGCGAGCATTCTTGCCTCGTGCTCGGCGATCACGACCCGGCTGCGTGGGCGCGTGAGGTCGTGCTCCAGCACGTCGGGGGCCACGCGTGGGCCGTCGAGCAGGTCGGCCTCGGTGGTCCAGCCGGCGCGACTGGACTCGCCCCGGTAGGCCGAGGTGACCAGCGCGATGATCGCGTCGCGGTCGGCCAGCGAGGCGGAACGGAAGTTCAGGCGGTCGGGCATGGTGGCGGCGGGTCTGGCAGCGTGCGGCAGGTGCGCGGGTAGTTGCAAACTCACACCAGCAGTTTGTGGACCTTGCGCAGCGCCGTCACCAGCGCGTCCACTTCGGCTTCGGTGTTGTAGA
>Ga0209103_1000495_pt1 | contig 12326 bp, 7 predicted proteins | sample 4C3metaG_FD_184152 | JGI IMG/M metagenome (GOLD analysis project Ga0209103, IMG submission 184152) | Freshwater bacterial and archeal communities from Indian Creek, Illinois, USA - 4C3 metaG (SPAdes) (version 2) | ecosystem: Environmental > Aquatic > Freshwater > Unclassified | place: USA: Indian...
CGGGCCGTGCCCAGCACCGATGCGCGCACCCGCGCCGGCCTCGATGGCGGCGCGCACCCAGGCGTGTGCCGCCTGCACCGCCTGGGGCAGCGCCAAGCCCAGCGCCAACTGCGCCGCAATCGCCGAGGCGAGGGTGCAACCAGTGCCGTGGATGTTGCGGCTGGCGATGCGCGGCCCGCGCAGGCGCAGCCAGTTGGCGGGGGCGGTGCCTGCGCTGGCCAGCACATCGGTCAAGTGCTCGCCTTGCAGGTGCCCACCCTTGAGCAGCACGGCGCGCGCGCCCAGCGCCAGCAGGTCGGCGGCGGCGGCGTCCAACGCGGCTTCATCGGGCAGGGGGCGGCCCAGCAGCAGCGCGGCTTCGTCGAGGTTGGGCGTGACCAGGCTGGCGCGGGGGAACAGCTCGGCGCGCAGCAGCGCCACGGTTTCGGGCTCGATCAGCGCATCGCCGCTGGTAGCGACCATCACCGGGTCCAGCACCACCCAGGGCGGCGCGTAGCGGTCGAGCGCGCGCGCCACCACGCGCACCACCTCGGGCGCGTGCAGCATCCCGATCTTGACCGCATCGACACCGATGTCTTCCAGCACGGCGGCGATTTGCTGCTCCAGAAAGGCCGGTGGCACGGCGTGGATGGCGCGCACCCCGAGCGTGTTTTGCGCCGTCAGCGCCGTGATGGCGCTCATGCCGTAGCAGCCCAGCGCCGCAAAGGTTTTGAGGTCGGCCTGCACCCCGGCCCCGCCGCCGCTGTCGCTGCCGGCAATCGTGAGCACGCGCACATAGCGCCACGGGCGGCTGGGGGGATCGGACGGTGCGGGGGCGTGCAACATGGGCAATCATTGATCTGTGTCAAGCCCGATTATGGGGTGCGCGGGCGGTGCGCGGGCGGTGCGCGGTGGGTGCGCGGGGGTGAAGCAGCCCCATCAAACGCGGACACCCTCCACAATCCGCGCAGGTGTGGACAGCGGCTCGGGCTGTTCGCGGCGCTGGTGTTGGCGGGCGCTGCAGGAAAAGGGATGCGTGAAGTGGCGCAAGCACTGAGGGAGTGTGACCACCTAGCGCAGCCGAGCCCGATTGCCCTCGACCGCCGACCGGATGGTGCGCATCGTGGTCTGACGAATGGGATGGTTCTTCGCCATCGCGCCAAGCGCAGCGACCAGGTTGAGGGCACGCGCATACCGCAGTCGATGTCAAAGCGTGCGCTGCCAAAGCCAGCCAGCTTGCTACTCAGGTCGAAGTGGCGGGTAGCCGGCATGTCCAGCCCAAAAGCACGCGCCCCATGCGGTGAGCCGCCCAACAGCGCCAGGGCTTGCAACGCGTCGCTGTCTTGGCCGGCAATGACCGCTTGCGCCTGCTGGGCCAGCGCCAACAGCTGGACATCCTCTCCTGACAGATAATGACTATTAAAGCACTGAAACGCTGCCTATGGTTAAGTTTCTGGCTCTTTTAGGCTTGCTGCAGGTGTCGCACGACCAAGTGACAGGCTGCGGTGGAGGCGCTGGGTGTTTTTGCTTCGGCATGTGCCGCGCATACCCGAGACGGCGGTTCAGTACCAACAGGAGGCATTGAAGGAGGTGGGCATTGTGGTTTCTGTGCGATAGTTAAGGGCATAAACAAAAAAGCTTTGGGGGGGCAAGGTGTTTTTTCTTGTCTCCCTTGGGCGCAGTTGACAGAACAGGAACACATGCTCCCTTTCGCACCTGGCGCTCGCGCCGTCATCCGAGACGAAGAGTGGCTCATCCGCCGCGTTGACCCGGCTGCTGATGGCGGCGACCTGTTGACGTGCGATGGCATTTCCGATTTGGTACGTGGTCAGACCGCGCTTTTCCTGACCAGCCTCGAAGACACCATCGAGGTCCTCGACCCCGCTAAAACAGAGTTGGTTCCTGACGCCAGCCCCACCTACAACGCCACGGTTCTGTACCTAGAAAGTTTGCGCCGCCGCAGTGTCGCGAACGACGAGAAAATTCACCTGGGTCACCGCGGCGTCATGAACCTGGTGCCCTACCAGCTTGACCCGGCGCTTCAAGCCCTCAAGCAGCCCCGCTCCCGCATACTGATTGCCGATGCTGTGGGCCTGGGCAAGACGCTGGAAGCGGGTACCTTGGCCACCGAGTTGATTCAACGAGGCCGTGGCAAGCGCATTTTGGTGGTGACGCAAAAGGCCATGCTGACCCAGTTCCAGAAGGAGTGGTGGAGTCGTTTTTCTATCCCGCTGGTCCGGCTGGACTCGGTCGGTCTGGCCCGGGTGCGCAATCGCATACCAGCCAACCACAATCCGTTCAACCATTTCGACCGCAGCATCATCTCCATCGACACCCTCAAGAGCAACCTAGAGTACCGCAACCACCTAGAAAACGCCTGGTGGGACATCATCGTCATCGACGAATGCCACAACGTGGCCGCTCGGGCCGGGGAGTCGGGCCTGTCGCGCCGCGCCCGCCTAGCGCGCTTGCTCTCCAATCGGTCTGACACGCTCATGCTGCTCTCGGCCACCCCTCACGATGGCTCCGCCCGCAGCTTTGCCTCGCTCATGAGCCTGCTGGACCCAACGGCCATTGCCGACCCCGACCACTACACCCCAGACGACTTCCGCAGCAAAGGGCTGGTCATCCGACGCTTCAAGAAAGACATCAAAGACCAAGTCGCCAGCGATTTCCAGGAGCGACAAACCCTCTGCCTACGCCAGCCCGCCAGTGCTCAGGAAGAAGCGGCTTACCTGGCCCTGCTCGATATTCCTTTTACCCAGGGTGGGCAACGCAAAGCTGGGCGGCAAGCCGAACTCCAGCGGGTGGGCATGCAAAAAGGCTTGTTCTCCAGTCCAGCTGCAGCGTTGGAGTCCACCCTTAAGCGTATCGAGTCGCTTCAAGGCAAGCACAGCCCCACCCCCGATGAGGCCAGAGAAGCCGAGGGTCTGGAGGTGTTTGCAGATGGCTTGCGCGCACTCACCAACAGCACGACTGCCAGCTGGTTCAGCAAGTACCAGCGCCTGCTGCAACAGCTCACCTGCGCTTCTTTTGGCTGGGCGATTCACAACGCGCAAGACCGCCTGGTCATCTTCTCCGAGCGCATCGAAACCCTGCACTGGCTGCAAAAGCAGCTCAGTCAAGACCTCAAGCTCAAGAAGACCGACCAAGTGGCGGTGTTGCACGGCCAGATGTCCGACACCGACCAGCAGGCGCTGGTGGACCGGTTCGGTCGCCTAGACGACCCCATCCGCGTGTTGCTGTGTTCCGACGTGGCCAGCGAAGGCCTGAACCTGCACTATTTTTGCCACCGTCTGGTCCACTTCGACCTGCCTTGGTCGTTGATGGTGTTCCAGCAGCGCAATGGTCGGGTGGACCGTTACGGCCAGAAGCACCCGCCCCAAATCGTCTACCTGTTCACCGAAACCGTGAACCAGAAAATCCGTGGCGACCTGCGCATCCTCGAAATCCTGCAAGCAAAAGACGACCAAGCCTACCTCAACCTAGGCGACCCTTCTGCCTTTCTCAACGTGTACGACCCCGACAAAGAGGTCGAAAAAGTCTCGGATTTCATGGCCGACGGGCTGCAGCCCGAAGTGGTGGAGGCCAAGCTCGACCAGGCGGCTGCCAGCGACACCGACAACGAAGGCGATTACCTGATGCAGCTCTTTGGCGGTGGCGTCAGCGACAGCACCAATGTCCAAGCGCCCTCAAGCAGCAGCCTAGACCAAATTGCCGAATCGGCGTCGCTTTTTCATAGCGACTACCACTACGCCAAAACCGCACTCATCCAGCTCAACCAGGGGCAGACGATGTGCCAATGGGCGGCGCACGACCCCGAACAGGTCATTGCCATCACCGCGCCCAAAGACCTGCAAGACCGCTTGCGCCAATTGCCGCGCGAGGTGCAGGCCGACAACGACCTGTACGCCCTTTGCGCCGACCCCCAGCGCATGATGCACGCCATTGAAACCGCGCGCCAAGCCCGTGCCGAAGAGGAGACCTGGCCCCATCTGCATTACCTCTGGCCCCAGCACCCGATCATGGAATGGCTGGGCGACCGGGTCGTCACCCACTTTGGCCGCCACAAAGCCCCGCTGCTCCAAAGCCACTTGTTGGCGCCTCAGGAGCAAGCCTTCATCCTCACGAGTCTGGTGCCCAACCGCAAAGGGCAGCCCCTGCTGGTGGAGTGGCAGGTGGCCTGCCGGGTTGGGCTGGGGGCTTTCAAACTCGAACCTTTTGACGCCTTCGTGGCGCGAGCCGGCCTCAAGGCGGCTGGGCTGCCCAACCGGGGGCAAACCGAGGCGCTGGCCACCCTGCAGGCGCACATGCAGAACGCTTTGCCGCAGGCTGTGCAAACCATGCGCCAGTTCACCCACTACGCCCCCCTGTGGGAAGCAGTCTACGACCTCGACTTTGCCGACCAGCGCTGGAGCCAGCCCGGCAACCCGCGCCTGCCGCACGGCTTCTGGCCTGCGCTCACCAGCACCTGGACGCGCCACTGCGCCCTGCGCAGCGACTACGCCCGCCGCATGGCCCTGGTCGAAATCGACGTGCTGGTGGCCCAGGCCCTGGGCCTGACGCTGGCCGAACTGCTGCTCATCTACCGCGTGCAGTTCCCGGTCATGCAAGGCTACGAGCGCGACACCTGGTACGACATCCACGGCCGCATCGTCTTCACCAACAGCAAGGGCCTGGTGGGCGTGGGCCTGCCCCGCAAAGGTGGCCGCAACACCCCGCGCACCCGCATCACCACCCCCGCTGGCAAGGTGCGCGAAGGCAAGCTCGGCTGGGAAGACCTCTGGGCCTACGCCAGCGCCGAAGCCGGCGACAGCGAAGACAGCATAAAGCGCGGCGGCACCCCCAAAGTACCCGACGGCACCACCCTCACCCAATGGGTCATGGACGACACCCTGCCCATCGGCCCCCGCGAAGTCGAACGCACCTACGTCGCCCCCTTCGCCCGCGCCAACCGCGAAGACGACTACCGGCAGGCCTGGGCATTTTTTGAGTCCGGAACTTTGACTCAAGGTAATTAACGACCGTTTGATCCAGACGAGTATCCATCCATGAACTCTCTTCTTCCATTTCTTACGGGCAGCCCAGAGGTCACAGCGTTTGCTGGCCTCATTTTGGTTATTGCCTTGTTGGCATACCTGGCTTGGTACAGACCAGCAGCCATATCAGTGAAGAAAGGTCTGGATGAGATGTCTGCTGCGTTGGTGAAAGACCCTGGCAACTGGTCTGACGCCAAGCAAAGTGTGACAAAGGTATTAAAGTCGCGGCCTCACCTCGCATCAAGTTGGCTGGAAACCCAGGAACGGGTGGTTGAAATTTCTGTGGGTGGGCAGCCCAGAGCAGTCATGTTCGGCTCACCCAAGGATTTGTGGAATTCATCTGCACTATTGAGTCGTCGGTTTAACTTCGGCCTGTCAGAGGCGGTTCCCAATATCTTGGTGGGGGTGGGCCTTTTTTTCACATTTGTATTTTTGTCGTGGGCCTTGGTAGACACAACGGCTGTTCTTGCACAGTCAAACTCAACGGCAAAGGAGACAGAAGATGCCATCAGTGAACTTCTGATGGTGGCTGGCGGTAAGTTTCTGACTTCTCTCGCTGGATTGCTGGCTTCCATTCTCTGGACATTTCAGTCGAAACGATTGCTCAAGGCAGTCGATGCTGCTTCAGACGCATTCCTGATCAGTCTGGCCAAACTGGTACCAACAAATGCCGGTGAACTGATGACGCTCAAGCAGATCGATATGGCTGCTGAAGCTTCTTCGCTCAACGAAGAGTTGTTGTCTGAGGCCCGGGAGCAGACCGGTACTCTGAAGCGTTTTGAAACAGACTTGGCTGTGTCTTTGGCTGGAGCGATCAATCAGGCGTTTTCACCACAGATGGAGGCGATGACGAACAAGATGGTGGCCGCCATTGATGGCCTAAGTGAGAAGCTCGGCAGCATGAATCAGGAAGCACTGGAGAAGATGCTGGAGGACTTCGCCGCCATGCTCAAGCAGGGGACGGAATCGGAAATGGCCCAGTTACAGGCAACGCTAACAGACCTGTCCCAGAAGCTGGAAGGTGCAGGGGTTTCCCTCGGCAAAGGTGCCGAGGGTGCGGCCAACGCTATCAACGAAGCGGGGGCACAACTTGTATCTCGCGTCCAAGAGATTTCCGAAAACCTGGCTCGAAGCGCCACGAATCTGGACACTGCCGCAGGTTCGGTCAAACTGGCTATGAACGATCTCGAGGTGACGATGCTTGAGGCCTCCAACGCGGGTAAGCGAGGTGCACTGTTCGTCAACGAAGCACTGGACAAGGCAGCCATGACCGTGGATAACCTGGGGAGTCTAAGTGAGGGTCTGGGTGACGCGGCTCGATCTTTGCAGGGGGTGAGCGGAAAAGTAGCTGAGGTGGTAGACAACGTCGAAGAGTTATCCAGCGAGCAGCGAGCTGTCGTTGCGGCCGTTCGCGATGTGGCGCCAGCGGCGCTCGCTGCGGTTGAACGCGTGACCGGTGTGCTTGAACTGGCAGCGAACCAGACACTGGGGGTCATGCAGCAGACCAAGCAGTCGATGGAATCAACCGCCGCAACGCTCGGTAAAACCGTGGCGTCCATCACAGAAGGCGTTACCCAGTACACAGATCAAATTGCAGACCTTCACCGCAAGATGGATGGACAATTGGCAAAAGCAGTAGGGAGTTTCGATAAGGGCGTAAACGAGCTTTCAGAGTCTGTTGAGGAACTGGATGAAAAACTGGCAGAAGCTGTTGGGAGTTTCGGTAAGGGTGTAACCGATCTCTCCGCATCTGTTAAAAGGCTGGGTGAAATCATGCAACTAGCCAAGAGGAACTGATGATGTGGCGGCAATCAACATCTTCTGCTCAAACTAGGACAAGTGAAGGCGAACAAAGCTACATGGCATCTGCGGCTGACCTGATGATTGGTCTTTTGTTTGTTTTTATCATTATGGTGGCGTTCTTGGCATTACAAAAAAAGTTTGAGCAAGAGGCTAGGGAAGGTGACAGGGACCCAAGAGGGAGTGTGACAGCAGCTATTGGCGAACAGATTAGAGCCGAATTACCTAACGTCAGGGTCGATCCTGCCAGTGGTGTCATCACTCTGCCGGAAGAGTTGCTTTTCGACATTGGTAGTTCAGACTTGAAAGCAACGGCAGTCGAGAAATTAGAAGAAACATCCCGGAAGCTCGAAGAAGTTTTAAGATGTTTCGTGGCGAATCAAAAGGAAAAGCTTCCATGCGAAATTAATCCTTATGGTCATCAAATCGATACAATTTTCATTGAGGGGCACACCGACAGTCGGCCAATGAACCGTCCTGGGGGTAATATTAAGCTATCGCTGGATCGAGCCATTTCGGTGAATGGCGCACTTGTTGAAGGTAGCCCTCTTGAAGATTTTAAGAACCAGAATGGAGAGTCGATTTTTTCTTACAGTGCGTATGCCGACACCCGTTTGCTCAATAAGGACGATCCAACGGACGGAAGGAACCGAAGAGTCGATCTTCGTATTGTGTTGACCTATCGACCGAATGAGATGAATGCTCCGATCGAGGTTGACAAGCAAACTACGGTGAAGAACTGAAGATGTTCACACCACTGCCGCAATCAATGGCCAAACTTGAAGAGGCTGTCCGCCGCCTCGATGAGGTTGAACTGAAGCCTCCCCCGCCCATCCTTGAGATTGGCCGTCGATTGCGGTTGATCTACGAGAGTGCAATGGTTGAAAACTATGTTTGGTTGAGCCGAAGCGAGTTGAGGAAGCTGCCATTTGCATACTGGGTTGAAGGCTACTCTTCGCTAGAGCAGACGGATCCGCAGTTAATACAAAGGTATTGGGACACCTTGTTGCCAGAAGCGCTCATTAGCAGCCCGCGACGTGCCAAACGGTGGCTGGCGCCCTTGTTCTTCGTTTATTGTGAAAAGTTTGATTCGCAAAACACTGAATTCATTAGATTTTCAAGTCGCTTGCTTCTTGCGTTGCAACAAGCCGATGGATTATTTGCCCAAAAACTCCGACAGCTACAGGTTGATCACCTATTCTTTATACCCTCTGATGTTGCCCTAAGGCTAGCACGTTTAGTTTTTACTAACCATAACCAAAAAATTGAGAGCATTCTTCACGAATTGTTGCTCTGGCCTGGTATTTTGTCTTCTGGTTTAGGTCTTTCCATTTTTAGGTCAGGCCTGATGTTGCCTTCCGAGCAGCTGCGTGAATCGCAGACCGTTTTGCGCTTGATGGAATGGTCCCTTCGTCTTTCAGCACCGGTCGTCAAAACGGATTTGAGAGTGATGTATGCGGACGCACTGCTTCGGCCTTGGTCAGGCCGAAAACCTGCGGATTCACTGAAAAACTCACTGATTGATTATTTTCTTAAAGAATACGGGGATCCTCGTTTCCCAGGCAATAGGCATTATCAGTGGTCAGGTGTTTCACCGCAGTCGCTCGGGGTCCTACTGAATTGGCTGACGGGAGACACGCTGAGGGCTTTTATGAAACTCCTACAGCGCACAGCTGACGAGATCTGGCATTACCGTCAAAAGTTCTGGATGGCGTACTATGAAAAAGGACTGATTGATGAGGCCTGGATTGCACTGGGTGAGTATGCTGCGTGGGAGGCCAGCAAATTGAAACTTGATGAAAAAGGCATGGGTTCAGGGTATCTTAAGGGGGGAGCGACAAGCAACCAGTCTGTATTGCTGCTTAAGATGGGTGGCCTGGTGTTTACGGAGTGGAGTCATAACGGCAGTTTGCGTGCCTATCGCGATGGGAGCGCTGATGCGCCCAAACTCTATCAAAACAGCTACCAAGGGGTTGATCTTCGTAGGCCAACTTCGTTGGATTTCCACGATGGCATGAATATGAGACCAGAGTTAATCCATGCGCACTCCGTCAAGGGTAGTTGGCAGCGGAAGGCGCGAGATTTCATCCGCCGGGAGACTGGTGCTTACTTGAGTGATGTGGAGATTCTATGAAACCGGTACTCTCAAGTGATGGTGCGGCATGGCAGATCGCCGGCCCATTTGATTCATGGCTCAATGCGTTACCAATTCAAGCAGCGTCTGCTCTGAACGATTTTCTGATAGACCACCACCATACTTACAACGGGCAGACATTGAATGTTCCGGTAGGGACGATCACCAAATGGTCAGAAACAGCAGCAAAGCAGTTGGGCTTGCCTGTGAATTGCCCCCTTGCTTTCGACATTCGTCTATCGGGAGCCATGGGTAAACCGGGAGCCCTAATCGCTGTTCGGTGGTTACAGCCCGGCAAGACTGTTACTGCGCGCGATGTGGTTCATGATGGTTCTTGTTGGCTTAAGTATGCCGGTAACGAATATAGGATTAACTCGCCGATCTATGAGATTCTCGGTTTCGTTGATCAGTTCAATAAAACAGAAGAGTGCACAGTAGAAGAACATTTTCGTCTTTGGGCACGAATCCGTGAATGTCTAGGTGACGAAGGAGCAGACCAGATAACCGATGCCTTTTTGCGCAACTTTCGGGTAGTGACTGCTTCTGCACTGACCTTTTCTATCGGTGTCGATTCTCGCGGGGACGTTCAACTCGATCCCGTGCTGTTGACAGAAGGTCATGACGATGGTGCTGAACCGGCACCTAAAATCCGCGCTCTCTCCGAATCGGATGAGGTGCTGTTTCCAAAACGTCTGGATCAGTTGCGTGAAGGGGTTCCAGCGTTTCCTCTTGCGCAAGGGACATATGTTGTTGCTGACGAGCCACTCCAGAAGGCATTGGCCGCGGTGCGGCAGTTGCGTAAGGCACCAGCTGAGCAGCGCAAGCGGGCCGCAATGTTCCCTGAAGCGGTCCTTCGAGAAATGATGGGTGCTGGAGAATCCGAGCCGACTGTATTTGTTGAGACCGAAAAATTTTCAGAACGTGTAAGAAATGTGGGTGAATGGGTGGCACCAGTGCTGCCCTGGATCAAGTTGTCGCCACAAAAGTGGGATGCCCCCCAATCTGGCGGTCTTCGAATTGGTGGTGTTGATTTGCCGCTGGATGAGCCTACTGTGGCCAAGGCTGCTCAAGAAATCCAGACAGCGATTGCAGAAGGCAAACCTTCCATTAATGTTGCGGGGCAGAATATTCCTGCAACGGAGGCCAATGCCAGCGCACTGAGCCAGTTGCACAAGGCCATGACTAGTCCTCCTGGCGGCCCAGGTACTGACTTTGCAGTTGATTCTGCGGTCAAGAACGTCCTGATTATTGAAACCAATCTCGATGAGACCTCATTCAGCCGAACGTCCTTAGGTAAGCGTGCTGGCCAGCAACGACTACCGCATGGGATGAAAACCAGCCCCAAGAAGCACCAAGAGCTTGGTTTGAGCTGGCTCCAAAGGCATTGGATTGAAGGCAGTCGGGGAGCTTTGCTGTGTGACGACATGGGTCTTGGCAAAACCTATCAGGCCTTGGCCTTTTGTCTATGGCTAAGCGAGTGTATGGTCGACGGCTTGATGTCAAAGAAGCCTTTGCTTGTAATTGCACCGGTCGGTTTATTGCGCAACTGGGAAGCAGAGATCGATGAACACCTTTTTGCACCTGGTCTGGGAAGTATTGTTCGGGCCTATGGTGATCACCTTAAGATGCTTCGGCGTGGAAGGCATTTAGACGGCACAGCGGGTTTGGACACAGGGCGCCTCGCCTCTGCAAGTCTGGTCCTAGCCAACTACGAGGCCGTTTCAGATTACCAGTTGAACTTTGGTGCTGTATCTTTTGCTGCGGTGGTGCTGGATGAGGCGCAAAAGGTCAAGTCGCCGAAGGCCCGCATTACCCACGCAGTCAAGGCCTTGAATACGGACTTCATGTTGGCGATGACCGGTACGCCTGTGGAAAACCGTTTGGCTGATCTATGGTGTATCGCGGACGCTGTGCAGCCTGGAGCGTTGTCTGACTTGAAAGAGTTCAGCGCCAGATATGAAGTTGAAGACGGTGATGTTCAGTCGCTTCGCAACCAGGTCTGGCAAGACGAGTCGGCTATTGTTCATCAACCCAAGCTTTTGTTGAGACGACTCAAGACAGAAAAACTGGATGGCCTTCCCCAAAAACATGAGCATGTGATCAAGATCGACATGCCAGCACGACAGTTAGATGCCTACCAACGTGCACTGGCCATAAAGGAAATGTCAGGCCCAGAAGGTACTCTGGGCATGATTCATGCGTTGAGGCGGGTGTCTCTGCATCCTTCACTCATCGAGGGCGGCGTTACGGCCTCGGAACTGAAGATCGAAGACTCCGCTCGATTTGTCGCCATGATCAATGTATTGGACGAAGTGGCAGCCAAGCGTGAGAAGGTCCTTGTCTTTCTGGAGTCTCTGGATTTACAGGATGCCGACCAGCTTCCTCTACTGCTTAAGCGGCGCTACGGTTTGTCCAAATCTCCTATGGTTATCAACGGGCAAGTTAGCACAGAGTCTCGACAAGACAGGGTGAATGCCTTCCAGCGTGAAAGCGGCTTTGACGTGATGCTGCTCTCTCCCAAGGCGGGTGGGGTAGGTCTGACGCTCACCGCAGCCAACCATGTCATTCACTTATCGCGTTGGTGGAACCCAGCTGTGGAGGATCAATGTTCAGACCGCGTTTACCGTATCGGTCAGACAAAGCCAGTCCATATTTACTACCCCTTAGCGCTGTTACCCGAATTTGCTGAACACAGCTTCGATTGGCAATTGCAAGTCCTGATGGACCGCAAACGTAAGCTTGCGCAGAACTTGCTTGCAGCGCCCGCGTTTACAAAGCAGGACTATGACATACTCCTCTCTGGAATCACCAGTCATACCTCCCGCGCTCAAATTCCAAGTGCAACACCCTCTCCTAGCGAAACGGTTGGCGGTGAATTGGGGGACTGGCGCAGCATGCCCATGTCAAAAAGGCACCCAAAACCAGGCAATCTTGACTAAAAGCGCAACGGGAGGCTCAGGTGGAACAGCGGGGCCCAACAAGAAATAACAGCTACCATCCTGAATCCGTGCCCTCGCCCCAAAAAAACCCCACATTCCCTCTTGAAATCATAGTCTTAGCCCCCATGTGCCCTTCACCCTACAGGTGAAGCCCCCATGCCCGATTTCATCATCAAACAACTGCCCTACGATTTGAGTCAGCACGCTGGTCTGGCCTTGATCGGCAAATACCTCAAGCGCATCAACCTCAACGCCATGGTAGACCCGGTCTGCCCGGTGCGCAGCGGCATTGCCAACAGCGACATCCTCAAGGGATGCTCTGAAAAACCCACTATCAAGCGCGCTCCACGCCCGATGGCTTTACTCTTGGTGAGATTGGACTCAACCTGACCCCGTTTGAGCCTGAATTCGACCCCGACTTGCTTGATTTGGAGC
>Ga0209103_1000498_pt1 | contig 12262 bp, 12 predicted proteins | sample 4C3metaG_FD_184152 | JGI IMG/M metagenome (GOLD analysis project Ga0209103, IMG submission 184152) | Freshwater bacterial and archeal communities from Indian Creek, Illinois, USA - 4C3 metaG (SPAdes) (version 2) | ecosystem: Environmental > Aquatic > Freshwater > Unclassified | place: USA...
TGCGCCAGGGAGGAATGCGAATGACCAAATTCCCCGCCATTGGCGCGCGTCAGGCGCGGGCGAATTCGGCATGACGCCGCTCGAATACGGCCTGCTCGCTGTCTTCATCCTCATGTCGCTGGTGGCGGCGATGCCGGGTCTCGCCGCCATCTCGACGCTCAGCCGGCCATGGAGGCGCCGAGGCCCTCAAACCGGAACTTCCCCGGCCTGCTTCAGCGTGGCGAGGACGAAGCTGCTGCGGGTCTCCTTCACGCCCGGCATGCGCAGCAGGCCGCGGGTGGCGAAGTCGCCGAAGGCTTCCATGTCTGGCGCCAGGACATGCAGCAGGTAGTCCATCTCGCCGCTCATCGTATAGGCGGCGATGACCTCGGGCCGCGCGGCGAGCGCCGTGTGGAAGCGCTCTGCCACCTCCTCCGAATGGCTTTCCAGCGCCACCTGCACGAAGGCCTGGAGGGGCAATCCCACCTGGGCGGGGCTGACCCGCGCGGCATATCCGGCGATGACGCCCGCTTCCTCCAGGCGTTTCACGCGGCGCTGGCAGGGGGTGGCGGAGAGCCCCACCTGCTGGGCCAGGGCGGTGACGGGCAGGCGGCCATCGCGCTGCAAGGCGCGCAGGATGCGGCGATCCGCGGCATCCAGGGGAATCTTGGTGGATTTCACTGTTTTCGGCCCGCCTGAGAGTGAATATGCGAAATTATTGCCCCGCATAGCAGGGTCTTCGGTGAGTTTCACCCCGGCTGGAGCGGTAACTTGCTGCCAACGAACAAGGAAACCCCCATGGATATTCCGCCCGACCGCACCGACATCGCCGGCCGCATCTGCGAGGCCAATCCGATGGGCACGGATGGCTTCGAGTTCGTGGAATTCACCGGCCCCGACACGGAACATCTGCGCGATGTCTTCGCGCGCCTCGGCTTCGTCATGGTGGGGTGCCATCGCAGCAAGGATGTGACGTTGTGGCGCCAGGGTGATGTGAACTTCATCCTCAATGCCGAGCCCGCCAGCTTCGCCCAGGGCTTTGGCCGCGTGCACGGCCCTTCCGCCTGCGCCATGGCCTTCCGCGTGGCCGATGCCGCCGCCGCCTTCGAGCGCGCGATCAGCCTGGGCGCCCGCCCCTTCCATGGCCGCGTCGGGCCGATGGAGCTGAATATCCCCGCCATCGAGGGCATTGGCGGCTCGCTGATCTATTTCGTTGATCGCCATGGCGCGCGCGGCAACATCTATGACGTGGATTTCCGGTGGCTGCATGATGTTGACCCGCACCCCAAGGGCCATGGCCTGACGGTGATTGACCACCTGACGCACAATGTCCATCGCGGCCGGATGGATGCCTGGGCCGGCTTCTATGAGCGCATCTTCAACTTCCGCGAGATTCGCTACTTCGACATCGAGGGCAAGCTGACCGGCCTGAAATCCAAGGCCATGACCTCGCCCTGCGGCCAGATCCGCATCCCGATCAACGAGAGCAGCGACGACAAGTCGCAGATCGAGGAATATCTGCGCGCCTATGGCGGCGAGGGCATCCAGCACATCGCGATGGGCACCACCGACATCTATGCCAGCGTGGAAGGCCTGCGCCGCGAGGGCGTGGCCTTCCTGCACACGCCGGATACCTATTACGAACTGCTGCCCCAGCGCCTGCCCGATACGGGCGAGGATTTCGCCCGCATGCAGCGCAACCGCATCCTGATGGATGGCTCGCCCTCGGGCGGGCGGTTGCTGCAAATCTTCACCAGCACGATGATCGGGCCGATCTTCTTCGAGATCATCCAGCGCAAGGGCGACCAGGGCTTCGGCGAGGGCAATTTCCGCGCGCTGTTTGAGAGCATGGAGCTGGATCAGGTGAGGCGCGGCGTTCTCAAGCCCGCCGATTAGAGCAGATCCCGCCTGACCGTACTCGGTCTGGCGGGTGAAGATGCTCGCAAAAACAAAGTGCCAGAGGCGGAAACGGCTCTAGGTGGCGGCTCAGCCGGCGCGGGCTTTCTGGCCGCTCGCTGAAAACACCCAGCCGCCGCGCAGCGTGATCCGGCAGGAAGCGCCGCGCTCCACAAGCCTTGCATCGGCCATCGCTTCCAGCGTGGCCTCGCCCAGCGCCACCAGGACCCGGCCCTCCGCTCCAGCCAGCCGGGCGCGCAGCAGCGCCGGGCCTGGCCCTGCCTCGGCCCAGGCATCGGCCGGGCGCAGGAACAGCCGGGCCGGCCCGTCGGGCAGCGCCACGGCCATGGGATCCAGGCCACCCATGTCCAGATGCAGCCGCTGGTTTCGCACCTGGCCCGCCAATTGCGTGGCCTCGCCGATGAAGCCCGCCACGAAGGCGCTTGCGGGCGCTTCCAGCAATTCGCGCGGCACGCCGATCTGCGCCATCCGGCCCGCCTCCATCACCGCGATGCGATCGGCCATTTCCATCGCCTCCTCCTGGTCATGGGTGACGAGGATGGAGGTGATGCCCAGCCGCTCATGCAGGCCGCGCACCCAGCGGCGCACCTCCTTGCGGATCACGGCATCCAGCGCGCCGAAGGGCTCATCCAGCAGCAGCAGCGCGGGTTCGATGGCGAGTGCGCGAGCGAGAGCGACGCGCTGGCACTGGCCGCCCGAAATCTGCTCCGGGTAGCGCTGGGCGAGTTGCGGAATCTGCACCAGCTCCAGCAACTCCATCACGCGGCGCCGGATTTCGGCGGCGGACGGGCGGGTGCGGCGCGGGCGGACGCGCAGGCCGAAGGCCACATTCTCGAACACGCTCATGTGGCGGAACAGGGCGTAGTTCTGGAACACCACGCCGATGCGCCGCTCGCGCGCGGGCAGGCGCGCCAGGTCCCGGCCATGGACGCGGATTTCGCCCGCATCGGGCAGGTCCAGCCCGGCGAGCAGGCGTAGCAGGGTTGTCTTGCCCGAGCCGGAAGGGCCGAGTAGCGCCGCAAATTCACCCGTGCGCAGCGAGAGGGAGACGCCATCCACCGCCGCCACCTCGCCGAAGCGCCGTGAGAGGCCGTGCAGTTCCACGCTCACAGCGCGCCCCCCTTCAGCAGGCGGCGCCCGGCCCACGCTTCCAGCAGCGCCTTGGCCACCAGGGTCACGACCCCCAGCAGCGCCAGCAGCGCCGCCACCGCGAAGGCGCCGACGAACATGTATTCGTTGTAGAGGATCTCGACATGCAGCGGCATCGTGTTCGTCTGCCCGCGCACATGGCCCGAGACGACGGAGACGGCGCCGAATTCCCCCATGGCGCGCGCATTGCAGAGCAGAACGCCCGCCAGCAGCGCCCATTTCACACTGGGCAGAGTCACGCGAAAGAAGATGCTGAAGCCCGAGGCGCCGAGCGTTACCGCCGCCTCCTCCGCATCGCGCCCCTGCTGCTGCATCAGCGGGATCAGCGTGCGGGCCACGAAGGGGAAGGTGACGAAGATGGTGGCCAGCACCAGGCCGGGCAGGGCGAAGATGATCTGGATGTCGTGGGCGCGCAGCCAGGGGCCGAAAAACCCATGCGCGCCGAATAGCAGCACATAGACCAGCCCCGAAATCACCGGCGAGACGGCGAAGGGCAGCTCGATCAGCGTGATGAGCAGGCGCTTGCCGGGAAAATCGAATTTCGCGATGGCCCAGGCAGCGGCGACGCCACCCAGCAGGTTCACCGGCACCGCGATGGCGGCCACCAGCAGCGTGAGGCGAATGGCGGCCAGCGAATCCTCATCGGCGATGGCGGCCAGCGCCGGCGCCCAGCCGCGCCGCAGCGCCTCGGTGAAGATGGCGGCTAGCGGCAGCAGGAAGATCATCAACCCCAGCAGCAGGGCGGCGCAGATCAGCGTCCGGCGCAGCCAGGCGGGCTCGGCCGCGGCGGGGCGGATCATGCGCGGCCCTGGCGCAACCGGCGCTGCCACAGGTTGAGCAGCAGCAAGATCAGGAAGGACAGCGCGAGCATGCCCAACCCGATGGCGGCGGCGGCGGCGTAATTGAATTGCTCCAGCTGCACGATGATGAGCAGGGGGGCGATTTCGCTCACCATGGGCATGTTGCCGGCGATGAAGATCACGCTGCCATATTCCCCCACCGCGCGGGCGAAGCCGAGGCCAAAGCCGGTGAGGATGGCCGGGCGGAGCGCCGGCAGCACCACCCGCCCAAGGGTTTGCGCGCGGGTGGCGCCCAGCGTGGCCGCCGCCTCCTCCGCCTCGAGCGAGAGGTCGCGCAGCACCGGCTCCACCGTGCGGATGGTGAAGGGCAGCGCCACGAAGACCAGCGCCACGATCACGCCGGCCGGCGTGAAGGCGATCTTCCAGCCGAACAGCATCTCCAGCGGCCCGCCGAGCCAGCCATTCGGGGCAAAGAGCGCGGCCAGCGCGAGGCCGGCCACCGCGGTCGGCAGGGCGAAGGGCAGGTCCAGCATGGCATCCAGCACGCGGCGGCCCGGGAAGCGATAGCGCGTGATCACCCAGGCCAACAGAAGCCCAACCGGCATGCTGATCAGCGCCGCCAGCAGGGCACCGCCGAAGGAAAGGCGAAACGCCGCCAGCACCCGCGCATCCCCCAGCACATGCCACACGCCGGTGACACCAAGCTCCCACGGCCTCATCACCAGCGCCGCCAGGGGGATCAGCACGATCAGCCCGAGCCAAAGCAGCGTGACGCCCATTGCCAGGTCGAAGCCGGGCAGGGCGACGCGGCGCCTTCGCAGGGCCGCCGCGCTCAACGCCCGGGCCGGTAGATGCGGTCAAAGATGCCGCCATCGGCGAAATGGATGCGGTGCGCTTCCGCCCAGCCCTGGAAGGCCTCATCAATGGTGACGAGCTCGAGATCGGGGAAGCGCTGCACTTGTGCCGCCCGCAATCCGGCATCGCGCGGGCGGTAGAAATGCCGCGCGGCGATGGCCTGGCCCTGGTCGGAATAGAGATGCTGGAGGTAGGCCTGGGCCAGGATGCGCGTGCCGCGCCGGTCCACATTCTGGTCCACAACGGCCACGGCCGGTTCCGCCAGGATGGAGAAGGGCGGATAGATGATCTCCAGCCCGGCCCGCGCGAATTCCTGGAGCGCCAGATGCGCCTCGCTCTCCCAGGAGAGCAGCACATCGCCCTGGGCGCGCTGCACGAAGCTGGTGGTGGAGCCCCGCGCGCCCGTGTCCAGCACGGGCACCTGGCGATAAAGCTGCGCCACCGCCTGTTCGGCAGTGCGGGCATTGCCGCCTGGCTGGCGCAGCGCCCAGGCCCAGAAGGCCAGGTAATTCCAACGCGCCCCGCCCGAGGTCTTGGGGTTGGGCGTGATGACGGCGATGCCGGGCTTCAGCAGGTCTCCCCAGTCGCGGATGGCCTTGGGGTTTCCGCGGCGGACCAGGAAGACGATGGTGCTGGTGTGGGGCGCGCTGTTCTGCGGCAGGCGGGCCTTCCAGTCCCGCGCCAGCAGGCCGCGCTCGGCCACGGCGTCAATGTCATGGGCGAGGGCGAGGGTCAGCACATCGGCGGCCAGGCCATCCATCACGCTGCGCGCCTGGCGGGCCGATCCACCATGCGAGGTGTGGATGGTGGGGCGGGCATGGCCACGCGCGACCCAATGGGCGGCGAAGGCAGCGTTGAATTCGCGGTAGAGTTCGCGCGTCGGGTCGAAGCTGACGTTCAAGAGCGCGGGCGCCTGCTGGGCCGCAGCCGGCAGGGCGAGGGGAAGGCCGGCGAGAAGCGCGCGCCGGGGCAGGGCGGAGCGAATCATTTCGAAAGCCTCCTGCATTCGCGCGGGATTTGGAACCGAAATCAGCGGAAATTCTGCATGGAGCGCGAGGCGGCCGGGCGGTTTGTCTCTTGCTCCGCGCAGGATCCATCAAATTGGCGAAAATTTCGCGCAGGAGCGCTTTATGAGCGCGGGCAGATGCGCGCCAGACAAGCAGCGCCAAGGGTGGTTCGCTCTTTTCGCGGGCAGCCTGCCCTGATCGCCCTTGCCACGTCCCGCACCCTCCCCCTTGCATGCCGCGGAGCAAGGCCGCATGAATCCGGGATGACCTGGTCGCTCCTGGCCCGCGATCCGCTGAGCGGAGAACTGGGTGTCATCGTCGCCACACGCTTTTTCGCGGTGGGTGCATTATGCGCGCGCGTCGAGGCGGGTGTGGCCGCGCTGGCGACCCAGGCCTTGATCAACCCGCTCTACGCGCCACGCGGCATGGCCCTGCTGCGCGAGGGCGCCTCCCCGGCCGAGGCGCTGGCAGCCCTGCTGGCCGCCGATGCCGGGCGCGCGGCGCGGCAATGCCACATCCTGGCCGCCGATGGCCGCATCGCCCAGCACACCGGCGCAGACTGCCTGCCCTGGTGCGGCGCGGTGAGTGCCGAAAATGTCTCCGTCGCCGGCAACATGCTGGCCGGGCCGCGCGTGGTGGAGGATACGCTGGCTGCCTTCCTGGCCACCGAAGACCTGCCCATGGCGTTGCGAATGATCCATGCGATGGAAGCTGGCGAGGCGGCGGGCGGCGATGCGCGCGGCAAGCAATCCGCCGCGCTGGTGGTGGCCTCCGGCGAACCATACCCCGATCTCGACCTGCGCGTGGATGATCATGCCGACCCATTGGCGGAGTTGCGCCGCCTGCATGGCGTGGCGCAGGAGCGCTTCGTGCATTTCCGCTGCTTCCTGCCAGGCGCCGATCATCCCGGCGTCTTTGACCGCGCGGTCATCACGGCGGCGCTCAAGGCGGCGGGGGTGGCATGAACGCGCTGGAGGTCGAGGGGCTCTGCATTGATTTCCACACCGAGCGCGGCGTGCTGCGCGCGGTGGACCGGCTCTCCTTTTGCGTCGCACCCGGCAAGACACTCGCCATCGTGGGTGAGAGCGGCTGCGGCAAATCCGCGACGGCGCTGGCGATCCTGGGGCTGCTGGCGGAAAACGCCGAGGTCTCGGGCAGCATCCGCCTGGCCGGCCGGAAGCTGACGCAAGCCGCGCAGCGCGCCGCGCGCGGGCGCGAATTGGCCATGATCTTCCAGGAGCCGATGACCAGCCTGAACCCCGCCTTCACCGCGGGCGAGCAGGTGGCCGAGGCGCTGCGCCTGCATGAAGGGCTGAATGCGCGCGACGCCATGGACCGCGCCATCGCCATGCTGGAGCGCGTCCGCATCCCCGAGGCCGCGCGCCGCGCCAAGCAATACCCGCACCAGCTTTCGGGCGGCATGCGGCAACGCGTGATGATCGCCATCGCGCTGGCCTGCAAGCCCAAGCTGCTCATCGCCGATGAACCAACCACGGCGCTGGATGTGACGGTGCAGGCGCAAATCCTCGCCCTGCTGGATGAGTTGAAGCGCGAGACCGGCACCGCCGTGGTGCTCATCACCCATGATCTCGGCGTGGTGCGGGACCATGCGGATGACGTGGTGGTGATGTATGCCGGCCGCGTCGCCGAGCGCGCGCCCACGGCGCGGATTTTCGAGCAGCCCGAGCACCCCTACACCATCGGCCTGCTGGGCGCCGCGCCCCGCCTGGATTCCCGCCGCGCGCGGCTCGCTTCCATCGAGGGCACCGTGCCGGACCTGCGTGACCCACCGCCCGGCTGCCGCTTCGCGCCGCGCTGCCCCTTCGCCATCGCCGCCTGCGCTGAAACCCCGCCTTTGGCCGAGACCGCGCCGGGGCATTTCGCGGCCTGCCATCGCGCGCCGCTCGCCGCATGACGCCGCTTCTCGAAGCTCCCCTTCTTGAAGCACGGGGGTTGGTGAAGCACTTCCCCTTCCGCGACAGCCTGGGCCGCGCGCGCGGTGCCGTGCGCGCGGTGGATGGCGTCTCGCTCAGCGTGCCGCGCGGCCGCGTGCTGGCCATTGTCGGCGAGAGCGGCTGCGGCAAATCCACCCTGGGCCGGCTGCTGCTGCGGCTGATCGAGCCTGACGCCGGGCAGCTCCGCTTCGATGGCGAGGATCTGCTGGCCCTCCCGCCCGCCGCCATGCGCGCCAGGCGGCGGGACATGCAGCTCATCTTCCAGGACCCCTTCGCCAGCCTGGACCCCCGCATGACGGTGGAGGCCGCGATCACCGAGCCGCTGATCCTGCACAAGCTGCATCGCGGGCGGGAACGCGCGCGCGTGGCGGAATTGCTCGAACGTGTTGGCCTGCGCCCGGAACTCGCGCGCCGCTGGCCGCATGAATTCAGCGGCGGCCAGCGCCAGCGCATCGCCATCGCGCGTGCCCTGGCCTCTGAGCCGCGCATGATCATCGGCGATGAGCCGGTGAGCGCGCTGGATGTCTCCGTGCAGGCCCAGGTGGTGAACCTGCTGGGCGATCTGATCCGCGATCTCGGCCTGACCTTCGTGCTGATCAGCCATGATCTCGGCGTGGTGCGGCAAATCGCCGACGAGGTGGCGGTGATGTATCTCGGCCAGATCGTCGAGCAGGCGCCGGCCGAGCACCTCTTTCATAATCCCCGCCACCCCTACACGCGCGCCCTGCTGGCCGCCGTGCCCGGCCAGGGCGGCGCGCTGAGGCTGCTGGAGGGCGATGTGCCCTCGCCAGTGTCACCGCCCTCGGGTTGCCGCTTTCACACGCGCTGCCCGCATGTGCGGGATGTCTGCCGTGCATCGGCGCCCCCCTTGAGTGGCGCATCGCATCTGGCGGCCTGCCACTTCCAGGACAGCCTGCCCGCCGCCACCCCGATCCGCGAGGCCGCGGCTGATGCGCGCCTCACCCGCTTGCAAGCCTATTTCACGGAGCACACCCCATGATCCGCCGCACACTTCTTGCCGCCTGCGCCGCCCTCGGCCTTTCCGCCGGAATCGCCCAGGCCCAGGCACCAACGCAAAACCTCCGCATCGGCCTGCGCGAGGACCCCGATATCCTCGACCCCACACTGGCGCGCACCTTCGTGGGCCGCATCGTCTTCGCGAGCCTCTGCGACAAGCTGTTCGACATCAATGACAAGCTGGAGATCGTCCCGCAGCTCGCCACCGGCTACACCTGGGAAGATCCGCGCACGCTGCTGATCAGGCTGCGTGAGGGCGTGCGCTTTCATGATGGCGATATCATGGATGCCGAGGCGGTGCGCTACAGCCTCAACCGGCATTTGACCATGCAGGGCAGCTTCCGCCGCAGCGAGATCAACACCATCGAGGCGATGGAGGTGGTCAGCCCGCTGCAAATCCGCATTCGCCTGACCGGCCCCTCCGCGCCCTTCCTCAGCCAGTTGACCGACCGCGCGGGCATGATCATCAGCCCCCGCGCCGCCGAGGCCGCGGGCCGCAATTTCGGCAATCACCCGGTCTGCGCCGGTCCCTTCCGCTTCGTGGAGCGCGTGGCGCAGGACCGCATCGTGGTGGAGCGTTTCCCCGAATACTGGAATGCCGGCGCGGTGCACCTGAATCGCATCACCTATTTGCCGATCCCGGACAGCACGGTCCGCCTGGCCAACCTGCAATCCGGCGCGCTGGAGATGGTGCAGACGATTGACCCCGATGACGTGCCGGCCGTGCGGCGCAACAGCCGCCTGCGCGTCTCGGTCAGCGATGAACTCGGCTACCAGGGTATCACCATCAACACCGGCAATGGCGCCCGCGCGCAGACGCCGATGGGCCAGAACCCTCGCGTGCGCGAGGCCTTCGAGCTGGCGATTGATCGCGATGCGGTGAACCGCGTCGTCTATGAGGGCATGTTCGTGCCCACGGCGCAGCCTGTTCCCCCGGCCAACCCCATGCATATCCGCGATTTCCGCCCCGAGCCGCGCAATGTGGAACGCGCCCGCGCCCTGCTGCGCGAGGCCGGCGTGACGACGCCGGTGCGCGTGGAAATGACCGTCCCCAACAACCCCGATCTGCGCCAGGTGGGCGAGGTGATCCAGGCCATGGTGCGCGAAGCCGGCTTCGAGCTGCGCCTGAACGCCACGGAATTCGCCACCTCGCTCCAGGCCGCCGCGCGGGGCGATTTCGAGACGTATCTGGTGGCCTGGTCCGGCCGGGTGGATATTGACGGCAATTTCTGGGCCTTCACCCATTCGCGCGGCGCGCAGAATGATGGCCGCTACGCCAATCCCGAGGTCGATCGCCTGCTGGATGCCGCGCGCATCGAGCCCAATGCGGAGGCCCGCCGCGCGCTCTATGCCCAGGCCTACCAGATCGCCATCCGGCAGGACCGCCACCGCATCTATCTGTGGCACCGCAAGAACATCGTGGCGCATACGGCGCGGCTTTCGGGCTTCGTCAACGTGGCTGATGGCCTGATCCGGCCGCAGGGCATCCGGCTGCAATAGAATGTGGCTCTGGCTCCTCCGCCGGCTCGGGCAGGTCATCCCGACGCTGCTGATCCTTTCGGTGCTGGTCTTCGCCTTGCAGCAGTTGATGCCCGGCGACCCCGCGCTGATCCTGGCCGGCGAGGAGCGGGGCGACCCGCAGGTGCTGGCGCAAATCCGCGCCGAGCTGATGCTGGACCGGCCGCTGCATGAGCAATACCTGCATTGGCTCTGGCGCGTGCTGCACGGGGATTTCGGCTTCTCCTGGCGCATCCGCATGCCGGTGGGCCAGTTGATCCTGGAGAAGCTGCCCGTCACGTTCCAGTTGGCGGCAATGAGCTTCGTCATCGGCGTGGCCATCGGTGTGCCGGCCGGCGTGATGAGTGCCGTCTGGCGGGACAAGCCCTCGGATTGGGCGATCAATGGCATCGCGCTGTTCGGCATTTCCATGCCGAATTTCTGGCTCGGCATCATGATGATCCTGCTGTTTTCCGTGCAGCTCGGCTGGCTGCCGCCAAGTGGCTATGTGCCGCTCTGGGAAGATCCGGTGATGAGCCTTCAGACCACCATCATGCCGGCCTTCGTGCTGGGCACGGGCGTGGCGTCCGTGCTGATGCGCCACACGCGGGCGGCGATGCTGGGCGCGCTCAGCCAGGATTATGTGCGGACGGCGCGGGCCAAGGGCCTCTCGGAAAAATTCGTCGTCGGCAAGCATGCGCTGCGGAACGCGCTGATCCCGGTGGTGACTCTCGGCACCATCGAATTCGGCCGGCTGCTGGCGGGCGCGGTGCTGACCGAGCAGATCTTCAGCATCCCCGGCTTCGGCAAGCTCGTCGTGGATGCCGTCTTCAACCGGGATTATCCGGTGGTGCAGGGCGTGGTGATGGCCACCGCGCTGATCTTCGTCACGCTCAGCCTGATCGCGGACATGCTCTACATGGCCATCAACCCGAGGCTGCGCACGGCATGAGCGTCGCAGCCATCGAAACCGGCGAGAGCCCCGGCCGCCGCGCGCTGCGCCGCTTCGCGCAGCACAAGCTGGCCATGTTCGGCCTCGTCATCGTCGTGATCTTCGTGCTGGCGGCCGCACTTGCCCCCTGGATCGCGCCCTTTGACCCGCTGGAGACCAACTGGTCCCGCCTGCGGCAGCCGCCTTCCTGGACGCATCCCTTCGGCACGGATGAGAACGGGCGGGACGTGCTGAGCCGCGTGCTGCATGGCGCGCGGGCCAGCATGATGGCGGGCGTCATCGCCGTGGGTGGCGCGGTGCTGATCGGCGTGCCCATCGGGCTGCTGGCGGGGCTGGGCGGCAAGTGGATGGACGTGGTGATCAGCCGCGTGGCCGATGCCATGCTCTCCATCCCCTTCCTGATCCTCGCCATCGCGCTTGCGGCCTTTCTCGGCCCCGCGCTGGAGAATGCGATGCTCGCCATCGCCATTTCCGCCTCGCCCATCTTCGTGCGGCTGGCGCGCGGCATGGCCCTGGATGCGCGCAACACGGATTGGGTGGAGGCGGCGCGCGCCATGGGCAACCCGCCCTGGCGCATCGGCCTGCTGCATGTGCTGCCCAACATCCTGCCGCCCTTGCTGGTGCAGGCGACGCTGGCCATTGCCGAGGCGATCATCGCCGAAGCTTCGCTGAGCTTCCTGGGCCTGGGGCAACAGCCGCCCAATCCCTCCTGGGGGAGCATGTTGAATTCGGCGCAGCGCTTCATCGATAGCGCGCCCTGGCTCGCGATCTTCCCGGGGCTGGCGATCTTCCTGGTGGTGCTGGCCTTCAACCTGGTGGGGGATGGGCTGCGCGACGCGCTCGATCCGCGGAGCCAGAAGCGTTAGCAGGCTGCGGAAATTCGTCTTCCCAAATCGCTTGTGAGGTGATTCGCTGCTGCCCTTGGCTGGGGGTGTTTTCATGCGCGGTGCGGATCGTCAGACGGGTGCGATTTCCCAAATCGCTTGTGAGGTGATTCGCTGCTGCCCTTGGCTGGGGGTGTTTTCATGCGCGGTGCGGATCGTCAGACGGGTGCGATGTTCAGTTATCTGAGCCCTGAGGCGATGGTGCCCGCGGGCCACCCGTTGCGGCTGATCCGTCCGATCGTGAACGCCG
>Ga0209103_1000499_pt1 | contig 12252 bp, 17 predicted proteins | sample 4C3metaG_FD_184152 | JGI IMG/M metagenome (GOLD analysis project Ga0209103, IMG submission 184152) | Freshwater bacterial and archeal communities from Indian Creek, Illinois, USA - 4C3 metaG (SPAdes) (version 2) | ecosystem: Environmental > Aquatic > Freshwater > Unclassified | place: USA...
AGACCGATGTGCTCGACGTGCTGAAGCGCGAAGGCTACATCCGCGCCTGGCGCGTGGAGGAGCTGCGCGCCGGCATCAGCCAGATCGAGATTGAGCTGAAGTATTCCGAGGGCGAGCCCGCCATCAAGGAAATCAAGCGCGTCTCCAAGCCTGGCCGTCGCGTCTACTCGAAGATCAAGGAGCTGCCGAAGTTCTACGCCGGCCTCGGGATTTCGATTTTGTCCACGCCGCGAGGCGTGTTGAGTGATGCGGAGGCCCGCGCTGCCAATGTTGGCGGCGAAGTCCTTTGCCGCGTGTTCTGATAGGGGGCCGGCATGTCTCGCGTTGGTAAATATCCGGTCCCGGTTCCTGCAGGCGTCCAGCTCTCGCTGGACGGCCGCACGCTGGTGGCCAAGGGCAAGCTCGGTGAGTTGAAGCTCGATCTCACGGATGCGGTCGATGTCGACATCCGTGCCGATGAGGTGGCGGTTTCGCCCCGCGGGAAGGGCACGCGCGAGCGTACCCTCTGGGGGACGACGCGCAGCCTGGTTCAGGGGATGGTTCAGGGCGTCTCGGTGGGCTTCACCAGGTCCATGGAAATCACCGGAACCGGTTACAAGGCCGCTGTGGTCGGTAATGAGCTGGTGCTGAACCTGGGCTACAGCCACGAGATCCGCTATGCGGTTCCGGCTGGCATCAAGATCAGTTGCGACAAGCCGACTTCGGTCAAGGTCGAAGGCACGGACAAGCAGAAGGTTGGCCAGGTGGCGGCTGAAATTCGCGCCTATCGCGGTCCCGAGCCCTACAAGGGCAAGGGTATCAAATACGACAACGAAGTCATCCTCCGGAAGGAGGGGAAGAAGAAGTAATGGCCGACAAACTCGCATTGCGGGATCGCCGCCGGGCGCGCCTGCGCTACCAGATCAAGGTCAAGGGTGCCGGGCGTCCGCGCCTGTCGGTCTTTCGTTCGGGGCGTCACATCTACGCCCAGGTCATCGACGACGTGGCCGGCAAGACGGTTGCGGCAGCCTCCTCAGTGGAGAAGGATCTGCGCGGCAGCCTCAAGACCGGTGCCGACAAGGACGCCGCCGTCACGGTTGGCAAGCTGGTGGCCGAGCGTGCGCTCGCTGCCGGGGTTTCCTCGGTCGTCTTCGACCGTGGGCCCTTCCTGTATCATGGCCGCGTCAAGGCGCTGGCGGAGGCTGCCCGCGAGGGCGGCCTGTCCTTCTGAGCCGCGGGGAGATAGATTATGGCACGTGAACCGCGAAGCGGCGGCGAAGGCGAGAACCGGGGGCGTGGCCGTGGCCGCGACCGCGACCAGAATCGCAACCAGCCCGAGCGCGACCAGGGCGATGAGTTGCAGGACAAGCTGGTTACCATCAACCGCGTCGCCAAGGTGGTGAAGGGCGGCCGTCGGTTCAGCTTCGCCGCCCTGGTGGTGGTGGGCGACCAGAAGGGCCGCGTGGGCTGGGGTTCGGGCAAGGCGCGTGAAGTGCCGGAAGCCATCCGCAAGGCCACGGAGCGCGCCAAGAAGGGCATGATCCGCGTTCCGATGCGCGAAAGCCGCACGCTGCACCACGATGTGGTCGGCGAGTTCGGCGCCGGCAAGGTGGTCCTGCGCTCGGCTCCGGCCGGTACGGGCATCATCGCGGGCGGCCCGATGCGCGCCGTCTTCGAGACGCTGGGCATGGGCGATGTCGTGGCCAAGTGCACCGGCTCGACCAACCCGCACAACATGGTGAAGGCGACCTTCGCCGCACTCTCGCTGGCGACCAGCCCGCGCAGCGTGGCGAACCGCCGTGGCAAGAAGGTCGCTGACCTGATGGGTCCGCGCAAGGATGGCACGGCTGAGCCGGCGCCGGAGGCTGCTGCGAATGTCTGAAGCGAAGAAAACGATCCGCGTGACCCAGGTCTCGTCGGGGAATGGCCAGAAGCCGGGTCAGCAGGGTACGCTGATCGGCCTCGGGCTGAACAAGATCAATCGCACCCGCGAGCTTGAGGACACGCCCGCGGTGCGCGGCATGATCCGCAAGGTGGCGCATCTCATCAAGGTGGAGGGCTGATCGCGGCAACGCGGTCATTCCTTCAAAGGACATGGTCATGAAGCTCAACGAATTGCGCGACAATGATGGCGCGCGGCCGAAGTTCAAGCGCGTCGGGCGCGGCATCGGCTCCGGCAAGGGCAAGACTGCCGGCCGTGGCGTCAAGGGCCAGAAGGCCCGCAGCGGCGTCTCGCTGAATGGGTTCGAGGGCGGTCAGCTCCCGATCTATCGGCGCTTGCCCAAGCGCGGGTTCAAGAACATCTTCCGCATCCAATACGCGGCGCTGAACATCGGCACGCTGGACAAGGCGATCGAGGAGGGCAAGATCTCTGCCGACGCCGAGATCACCGAAGTCGCCCTGCGCGACGCCGGGATCGTGCGCCAGAGCAAGAAGTTCGCTGGCGTGCGCCTGCTGGGCCGTGGCGAGATCAAGCGCGCGGTGAAGATCACGGTTTCGGGCGCCTCGGCGACCGCGATCGCGGCGGTGGAGGCGGCTGGCGGTTCGGTCACGGTGCCTGCGGTGGCGGAAGCCGCCGCGGAGTGATCCGGCGACGTTTGACTGACTGCTTAGACAAGTCTCAGGGGGTTTAGGGCATGGCGTCGGCCACCGATCAGCTCGCGAACAGCCTGAATTTTGGCGTGCTGTCCAAAGCGACCGAGCTGAAGAACCGGATCTGGTTCACGCTCGGCGCGCTCATCGTCTATCGCATCGGCACCTATATCCCGGTGCCGGGCGTGGACGCTGCCGTGATGGGAGAGATGCTGCGCCAGCATGGCGGCGGCATCCTCGGCATGTTCGACATGTTCACCGGCGGTGCGCTGGGCCGGATGACGGTTTTCGCACTCAATATCATGCCCTATATTTCGGCATCCATCATCGTTCAGTTGATGACCGCGGCGATTCCCGCCTGGGAAACGCTGAAGAAGGAAGGCGAGAGCGGCCGCAAGAAGCTCAACCAATACACGCGCTACCTGACCCTGGTGATCGCGATCTTCCAGGCCTATGGCATCGCCGTGGGGCTTGAGGGGATTCGTGGCACCACGGGCTCGGCGGTGGCCGATCCTGGCCTGGCCTTCCGCATTTCCTGCGTGATCACGCTGGTCGGCGGGACCATGTTCCTGATGTGGCTGGGCGAGCAGATCACCGCGCGTGGCGTCGGCAACGGCATCTCGCTCATCATCTTCGCCGGCATCGTGGCAAACCTGCCCTCTGCCTTGATCTCTACGCTGGAACTGGGGCGGACGGGCGCGCTCTCCACCTTCTTCATCATCTTCTTCCTGCTGGCCGCACTGGGCACCATCGCCCTTGTGGTCTTCATGGAGCGGGCGCAGCGCCGCATTCCGGTGCAGTATCCGAAGCGCCAGGTTGGCAACCGCATGTTCGGCGGCGAGAACACGCATCTTCCGCTGAAACTCAACACCGCCGGGGTGATTCCGCCCATCTTCGCCTCCTCCCTGTTGCTGCTGCCGGCCACCATTGCGGGGTTCAGCACGGACCGGACGGCGGATACCTGGCTCCAGACCATGGCCAACATGTTGGCCCATGGGCAGCCCCTCTATATGGGGCTCTACATGGGGCTGATCGTGTTCTTCGCCTTTTTCTACACGGCCGTGGTGTTCAACCCGACCGATACGGCGGATAACCTCAAGAAATACGGTGGCTTCGTGCCCGGCATCCGGCCTGGCCATCACACCTCCGAATATCTGGACCGGGTTTTGACTCGACTGACGGCGGTGGGCGCGATCTATCTCTGCATTGTCTGCATCATCCCTGAAATTCTGATCTCGAATTATGGCGTTCCTTTCTACTTCGGCGGCACGTCGCTGCTGATCATCGTGACCGTCACGATGGATACGGTGGCGCAGGTGCAGTCGCATCTCTTCGCGCATCAGTATGAGGGCCTGATCAAGAAAGCCCGTCTTGGCGGACGCGGCCCAAGGCCGCGCTAGGGAGATGGCGATGAACCTGATTCTTCTTGGCCCTCCGGGTGCTGGCAAGGGCACCCAGGCAAAGATCCTGGAGCAGCGCTACGGCCTGGTTCAGGTCTCGACCGGCGACATGCTCCGGGCCGAGGTGAAGTCGGGCTCCGCCATCGGACTCGAGGCCAAGTCCATCATGGAGCGCGGCGCCCTGGTGCCCGACTCGATCATCACCGCGATGATCGCCGCTCGGGTGAAGCAGCCGGATGCGGCCAAGGGGTTCATCCTGGACGGTTTCCCGCGCACGGCCCCCCAGGCGGCGGCGCTGGACGATATGCTGCGCGAGAATGGCATGGTGCTCGGCCATGTGATCGAGCTCAAGATAGATGACGCGGCGCTGGTGGAGCGCATCTCCGGTCGCTACACCTGCGGCAAGTGCGGTGAGGGCTATCACGACCACTTCAAGCAGCCCAAGACGCCAGGCGTGTGTGACGTGTGCGGCAGCACGGAGTTTACCCGCCGTGCCGATGACACGGCCGAGACAGTTGCGGCGCGGCTTGCCGCCTATCACAGCCAGACGGCGCCGCTGCTTCCGTATTACGCGGCCCAGGGCAAGTTGCGTAGCGTGGATGGCATGGCCGACATGTCCGAGGTGGCGGCCGCTTTGGCAAGGATTCTTGCGCCGACGGCTTGACGCAGGGCAGGGCTTGGTTCTATCTGCGCCCCTCTCACGGGCGCGGAGTGTCTCTAGGGCATTCTTCGGCCGCGTTGTCTTTTGGTCAACGCGCCGGTCGGGGCGTGCAGTTGGGTTGAGTATTTTTCGCCGTAAGGCCGGGCTTCCGGAACCGCGGTAACCATTGGACGGGCCCCCTCGGGGGCCACAGGAGCTTGAACGTGGCGCGTATCGCTGGCGTGAACATCCCCACCAACAAGCGCGTGGTGATTTCCCTGCGCTATATCTATGGCATCGGCCCGCAGAATGCCGTGACCATCTGCCAGCAGGTGGGGATTCCGGCCGAGCGCCGCGTGAACCAGTTGACCGATGAGGAGATCGTGAAGCTGCGCGAAGTGATTGACCGTGACTACCGCGTGGAGGGTGACCTCCGTCGTGAAGTTGCGATGAACATCAAGCGCCTCATGGACATGGCCTGCTATCGCGGGCTGCGGCATCGCCGTGGCCTGCCGGTTCGCGGCCAGCGTACGCATACCAATGCGCGCACGCGCAAGGGCAAGGCCGTGGCCATTGCCGGCAAGAAGAAGGTGACGAAGTAAGATGGCCCGCACCCCCGGCGGTTCCCGCCCGAAGAAGAAGGAACGCAAGAACATCAGCTCCGGCGTGGCGCATGTTCTCGCGACCTTCAACAACACCATCGTGACCATCACGGATGCCCAGGGCAACTCGATTGCCTGGTCCTCCTCTGGCGCCAAGGGCTTCAAGGGCAGCCGCAAGAGCACGCCCTATGCCGCCCAGATGGCCGCCGAGGATGCGGGCATGAAGGCCCGCGAGCATGGCATGGAGACCGTCGAGGTGATGGTCTCCGGCCCTGGCTCGGGCCGCGAATCGGCGCTGCGCGCCTTGCAGTCCGTGGGCTTCCACGTGACCGCCATCCGCGACGTGACGCCCATCCCGCATAATGGCTGCCGTCCGCGCAAGCGCCGTCGCGTCTGATTGCGGCACTTTGCTGCCGCGGGCGCGCCGGTGACGGCCGCGCCCGCGGATTTTTGGTTTTGCGAGCATCTTCATTCATCCCGGCACGTCTCGCCGGGACCTGATCTGCTCTAGGAGAGACACCCTTGCTCGAACGCAACTGGCAATCCCTGATCAAGCCCGAGAAGCTCCAGGTCGAGTCGGGCAGCGCAGATTTGCGCCAGGCGACCCTGGTGGCGGAGCCGCTGGAGCGTGGCTTTGGCCAGACGCTGGGCAATGCGCTGCGTCGCGTGCTGCTCTCCTCCTTGCAGGGTGCGGCTGTCACGGGCGTGAAGATTGACGGCGTGCTGCATGAATTCAGCAGCCTGACCGGCGCGCGCGAAGACGTGACGGACATCATCCTGAACCTCAAGCAACTCGCCATCCGCTACAATGGCGAGGGCACGAAGCGCCTGATGCTGACGGCGACCGGCCCCGGCGAAGTCACCGCGGCGATGATCCAGACCACGGGCGACATCGAGATCGCGAATCCGGAACTGGTGATCTGCACGCTGGATGACGGCGCGAAGCTTGCCATGGAACTCACCGTCCAGGTTGGCCGCGGCTATGTGCCGGCGGCGATGAACCGCGCCGAGGATGCGCCCATTGGCATGATCCCGGTGGACGCGATCTATTCGCCGGTCCGCAAGGTCTCCTACCGCGTCGAGCCGACCCGCGTCGGCCAGGTGACGGATTATGACCGCCTGGTGCTCTCACTGGAGACCAATGGCACGATCATCCCCGAGGATGCCGTGGCGCTGGCCGCCCGCATCCTGCAGGACCAGTTGGCCCTCTTTGTCACCTTCGAGGAGCCGCGCGAGAAGATGCGCGATGAGGTGGAAGATGACCTTCCCTTCAACCGCAACCTGCTCCGCAAGGTGGATGAACTTGAGCTCTCCGTCCGTTCGGCGAATTGCCTGAAGAACGACAACATCGTCTATATCGGCGACCTCGTGCAGAAATCCGAGCAGGAAATGCTCCGGACGCCGAATTTTGGCCGCAAGTCGCTGAACGAGATCAAGGAAGTGCTCGCCTCGATGGGCCTCTCGCTGGGCATGCCGATCATCGGCTGGCCGCCCGAGAACATCGAGGACCTGGCGAAGCGGATCGAAGACCCGTTCTAGCCGCTGCCGCGGGCCGGGTGAGCGCCCGGCTTCGCGGGACGCGTTCGGGGTGTTTAATGAACTGGGTTTGGGCTAGCGGCCCGCCAATGGAGACTTGTTATGCGTCACGGTATGGCCAATCGGAAGCTGAACGTCACCTCGTCCCACCGGGCGGCCATGTTTCGCAACATGGCGACCAGCCTGCTGAAGCACGAGCAGATCACCACCACCTTGCCCAAGGCGAAGGAACTGCGCCCCTATGTGGAGCGCATCATCACCCTGGCCAAGCGCGGGGGGCTGCATGCGCGCCGCCAGGCCCATGCGATCATCATGGATGACGCGGTGGTCGAGAAGCTCTTCACCACCATCGCCGAGCGCTACAAGGAGCGTCAGGGCGGCTATTGCCGCGTGCTGAAGGCCGGCTTCCGCTACGGCGATGCCGCCGCGATGGCCGTGATCGAACTGGTGGATCGCGACGTGGCCGCCAAGGGCCTCGACAGCGGCCCGAAGCCGGAAGCGAACGAGGAGCAGGAGGCGGCGTAAGCCAAGCCTCCAGGCTTTCCCGAGAAGGGGCGAGGGGGAAACCTCTCGCCCCTTTTCTTTGCCTATTCGGTGAAGCGCATCACCGCGGCCATCTCGGGCGCGAAATCCCGCAGGGCGGGTCGCAGGGCCGACGGCCATCGCGCCACGCGCGGCGGGATGAAAAGCGAGGGGCGCCCATCCTCCAGCAGCAGGATCACGACGGACTCGGTGTGGGTGTCGAAGCCGAGAAAGACCCTCGCCTGTGCCGTCACGCCATAACCATGCACCCAGCGGGCATCGGTGACGGCGAGCGGCGGGCCCGCGCCGCGCAAGGCGGCGCTTACGATGCGCTGCCGGCCGGCGGACATGGAGCGCAGGCGGGGGCCGACCGTGGGGTGCCGCGCCAACTCCAGCACCGGCTGTCCGGCGAGGAGCAGGACCTCGGTTGCCTCGGCCCGCGCCGCGAGCGGCGTGAGCGCGAGGGTGAGGAGTATTCGCCTATTCAATGCGGATATTCGCCACGCGCACCAACTCGGCCATGGCGGCGCGGCCCTGCGTCACGAAGCGGGCGAATTCCTCGGGCGTATTGCCCACCGGCACGGCCGCGAGCTGGGCGAGGCGCGCCTGGACCGGCGCCTCGGCCAGCGTGGCCACCAGCGCCGCATGGATGGCTGCGATGGGGGCCGCGGGCGTGGCAGCGGGGGCGAACATCGCCACCCATTCGCTCAGCTCGATGCCGGGGGTGCCGAGTTCGGCGAAGGTCGGCACATCCGGGCGCAGCGGCACGCGCTGGGCGGCCGAGACGGCGATGAAGCGCGCCCGCCCGCTATCCACGATCGGCCCGGCCGAGAGCATGGTGATGAAGCAGGCATCCAGCGTTCCGGCCGCCAGGTCCCGCGCCGCATCGGCGCCACCGCGATAGGGCACATGCGTCGTCTCGATCCCCGCCACCCGGTTGAGCTGCGCGAGGCCGAGATGCCCGGCGGTGGCATTGCCCTGGGTGCCGATATTGAGTGGCTGGCGGCGGGCCAGGGCGATGAACTCGGCCAGGTTGCGGGCCGGCAGCTCCGCCTTGACGGCCAGCACCTGCGGGAAGGTGCAGACCAGCGAGATGGGCGTGAAGGCCGTCGCGTAGTCGAAGGGCAGGCCGCGCAGCAGGCTCGGGTTCACGATGTGGCTGGAGGCGTCCATCAGCAGCGTCGTGCCATCGGGTGCGCTGCGCGCCACCTCGCCGCCGCCGACCGAGCCGCCGGCGCCGGTGCGGTTCTCCACCACGATGGATTGGCCGAGGCGCTCGCTCATGCGCGGCGTGATGCTGCGCGTGGCGCTATCGGCCGCGCCACCGGCAGCGAAGGGGACGACGATGCGGATGGGGCGGGATTGGGCGCGAGCCAGGCCGGGCAGGGCGAGGGCGGGCAGGGTGAGGGCAAGGCGGCGTGGCAGGTGCATGGTCTTCTCCCGATGAGTTGCGTTCCACATCGGCCGTGAGGGGCGGAGCGTCAAGCCGCGCCAGCCTTGGGCGGGAGGCGCAGCAGCAGGCGGTTGCGCCATCCAGGCGGCAGCGCGCCCATGACGCGGCTCATCGCGTAGAGGGGCCAGGGATAGACGATCCGCAGCCGCCCGGCGCGGATGCCGGCCAGCGTCAGCCGCGCGGCCTGCTCGGGCTCCATCAGCCCCGGCATGGGGAAGGCGTTGCGGTCGGTGATGGCGGTGCGGATGAAGCCCGGGCAGATGGCATGCACCCTGATGCCGCGCTTGCGCTCGGTGGCATCCCGCGCTTCGGCCCAGCGCTGCACGGCGGCTTTGCTGGCACAATAGGCCGGTGCGGTCGGACCCGCCACGAAGGCCGCGATGGAAGCGATGACGGCCACGCGCCCGCGCAGCCCATCCGCGCCGGGCGCCTGGGTGGCCATGGCCGTGATGGCGGGCAGGGCGGTGTTCAGCACGCCGGTGACGTTGGTCTCGAAGATGTCGCGCACGATCTCCGGCGCTTCGGAGCCATGGCCGGTGCCCGCGCTGATGCCGGCATTGGCGATGACGAGATCCAATCGCCCGGCGCCGCCGATCCAGGCCGCCATGCCCGCCGCGTCGCGGACATCGAGGCCGACCGGATGCACCGTGGCGCCCTTGGCTTCGCAAGCCGCCACCGTTCCCGCGAGCCGCGCCGCATCGCGGGCCGAGAGATGCAGCACCACGCCCGGCGCCGCGGATTCCACCGCCAGCGCGGCGCCGAGCCCGGCCGAGGCCCCCGTGATCAGGATGGACATGAGACCCCCGCTGCTGTCAGCGGCGATTTGGCCGGCCCTGGCCGCCGCGTCGAGGGGCCGCCGGCGAATTGACCCGGCACGGGCGCGGTGCCCAAGGCTTGCGTCCATGATTCGCAAAGGCCTGGCGCATGGGCGAAGCCCCGCCATTCCCCCCACCGCTCCCCGGCATGGGCGTGCCATCCTGGCGGCGGGCGCGGTGGTCAGCCCGGCGGATGAGAGTCACGCTCCGCGCCCTGGACAGCCCGCCCCCGTCGCGGGACAAAGCCGCATGACACAGCGCCTTTGCAGCATGACGGGCTTCGCGCGGGAGGCCGGCACCCTGGCCGATGGCTCCGCCTTCGCCTGGGAGATGAAATCGGTGAATGGCCGCGGCCTGGAACTGCGCTTCCGCCTGCCGCCCGGCCTGGATGCGCTGGAAGGCCCGGCGCGCGAGGCCGCCGCCAAGCGCTTCAAGCGCGGCAATGTGCAAATCGGCCTGACCTTGAGACAGGAAGGCCGCGCGCTGCTCAGCCCTGACCTGGCGGCGCTGGACCGCATGGTGGAGATGGCCCAGGCGCTGGCCAGGCGCCTGGGCGCCGAGCCGCCTCGCGCCGAGGCGCTGCTGGGATTGCCCGGCATTCTCCGCGCGGAACAGGCCGAGCCAAGCGAGAGCGAGGAGGAGGCGCGGCGCGCGCTGCTGAACGCCGCCTTCCAGCGCGCCCTCGCCGCGCTGTGGGAATCGCGGGCGGTGGAGGGGGCGCGCCTCGCCGCCCTCTGCGCCGCCGCCGCGACCGAGGCCGCGACCCAGCCCGAGGCGCAGCGGGCGAAGCTGATGGAAAGCCTGGCCGCCCTGCTGGGCGAAGCCGGCCGCGCCCGCTTCCCGGAAGAACGCCTGGCGCAGGAGGTGGCGCTGCTCGCCGCCAAATCCGATGTGCGCGAGGAACTGGACCGGCTCGGCGCGCATCTCGCCGCCGCGCGCGCCTTGCTGGCGGCGGGCGAGGGGGCGGGCCGCAAGCTCGATTTCCTCGTGCAGGAATTCATGCGCGAGGCGAATACCTTGTGCAGCAAATCCGCCAGCATCGCGCTGACGCGCATCGGGCTGGAGCTGAAGGCCGCCATGGAGCGGCTCCGGGAGCAGGCGGCCAATGTTGAGTGATGCCATCTCCGCGAGTGGCGCGGGTGACATGCCACGCCGCGGCGTCTGCCTGGTGCTCGCCTCCGCCCCCGGCGGCGGCAAGACCAGCGTCTCGCGCGCGTTGCTGAAGACGGAGCCGGAGCTGGCGCTTTCCGTCAGCGCCACCACCCGCGCCCCGCGCCAGGGCGAGGAGGAGGGCGTGCATTACTTCTTCCGCACGCCCGAGCAATTCGGGGCCATGGTCGCCGCCGAGGAATTGCTGGAGCATGCCAGCTTCCTCGGCCGCTCCTATGGCACGCCGCGCGCGGCGGTGGAGGCGGCGCTGGCCTCCGGCCAGGATGTGCTGTTCGACATCGAGTGGCAGGGCCACCGGCAATTGCGCGCGAAGATGGCGCAGGATGTGGTGGGCATCTTCCTGATGCCGCCCTCGCTGGCCGAGCTGGAGCGCCGGCTGCGTGGCCGCAACCAGGATAGCGACGAGGAAATCGCCCGCCGCATGCAGGCCGCCCGCACCGAGCTGGCCCATTGGGACGAGTTCGACCATGTGCTGGTGAATGAGGATTTCGCGGCGACCGTCGCCAGTGTGCGCGCCATCCTGCATGCGGCGCGCACTCATCGCAGCCGGCAGCCCTGGCTGCCGGGTTTCGCCGCCACCTTGCTGCGCGGCGCATGAGGGACGCCCTCCTCGTCCTGCTGGAGGTGGTGGCGCCGATCTTCGCCCTGATCGCGGCGGGATATGTCGCGGCGGCGCGGGGCTTCGTGGATGCGGCGGGGTTTCGCGGGCTGAGCATCTTCGCCTTCTCGCTGGCCGCGCCCGCGCTGCTGTTTGCCAGCGGCACGGCGGGGCATCAGGGCGGCGGGGCGGCGGCGCTGGCCTTCTTCCTGGCGGCGGGGCTGCTCTACGCGGCGGTGCTCTGGGGTGCCAGGCGTTCGGGGATGGGGCTGGCGGCGGGTGGCATGCTCGCGCTCGATGTCAGCTACGGCAATACCGTGATGATGGGGATTCCGCTGATCCTCGCGGCCTTCGGGCCGCAGGGGCTCTCCATCCTGCTCACCATCCTGGCGCTGCATTCCATGGTGCTGCTGGGAGCGGCGACGGTGGTGGCCGAGATCGGGCAGAACCAGCGCGCCGCGCCGCTGCGGCTGCTGAGGACCACGCTGACGGGTGTCGCCCGCAACCCGGTGGTGATGGCGGTGGTGCTGGCCATGTTCTGGAGCACGCTGGCCCTGCCCGTGCCCGGGGCGGCGCGGCGGACGCTGGAATTGCTCGGCGCGGCCTCGCCCCCCGTCGCGCTGTTCTGCCTGGGCGGCAGCCTGCATGGCTTTGATGCGCGGGCGGCCTGGCGGCAAATGTCGGTGACGGTGACGCTGAAGCTCGTGGCGCTGCCGGTGCTGGTCTGGGCCATCACCACGGCGATGGGGCTCTCCGAGCTGGAAATCGCCGTGGCGACGGTGACGGCCGCGCTGCCGACCGGCGCCAATGCCTTCCTGCTGGCGCGGCGCTATTCGGTGGGGACCGAGGCATCCGGCGCCTCGGTGCTGGTCTCCACCTTGCTGTCGCTGTTCACGCTGACGGTGTTGCTGGCGGTGTTCCGGCCTTAGAGCAGATCCCGCCTGA
>Ga0209103_1000500_pt1 | contig 12216 bp, 9 predicted proteins | sample 4C3metaG_FD_184152 | JGI IMG/M metagenome (GOLD analysis project Ga0209103, IMG submission 184152) | Freshwater bacterial and archeal communities from Indian Creek, Illinois, USA - 4C3 metaG (SPAdes) (version 2) | ecosystem: Environmental > Aquatic > Freshwater > Unclassified | place: USA: Indian...
CCTTTGTGCCGCAACATAGAAATAAATACTCAAACCGAATGCAAAAAATCCAAGAAGTAGAGCGGGAATTATAAATGCTATATTCCATACGAGTTCGTTAGCGTAAGCAGCAATGATTAAAGCGCCGGTCCCTGAACCAAGCCCCTTTATAATTACGACTTGAAGAGGGTCTTTAATCGACAGTTTCCTTGTGCAGTTGTTCTCAAACCCCCAAAATACGCTTGATAGGATCACGAAAATTGAGCCGAGCGAAAATGACAGATTACTCAAATCATCAGCTGAAAGCATGACGCTTGCTATGATGATCAAGATTATAGAGAACCATAAACGCTTTCCGATAGCCTCTTTAAAGACAATGAGTGCTATAACCGACGTCGCTACGATTTCAAAATTGCTTAGAAGCGCTGCGTTTGCCGCTGTCGTCATGGTCAGTCCCACCATTAACGAGATAGGAGCCGCTATGTCAAGCACGATCATCGCTAGTATGAACGGAAGATCATTTTTAGCGAGCCTAGCCTCAATGCGCTTGGATTTTGTCATTATTTTTGCCAAACCAACGATAAGCATACCAAATCCTGCCCCTAAATAGACCAATGCAGACATCATCAAAGGAGGAATTTCCGCAAGCAATAGTTTAGAAAATGGTGCGCTCATACCAAAAAGCGCCGCGGCAAGTATGGCATAAGCTATTGAAAAATATCTGTTTGCTTTGATGTCCAAACTTTTACCCCGTTCCATTTAAGTGTTGCCTGATACATATTATAACAAAAATGTGTTTGTTGCAAAAACTCATTTCAGAAAATCAGCTTTGGAATGAGAATTATCTAATCATGAATCAATCACGGTTTCCACTTCAGGCAAAGATTAAAGGGAAATTTTTTATAAACAAGGAAATTGATGAACTTTGTCGAATATGATCTACGTTAAGGATTAAGGGATAAGAATCCCCAGTTTAACAAGTATAAACATAATGAAAATGAGGTTATGGCTACATGAGGTCGGCAGCTAAAACTGTGGGTAAGATCACGATTTTTACGTGTATCATTCTGATACTGATTATTTTTTCTGCACACAAGCCTGCTTATTCGAGTCCAATCCCTACGAATCAAGCAAAAAACATTTTGCTTCTTAATTCGTATCATGTTGGTTTTAATTGGACGGATGAAATAACATCTGCATTTTTAAATGCTGAGATAATAAACAAACCCTTCTCCTTTTTTGAAACTTACAGGGTTTATGTTTTAGTCACATCAGGTACTATAATACTGTTATCCTTTTTACTCGCACTTATTTCCATAATTGCCCGAAAACTTAAGAATTCCAAGGTTGAGCTTTTAAATAGCCATCAGGAGTTAATTCAGCTGCATGAGGAACTGGTCGCAGCTGACGAGGAATTGAGAAGCCAATTTGACGAGCTTTTTTTACTTAAAGAAAACTTACAGGAGAGTGAAGAAAAATACAGGCTTGCAGTGGATGCAACCAATGATGCCATAGTGGATTGGGATCTTATAAATGACATTTATAGATTTTCTGAAAGATGGCTAGATCTAACAGGTTACTCCAGGGAGGAACTTGAGCGGATGAACTCATGGAAAAATATTATACATCATGAGGATCACTGGAAGTTCTCAAGAGCTTTTGACAGGGACTTTCAAACTATATCTGAAAGGGACCAATATCAATATCGGCTTAAGACGAAATCCGGAGATTGGAAATATATCCTCTTAAGAAGAACGGTATTATTCGATGCGTCAGGGCGTCCTGTCAGGCTCGTATCCGCTCATACGGATATCGATCAGATTAAAAAGGCTCAGGAAGAGCTTGAATATGCGGTATATCATAATCATTTGACCGGGCTGCGCAACAAGCGCGCACTCATAAGAACACTTGACGTACTTACGGCTAGTGTCGACAAAATTTCATTTGCCCTTGTATTCATAGATATCGACAATTTTAAGCTGATAAACAACTCTATAGGGCATAGTTTCGGAGATATGCTCTTAAAAGATATCGGAAGGCGCATTGCGGAAAGCATCCAGGATAAAGCGGAAGTTTTTGCCTTAAGCGGGGCGAATTTCGTTGTGCTCCAGCATCTTAAAGATACGGCGGAGATAGAGATAACGATAGAGGATTTGAGAAACGATTTTAAAGACACATTTGAATCAAACGGAATTTTGGTTAATATAAGTTTTAGTATAGGGGTGACAGCATTCCCCCAGCACGGTAAAACAACTGATGAACTGCTCAGAAATTCAGATATAGCATTGCATGAAGCTAAAAAAATCGGTAAGGGACAATGTGTGTACTTTGGTCAGATGATGAAGATTCAACTGATGGAACGGATGATTATGGAACATTGCTTGCGCGATGCGCTTTCTGATAATCAGTTTTCTCTTCACTATCAACCCCAGTTATGCTTGAAAAGTGGAAAAATTACTATGTTTGAAGCGCTTTTACGCTGGAAAAGCCCTCAGCTTGGTAATGTTTCCCCGAACCAATTCATAGGACTTGCTGAAGAAAACAGGTTGATTGTTCCGATAGGCGAATGGGTGATTAATGAAGCATGTGCCTTACTTGACAGGCTTCATAAATGGGGGTATACCGATATAGGTATCTCCATAAACATATCTCTAATACAGCTGATGCAAGAAAATTTTCTAGGATTTGTCAGACAAACATTACTTAAATATGGTATCTTACATAGATTTATTGAGTTTGAGATTACGGAATCGGTATTTATGGAATCGCTTGATTTTATCAATGAACGCCTTAAGCATTTATCTGATAGCGGTCTAAAAATTTCCTTAGATGATTTTGGCAAGGGATATTCTTCGCTTAGTTACCTAACCCAGATGCCAATTACAGAAATAAAAATCGATAAATCTTTCATCGATGGAATATCGGAAAGTGAAAAGGGAAAGTCCATAGTCGATTTTATAATAATGATAGGACAGAGAATGGGCAAGGAGGTCTTAGCTGAAGGAGTGGAAACTATTCACCAGCTTGATTATATGTTACTGCATGGATGCGACATGATACAAGGATATCTATTGGCAAAACCAATGCCGGAAGAAGAGGTGCTTGATTTTCTTGATGGAATGAAGCACATGACGCTTGAACAAGTTGTGTCGGATTTAAGAAAAACAGGATAAAACTAAAATTATTGCGCTTTTGTCAGTGTGAATGGTATAATCGATTATGAATATCAGTGAGTTGATTGTTAAAGCTAAAAAACATATAGCTAATTTAGGGATATGGGCTAGATCTGTCAGGGAAGCATACATAAATTCAGGACCCCGTATTCAGGATTCAGAATCGAAAGTCCGTAATAATCCGTTAAGCTTTATGCCTATGTTTTTGGTGAATAGGGTGTATTTTTTGATGATGGAGAGCGATAAACGCAAAATTGTTGCTGCCGTCGCAATATCCATATCTGTTTTTGTTGCTTTACTGTACTCCTTTCCACCTGTACCGTTATTACAAGAAAAACCCGATCAATCCCACGACTTAATATCACCTGAGCAAATTGTACCTGAATCAGTCGCGCCTCTGGAGATAGTCTTTAGAAAGGCTGAAGAACCCGAGCAATTGCCGACCCTTGATCTCTCTTCATTTAGAACTGAAATAGAATCCAACATGCGCCAGATAAATGAACCGACCTCGTGGGGAGAAGAAGTGCTCTATTCGGCGGGAGATGCATCAAGCATAGATGGACCTGTGCTGACTAGGCTTTTTTTATATAATTCGGAAACTCATGAAGAAAAAGAAGTGGCGGTATCCAATATAAGATTCGGTGAGATCTACGAAGGCAGACTCAGTGATTCATGGATTGTGTGGCTGGATACCAATCAGAGCGGCACTAACAACATATACGCTTTAAATCGGTCTACCGGGAAGAATATCAGAATAAACAGCACCAGTCTGAACAGACCGCAAATTTCACTTTGGGGGGATTTTCTCGTTTGGAGCGGACAGAAGGAAGAACATAAAGATGAGATGCATGCTATTAATCTTGCGACAGGTCGTTCTGTTAAGATTGAGAGTTTTGACAATCCTACGTTTGGTACGTCTTCGCCGGCAGTTTACAGCAACCTTTTAGTATGGGCATATCCGAATCCTAATGATCCCATGGGTGCAAGTGTAATCAAGACACTTGATCTTATGACGCTAAATTTACATTCTGAAGAAACAGAAGCACTTGATTCTCCGCCTGTTATGGAAGTGACAGAGCGTTATGAAACGGTAAATAATCTAGCTATTCAAAAGATTGATCCCGATAGCTTTGCCATATACCCGGCTACAAACGGAAAAGCGATAGCTTGGCTTGACAGCCTGAATCCTGCGCAAGCAACCTTAAGATTGACCCTTGATAAGGGTAAAACTATAGTAAAAGTTGCCGAGGGCGTGGGAAGATTTTTCGGCCTTGGCGATGATTTCGTTGCTTACACGCAACAGGGCAGGATAAAAATTTATTTTTGGGAAACAAGTCGTTTTGCAACCCTCACAAAAGAGGACGAGCAGGGAAAACTGGCGGAATTGCCGGTTTCAGGAAGAACGGTTATCTGGTATGACGCAACGGATCCTAACCGCAAACAAGACAATGTGAGGAGAAGTGTGATTGAACTGTTACCGTAAGTAAATTTGATTTCACTTCAATAACAAGTTCTGCTGCAGCAGAATCAATTTTATTATCATATAACAGAAGGATTACCCAATACATGAAAATTAAAAAGAGATTTGTATGCCAGGAGTGCGGATATGATTCTCCTAAGTGGATGGGAAAATGTCCTGGGTGCGATACATGGAACAAAATGGTTGAAGAAACCGGATCGGCAAGACTACCTGATTTAGGATTAAGCAAAGGTTTATACGCTTTGCCAAAGCTCATGGGTGAAATCGAATATGACGGTCAGTTTAGGATACGGACAGGGATCGAAGAAATGGATCGCGTTTTCGGGGGAGGGATAGTAGAAGGTTCTCTCATTTTGATTGGAGGAGACCCCGGCATAGGGAAATCCACTCTGCTTTTGCAGATCTGTGATGCCTTAGCTAGCAAACATGGCGAAATTCTTTATGTTTCAGGCGAAGAATCAGCGGGACAGATTAAAATGAGAGCAAACAGGCTTAATATTACGGGTGAATCAATGTATCTCGTTTCTGAAACAAACATGACTCAGATACAATCTCATATTTCAAGAATCAAGCCTAAGTTTTTAGTAATAGACTCTATACAGACGGTTTATGACGATGAATTATCCTCTGCGCCCGGGAGTGTAAGCCAGGTGCGGGAGTGCACTTCCGTTTTCATGGAGTTGTCAAAGAGAGAAGGAATGTGCATATTTTTAGTAGGACATGTGACTAAGGAGGGAGCTATAGCAGGTCCTAGAGTGCTTGAGCATATGGTTGATACCGTGCTTTACTTTGAAGGGGACAAGCATCATACATATCGAGTTATAAGAGCTATCAAGAATCGTTTCGGTTCAACCAACGAGATTGGCTTGTTTGAAATGAAAGAAAGCGGCTTAGAAGAAGTTTCGAATCCTTCCGAGCTGATGCTTTCAGGAAGAAGCAAAGGGGCATCCGGTTCGGTAGTGCTTTGTAGTATGGAAGGCACAAGGCCAATGCTTGTTGAAATTCAAGCGCTTGTAAGTTCAACTGCGTTTGGAATGGCAAGGCGTACGTCCGCAGGAATAGACTACAACCGAATCGTGCTTTTGATGGCTGTATTGGAAAAGAAAGCAGGCATGCAGCTATATGATCAGGATGTGTACGTCAACGTTGCCGGAGGTTTCAAGGTGGAAGAACCTGCCGCAGACCTTGCGGTTGTGACTGCCGTGGCTTCAAGTATAAGAAACGTTCCCATACCACATGATACGGTTGTGATGGGAGAAGTAGGGCTAACAGGTGAAATAAGGGGGATCAGCCGGATCGAAAGCAGGATTATTGAAAGCTCAAGGATGGGGTTTAAAACTTGCGTTATTCCTAAGGATAATATAAAAGGGCTTAAGACAGAAGCAAATATGCAGATTTTAGGCGTTAAGAGCATTCCGGAAGCCTTAAAATATATCATTGGAAGGTGATAAATCTATCTTAAACTGAATTTTCCCAGTACAGCAAGTGTGTCGATTTCCTTGAGCAATACGTCGTCAAATTCTATATCGAACGTATTTGCAAGCTTAGTGAGATAGAACATATGATTACCAAGTTCTTTGATTAGCGCATTTTGGCAATTTTTGCAAAGTTTACCTTTCACATGATCATGAAGGAGTTCATTCATTCTTTCAAACGTTAATTCTTCGGAATATTCCTGTTTGTTGGCAGTAATGCTGATACAACCGCAACTTGTAGCGGATTTGACAACCGCTCTATTAACCCGGCTACCCGAATCCTGTAGTTTAGTCAAAATGTCGAGTATACTTTTATGCCGGGTGGGAAGATTGGCCACAGTGATTTGAAAACCTTCCATTGTATTATTTTTCATCTTTATTTGTCATCTCCTAAAGTTTATTCGCGTTCATTATAACTTTTGTTTTTCATAGGTGTCAATTATTAGCTGCTCTTTTCTGCAACTTTACTTGCTGAACATCTTTTTCTATTTGATTTTCCTTTCTATTAAGGATATACTTTTGCCTTAGAGAAAGGACTAGTAATTGCTATGCTTTATGTAATCCAATTGTAACACATAGTTAATAACTTTTCACTAAATTTTAATTGTTCTTTGTGATAGAATGAGTAAATTATAAGGCAGACTAACGATGGGAGGAGAGCCATCCGGTATTTTGTAGGATGGCGACTTAATTTGGAAAAGTTCGTGGTAAAAGGCGGAAAGAAACTTGTTGGAACTGTCAAGGTCAGTGGTGCGAAAAATGCAGCGGTTGCGATTCTACCCGCCGCATTGCTTACTGACGAAACATGCATTATAGAAAATCTTCCGTATATCAACGATGTTATAGTGCTTGCGGATATTTTGGAACAACTTGGAGCAAGAGTTGAGCTTGAACCGAACGGGCGAATAGTGATTACCGCATGTAAGGCTAATAAACGTAAAGCCGATTTTGAGATGGTAAGGAGGATGCGAGCTTCATATTATCTTTTAGGAGTTATGCTGGGAAGATTTGGTGAAGGTGAAGTTGCGTATCCCGGGGGATGTGAGATAGGCGCACGCCCAATAGACCAGCATATAAAAGGCTTTGAAGCGCTTGGTGCAACTGTAAAGATGGAGCATGGCGTAATTAAAGTTTGTGCCGAGAAACTATTGGGAAATGAAATTTATCTCGATGTTGTCAGCGTCGGTGCAACCATCAATATAATGCTGGCGGCTGTCAAAGCTGAAGGCCTTACTACTATAGTTAATGCGGCTAAGGAACCCCATGTTGTTGATATAGCTAACTTTTTAAATTGTATGGGTGCAAATATTAAAGGCGCCGGCACAGACACAATAAAGATTAAGGGAGTTAAAAGGCTTTCAGGCTGCGAGTATACTATTATTCCCGATCAGATAGAAGCAGGAACATTCATGATAGCTGCTGCAGCTACGCAAGGAGATGTTAATATAACAGATGTGATCCCGAAGCATCTTGAGGCTGTAACGGCAAAGATGATCGAGCTCGGCATGTATGTGAAAGAGGGATCGGATTATATTAGGGTCAAAGGAATCGTCAGACCTAAGAAGCTAAACATTAAAACTCTGCCCTACCCTGGGTTTCCTACGGATCTCCAACAGCCGATGTCGGCACTTTTGACGGTTGCTCAAGGGACAAGTGTTGTAACAGAAAATGTTTGGGAATCTCGGTTTAGACATTTGGATGAGATTAGGAAGATGGGCGCTAATGTAAGGATTGAAGACAGAGTGGCAATTATTGAGGGCGTTGAACGATTGACAGGAGCTCCTGTTGTAGCGACGGATCTTCGGGCAGGGGCAGCGCTTGTGATTGCAGGTCTTATGGCTGAAGGGATTACCGACATAAGCAACCCGAAATATATCGACAGAGGATATGAGCGTTTTGAACAGAAACTAATTAGCTTAGGAGCGGATATAACAAGATATGATGAGAGAGGATTTAAGTCCATTGCATCTATCGTGAGTTTTTAGCGTTAATTTCATATATACTGTTTCCGCATGAATCGATTGCTACGATAAGCGGCAGTTGTTTAACATAAAGCTCATAAACAGCTTCGGGTCCTAAATCCTCAAAAGCGATTAAAGAACAGCTCTTTACGCAAGAAGCAATTAATGCTCCTGCTCCGCCTGTTGCAGCGAAGTATATTGATTTGTTTTTTTTCATTGATTCTATGACTTGCGTAGAACGTGGTCCCTTGCCGATCATTCCTTTGAGTTCTAAGTCAAGCAACTTAGGGGTGTAGGAATCCATCCGCGATGAGGTGGTAGGACCGCATGAACCGATTACATGACCCGGAGGGGTCGGACATGGACCGGTATAATATATGATCCTATCTTTGATTCCAAAAGGTATGGGCATGTTTGTATTCAGTGACTCAAAAATCCTTTTATGTGCCGCGTCTCTGCCGGTTATTATAAAGCCCTCCAAATGTATAAGATCGCCACACCTTAGCAATTCTAACCCTTTTATGTCGTCAGCTTTTATGTTCTTTCTTGTATCCATTTAGTTACCCCTTCGAATATAGAATTTGATTCTACTGCAATAAGTGATATTGCTGCAAAATAACGAATGCAGTCTTGGACTAAGTTGCATAAATCAGCCACCAAAGATGCAGCATTTTCGAAGCAAAAATGCCAAGGATGGCATTTTTAGCATCACTGCAACAGGACGTTGTCATTGATGCGTGCGAGAAAATGCAAGTCGAGGTGATGCTGATTGCAACGTGACCTCGGCGGAATGAGTTTTTGCAGCAATATCATAATTAGCTTACAAAATAGCTTGGCTGTGCCTTACCGCGTGGCATTGTATGTTTACCGCTACCGGCAAACCCGCAATATGTGTGGGGAAAGTCTCTATATGAACAGCTAAAGCAGTTGTAAGCCCTCCTAAGCCTTGCGGGCCTATCCCTGACTTGTTGATGGATTTAAGCAGTTCGCTTTCGATTTCAGCAAGAAAAGTGTCCGGATTAGTACTGCCTATTTCACGCAATAACGCTTTTTTTGCCAAAAGCGCCGCTTTTTCCATGGTTCCGCCAATTCCTGTCCCAACTATAATAGGAGGGCAGGGATTCCCTGACGCCAGATTTACAGTTTCAATAACGAAATTTTTGATCCCATCAAGCCCTTCCGCAGGAGTGAGCATCTTAAGCCTGCTCATATTTTCGCTGCCAAATCCTTTGGGCATTAACGTTATATGTAGAAGATCCCCGTCGCATATTTCCGTATGTATGACTGCGGGAGTGTTGTCGCCGGTATTTATCCGTTCTATAGGAGAGAGTACAGATTTTCTGAAGAAACCTTTTGCATACCCGCGGCGTACACCCTCATTGACTGCTTGGTATAAATTACCTCCCGTTATGTGTAGGTCCTGTCCGATTTTAAGAAATATCACCGCCATGCCGGTGTCCTGGCAAGATGGAATCCGAAGGTCTTTCGCGATTAAAACATTTTTATTAAGCTCTGCTAAAACTTCTCTTGCAAGAATCGAAGTCTCCTCTTTTTCAGCGGAGTAAAGCGCTTTTACTGCATCATCGCTTGGGACTAAGCATGCATCGATACATAATTGCTCTATAGTTTCTATGATCTTATCTGTATGTATTTTTTTCATATGACAAATCACCTTGCAACTTCTAATTGAATTCTTCTAGATGTCTCTGGATAAAACATTCTTCTCCTAAATTATAGCTTACTCCTATGTTTCATGCTATACTATACTTCAAGGTAAATCATCGAGGCAGGTTTAAAATGAAGTATAGGGTATGCTCGCTTTTTAGCGGGAGCAGCGGCAATGCCACATACATAGGGAACGACGGCACACATATCCTTATCGACGCCGGTCAAAGCGGCAAGCAGATAACCGAGGCTTTAAGGCACTTAGGCATAAATCCCGGTGATCTGGATTGTATACTTATATCCCATGAGCATTCAGATCATATAAAAAGTGCGGGACTGCTGTCAAGAAAATTTGATATACCCATCTATGCGAACGAAAGCACATGGATTGCGATGGAGAAGCATTTGGAAGAAGTTTCTTCAGCGAATAAGAGGATTTTCGATGCCTCAAAGACTTTTCTAGTTAAGGACATTGCTGTAAAGCCTTATTCTATCCCGCATGACGCAGCTTCACCCGTTGGATTTTGCTTTTTTTGCGGTAATAAAAAAGTAAGCATAGCTACAGACCTTGGGCATACAAACAGCGAAATACTCAATATGATAAAGGATTCTGATATGGTAATTCTGGAATCGAATCATGATCCGGGATTATTGCAGTCCGGACCCTATCCGTATTTCTTAAAAAAGAGGATAATGGGCAAAAATGGGCATTTATCAAATATCGATGCGGGACATGCGCTGGTTGATATGGTTAAGTGTAAAGTGACTCATGTTTTGCTCGCTCATTTGAGCAAAGAGAATAATCTGCCCCAGCTTGCGTACAATACTGTTAAGGATATACTTCTAAAAGTCGGAATTAAACCCGACCGGGATGTGATGATTGACACAGCGCACAGGAATAATGTCGGAAATATCTATTATTTGTAAAATCTGATTTTAGTATTGTTGTTGCGCACCGGAGGAATTTTGGTGCGTAAGTTGATGACTCGGTTTATGCTTGCTGTTTTTACGATTTTTGTAATGCTTCTATTGCAATCTTGTGTTCGCGCAAAACCTCAGTTGCCACAAAATATCGAAAAACAAGAGCAGCAGTAGGATTCGATAAAGAAATAGCGATACACATAAAAAAGCAGAATGGCAAAATATTAAAGTAAACCAAACAATAGGCAAAGACAAATCAAAGGACGGAAAAATCATGGACTTTGAGGCGATGTTGGCTAAAAAGGCGTATCCATCCTGAAAATGGAAGGGGGGGGGAGATAACATGGAGGACCAATTCTCAGGTGATGTACCAGTTAGTCAGCATAGAGAACCGACAATATTTGAAAGTAATGTTTTGTATTTTTCTGTTTTGATAGGGATGATCATTTTTGGAGAAATCATCACATTTTATTTCTTTGATCTTGAAAAGGTTGGAACTCTGACTTTTTTGGGTTTATTGGCGGTGTTGATGGCTGTGGTGATAGGGTTGCCGATGTTAGTCTATATTATCACAAGAAATGTGGATTATAAAGCACTGTTCAGATTTTATCCTGTTAAAACCGGGGAGCTTATATTAGTGGCAGGGTTAGCTATTTTAGGATATCCTGCGGTAACAGCCCTTAATATTATATGGCATTTACTTATAAGACATATTGGTACTCCAGTTATCCCGGCATTCCCGCCGATCACATCTCTGCCTGAATACCTCATGGCAATAATAGTGATAGGAATTTTCCCATCTGTCTTTGAGGAGCTTATGTTCAGAGGTATAATGCTTAGAGGATACGAAAGGCTTGGTAAGCTTGCTGCTGTAGTAATAACCGGCGTTATGTTTAGTTTTTTACATATGAGCTTTGCGAACTTGCCTGCGCTTATATTACTTGGAATTGTTTTAGGTTATGTCGTATACCGAAGTGATTCTGTCTATGCGGGCATGCTGTATCATTTTATACATAATTCGATAGCGGTAACACTTATTTTTTTAGCAAGCTTTGCACAGCGGTATATGGATAAAGCCGCATTACCATCGCAGCAGATGAATGACGAGCAGATGATGTTTATGAGTATGATTGTATGGCTGATTTTAGGAGCGCTGTCAGCCGGAGGATTTGTAGCCTGCCTGATTGCGTACAATCGTAAAACGAAAAATAAGAAAATTCAACATGTCGTTAGAGTGATAATGCCCAAAAGGCTATTCGTTCAAATGCTGCCCGCGATTGGCGGTAGTATAATTATTATACTATTGCTGGTTCGCGAAGTATTTGCCATGATAGCTGCGGGGTGATATGATAAAGGTAAGAGGTGTCAGATTCTATGAGAGGAACAATTAATCTAACGGATGAAATCAAAACCGTAACTCAACAGATCATGGATCGCTTCAATCCTAAGGATATAATCTTATTTGGTTCTTATGCTAAAGGATTGGTTATAAAGGAAAGCGACATCGATCTTTGTGTTATTGTTGATTCGGGCGACAAAAGAAAAATAGCGCAGGAAATTCT
>Ga0209103_1000501_pt1 | contig 12206 bp, 11 predicted proteins | sample 4C3metaG_FD_184152 | JGI IMG/M metagenome (GOLD analysis project Ga0209103, IMG submission 184152) | Freshwater bacterial and archeal communities from Indian Creek, Illinois, USA - 4C3 metaG (SPAdes) (version 2) | ecosystem: Environmental > Aquatic > Freshwater > Unclassified | place: USA...
TCTCGCTGCTGCCACCCACGCTGGTGGCCAGCAGCTACGGCATGAACTTCGAGCACATGCCCGAGCTGCAATGGGAGTGGGGCTACCCGATGGCGATCGGCATGATGGTGCTGGCGGCGGTGATCCCTATGGTCTATTTCCGCAAGCGCGGCTGGCTGCGCTAAACCGAACCGATCCAGCAAACTGGCCGCCAGCGGCGCTCAGAGCAGGTTGAGCGCCTTGCGCACGATGCGCGCGCTGTAGTGGCGCGCCACTTCGCGCAAAAAGAGCTCGAAATCCACGTGGGCCTGGTTGTCGGCGCGGTCCGAGATGGTGCGCACCACCGCAAACGGCACGCTGCAGTCGTGGCACACCTGCGCCACGGCGGCACTTTCCATGTCCACCGCCAAAGCCTCGGGCAGGGCCGCGCGCAGGGCGGCGCTTTCGGCCTCGGTGGCCACGAAGCGGTCGCCGGTGGCGATCTCGCCTTGGTGTACGCTGGGTGAATGCAAGCCCATGGCGCGCAACACCTCCGGGGCGAGCAGTTTGGGCAGCCAGGTGACGGCGTCTTTGGCGGCCGTGTGCAGCACTTGGGTGAGGGCCAGGTCGGGCTGGAAGCGGCTGCGGCCATAGCCTGGCACCTCAAAGCGGGGAAACAGCGGCGAGGCGTCGAGGTCGTGCTGCACCAAGGCGCTGCCAACCACGATGTCGCCCACTTCCACGCCCGACAGCAGCCCACCGGCGACGCCGGTGAAAATCACCTGTTGCGGCGCAAAACGCTCGATCAGCAGCGCCGTGGTGGTCGCGGCCGCCACTTTGCCGATGCCGCTGAGCACCGCCACCACCTCGTGGCCCTGCAAATGGCCCTGCCAGTAGGTGCGCCCGCCTAGGCGGATTTGCTGCTCGTCGGGCATGAGCGACAAAATTTCAGACAGTTCCGCGTGGACGGCGCTGATGAGGGCGATGCGTTGACCCATGAAATCTCCGTTAACTAGGCTGGCGCAACTGGCGGCGCAAAATTTTACCGACCGGGGTTTTGGGCAGTTCGCTGCGGAACTCGATCAGCTTGGGGATTTTGTAGCCGGTCAGGCGCTCACGGCAGTAGTCTCGCACATCCTGTTCGCTCAGAGCCGAATCTTTTTTGACGATGATCAATTTGACGGCTTCGCCCGAATGCTCGTCGGGGATGCCGACCACGGCGCATTCGAGCACCCGGCCCATGCCCATCACCACCTCTTCGACTTCGTTCGGATAGACGTTGAAGCCGCTGACCAAGATCATGTCCTTCTTGCGATCGACGATGCGAAAGTAGCCGCGCTCGTCCATCACGCCGATGTCGCCGCTGCGAAACCAGCCGTCGGCGCTGATCACCTTGGCGGTTTCGTCTGGGCGCTGCCAGTAGCCGGCCATGACCTGTGGGCCTTTGATGGCGATTTCGCCCGGCTGGCCCTGTGGCACTTCGTGGCCTTCGTCGTCTAGGCAGCGCATGAGCGTGCCCGGCAGGGGCACCCCGATGCTGCCACTAAAAGCCGTGACCGTGACCGGGTTGCAACTGGCCGAGGGGCTGGTCTCGGACAGGCCGTAGCCCTCGCAGATCGGGCAGCCGGTGCGCTCCAGCCAGAGCTTGGCCACGGCGGCCTGCACCGCCATGCCACCGCCGATCGAGACTTTGAGGTTGCGCCAGTTCACGCTGTCAAACTCCGGGTGCTGCAGCATGCCGTTGAAGAGCGTATTGACGGCCGGGAAGCTGTGAAAAGTCTGGCCCTTGAGCGCCTTGAACACCGCGGGCAAGTCGCGCGGATTGGGGATCAGGATGTTTTTGCCGCCGCTGCGCAGGCTCAGCATCATGTTCACCGTGAAGGCAAAGATGTGGTAGAGCGGCAGCGCGCAGACGGCGGTGGGCTGCTCGCCCGCCGGGATGCGGTGCATCACCGGTGCGTCCCAGGCTTCGGACTGCAACACATTGGCCAGCACGTTGCGGTGCAGCAGCACGGCACCCTTGCTCACCCCGGTGGTGCCGCCGGTGTATTGCAGCACCGCCATGTCATTGGGGCCGATTTCGACCGGCTGAAAGCTCAGTGCCTGGCCCTTGTGTACGGCGTCGGCAAAGCGCACGGCGCTGGGCAACTCGAAGGGTGGCACCAGCTTCTTGACGTGGCGCACCACGTAATTGACCAGCCAGCGCTTGGGCCAGGGCAGCAGCTCGCCCATGGAGGCCAGAACGATGTGCTGGATCGGCGTTTTGCTCAGACAGGCAGCCAAGGTGGAGGCAAAGTTTTCGATGATCACGATTGCCTTGGCCCCGGAGTCGTTCAACTGGTGCTCAAGCTCGCGTGCGGTGTAGAGCGGGTTGACGTTGACCACCACCAGCCCGGCGCGCAAAATCGCCGCCACCGCCACCGGGTACTGCAACACATTGGGCATCATCACGGCGACCCGGTCGCCTTTGACCAGGCCCTTGCTCTGCCAATAAGCCGCCAAAGCGCGCGCTTGCCGGTCCACCTCGGCGTAGGCCATGTCGTGGCCCATGTAGTGGTAGGCGCTGCGCTCGGCGTACTTGGCCAGGCTCTCGTCGAGCAAGGCCACCAGCGAGCGGTACTGCGAAAGGTCGATCTCGGCCGGAACGCCTTCGGGGTAGGCGCTCAGCCAAGGGCGGTCGGCGGCAGTGGGGAGGGTTAACAAGGTGTGCTCCTGCTTGTTATGGGCTGTGAACGGTTGGACAGTGCATGAGCAAAACCCAAACCTGTACCCAGCCACCATTATGCAGGCAGAAAACGCGCGCTCCTAGTGCAGTGGCCTGACGCAGTACTGACAATTATGAAACTCAATTGGCCGCCGCTCAGGGTGCCGCTGCCCCGTATGGGGCCAGTTTGCTTGCCGGTTCAGAACGGGATATCGTCTTCGAGGTCGTCGAAACCGGTGGAGGCGGGCTGGGATTTGCTGGGTTCCGGCGGGCGCTGGGCTGGGGCGCTGGCCGGTCGGCTGCTGGGGCGGGCGGCGGTGCTGGGCTCGTTGCCCGCTGGGCTGCCCAGGCCTTCGCGGCTGCCCAGCAGTTGCAGTTCGGTGGCGATGATATCGACCGTGTTGCGCTCGACGCCGGATTGGTCGGTGTACTTGCCGTATTTGAGGCGGCCTTCGACGTAGATCGGCTTGCCCTTTTTCACGTACTCGCCAGCGATCTCGGCCATGCGCTCGTAGAAGGTGATGCGGTGCCACTGGGTGTCTTCGACCATCTCGCCGCTGGTGCGGTCTTTGCGGCGGCTGGTGGTGGCCAGGGTGACGTTGGCCACCGCTTGGCCCGAGGGCAGGTAGCGGATTTCGGCGTCGCGGCCGCAGTTGCCGACTAGGATGACTTTGTTGACGGATGCCATGGCGCGGGTGCTCCTCTCTGTGTGGGTTGAACGAAGGAATGAAGCCAGATTGTGCCTCAGCGCCTGACGCTGCCGCTGGCGGGTTGAGGCGGCAGGGACCAAGCCAGCGCCAACCACAGCAGCGTCAGGGCGGCGCAGCCCAGGAACAGCGCACTCGGCCCCCAATGCGCCAGCAGCCATCCGCCGGCCGCTCCGCCGACGAAAAACCCAAGCGACTGCAAGGTGTTATAGACCCCCAGCGCGGCACCGCGGGTGTCGCTCGTGGCCAGCCTGGAGACCAGGCTGGGCTGGCTGGCCTCTAGGGTGTTGAAGCCCAGGAAAAAAACAAACAGCAGCAGGCCCAGCACGGCCAGCCCGGCCGGGTGCGGGGTGGCGGCGCTGGCGCTGGCCCAACCCAAGCCGAGCTGCGCCAGCGCGATCAGCCCAATGGCGCACAAAAAAACGCCGCGCAGGTAGCCGCGCCGCTCCAGCCGAAACAGCAGCGCGCCCATGACGGCAAAGGCGACCAGAACCGCCAGCAAATAAACGATGCCATGGCGCTCGGCGGCCAGCCCGGCTTGCAGCAGCAGCGCGGGCACGGCCACCCACATCGCCAGTTGCACCGCGTGCAGCACAAACACGCCCAGGTTCAGGCGCAGCAAGCTGCCGTGGCGCAGCACGGCGGCCAAACCGCCCCGGCGCGGTGCTTGCAGCCGCAGCGGCTCAGCCGGAACCACCCAGGCCACCAGCGCCATACCGAGCAGCGTGAGCACCGCGGTGAGCACAAACAGCCCCGAGAGGCCAATGGCCGCCACCAGCAGCGGCGCGACAGCCAGCGACAGGGCAAAGGTCAGGGCGATGCTGATTCCGATCAGCGCCATGGCTTTGGTGCGCACGGCGTCGCGCGTGAGGTCGGCCAGCAAGGCGGTAACGGCGGCCGAAATCGCCCCGGCGCCTTGCAGCGCGCGGCCCAGGGTGAGCCACTCCAGCGTAGGGGCCCAGGCGGCCAGCAGACTGCCCAGGGCAAACAGCAGCAGCCCGGCCTGAATCACGCGCTTGCGGCCCCAGCGGTCGGAGGCCATGCCGAGCGGGATTTGCAGCAGCGCCTGCGTGAGGCCATAAATGCCCAGAGCCAAGCCGACGCGGGCTGGGTCGTCGCCGCCGGGCAGGCGCGCCGCTTCGAGCGCAAACACCGGCAGCACCAAAAACAGGCCCAGCATGCGCAGCGCAAAAATGGCGGCCAGCGACACGCTGGCGCGGCGCTCGCCAGCCGTCATGAGGTGGGGCGCAGCAGTTTCGGAATTGGACAATGAATAAAGCGCTTTAGCTGGTTTTGAGCGCGCTGCGGTAGGCACCGCAGCCAATCAGCAAATCTTGGCTGAGCGGCAGCACGAAAGAGGCCTTGCCGCGCACCTCGCCGGTCAAGGGATTGACGATATTGTATTGAAGCCAGCCGCCACCGGCATCGGCCTGAGTCCAGACGTCGTGCATGAACTGCTGCGCGTCTATGCCCGGCGCGTCTTGCACGCGGCTGCCGGTCTTGGCCCGATTCGCCCCCATGACCCGATAGACGCCCTGGCGGTCGAGCACAAAAATGTAGAGATCCCGGTCGATGAAGGGCCCGCCCTGCTTGTAAAAATCCTCACTGGCGTGCGCGTAGCCGACCTTGCGCACATGCGCCAGTGCGGCCTCGGTCAGGCGCTGCGCCAGGTCGGCCGTGCCTTGCTTGAGGCGCAGGTGTTGCACCGCGCGATCGAGGTCGTGGGTGTGCTCCAACAGATCGGTCGAGTGCCTGCTGCTGCGCTCCACCATGGCGGCGTTTTCGTAGGTCACGCCGTCGAGCTGGGTCATGGCCTGCGAGACCTCCTTGAGGGCGGCGCTTTGCTGGTTGCTGGCAGAGGCCATGGCATCGATGCGCTGCGTGATGTCGCGGATGCCCAGCACCAGTTGCTCCATCACGGTGTTGACCGAGTGAATTTCTTTGACCGAGGATTGCACCCGGGTGGTGGATTCGGCGATCAACTGGCGCACCTCCCCGGCGGCCGATTGGCTGCGCTGCGCCAGGTTGCGCACTTCGGTGGCCACCACGGCAAAGCCGCGCCCGGCTTCACCCGCACGCGCGGCTTCCACGGCGGCGTTGAGCGCCAGAATGTTGGTCTGGAAGGCGATGCTGTCGATCACGCCAATGATCTCGTTCATGCGCTTGGAGGTGCTTTGCAGCGTCCCCATGCCGCCCATGGTTTGCTGCATCAGGCCGCTGGCTTGTTCGGTCTGGCGGTGCAGCACGCTGCTGACGCGGCTGATTTCGACCACGTCGCTGCTGTTGCGCATCACGGTTTCGGCGGCTTCGCGGATGTTGGCGCTGGCTTGCTCCAGGCTGGCGGCCTGGGCCTGGGTGCGCTCGGACAGTTTGCCGCTGTCGCGCACCAGTTGCCCGCCCATGTGCGTGAGCACGGCGGCGACACTGCGCGCATCGGCGACGATGGCCGACAGGGTGTTGAGCATGAGCTGAAACTGCTGCGCCATGAGCGCCATTTCGTCGCTCCCGGCAACCTGCACCTCGCCGGTCAAGTCGCCGGCGGTGGCGCTCTTGAATACGCTGCCAAGCTGGCGCAGCCCGTCGAGCGTGGCAAAGTAGAGCGCAACCATGCCATAAACCAGTGCCAGCAGCACCAGCAAGGAGCCCAGGCCGACGCCGAGCAGCAACCAATCCTGGAGGTTTAGCTCGCGCTGCAAGCGCTCCTGCAGGTGCGCACCGAGCTGGGCGTTGAGCTCCAGTTGCAGCGCCAGCAACTGGCTGCCTTGCTGGAAATGCGGCTGCGCTTGGCCCGCCAGAATGCCGGCCCCGATCCCCTCGCGCACCGATTTGGCGTACTGCAGGGCTAGGGTTTGCACCTGGGGCCAAGCAGCCGGGGTGGGTATGCCGACGCGCTCCAGGTGCTCGATGCGCGACTGCAACTGGACCAACTGCTTCTCGAACAGGTCTGTGTAGCCGCCCAACTGCACCGCTTGCGTGATCAAATCGGCGCTGCTGCCTTGCGCCTGTTGCATCTGCAGCAGCGCGGTGCCCTCGTTGCGCAGGTGCGCGCTGGCCAGCAGCAGGGGCAATTGGCGCTGCACCAGCGCATCGACAAGGTAAAACTGGGTCCGGTCCGGGTCGAGCAGCAGGGCCGAGTGCTCGCCGCTGTGCAGGGCCAGGCTCTGCAACTGTGCCAGCAGCTTGGCGTGCTGCGCCGTCCAATCGGCGGCCTTGTGGCTGGCCGGTGCGGTGTTGATCAGCAGCCGCAGATCGTCGCCCAGTGGCTGCCACAACTCGCTGAGTTCAGGGTCTGCCTGAGCGGTAATTCCGGCATCGAGCGCGGCGATGGCTGGGCGCAACTGGGTGCGAGCGGCTTGCAGCGGCGGCGTGGCATCGGCATGGCCAGCCAGCAAGCTGCGCATCTGGCCTTGGTGCTCCAGCAGCGGGGCCGTCACAGCCACCACTTGCTGCTGCACTTGCCAGCCGCTGATCTGGTGCTGCACCGTGCTGCGCGCATTCCAGAGGTTGTAGAGGATCAGCGTGCCGGCCAGCGACAGCGGCAGCAGCACCACGGCGGCCAGCACCAGCAGCTTGACGCTCATGGGCAGGCGCTGCATCAGCCAGACACCGGGGCGGATCAGGGGGTGAAAGCGGGGTGAGGCAGTCATGGGGCCTATGGGTAGGTGGTGCAGAAAAAAATGTCATTTGATCATAATCCATGTAATCCAAGCGTGGTTATCAATTAAATCCGGGTTTGCCCGAGTGTTTTGGCAATTTATGGGCTGCGCCCCTGAGAGGGTCCAGCGCCCGCTGGTTCAGGCCACGGCGGCGAGCTCGGCGCGCATCTGCGCGATCACGGTGGCGTAGCTGGGCTGGCCAAAAATCGCGCTGCCCGCCACGAAGGTGTCGGCCCCGGCGGCGGCGACGCGGCGGATGTTGCCGACCTTGATCCCGCCATCGACTTCGAGCCGGATGTCGCGCCCGCTGGCTTCGATGCGACGGCGCGCCTGCTCGACCTTGCGCAGCGCCGAGTCGATGAAGCCCTGGCCACCAAAACCGGGGTTGACGCTCATGATCAGAATCAGGTCCAGATCGTCGATCACCCAGTCCAGCACATCGAGCGGGGTGCCGGGGTTGAACACCAGCCCGGCCTGGCAGCCGCGCGCCTTGATGGCCTGGATGCTGCGGTGCACGTGCGCGCTGGCCTCGGGGTGAAAGCTCACCAGGTTGGCCCCGGCGTCGATGAAGGCCCCGGCCAGCGCATCGACCGGCTGCACCATCAGGTGCACGTCGATGGGAACCGGCGTGCCGTCGGGCTTTTGGGCGTGCGGCTTGAGCGCCTGGCAGACCATCGGCCCGAAGGTGAGGTTGGGCACGTAGTGGTTGTCCATCACGTCGAAGTGGATCCAGTCGGCCCCGGCGGCGATGACCTCGCGCACCTCCTGCCCAAGGCGGGCAAAGTCGGCCGACAGGATGGAGGGGGCGATGCGGTAGTTGGGCATGGGGCTGGGCTCTGAGGGGGTGAATCAAAGGGCGGGCCGCCCGTGCGACAGCGGCATGACGCCGTGCGCGGTGAAGGCGGGCAGCGGTCACGGTGCGATTGTGAACCGATGGCGCGCCAATGGCAGCCCGAAAAGTTTTGGATTTACTTTAGATTTCCTTTGGCTGGGGTTCAAAATTGGCGCATGGCGCAGGTTTTGCGAAGCCTCACTACAGGCCTTTGCAGGGTTGCCGCAGGCAGCGGTGCGCAGCGCGGCGCCAAGTGCTTCACAATGTGGCCCATGTCACGTTACCAATTCACTTGCGAAGCCGAGCCCCAATACGTGCCGGAGCAGTCCGACCCGGAGGCACCGCTGTACCTGTTTGCCTACACCATCACCATCCGCAACAGCGGCGAGGTGGCGGCGCAACTGGTGGCGCGGCACTGGGAAATCGAAGACGCGCGCGGCCGGACGCAGCAGGTCGATGGGCTGGGCGTGGTCGGGCACCAGCCCTTGCTGCAACCGGGGCAGTCGTTTCAATACAGCAGCAGCGTGCCGCTGCGCACCCCGATGGGGCTGATGAGCGGGCATTTTTTCTGCGTCGCCGTCGATGGGCAGCGCTTCGAGGCCCCGGTGGCGGCGTTCGTGCTGCGCGCCGATGGGGTGGCGGGCCGCTCGGCGCTGCACTGAGCGCAGGCGGCATGGCTCGGCGTGTGCCTGGGGGCAGTGTGCCGACGCGGTGCTAGGCCGTGCGGGTTTGTGTGGCTCGGCGTGCGCCCTCGGGGTGTGGGGGTGCGCCCAAGCGGGTGGAGTAAGGAGCGCAGCGCATGGCCCTGGGCGAATTTGATCTGATTCGGCGTTATTTCCAGCACCCCTTGGCGCAAGCCGGGGCGCGCGCTGGGGTGCGCCTGGGCAATGGCGACGACTGCGCGCTGCTGCAACCGGCACCGGGGCAGGTGCTGGCGGTTTCGACCGACATGCTGGTGCAGGGGCGGCATTTCTTCCCCGATGTGGCACCGCGCGCGCTGGGCCACAAGGCGCTGGCGGTGAACTTGAGCGATCTGGCCGCCATGGGCGCGCGGCCGCTGGCCTTTACGCTGGCGCTGGCGCTGCCACAGATCGATGAAGCCTGGGTGCAGGAGTTCGCTACCGGCCTGCTGGCGCTGGCGGATGCGCACGGCTGCGCGCTGGTGGGGGGCGACACCTGCGCCGGGCCGCTCAACCTGTGCATCACGGTGTTTGGCGAGCTGCCGCCCGAGCAGGCGCTGCGCCGCAGCGCCGCCCAGCCTGGCGACGAGCTGTACGTGAGCGGCCAACTGGGCCAGGCGCGGCTGGCGCTGGAGGCCCTGCGCGGGCGCTGGCCACTGCCAGACACGGCGCTGCAGCGCTGCCGCCAGCGGCTGGAGTGGCCCGAGCCCAGGGTGGCGCTTGGGCTGGCCTTGCGTGGGCAGGCGCACGCGGCAATCGACTTGAGCGACGGCCTGCTGGCCGACCTCGGGCACGTGCTGCGCGCCTCGGGCGTGGCGGCGCAGTTGGAGGTGGCGGCGCTGCTGGCCAGCGCCGCGGCGGGGCCGGAACTGCGCGCGCTGGCGCAGACGCAGCCCGGCCGGGCGCTGACCTGCCTGCTGGCCGGTGGCGACGACTATGAGCTCTTGTTCACGGCCCCGGTGGCGGAGCGGGCAGCCGTCGAGCGCGCCGGGCAGGAGGCGGGGGTGGCCTTGAGCCGCATCGGGCGCGTGGTGGCCTTGGCCGATGCGGCGCCGCACTGCCGCTTGGTGGATGCGCAGGGGCGGCCCTACACGCTGCCGCCGGGGGTGGAGCTGGCGGGCTTTGATCACTTTGTATGAGACCAGAGTGTCTATTGTGGGCCGATGGGCCGAACCCTTGCGAGGGTGAGTCTGAGCGTGTGAGGCGCGGTGTTTCGCGTGCAAGCCGCCCGCCCTAGTAGGCTGGCCATGGCGCTCGCGCCTTGCGCCTCAACGCGCCCTTCACGCCGCGCTCGGTGCGGGTTTTGCAGGGCCAGCCTGTCATCTGCGCGCGGTCTGGCGGGTCATACGCATTGAACCAGGCCGCTGGTGCGGCCGCTGACGGTGCCACAATCGCGCCATGAACCAGCCAGCCAATCACTCCGAGGTCGAACCGATTATTCAGAGCGCCCAGAGCGCCCTGAGCGAGGCTGAGCGGCCGCCGCGTGCCTCGGCCTCGGTGTTGCTGCTGCGCGACGGCAGCGCTGGGCTGGAGGTGCTGCTGCTGCGCCGCCATCCCGGCACCGAGGTGCTGGGCGGGTACTATGTGTTTCCGGGCGGCAAGCTCGATGCGGCCGATTGCGACCCCGCCTGGGCCCCGGCGCTGGACCAGCCCGAGGCCGATTTTGCGCTGCGCCTCAACGAGCCCGGCACCCCGCCGGAGCAGGCGCGTGGGCTGCATCTGGCGGCTATGCGCGAGCTCTACGAGGAAGTCGGGGTGCTGCTGGCGGGGCCTGCGGTGGGGGCAGCGGCCGCTTTGCACCAAAGCCTGCAGCAAGGCCAGACTTGGCCCGAGGCGCTGCGCCAGCACGGATTGCGGGCCCAGACCGCGGCCTTGCGCCCGTGGTCGCGCTGGATCACGCCGCGCAACCCGGTGGTGGGGACGGCGCGCTTCGACACCCGTTTCTTTCTGGCCCTGCTGCCGCCGGGGCAGCAGGCCGTGCCCGACCAGCGCGAAGCGGTGGAGGCGCTCTGGCTGGCACCGCGTGCGGCCCTGCAGCGCCACTGGGCGCAGGAGCTGGAACTGATCCCGCCGCAACTGATGGCGCTGGCCGAGCTGGCGCGCTTTGAGAGCGCTGCCGCCGCGTGGCAGCAGGCACTGGCACGCCGCGCCCCGTGCATCGAGCCCACACCCTTTGCCGAAGGCGCGCTGCGCGGCCTGTGCTACCCCGGCGACCCCTGCCACGCGCAGCCCGAGCGCTTGCTGCCCGGCCCGACGCGGCTGCGCGTGCTGGGCCGCCGCTTCGAGCCGGTGGAGGGCTTTGAGGGCTGGTTTGCGTGAACCCCGAGCCTGCCGCTGAGCCAAATCCGGGTGCTCCGGCCCCGCAATCCGCAGACCCTGCGCCCGTGGTGCCTGTGGCCGTGGAGCCAGGGACTGTGCCCATGCCTGCCGCATCGGCATCGGCATCGGCATCGGCATCGGTGCGCCAGCCGGGGCTGCGTTTCCTGCTGGCGCATCCGGCGCACGCGCTGGCGCTGGGTTTTGGGGCCGGCCTTAGCCCGCGCGCGCCCGGCACCGTCGGCACGCTGTGGGCCTGGGCGGTGTTTGTGTGGGTCAGTCTGTTGTGGCAGCCCTCCGCTTGGGTTTGGGGGCTGATCATCGCCGCCGCGCTGTTGCTGGGCTGGTGGGCCACGGCCGTTACGCTGCGCCACAGCGGTGCCAGCGACCCGGGCTTTATCGTGATCGACGAGATCGTCGCCTTTTGGCTGGTGCTGTGGCTGATCGCGCCGGCGGGCTGGCTGGGGCAGTTGCTGGCGTTTGCGCTGTTTCGCTACTTTGATGCCGCCAAGCCCGGGCCGGTGGCCTGGGCCGACCGCGCTTTCAAGGGCCAAGGCTGGCGCGGGGCTTGGGGGGTGATGTTCGACGATCTGGTGGCGGCATTTTGTGTGCTGTTGCTGTTGGCCTTGTGGCGGTTTTTGTTTTGATTGGCGAGGTGCAGCGCATGAACACCCTAGAGCCGCAACTGCTCGATCTGTGCCAACAACTGGCGGCTGCGCTGCGCGCGCGCGGCTGGCGCATGGCCTGTGCCGAGAGCTGCACCGGCGGCCTGATCGCCGCCACGTGCACCGGCCTGAGCGGCTCCAGCGAGTGGTTTGAATGTGGCTTTGTCTGCTATTCGAACGCGGCCAAGAGCGCGCATCTGGGGGTGAGCCCGGCGCTGATCGCGCAGCACGGGGCCGTGAGCGAGCCGGTGGTGCGCGCCTTGGCCGAGGGGGCGCTGTGGCACTCGCTGGCGCAGGTGAGCGTGGCGGTGAGTGGCGTGGCCGGGCCGCTGGGCGGCAGCGCCAGCAAGCCGGTGGGCACGGTGTGCTTTGGCTGGGCCACGCCGGCCGGGGTGACGAGCCAGACGCAGCGCTTCGAGGGCGAGCGCGACGCGGTGCGGGAGGCGGCGGTGCGCTGCGCGTTGCAGGGTTTGTTGGGGCAACTGGGCTCGGCTGAGGCCAGCTGAGCTGAGAGTCTGCGGGGGTTCGCTTGGACTCGCTCCGGCGGGCCACTGCGGCCGGCGGGCGCGGGCCTCATGCCGTTTTGCTGCGCGGCCAGAAATCGGCCCACACCCGCCGGTCGCAGCGCCCCTTCACCCTTGGGGCGGCTGGAACTAGGGCATCAAGCCCCGTGGCACTTTTTGAATTT
>Ga0209103_1000502_pt1 | contig 12187 bp, 15 predicted proteins | sample 4C3metaG_FD_184152 | JGI IMG/M metagenome (GOLD analysis project Ga0209103, IMG submission 184152) | Freshwater bacterial and archeal communities from Indian Creek, Illinois, USA - 4C3 metaG (SPAdes) (version 2) | ecosystem: Environmental > Aquatic > Freshwater > Unclassified | place: USA...
ATTGCTGTGCGCCACCCGCCCAACCCGCGATGCGGATCAAAGGACCCGAATGTCTAAAGAGGATATGATCGAATTCAGCGGCCAGGTCGTTGAACTTCTCCCCAATGCCATGTTCCGCGTGAAGCTGGACAATGAGCACATGGTGCTCGCCCACACATCCGGCAAAATGCGGAAAAATCGCATCCGCGTCCTCGCGGGGGACCGCGTGAATGTCGAGATGACGCCCTATGACCTGACCAAGGGCCGCATCACCTTCCGCTTCAAGTAGGGCCTCACCGTGCAATCCAAAGGCGAGCACCCCCCGCTGGTCCTCGCCCCCCTGGTGCTTGCCTCGGCCAGCCCGCGCCGGATCGAGTTGCTGGCCCGCATCGGCATCGTGCCGGACCGCGTGGCCCCGACCGAGATTGATGAAACGCCCAAGCGCGATGAATTGCCGCGCGCCCTGGCCGCGCGCCTCTCGCTCGCCAAGGCCGAAGCCGCGGCTGATCCTGACGCGCTGGTGCTGGCCGCCGATACCGTGGTCGGCGTGGGCCGCCGCATCCTGGGCAAGCCGGACAGCCCGGCCGAGGCCCGGCGCTTCCTCGAACTCCTCTCCGGCCGGCGCCACCAGGTTCATACCGGGGTCGCGCTGCGCCATCCGGATGGGCGCGTCACCAAGCGCCTGGTCACCACCATCCTCGCCTTCCAGCGCCTGACCGACCAGCAGATCGCAGCCTATGTCGAGGGGGCCGAATGGCAGGGCAAGGCGGGCGGCTACGCCATCCAGGGCGCGGCCGAGATGTTCGTGCGCTTCCTCTCGGGCAGCCATTCCAATGTGGTGGGGCTGCCGCTGTTCGAGACGGCGCAATTGCTGCGCGGCTGCGGGTGGCTGAAGCCATGATGCAGATCCATCTCTCCCGCTCGCCAGGTGAGCGCCGCGTGGCGCTGCTGCGCGATGGCGCCCTGCACGCCTACCGACTGGAACGCCCGGCCCGGCCCGATGGCGTGGGCGACATCCTGCGCGGGCGAATCGCCTCGGTCATGCCGGCACTCGCCGGCGCCTTCGTGGCGCTGCCGGGGGGCGAAACAGGCTTCCTGCCGGAAAGCGATTGCGAAGGCCGCAAGCTCCCCTCCGAGGGCAGCATCCTGACGCTGCGCGTCACCCGCGCAGGCCAGGGCGGCAAGGGCAAGCGCGTCTCCGCCCGAACGCCGCAGATCGAGGGCGAGGGTCTCATAACGCGAGGCCCCGACGCCGCGCTCCGCTGGGCCGCCGCCCACCCCGAGGCGCGCATCATCGCCGATGACGCGGCCGAGGTGGCCCGCCTGCGCGGCGTGCTCGGCGCGCCCCGCGTGCTGCTCCAGGGCAATGCCTTTGATGACGCGCTGGAGGATGAGGTGGCGCGCCTCGCCGTGCCTGAATGGGATTTGCCAGGCGGCGGGCGGCTGATCTTCTCCCCCCTGCCCGCGCTGACCGCCGTGGATGTCGATTCGGGCGGCGCCGACCCGCGCGAGGTAAACCGCCTGGCCATCGTGGAATTCGCCCGGCAATTGCGCCTGCGCGATCTGGCCGGCCCCATCCTGCTCGACCTCGCCGGCCTCTCCGTGAAGCAGCGCGCGGCGCTGGAGCCCGATCTGCGCGCCGCTTGCGGGCATGACGGGTTGACGCAGATGCTGGGCCTCGGCCCGCTCGGCCTGTTCGAGCTGCGCCGCGCCCGCATCCACCCGCCCTTGCATGAGGCGCTGGCCGAGCGCGCGCTGACCCAGGGGCTGGAATTGCTGCGCCAGGCTGCCCGCGAATCGGCGGCGCGCCCTGGTTTGCGCCTGGCGCTGCACGCGCCAGCGCCGGTGATCGCCGCACTCGAAGCCCTGCCCGAGTCGCTGGCGGAATTCAACGAACTGGCTGGGCACCCCATCCAGTTGCGCGTCCATCCCACGGCCGAGATCGCCCATGCCTGACCCCCGCTGCCCGATTTGCGGCAAGCCCGCAGCCCGGCGCGAACCCGCAATCCGCGGCGCCTATCCCTTTTGCTCGGACCGCTGCCGCCAGGTGGATCTGGGGCGCTGGTTCACCGAAAGCTACAGCGTTCCCGCACTGGAACCCGAGGCGCAGGAAGAAGAGCGCTAGCCCGTCTGGACACGCCCCCAGGGCTTCGCTATCACCCCTCCAGCAAGCGCGCCCGGGTAGCTCAGTTGGTAGAGCATGCGACTGAAAATCGCAGTGTCGGTGGTTCGATTCCGCCCCCGGGCACCATTTGCCCCCCACCCATCAGCATCGCGGCGCATTTCTCGTTCCTCCCCAGAAGGCTTGAGCATCTGGCGCCGATGCCAGGGCCTCCTCCGCCTCTCCCTGCTTTACACCATCGCGGCCGCCCGGGACCTCGCCGCCATTGGCCGTGCCACGGCGCCCGGCAGTAGGCTGCGGGCCGTGATCAACATGGGCAATCCCATCCCCGCCAGTCCGCGACCTGGCGTGGCCGAGCCTTTTGGCGTGTCGGTGGATTTGGCCCGCGATGCCGCGCGCCTGGGCGGGTGCGCGTGCTGCCCGGGCGCTTCATGGCGATCCAGCCGGCGATGGGCCTGGCCGGTGGCCGGCCCCCTGCCGCGCTGGCCTGGCTGCGCGCCGTCGAGGAGATGAAGGCCAGCGGCTTCATCGCCGCCGGCCCCGCCCGGCGCAATATCCAGGGTGCTTCGGTGGCACGGCCGGGTTGAACCCGCGCGGCCTTGCGCCAAATCATAACCTTAAGCCGCAATCCGCGTTGATAATCCGAGTCATCAGATCACCCCAGGGGAAATACGCATGTCAGACAGCATTCTCGCCAGCCGCCGCACCGGGTTGGAGGAGGCCTTCTTCGCCCGCCACAATGAGGAGCTGCGCCAGCGGATGCTCCAGACCGATACCGAGAAGTTCCGCAAGGATGCACTGAAGGCCGCCACCGGCATCCTGGATGAATCGGTGCTGGAGCGCCTGATGGCATTGCAGATCGGCACCGGCACCCTGGCCGCGCTGACGCTGGCGCCCATGGTGCTGGTCGCCTGGGCGGATGGCGGCATCTCGGTCGAGGAGCGGCGCGCCATCCTCGCCGCCGCCAGCCAATCCGGCCTGGAGCCCGGCGGCCCCGCGCTGGAATTGCTGGAAGCCTGGCTGCACAACAAGCCTAACCCGCAGCTCCTCCAGGCCTGGAAGGACTACGTCTCGGCGCTGACCCACACGCTGACGCCCGAGGAACGCCGCTCGCTCGAATCGAGCGTGCTGGCCCAGGCGCATAAGGTGGCGGCCGCGACGGGCAGCTTCCTCGGCCTCACCTCGCCGATTTCCAACGCCGAGAACACGCTGCTGCGCCAATTGGCCGGCAGCTTCCACAAGGATTGAACAGCTACCGGGCGAACGCGATGAGTTGCTCGGCCCGGAAGAAGCCCAGGAACTCCCACTCACCCCCGCGCGGCCGGAACACGCCGGCCGCGCCTTCCGGGAATTCCTGCTGCGCCAGGCCGCGGCCCAGGATCATGCCCAGCGGGACGATATGGCCGAACATCACGCGGTTCCCCCCCGCCACCGGCTGGCCGAGCCGGCGGGAGACGGCGCGCGCATCATCGCTGGCGCTGCCGGGTGTATAGTCATCGGCGATCAGGTCGCGCTCCACGCGGATCTGGGCGCGGCCAAAGGCGAGTTCGGCCGTGTCGAGCGCGCGGAACACCTCGCTCGTCAGCACCTCATGCACCGGGATGTTCAGCGCGCGAATCGCCTGGCCGAGGCGGATGGCCTGCTGCCGCCCGGCCTCACTCAGGTTGCGCTGCCCGGAGCGGTCGCCCCGCCTGCCGGTATCCACCTGGGAACGGTCGGTGATGCCATGCCGGAAATAGAGGTTGAGGCCACCCGCGCGCAGCATCGGCAAAAGTGCTTCATCGGGGATGAAGTCGAAGCCCTGCGCCGCCGCCGGCATGGCGAGGAAGGCAGCCAATACGGCACGACGCTGCATGACTTTCCCTTAACCCCGATCCCCTGAATCTAGCCGAGCGCCAAATGCCCCGCAAGCCGTCCCGATGGAGCGCTTCGACATGTCGCTGCGTGCCATGGCCCCGTGCGGATTTCGCAACGCGACTCAACGCCGGGGGAAGGGCCTCGCTGCGCCGCCTGGGCTTGCGAATGGACCGAAGCGGGGCGATAAAAAGGCTAAAGAATCGCTGAGGAAAACCATGTCCCTGATCTCCCGCCGCCACGCGCTCCTCCTGCCCGCCGCCGCCTTGGCAGCGCCTGCCTACGCGCAGCAGAATTTTCCGAACCGGCCGATCCGCATGATCGTGCCATGGGGCGCGGGCGGTACCACCGATGTGCAGATGCGCGCCTATTGCGAGGCGGCGTCGCGCCGGCTCGGCCAACCCATCGTCGTGGATAACCGCGCGGGCGCGGGCGGCGTGCTCGGCGCCCAGGCGCTGCTGACCGCCGCCCCGGATGGCTACACGCTGAGCCAGATGCCCATCAGCGTCTTCCGCCAGCCCTTGCTGAACAGCCGCGCGCTGTTCGACCCGCTGACGGATTTCACCTATGTGGTGCATGTCACCGGCTATCTGTTCGGCATCGTGGTCCGCAACGACGCGCCGTGGCAGAACCTGGCCGACCTCATCGCAGCCGCGCGGCGCGAGCCGGGCAGGCTGAACTACGGCACGCCGGGCGTCGGCACCTCGCTGCATTTGACGATGGAGCAGATCGCGCGGCAGCAGCGCATCGAATGGACGCATATCCCCTTCCGGGGTGTGGCCGAGAACCTGCAAAACCTGCTCGGCGGCCAGATCCAGATCACGGCGGACAGCTCAGGCTGGGTGCCGATGGCCGAGGAAGGCCGCGTGCGCGTGCTGGCCACCTGGGGCGAGCAGCGCGCCAAGCGCTTCCCCAATGTGCCGACGCTGCGGGAGAGCGGGATGGATATCGTCTCGATCAGCCCCTATGGCCTGGCCGGGCCGAGGAACATGGACCCCGGCGTGGTGCGCGTGCTGCATGACGCCTTCCGCGACGCGCTCAGCGACCCCTCGCATGTCGCCATCCTCGAACGCTTCGACATGCAGCCCAACTACAAGAACAGCGCCGACTACACCGCCTTCGTCCGCCGGACGATGGAGGAGGAGCGCCGCCTCATCGAGCAGTTGGGCCTTCGCCTGAGCTGATTTGCTGCACCCGCGAAGCGGCCTCTTGCGCCGCTTCGCCCAAAACCCGCAGGCTTCCGCCAAAGGGAGGAAGCCTGCATGACCCTCACGCGCCGCGCGACCCTGATCGCGGGGCTTGCCGCCCCATCGCTTGCACTCGCGCAGTCGCGTTTCCCGGACAAGCCCTTGCGCGCCTATGTCCCCTGGACGCCGGGCGGTGCCACCGACATCCAGATGCGCATGGTCTGCGAGGTCGCCTCCCGCCATCTGGGTCAGCCCATCATCGTGGAGAACAAGCCCGGCGCCTCGGGCACTCTGGGCGCGCAGGCCCTGGCGCGCGAGGCGCGGCCCGATGGCTATACCCTCAGCCAGATGCCCAATGGCGTGTTCCGGATGCCGGCGATGATGCGGGCGCAGAACATGACCCCGCCCTTCGACCCCATGCGGGATTTCACCTGGATCATCCGCCTGGCGGGCTATATGGGTGGCGTGGTGGTCCGCCCTGATGCGCCCTGGCGCAGCATGCGCGAATTGCTGGATCATGCCCGCGCCAACCCCGGCACCCTGTTCTACGGCACGCCCGGCGCCAACACGACCGATGTGACGATGACGCGCATGGCGCGCATGCTCGGCATTGAGTGGACGGCGGTGCCGTTTCGCGGTGCCGCGCCCAACCTGCAAAATCTGCTGGGCGGGCAGATTCATTTCTCGGCCGAGACCTCCGCCTGGGCCGACATGGCGCTGGAAGGCCGCGTGCGGCCGCTGGCGCTGTGGATGTCGCAGCGCGCAGCGCGCTTCCCCAATGTGCCGACCTTCCGCGAACTCGGCCATGATGTGGTGGCCGAAAGCGCCTATGGCATCGCAGCCCCACGCGACACGCCGAACGCCATCGTCAATATCCTGCATCACGCGTTCAAGCTGGCGGTGCATGATCCGCAGCATCTGGCCGTGCTCGCCCGCTTCGACATGCCGGTGCGCTACCTGGACAGCGAGAATTACGCGAATGACACGGTGCTGGTGAACGCGCTGGAGATCGAGACGGTGCGGGAATTGGGGCTGCGGCCGGGCGGGTAGGAAAAAGGCCTCCGCCGGCTGGGGCCTTGGCTCTGTCCCTTGGGTTTTGCGCCCTGTACGCGAGGGGGTTTCGGGCTAGAGCGGGATGCGTTGAGGCGGAATCGCCGAAAACGTTGAACCCCGCTCTCAGCAGTGGCGAGACCATGAAAGTGAGCGCAAGCGAACGAATCATGGTCTAGAGCTTTTTCCGTTCGGAAGGGCTCACGGCAAAAGCTCTAGATCATTGAATTTCGAGCATCTTTATCCGATCAAACGATTCCGTTTGATCGGATGATGCTCTAGGCTTAGCCCATGCACGACACCTGGACCCTCGCCATTCATGGCGGCGCCGGCACGATCCGGCGCAGTGAACTCACCCCCGAGAAGGAATCCGCCTATCGCGCCGGGCTGGAGGCCGCGCTGCAAGCGGGCGGCGCCATCCTCGCCGCCGGGGGCAACGCCGAGGAAGCGGTGGTGGCCGCCGCAATGAGCCTGGAGGATTGCCCGCTCTTCAATGCCGGGCGCGGCAGCACCTTCACCGCTGCCGGCACCATCGAGATGGACGCCGCGCTGATGACGAGCGCGGCCCAGGCCGGCGCGGTGAGTGGCGTCACGCGCATCCGCAACCCGATCCTCGCCGCGCAGGCGGTGATGCGGGCCACGCCGCATCTGCTGCTGGCGGGCCAGGCCGCCGATGAATTCGCCGCCACCCAGGGCCTGCCGCTCGAAGCGCCCGAGTATTTCCGCACCGCGCATCGCCACGCGCAGTTGCTTGCGGCGCGCGCGGCGCAGGCCGTGGCGCTGGATCACGACCTGCCGTCGAAGATGGGCACCATCGGCGCCGTCGCGCGGGACCGGCATGGCGCGCTGGCCGCCGCCACCTCGACCGGGGGCATGACCAATAAGCGCGCCGGCCGCATCGGCGATGCCCCCATCCTGGGCGCGGGCACCTGGGCCGATGCGAATGTCGCCGTCTCCTGCACCGGCACGGGCGAGGCCTTCATGCGCTGCGCCGCCGCGCATGAGATCGCAGCCCTCATGCGGCTGGCTGGAAAATCGCTGGCCGAAGCGGCGGCGGAAGTGGCGCTGCTGCGCGTGCCCCAAGCGGGCGGGCGCGGCGGCTTGATCGCGGTGGATGCGGCGGGCGGGGTGGCGCTGCCCTTCGGCACCGAGGGGATGTATCGCGGCTGGTGGCGCGCGGGCGAAGCGCCGCACACCGCCATTCACGCTGGCTGAAGTTCAGAGACCGTCCCGGAATGCTGGCGGCGAAGGGTGCGCGAGGGATTTTTCGTCACTGGAAAGCGCCCGACGCCGCCAATGCTGCTGGCATCGGCAAGGCCGGCGACCAGTCAGGGGTGGAAAAGACCCGCGCACCCGACCCGTCGGCGTTTTCAAACCGACCGCTCCCAACCGCGGCGCCGGAGCACAACTTCGCCTTTGCATCGAAGGGGGCCGGCCACACAAGTCTTTCAGCGCCGCGCCGCGAAGAAGGCGCGCAACTCGGCCGCCGCCTCGCTCTCGCGCACGCCGCCCACCACCTCGGGCACATGGTTACATTGCGGATGCGCGAAGACGCGCGCGCCGTGCTCCACGCCGCCGCCCTTCGGGTCATAGGCGGCGAAGACCACGCGCGAGACGCGAAACAGCGAGGCCGCCTGGGCGCACATGGCGCAGGGTTCGAGCGTCACCCAGAGCGTCGCATCCGCCAGGTGCTTGGCATCCCGCAGCGATGCGGCGGCACGCAGCGCCAGCATCTCGGCATGGGCGCTCGGGTCGCGCTGCTCCTCCACGCGATTGCCGGCGCGGGCCAGCACCGCGCCGGACGCATCGGTGACAACGGCGCCGATGGGCACTTCACCGCGCCCGGCCGCCGCGCGCGCCTCATGCAGCGCGATCTCCATGGGTGTCATGAGCGGGTTTCTGCCCGATGCCGGGCGCTTCACGCAAACGACATCTTGCTATGCCCGCCCGACGCTGCTTCACACCACGCATGACAAGACGCCCCGTGATCGGATTGACGCTGGATGCCGAACCGGCAGGCGGCTGGTCGAAGCTGCCCTGGTATGCGCTGCGCCAAAATTATTTCTCCGCCGTGATCGCGGCGGGCGGACTGCCGGTGGCTCTGCCGCATGCGCCGGATCTGGCCGAGCAATACCTCGACGCGGTAGATGGCCTGCTGGTGACCGGCGGCGCCTTCGACGTGGACCCCGCGCTCTGGGGTGGCGGCGCGCCGCATCCGAAGGTCACGCTCAAGCCTGGCCGCACCGATTTTGAACTCGCCGCCACGCGCCGCGCGCTGGCGCAGGATCAGCCGGTGCTGGGGATTTGCGGCGGCCAGCAATTGCTGGCGGTGGCACTCGGCGCCACGCTGATTCAGCATATCCCCGATGAGCATCCGAGCGACATCGCGCATGAGCAGCCCAACCCGCGCACCGAGCCGGGACATGAGGTGATGATCACGCCCGGCACGCTGCTCGCGCGCATCACGGGCATGACGCGCATGGCGGTAAATTCCGCCCATCACCAGGCGGTGAAGGCGGTGGGTGATGGCCTGATGGTCAATGCCACCGCGCCCGATGGCCTGATCGAAGGCATCGAGGCGCCGGCGCACCGCTTCGCCCTCGGCGTGCAATGGCACCCGGAATACAGCGTGGATGCGGCGGACCCGCTCATTCTTCGCGCTTTTGTGGAGGCTTGCCGATGACCCCATCCGATGGTCGCAGGGCGAAGCCCGGAGAGCTGAATCGGATGGGCGAAGCCACCCCATCCGATGGTCGCAGGGCGAAGTCCGGCGCTGGAAGCCGCGCGGCAGACAAGCCCGCTGAAGCTCCCGACGCCACGCCGGAAGAAGTCGAAATCCCCGGCAGGCAGGCCGATGAGGCACGCGGCGAGCGCATCGCGAAATGGCTCGCCCGCGCTGGCGTCGCCAGCCGGCGCGACGCGGAAAAAATCATCGCCGAAGGCCGCGTGAAGCTCGACGGCAAGCTGGTGACGCAGCCCGCCACCTTCGTGCAACCGAGCGACACGGTGACGGTGGATGGCCGCGCGGTGAATGAGCCCGAGCGCACGCGCCTCTTTCGCTTCCACAAGCCCGCCGGCCTCGTCACCACCCACCGCGACCCGGAGGGCCGCCCCACCGTCTTCGAGCGCCTGCCCGAGGGGCTGCCGCGCCTGATCTCGGTTGGCCGGCTGGACTTGAACAGCGAGGGCCTGCTGCTGCTGACCAATGACGGCGCACTCTCGCGCCGCCTGGAATTGCCGGCCAATGCCTGGATCAGGCGGTATCGCGTGCGCGTGTTTGGCGATCTAGACCCGCGGGCGCTGGCGGCACTCGCCCAGGGTGTGACGATTGACGGCGTGCGCTACGCGCCGATCGAGGCCGGGGTGGATAGCCGCAAGGGCGACAATGCCTGGCTGACCGTGGCGTTGCAGGAGGGCAAGAATCGCGAAATCCGCCGCGTGCTGTCCTATCTGGGGCTGGAGGTTTCGCGCCTCCTGCGCGTCTCCTACGGCCCCTTCCAACTCGGCACGCTGGAGCGCGGCATGGTGGATGAAGTGAACCCCAAGGTGCTGCGTGAGCAACTCGGCCTCGCCGCACCCAAGCGGGGCCGTGGATGATGCGCCCCGCCAGCGACAATCCCCTCCGATCAGCGCCACTCTCCCCACATCCCGGCCGAATAGGCCGGGCGGAATGCTTCAGCATTCCGAAGCCAAGCGCGCGCCCGGCGTCTGAGGGCCCCAACATATGAGAATCATCTCAGGCATCTGGAAGAACAAGCGCCTCATCGCCCCCGAGGGCGAGACGGTGCGCCCCACCTCCGACCGCGCGCGCCAGGCGCTGTTCGACATGCTCTGGCACGCCCCTTGGGCAGGAGGTGAAGCGCTGGATGGCGCGGTGGTGCTGGACGCCTTCGCCGGCACCGGGGCGCTCGGGCTGGAGGCACTCTCGCGCGGGGCGGCGCGCGCCACCTTCATCGAGAAGGATCGCGGGGCGCTCGCCGCGCTCCGCGCCAACATCGCCAATTGCAAGGCCGAGGCGCAAGTGATTGCCGGTGATGCCACCAGGCCGCCGCGCCCGATCCAGCCCGCCACGCTGATCTTCCTCGACCCACCTTATGGCGCGGGGCTGCTGGCGCCGGCGCTGGCCGCACTTGACCATGCGGGCTGGATCGCGCCCGGCGCGCTCATCTGCACCGAACTCGGCCAGAAGGACGAAGTGCCCGAGACGCGCTTCACGAGCCTGGATGACCGCAGCCATGGCAAGGCGCGGCTGCTCATCCTCCAGGGCTGAGCGCTGGTGCGCGGCCAGCCTGAGCGCATCCTGGTCGTCATCCCCTCGCCGGTCCTGGGCGGCGCCGAGGCGCAGACTCTGCAAGTGTCGCGCGGCCTGATGGCCATGGGGGCCGAGGTCGCGGTGATGGCCGAACCGCTGGTACTGGCCGCGGCCGGGGCCGCGCTCGGGGCAGCCCGCCCCCTGCCCGCTTCCCTCCGCGCGCCGGATGATCTGCCGACCGATGCCGCCATCGCCTGGCAAGGCCGCGCAATCCAGCCATGGCTTGGCCCCTGGCGGCCGGATGCGGCGCTGGTCTGCTGCCCGCTTCCCGCGGAGGCCTTCGGCGCGCTCACCGCGCTGACCGCGGCGGGCATCCCAAGCCTGGCCGTTGCCCATCTGGTGCGGGTGGATTGGGTCCTGGCGCCGCTTCAGCGGGCGGCGCTGGCCCAGATACGGGCCGATTGGGCGGCGGTATCCGAGCCTTCGGCGCGGCGGCTTGAGGCGCTGTTCGGCTGGCCATCCCACCGCGTCGCCGCCATCCCGAACGGCATGCCGGCCATGATGCCGGCCGCGCCAGACCGCGCCCGCCTCGGCCTGCCGGCGGGCATTCCCCTGCTGGCGCAGATCGGCCGGCTGGATGTCCGCAAGGGCGCGCAGCTGGCGCCGGCCATCGGTGCCGCCATCGCGCCCGGACGGGTCGTGCTGGCGGGGGACGGGCCCTTGCGCGCCCATCTGGAGCAGGCGTCAGACGTTTCGGTGCTGGGCCAAAGGGAGGATATTCCCGCGCTGCTGGCCAGCGTGGATGCCTTCCTCCTCGCCTCCGAGCATGAGGGCTGCCCGCTTTCCGTGCTGGAAGCCGCCCGCGCCGGCTGCCCCATCCTCGCCACGCGCCAGGCGCTGGAAGCCTGGCCCGAGGCGGCGGAGATGGCCCGCATCATCCTGCGCGACCCTGACCACATCGCCGCAATCTTCACCGATACCCTGGCCGACGCCCCAGCCACGGCACGGCGGGTGGCCCGCGCCCGACAGGTGGCGCAGGCCTGGGACGAGGCGGCGATGATCCGCCGCACCGCCTTGCTGCTGGCCGCCGCATGCGCCTGATCTTTCAGCGCCGCCCCGGCCACAGCCATCTCTGGCTGGGCGAGACGCCGCTGCCGCTCGATCTGCCGGCGGGTGACCTGCTGGGCCTGCATCTGCCAAGGCTCGCCGCTTCGTCCTGCCTGGTCGTGACGACCCAAGGGGGTGCCGCACGGCTGGAAAGCCCGCGCGCCGGCTGGGCCGTGCTGCCGGGGCGCGCGCTGGCGGTGCATGCCGAAGGCCCACCCTTCCGGCTCTCGGGTGGCCTCGGCGAAGGCCCGGCCTTCCCCGCCTGCCGCGTCTGGGAGGCCGCGCCGGAACTGATCCCCGAGGGCCATTGGCGCACGGCGCGCATCCTGGGCGAGGGCGGCGTCATCGCGCTGGCCGGCGGCGCGGCACGGCCTTTCCTGCGGTTGGCGGCTGGCGGCTGGGGCCAAATCCGGCTGCCGGCCTTGGCTCTGCCGGGCGGGGCCATCCCCTGCCTCACCGCGCTGCGTGGCCCCCTGCCCCTGGCGGAACTGTCAGGCCTGACGCTCACCCTGCGCGCCGGGGCGGCGTGCGAGGTGCTGTGGGAGGGGGTTCAACTGCGGCCAAACAGCCTGGCGAATTCGCTGGCGCCCAGCCTCAGGTAAGTGGGCCGCCCATGGCTGCATGTGGCGGCGCGCG
>Ga0209103_1000503_pt1 | contig 12172 bp, 7 predicted proteins | sample 4C3metaG_FD_184152 | JGI IMG/M metagenome (GOLD analysis project Ga0209103, IMG submission 184152) | Freshwater bacterial and archeal communities from Indian Creek, Illinois, USA - 4C3 metaG (SPAdes) (version 2) | ecosystem: Environmental > Aquatic > Freshwater > Unclassified | place: USA: Indian...
CCTCCACGCTCCAATCCGCGCCGTGGCGCAGATTGGGCACGGGCACCAGCATGTAGAGCGCGGCATGGCCGGGCGGCGCCAGGCTCGGATCCGTCACGCAGGGGTTCTGCACATAGAGGCTCGGCACATCCGGCAGTTCGCCGTTTTCGATCTGTTGGATGTTGCGCTGATATTCCTCGGCCAGCAGCACATTGTGGTGCGCCAGGTCAGGGTAGGTGCCCTCGATCCCGAGATAGAGCATGAAGGTCGAGCAGGAATAGCGCGATTTCTCGATCTTCTGGTCCGACCAGGCCTTGCGGATGGAATTGGGCACGAGCTTCGGCACGGAATGCGCGAAATCGCCATTCAGCACGACAGAATCAACGGCGATGTGCCGCCCGCCGACTTCCACGCCGACAGCGCGGCGGCCGGCAAAAGTGATCTTGTCCACCGGCGTGTTCAGGCGGATTTCCACGCCAAGCCGCTCGGCCACGCGGGCCATGGCGTCGCTCACGGCGCCGCAGCCGCCGCGCGGGTGATAGACGCCGTATTCATATTCCAGGAAGCTCAGGATCGTGAAGAGCGAGGGGCATTTGAACGGCGACATGCCCAGGTATTTGGTCTGGAAGCTGAAGGCCAGCCGCGTGCGCGGGTCCTTGAAATAGCGCTTGAGGTCGGCATCCACCTGTTTGTGCGGGCGAAGCTGCGGGATGCTCTTGAGGATATCCGCGCCGATCATGTCCGTGCTGGACAGGAAGGGCCGCTCCAGGAAGGGCTTGAAGACGGCCAGCTTCTCGCGGTTTTCCGCCATGAAGCGCCGCACGCCGGGCACATCTCCCGGGGCGAATGACGCGATGTTGCGCTCCATCTGGTCCAGATCACCGGTCGCATCGATGGTGATGTTGGGCTGCCCCTCGAAGATCAGGCGGTATTGCGGGTCGAGGCGGATGAGGTCCACCTCCTCCTCCAGCTTCGCGCCGCAGGCCTCGAAGATTTCCTTCAGGATGCGCGGATAGAGGAAGAAGGTCGGCCCCAGGTCGAACTTGTAGCCCTCGGGCGAGGTCAGGGTGCGGGTGCGCCCACCCACCACCCCATCCTTCTCGAACAGCGTCACGCGGGCGCCGGTCGCGGCCAGTTGCATGGCGGCGGCCAAGCCTCCGGGACCAGCGCCAATGACGGCGACATGCGGGCGCGACCGGCGCGGGGACGGGGAGGAAAGAGGTGCGTTCATGCCTGCCGAATGTCTTGTGATCGAGACAAGATGCTGCGTTGCGTCATTCGTGCAAGTCCCCAAGTCTCGGAAGGTCAGGCGGTTGGCGCTGAATCGTGGCGCTTTGGCATTCCGCCGGCCTGTCAGGCTGGAATGAGCGCCAGGAGTTCAGCCGCCCCGGTAACCTCGCTCGCATGGGCTTCAGCGCGGGGCAGCAGGCGGGCGCGGTAGAAATCCGCCATGGGGGCATAGCACGCATCCAGCCGCGCCGCACGGGCCAGCAGCGCTCCGCCCAGAACCCAGCCGCAGGCCTCCAGATAGGCCGAGGCGCTGGCGGCCACTTCCTCGGGCGCGGCGGCGAGAATCCAGCTCGTCGCGCGCTCCAGCGCATCCACGGCGGGGGCGAGGCGCGGTTCGGCGGCTCGCGCATCGGCCAGCATGCGGCGCAGCAGCGCGCCCTGGTCGCGCGGCAGCTTGCGGGTGACGAGGTCCAGCGCCTGGATGCCGTTCGTGCCCTCATAGATCGGCGCGATGCGCGAATCGCGCAGCACCTGGGCGGCGCCGCTGCCCTCCACGAAGCCCATCCCGCCATGCACCTGCACGCCCAGATTGGCGGCCTCGACGCCCCGATCGGTGCACCAGGCCTTTACGATGGGCGTCAGCAAGGCGAGCTTCGCCTCGGCTTCCGCATCGCCCTGCCTGGCGTGGTCGGCCGCGATCACCGCCTCGAAGGCGAGGAAGCGGCCGGCCAGCGTCATGGCGCGCATCTCGGCCAGCATGCGGGCCACGTCGGGGTGGCGGGCAATGGGCTTGCCGCCCTGGATGCGATCCGCCGCATAGGCCTCCGCCAGGCGCAACGCCCGGGCGCCGACGGCCACACCCTGGACACCGACCTGGAGGCGCGCATTGTTCATCAGCGCGAACATCGCCGGCAGGCCGCGATGCGGCTCATGGATCAACTCCGCCACCGCGCCCTCGAACAGCATGGTGCAGGTGGGCGAGCCGTGGATGCCCAGCTTGTGCTCGATCCCGCCGCAGCGCAGCGCGTTGGCCGTGCCATCCGGCAGGGTGGTCGGCGTGGCGAACAGGCTGATCCCGCGCGAGCCGGGCGGCGCATCGGGCAGCCGCGCCAGCACGAAATGCAGCGTGTTCGCCGCCAGGTCATTGGCGCCATAGGTGATGTAGATTTTCTGGCCATGCAGCGCGTAGCGGCCATCGCCCAGCGGCTCGGCCCGCATCCGCACGGTGGAGAGGTCACTCCCCGCCTGGGGCTCGGTCAGGCACATGGTGCCGTTCCAGCGGCCGCTGATGAGTTCCGGCAGCCATTTCGCCGATTGCTCATGCGTGCCGTATTTCTCCAGCACCTCGATCGTGCCGCAGCTCAGCAGCGGGCAGAGCGAGAAGGCCATGTCGGCGGTGGCGAGCAATTCCGACATGGCAGTCCAGAGCGCGAAGGGCAGCCCCTGCCCGCCATGTTCCTCGCCCGCCGCCACGCCCTGCCAGCCGGCCTCGACCCAGGCGGCATAGGCGGCGCGGTAGCTGGGCGGGCAGGTGACGGCGCCATCCGCGAAGCGCGCGCCGATGCGGTCGGCCTCCAGCCGGCCTGGCTCGACCACGCCTTCGGTGAATTTGCGCATCTCCTCCAGCAGGGCGGCGATGTCGTCCTCGCCCAGGCCGCAATCGGGGAGTTGGTGCAGCTTCGTCAGGGCGAAGAGGATGTCCTGGGTCTGGGTCGTGTTCATGCCGGAGTCGCCTCGTCGCCGGCGGCCCAGGCGGGCAGGCGGGCTGCTGTTTCAGGTTGGGCGATGGCGTGGGCGAGGCGTTCGCCCAGCACCGCGCCGAATTTGAAGCCATGGCCGGAGAAGCCCGACATCACCCAGGCGCGGGGGCCGAGCGGTTCGACCACGAAGCGCTCATCGGGCTCCACATCATAGAAGCAGGTGGCGGAACCCAGGCGGGCGAAGCCCTCGATTCCAGGGATGCGCTTGCGGGCCAGGGCCAGGATGCGCTCCACCTCCACCGGGTCCGGCGTGCGGTCATCATCGGGGTGGCCGAGGCGAGAGAAGCTGTGGTCGCCGATCTTGATGGGCGTGCCGGCGACGGGCGGCACGAGGTAGAAGCCGCCCGCGGCCGCGAGGTCGAGCAGCATGGGGGCCGCCCTCCAGGCCTCGGAAGGCGCTTCCAGCCGCACCACCACCTGGCGCGAAGGGGTCACGCGGCGGGCGATTTCGGGCAGCAGGCGCGGAATCCAGGGGCCGGCCGCCACCACCAGCACATCGGCCGCGCGCATGGCGCCGCCCTCCAGCGTCAGCATCGCGCGGGCCGGGTCCAGGCTCACGGCGCGAGCGACTTCGATCACGCCGCCTTGCGCCACCACATGCCGCGCCAGGGCGGCCACGATGCGTTCGGCCAGCAGGACGCCACCGGCGGGGCAGAAGAAGGCATCGGTGATGCCCTCGCCCGAGAGATAGGGGAAGCGGGCCGCCACCTGGGCCGCCGTCAGATCCTCATGCGCGCGGGCATCGGCGCGCAAGGCCGCGCGGGTTTCGCGCACCCAATCGCCCGCCGTATCGTCGATGGCGAGGACGCCGGTGGGGATGTGCAGCACCTCCCCCAGATCGGCCCAGAGGCGGTCCCAGGCGGCGTAGGCGTCATCCACCATCCGCATGTAGCCACGCTGGGCGCCATAGGCGTGGCGGATCAGGCGGTGGTGATCCACCGAGGTGCCGGCCGCGTTGGGGGGGGGCGCCTGGTCCAGGACATGCACGTCAAAGCCTTGGCCCAGCAGGGCCCAGGCGGTGCTGAGGCCCATGATGCCAGCGCCGAGGATGAGAGCTTTCGGGGGTTTCTCCATCCCCCCATCCTGCCCGTTTCGCCCCGTCGCGGGAAGCGGTGGTTGCGGTCCCTGCCCTCTCAGCCAGGGGCGGCGCCCGATGCCGCCCCCAGGCGCAATTCCCGGTAGCCGCCCGCAGCGATTGCATCGCAGCGGGCGCGATAGGCGGGCGCGCTGCCGCTGTAGCGCGCCACGGTGCGCGTCTGCCGGCCTTCGACATTCGTGTTCACGCCGGTGAACCAGGAATCCACCTCGTTCGAGAGCAGGCCGATGGAGCACTCCATCACATGCGCCATCCAGGCCTCCACCGCCTCGGGCCGCGGCTCGGCCTCGGTGAGGTGGTGTTGCTGCATGTGGGCCAGCAGCGCGCTCACCCATTCCACGTTGAATTCGATGCTGCGCGGGATGTTGCCCAGCGCCGTATGCGGCCCCAGCAGCATGAACATGTTGGGAAAGCCTTCCGCCAGCATGCCCACCAGCGTGCGCGCCCCGGCTGACCAGGCCTGCTTCAGCGCCACGCCATCGCGTCCACGGATATCAATCCGGTCGAAGGCGCCGGTCAGGCCATCAAAACCCGTGGCGCAGATGATGATGTCGAACTCGAAATCGCGCTCGCTGGTGGTCAGGCCCGTGGGCGTGATGCGCAGGATGGGCGTGGCCTTGCTGTCCACCAGTTCCACATTGGGTTGGTTGTAGACCTCGTAATATCGCGTCTCCAGCGGCACGCGGCGGGTGCCGAAGCCGTGATTCCTCGGGATCAGCATCTCCGCCACGCGGGGGTCCTTCACGCGGGCGCGGATCTTGGCCGCGATGAAGTCGGAGATCTCGGCATTGGCGGCCGGGTCGGTGTAGCTGTCCTTGAAATTGCCCACCCAGATGCCGAAGCCGGGCGAGGCATAAAGCTCCTCATAAAAGGCCTCGCGCTCCTCCTTGGTCACCTCGAAGGTGCCGCGCGGATCGGCGCTGTGGAGGAAGCAGGCGAAGGTCTCGGCGCAGCGCTGGAACATCGCCGGATAGTCTTGCTTGATGCGCCGCTGCTCCTCCTCGGTGATCGGGCGGTTGTGCAGCGGCGCGCACCAATTGGGCGTGCGCTGGAAGACCGTGAGGTGGCCCGCGGTCTTCGCCACCTCCTGGATGGTCTGCACGCCGGTCGCGCCGGTGCCGATCACGGCGACGCGCTTGCCCGCGAAATCCACCCCCTCATGCGGCCAGCGCGCGGTGTGGAAGCAGGGGCCGCGAAAGCTCTCAATGCCATCGATGCGCGGCAGCGTCGGCGCCGAGAGCGGCCCGATGGCGGTGATCAGGAAGCGCGCCGTCTGGCGGCTGCCATCGGCCAGGGTGAGCGTCCAGCCGCCATCCGCGTAATGCGCGGCGGTGACGTGGCTGTTGAACTGGATATCCCGCCGCAGATCATACTTGTCGGCCACGCGGTTGAGGTAGCGAAGCGTCTCGGGCTGGGGAGCGAAATGCTCGGACCAGCTCCATTCCTGGAGCAACTCCGGATCGAAGGAGAAGCCGTAGGAATAGCTCTCGGAATCGAAGCGCGCACCGGGATAGCGGTTCCAGTACCAGGTGCCGCCGACGCCGCTCCCGGCCTCCAGCACGCGCAGCTTCATGCCCAGTTCGCGCAACCGGATCAGTTGATACATGCCCGACATGCCGGCGCCGATGATGATGGCGTCGAAATCGGCCATCACGCCGCCTGCTTGATGAAGTCGGCGCAGCGCTCGCCGATCATGATGCAGCCGGCATTGGTGTTGCCGCTGACCACGGTCGGCATGATGCTGCCATCGGCCACGCGCAGGCCCTCCACGCCGTTGACGCGCAGCTTCGTGTCCACCACGGCGTTCATGTCCTCGCCCATGCGGCAGGTGCCGGTGGGGTGATAGATGGTGCCGCTGTTGCGACGGACGAATTCCAGCAGCGCCGCGTCATCGCGCGCGGCATTGGGCGGCGGCGCGTAGGGCTCGGCGATGAAGCGGCCCAGCGCCTTGGTCTCGGCCAGGCGATGCGCCAGCTTCACGCCCTCCACCATGCATTGCTTGTCCGTCTCGCTGGTCAGATAGCGCGCATGGATAAGCGGCTTGGCCATGGCGTCGGGGCTGGCGAGCAGGATTTCGCCACGGCTTTCGGGGCGCAGCTGGCAGACGCTGACGGTGAAGCCCGGGAATTTGTGCAGCCCTTCCTTCACCGTATCCGCGCTCCAGGGGATGAAGTGGAATTGCACATCGGGCGTGGCGCTTTGCGGCAGCACGCGGGCGAAAAGCCCCGAGGTGCCGGCCGCGAAGCTCAGCGGGCCGCCGCGCGTCAGGGCGAACTCCACGCCCATCTTCGCCATGCCGAGCCAGGAATTCACCCGCTCATTCATCGTGACATTCTGGCTGGCGCGATACATCAGCCGCGCCTGCAGGTGATCCTGCAAATTCTGCCCGACCTGCGGGATGTCGCGCTGCACCGCGATGCCCATTTCCATGAGATGCTGTGCGGGGCCGAGGCCCGAGAGCATCATCACCTGCGGCGAATTGATCGCCCCCGCGCTCAGCACCACCTCCCGCGTCACCTTCAGCGTGCGATCCTCATTCCCCACGCGATAGATGACGCCGGTGACGCGCCCCCCGGTGATGACCAGGCGCTGCACCTGGGCATCGGTGATCACGCGCAGATTGGGCCGCTTCAGATGGGGCTTGAGATAGGCCGTGGCGGCCGAGCAGCGTAAGCCGTTACGCACCGTCACCTGATACCAGCCCGCCCCTTCCTGGTCGGCGCCGTTGAAGTCGTCATTGCGCGGGAAGCCCAGTTCCAGCGCCGCATCAATGAAGGCCTGCGGCAGCACGCCCTTGTCGCGCAGGTCGCTGGTGGCGAGCGGGCCATCGCCGCCGTGGAACTCGCTGGCGCCGCGTTCCTGGCTCTGCGAGCGCTTGAAATAGGGCAGGCAATCCTCGAATCCCCAGCCGGTGCAGCCCAATTGCCGCCAATGGTCATAATCCGCCGCCTGACCGCGAATATAGATCAGGCCATTGATCGCGGAGGAGCCGCCCAGCACCCGCCCGCGCGGCCAGGGCACCGAGCGGCCATGCAATTCCGCCTCGGCCTGGGTTTCGTAATTCCAGCTCAGCGTCGGGTGATACATGGTCTTGGCATAGCCGATGGGCACATGCAGCCACGGGTTGCCGTCCCGCGCGCCCGCTTCCAGCACCGTGACGCGGATGCGCGGATCCTCGCTGAGCCGCCCGGCCAGCGCGCTGCCGGCCGAGCCGCTGCCCACAACCACCACATCCGTCTCGTCCATGTGCCACAAACCCTCCCGTTTGGCGCGATGGTCCATGGCGCGGGCAGGATCGTCAACCGCTTGACGCGGCGGGCGGCTGGGTCTGCCATGCGGGCATGTCCCCCCTCGATGCCCTCACCCAAAGCCTTGGCCCGGCCGCCTGCCTGCGCGACGAAGCCGATATCGCCCCCTATGCCGTGGATTGGCGGGGCGTTTATCATGGCCAGCCCGTGGCCGTGCTGCGCCCGGCCGATACCGACCAGGTCAGCCAGGCCCTTCGCCAATGCGCCGAATTGGGGCTTTGCGTGGTGCCGGCGGGCGGCCGCACCTCGCTGGCGGGTGCCGCCGTCCCCATGGCGCAAGGCCCGGCCAGCGTGGTGCTGAGCCTGGAGCGCATGAACCGACTGCGCGCCGTGGATGCGCTGGACAACTCCATCACCGCCGAGGCCGGCTGCACCATCGAGGCGGTGCAGAATGCCGCAACCGCGGCGGGCCGCTTCTTCCCGCTGCATTTCGGCGCCCAGGGTTCGGCCATGGTGGGCGGCGCGCTCTCCACCAATGCGGGCGGCATCCGCACGCTGCGCTACGGCAATGCGCGCGACCTGGTGCTGGGCCTCGAAGTCGTGCTGCCCGATGGCCGCGTGCTGGATGACCTGCGCCAGGTGCGAAAGGACAATACCGGCTATGCGCTGCGGCACCTCTTCATCGGCGCGGAGGGCACGCTGGGCATCATCACCGCCGCGACACTCAAGCTGTTCCCGATGCTGGCCAAGCGCGAGACGGCGCTGGTGGCCGTCGCCTCGCCCGAGGCCGCGCTGCACCTGCTGGCGCGCTGCCAGGAAAGTGGCGCCGAACTCGTGGCTTTCGAGTTGCTCCGCAAGATCTGCATCGAGATCACGCTGAAGCACGGCACCAATATCCGCCAGCCGATGGAGCTTTCCACCGATTGGTATTGCCTGATCGAAGCCGCCAGCACCCACGCTGCCATCCCCGTGCGCGAGGCGCTGGAATCCGCCCTGATGGCCGGCATCGAGGCCGGCGAGGCCCAGGACGTCATCCTCTGCGAGAGCGAGGCGCAGCGTCAGAACCTCTGGAACATCCGCGAAACCTTCCCGACCTGCTCGCGCATGGAAGGGCCTGGCCTCTCCACCGACACCTCCGTCCCCGTCTCGCGCATCCCCGACTTCCTGGAGCGCTCCCAGACGCTGATCGAGGCGCGCTGGCCCGAGGGGCGGATGATCGCGCTGGGCCATATGGGGGATGGCAATATCCACCTCGCCCTCCAGGCGCCGGCGGGCATGGGGCACCCGGAATGGCAGGCCCGCGCGCCGGAATTCGAGGGGCTGATCGGCGAAATCGCGGTGGAGTTGGGCGGCAGCTTCTCGGCCGAGCATGGCATCGGGCAATCCAAGCGCGCCGCGATGGCCAAGCTGAAATCCCCCGTGGCACTGGACCTGATGCGCGCCATCAAGGCCACGCTGGACCCCCAGGGCCGGATGAATCCAGGCAAGGTGCTGCCACCCGCTTGAAGCCGCGCCCGCCCGCGCCTAAAGACGGCGGCGAAGACCTGGATGATGACGGGGCGTAGCACAGCCTGGTAGTGCGCCTGCTTTGGGAGCAGGAGGTCGGAGGTTCGAATCCTCTCGCCCCGAATTTGCCTTTGGCAAATTCCGATTCTTGACGCCCTCAGGCGCCGGGCGCGGCCTCCGGCCGCTGGGCTCGGATCGCTGAAGCGATCCGAGCCTGGCGTCCGCGCCGCATAATCCGCCCAGGCCTGGTGCCGGCTGCCGACGCTGCGCCAATCCCCCGCCGCAATCACCGGGAAGTGCTGCGCCTCATCCATCACATAGGCATAGGCCCGGACCACGCCGGAAGCCGTCCGCACCGGCAGCACGCTGCGCCGATACATGCCCCCCGGCGCGCCGCCGGGCCGGCTGCCCTCCAGCGCGTCCATGCCCGCCAGGCGCTCCAGGGGAAGCTCCACCACTTCGCCTTGCACCTCGCCAGCGGTGAGGCTCAGCGCCGGGTAGGCGCCGCAATCATGCAACCGCCCCGAAACGGCGCCAGGGCTGCGCGCCACGCCCTCCAGATGGTGGGCATTCGCCTCGCCCGCCATCAGCGTGCCATAGACGAACAAGTGCCGGATGCTCAGCGGCGCGGCCGCGTCGCGCGCCACCGCCTCCATCATGTCATGGCAGATGCCGTGCACCGCCTGGCCACGGCGCACCACGGCCAGGTAATCCGCGTGCGGTGCATGATAGCGCTGGCTCGGTCCCGTGTAGGTCATCACCTCGCAGGCGCTACCATCGGGCAGCACCACATGGCGCCGCACGCGCTGGTAATCGGCGGGCGCGCCTTCCTTGCGGTCCAGCGCGGCAAGCGCCGCCGCATTGGCGCGGAACATCACCCCCTCCACCGCCTGGCCGGGCCGGGCGCGCAGATTGAGGGCGCCGCCATGCCGGCTGGCGGCATAGCGATCAAACGCCAATTCGGCGTCGAGCAGCAGCGCCGTGGAGACCGGCGCCAATTCCGCGCCCACAAAGCCCCAGCGCTCGCAAAAGGCGTTCCAGTCCAGCGCGTCCAGATTGGAGCCATAGCCGAAATACAGCATCATCCCAGCGCCGCCCGCGCCTCGGCCAGCGCCGCGCGCTGCGCCTCGGTCACCACCGGGTAATGCAGCTTCAGCTTGGCCAGCGCCTGGTTGATGGCTGCAACGACGATCAGGCGTGTGAACCATTTATTGTCCGCGGGCACCACATACCAGGGGCTGTGCGGCTTGGCGGTCGCGCGGATCGCCTTTTCATAGGCGTCAATATAGGCGTCCCAGTGGCGGCGCTCGGCCACGTCGTTCGCGCTGAATTTCCAGTTCTTCTCCGGCTCGTCCAGGCGCGAGAGGAAGCGCTTCTTCTGCTCCTCCTGGGACACGTTGAGGAAGAATTTCAGCACCACCACGCCCTGCCGCGCGAGGTATTGCTCAAAGCCCGCAATGTCCTCCAGGCGCTCATCCCAGATGCGCCTGGTCACCATCGTATCGGGCAGCTTCTGATTGGCCAGCACGCGCGGATGCACGCGCGCCACCAACACTTCCTCATACCAGCTGCGATTATGGATGCCGATCTGACCCCGCGTCGGCAGCGCCATCACATGCCGCCAGAGGAAATCATGATCCAGCTCGACCGGCCCCGGCTGCTTGAAGCTCACGACGTGGCAGCCCTGGGGGTTCAGGCCGGAGAATACGTGCTTGATCGTGCCATCCTTGCCCGCCGCATCCATCGCCTGGAACAGGCAGAGCACCGACCAGCGATCCTGCGCGTAGAGCATGTCCTGCTGCACGCTCAGCTGGTCCACGCCGAATTGCAGCAGCTGACTCGCTTCGGGCTTGCTGAGGACAAGGCCGGCCGTTTCGCCCGGGTCATGTTTCTTGAGGCGGAAGCCCTTGGCCTCCTCCACCCGGTAGCGCGCCAGGATCCTCTCGATGTCGATATCCATGCCATTCATGTTCATGCGCGCTCCCCTTTCCACATCGAAAACAGCCGCCAGGCCCAGAGGATGACAAGCGCCTGCAAGGCCAGCGTGCCGCCCATCGCCCAGAAATATCCCGCCCGATCCCAGCCGCCCGCTGCCGTGCGCGGCCAGAGGTCAATGACCACCCCGATCACGTATTGCAGGATGAACACCAGCACCAGCATCGAGCCATTGATGGCCGTGGCCACCCGCCCCGCATATTCCGGCGCGAAGCGCTGCCCCACCGCCGCATAGCCCATCGGCCCGGCCGAGCCCGAGAAGGCGAAGACGAACCAGATGACGCAAAGCGCCCAGATTTCCATGGGCGGCGCGATGATCAGCGCGGCCTGCAAGGAAATCTGCACCCCCATGGCGATGCAGGGCACCAGCATGGGTGACTGGCCGCGCGCCTGGAAGAAGCTCGCCGCCTGGCCATTGCCCAGGCTGCCGAAGGCCATCCCGCAGGCATAGGCGAACAGCACAATGGCGCGGGAGGCCGCGTCCAGCCCGGCCACATCGCGCAGCCATGGCCCCGCCCAAAGCCCCTGATAGACGAAGTTGAGCGCCGACAGCACGATGATGGCCGGCACGAAACGCACGAAATACGGGTGGGTGAAGATCGGCCCGAAGGCCTTCACCTCGCCCAGCAGCCCGCGCGTCTTGGGCGGCACATGGCCGGGCGGCGCATCCGCCACCGAGAACCAGATCCAGGCGGCAATGGCGAGAGACATCACCGCCAGCACCACAAAGCCGCCGCGCCAGCCCACCAGCGGCAGCATCGCCTGCAAGGGCAGCGTCGCCATGATGCCGCCCATGCCGCCGATGAAGATGCCGCTGCCCGTCATCGCCGCCACGCGCGCCCTGGGGAACCATTGCGTATTGGCCTTGAGCACCGCCATCAGCCCGGCCGCGATGCCGATGCCGGTCAGGAAGCGGCCAATGCCCAGCATGATCACGCCATCGGCCAGCGCGCATATCAGGAAGGCCAGGCCCGAAAGCGCGGCCAGCGCCGTCTGCACGCGCCGCGCGCCATAGCGGTCCAGCGCCACGCCCACGGGCAGTTGCGCCCCCGCATAGGCCACGAACAACACCGCCGCCAGCAGCCCGAGATCGGAGGCGGAGAGCGAGAATTCCAGCGCCAGCAGCGGGCCGATCACCGCCAGCATCGCCCGGCTCGCCTGGTTCAGCACATTCACGAAGGCGAGCGGCAGGGTGATCCGCAGGAAGATGTGCAACTCAATTCATCCTGACGCGGAAGCTGACCGGGCAGTGGTCGGAGAGACGGTCCCGCATGGCCGGGTCGCGCTCGGCATAGACCATGACGCGCAGGCTGCCCGGCACCACCCAGCGCTGCGCCGGCCCGCCCAGAAGGATGTGG
>Ga0209103_1000504_pt1 | contig 12170 bp, 16 predicted proteins | sample 4C3metaG_FD_184152 | JGI IMG/M metagenome (GOLD analysis project Ga0209103, IMG submission 184152) | Freshwater bacterial and archeal communities from Indian Creek, Illinois, USA - 4C3 metaG (SPAdes) (version 2) | ecosystem: Environmental > Aquatic > Freshwater > Unclassified | place: USA...
CAGGAAATCGTGGTGGCGGAGGAGAAGGTCATCTTCAAGCTGCCGGCAGCGCTCGCCACGGCCTGATTTGTGGCGGTCTATACGGAAGTTTCCGACGAGGCGCTGCGCGCCTTCCTGGCGGAATACGACATCGGCGGATTGCTGGCGTTTCGCGGCATCGCCGAGGGGGTCGAGAACTCCAACTACGCGTTGAAAACCAGCGCGGGCGATTTCGTGCTCACGCTCTATGAGAAGCGCGTGGACCCGAAGGAGCTGCCCTGGTTCCTGGGCCTCATGCGGCATCTGGTGGCGCATGGGATTTCCGCGCCGGAACCCGTCGCGGGCCGGGATGGGCAGGCGTTGCGGGAATTGGCTGGGCGGCCGGCGGCGATCTGCACCTTCCTCCCCGGTGTCTGGCCGCGCCGCATCCGACCCGAGCATTGCGAACCCCTGGGCCAGGCGCTGGCCGGGCTGCATGTGGCGGGCCGCGGCTTTTCCGCCATCCGGCCCAACGGCCTCGGCCCCGCATCCTGGGCGCCGCTGCTGGAACGCTGCCGCGCGGATGGCGAGGCGGTGCAGGCCGGGCTGATTGCCGAGCTGGATGCCGCCCTGGCCGGCATCCTGGCCGGCTGGCCGGCGCCGGGCACGCTGCCCGTCGGGCAGATCCACGCCGATCTCTTTCCCGACAATGTCTTCTTCCTGGAGGAGAATGGTGCGCCGCGCGTCTCCGGCCTGATCGATTTCTATTTCGCCTGCACGGACCTGCTCGCCTATGACGTCGCGGTCTGCCTGAATGCCTGGTGCTTCGAGGCGGATCGCAGTTTCAACGTGACCAAGGCGCGCGCCATTCTGCGTGGCTACACCACCCTGCGCCCGATGAGCGGGGCCGAGCTGGCGGCGCTGCCGGTGCTTTGCCGCGGCGCCGCGCTGCGCTTCCTGCTGACGCGCCTGTTCGACTGGGTGAACACGCCACCGGGAGCCATGGTGACGCGCAAGGACCCGCTGGAATACCTGCATAAGCTGCGCTTCTTCGGCCATGCAACAGGGCCGGAGGCGCTCGGTGGTTGAGACTCCCCGCATGGTCGAGATCTGGACGGATGGCGGCTGCAAGCCCAATCCTGGCCCCGGCGGCTGGGCCGCCATCCTGCGCTTCGGCGAGGTGACGCGCGAACTCACCGGCGCCGAGGCGGAGACGACGAATAACCGCATGGAACTCACCGCCGCCTGCGCGGCGCTGGAGGCGCTGACCCGCCCCTGCAACGTGACGCTGCACACCGACAGCGAATACGTCCGCAACGGGATGGAGCGTTGGATCAAGGGCTGGGTCCGCAACAACTGGCGCAACGCGGCGCGGGACCCGGTGAAGAATTTCGACCTGTGGCAGCGCTTGCTGGCCGCCGCAAAACCACATGAGGTCCAATGGCTCTGGGTGCGTGGCCATTCCGGCAACCCGATGAATGAACGCGCCGACGTGCTGGCGACGCAGGCGCGCGAGGATCTGGGCCGGGCGCCGGATTCAAACTGACGCACGCCAATACCGCCGCACTGAAGGATGTGGCGGCGGAGCTGACGATGGTGGGCGGCCAGATTGTGCATTCTGGCGGCTGGGCACAGGCGAGGCGGGCGGGCTTCCACCTCGCCGCAATCAAATTGCGGCGGTGCCGATGCCACCGGGCTTTCACGGGACAGCGCCCATGGCCCGGTGTTAGGCTCGGCGCATGATCCTTGCACGACGCTCCCTCCCCCTCGGCGCCGCCGCGCTGCTGGCCACCCCGCGCATCAGCCGCGCGCAGGATGCATCGCCGCCCATCCTCATGGTGCATGGCAATAGCGACCATGCGGCGCTCTGGCTCACCACCCTCTGGCGCTTCGAGGCGAATGGCTGGCCGCGCGATGTGGTGCTGCTGGATGGGCGCGAAGTGACGGAGCGGCGCGAGGGCGTGGCGAGCATCGCCGTCGCCAATCTGCGCCTGCCGGCCGAGCGCGTGGGCACGCCCATCCCGGGCCTGTTCAATGAGGAGCGCGTGGTGGGCCGACCCGTGCCCCTCGCGGAGAACCGCATCGCGCTGCTGGAGATGAGCTGGTGATCCAGTGGGTGGTCTTCGATGTGGGCGGCGTGCTGGTGGATGAGGCGCGGCTGATTCGCGGCTGGGCCGATGTGCTGGAGATGGAGGAAGCCGCCTTCACCGAGGCGCTCCGGCAGGGCATCGCCGCCGGCAAGGGCATTGGCGGCACCATCCGCGAAATCTCGCCCGCGCTCGACATCAAGGCGCATCGCCGGCGCCTGGCGGGGCTGGAGATTCCGGGCGAGGGCGATCTCTATGCCGATGTGCGCGATGCCTTAGCCGCCCTGCGCGGCGCGGGGCTGCGCCTGGGCATCGCCGGCAACCAGCCCGATGGCGTGCTGGAGGCGCTGCATGCGCTGGAACTCGGGGCGGATTTCATCGCGACCTCCCATCAATGGGGCGTCTCCAAGCCCGATCCTCGCTTCTTCCAGGAAGTGCTGAAAGCCACCGCCGCCGAGCCCTCACGCATCGCCTATGTGGGAGACCGCCTGGATAATGACGTCGCGCCCGCGCGCGCCGCCGGCATGCACCCGGTCTTCATCCCGCGCGGCCTCTGGGGCGAGGTGCAGGATGCCGATGCGCGCGGCGTCACGCGCGTGGAGGGCCTGATGGAGATCCTCGCTTGCATCGCGCCGCGCTGATCCTGGCCGCGCTGCTTGCCGCGCCGGGTGCGCGGGCGCAGGAGGAGCCGCGCCTGGGCACGCCGCTGCCGACCATGGAGACCGTGGTCTGCTACACCGCGCGCGCTGCCCAGGCCTTCATCGCGCTGGCGAGGCGGCGCGGCGCGATGGAGCCGCTGCCGGCCGATTGCACGCGGACGCTGCTCATCGCCATCCCGCAGGAGATTCCGGCGGGCCTGCCGCGCTTCGAAGCCCCGGTGAAAACCTATGCGCCCGGCGCCACGACCTGCGTGGAGCATCAGATTGATGGCGTGCTGCGCCGCATCCCCGTGGTGGTGCGCCGGCAGCCTGTGCGCTTCGTGGAATCCCACGCCATCTATGAGGATGGCAGCCCGCAGGACATGCGCGCCTTGGTGCTGATTCCGCAGCGCCCCTATGCGCTGGAATTCCAGCAGGACCCCGGCCGGCGCGAGGCGCCCGGCCCTTGTGGATAAGGGCTACTGCTCCTTGTAGCGGTAGCCGATGCCGTAGAGCGTCTCGATCTGCGCGAAATCGTCATCCACGGCGCGGAATTTCTTCCGGACGCGCTTCACGTGGGAATCGATGGTTCGGTCATCCACGTAGATGTTCTCGCCATAGGCGGCATCAATCAGTTGGTCGCGGTTCTTCACGAGACCTGGCCGCAGCGCCAGCGTCTTCACCAGCAGGAATTCCGTGACCGTCAGTTGCACCTGCTTGCCGCGCCAGGTGCAAGTGTGCTTCGTCTCGTCCAGCGTCAGGTCGCCGCGCACCAGCAGGCCGCCCGCCACCACGCCGCTGCTCTCAGCCTTCATCGCCTCGTTCCGGCGCAGCAGCGCGCGGATGCGCTCCAGCACCAGGCGCTGGCTGAAGGGCTTGGTGATGTAGTCATCGGCGCCCAGGCGCAGGCCCATCAGCTCATCCACCTCCTCATCCTTGGAGGTGAGGAAGATCACCGGCATGGCCGAGCGCGCGCGCAGCCTTTGCAGCAGCTCCATTCCGTCCATGCGCGGCATCTTGATGTCGAGCACGGCGAGGTCGGCCGGCTTGGCCATCAGGCCTTGCAGCGCGCTCTCGCCATCGGTGTAGGTGCGGACGGTATAGCCCTCCTGCTCCAGCGTCATGGAGAGCGAGGTGAGGATGTTGCGGTCGTCATCCACGAGGGCGATGGTTTGCGGCATTTGGGCCTCCTTGATGACGCTTATAGGTGCCGATGGTGGCACAAAACAGGCGGCCGCAAAAAAAGCCCTGCCATGGCAGGCTTACCGCTCCATCTCGACCGCCAGCCTGCCCGCCCGCATGGCGGCTTTCAGGGCCGCGTGGTCGCGCTCGGCCTGGTCGGCATACCGGATCGGCACGAGTTCGGGGATGGGAGTCGCATCGGCGGCATGCAGGAGGGCGATGACGTCGCTTCGCTTGGATTGCGCCGTCCATGCGGCGTGGGTTGGCCTTGGCACGCGCTCCCGCAGCGCCTTGCCGGCGGCGCGGCGTTCTTCCGGCGTGGCCCTCTGGGACGTCGCTCTCTTGGGGGTGATTCCTTCAGCCGCCGCGCGGAGGGTTGGCGCAGGATGCTGCCAATGGCCTGAATCCATCCGAAAGCCGGGGCGAATTGGCGTCCCCGGGATGACAAGCGCCGGCTGACGCTGGCACTCTGCCCGGCATGACAGAAGACCCCGGTTTCGAAGCACGCCGGATCATCCGCGCCGCCACCGCCGCCACCCTGGCCACTCAGCAGGATGGCCAGCCCTTCGCCAGCCTGGCGACGCCCGCCTGCGCGCCGGATCTCTCGCCCCTGCTCTGGCTCTCCTCGCTCTCCGAACACACGCGGCACCTGGAGCGGGAGCCGCGCTGCGCCCTGCTCTTCACCGGCCCGGCCGAGACGGCGAACCCGCAGACCGCGCCCCGCGTGACGCTGACCGGCCTGGCCGAGCGGATCACCGATGCGGGCCTCAAGGTGCGCTGGCTGGCCCGCCACCCCTATGCGGCGCTCTATGCCGATTTCGGCGATTTCGCGCTGTGGCGCATCACGCCCCAGGGCGCCTTGATGGTGGGCGGCTTCGCCCGCGCCACCCGGCTGAAGCTCGCGCAGCTTCTGCCCGAGGCCGGCGCCGTCACCGCCATCGCCCAGGCCGAGGCCGACATCATGACCCATGTGAATGAAGACCACGCCGACGCGGTCGAGGCCATCGCCACGGGGCTGCTCGGCGCCGCGCCGGGCGCGTGGCGACTGGCCGCGGTGGATCTGGACGGCCTGGACATCGCCCTGGGTGATTCGGTCCTGCGGCTGGGTTTCACCGCCCCGGCACGGAATGCGGATTCCGTGCGCGCCGAATTGGTCCGGTCAGCCCGCCTGGCACGGGCGTCGCTTGCTGCATCGCAGCAATAACGAATTTCCTGAAAGCGAGGAAATCTAACCCTTTAGCGGCATTGACCTGGGCCGCTCCGAAGCCGTAATTCGGCCAGGACTGTCATGGAAATGCCCCCTCGCTCCCCGCCGCCGGGACATGGAAATCGGTCACGGCTTTTTGCTCGCACAAGGGAATCACGCATGACCGCAATCGCCCTCGCCGGGACTGGCGTCACCTCCATGAGCCCGGTGCATGCCAATCTGACGGCGCCGCTGCTGATGCAGCACGCCCTGACCCGCGGCGAGGGCCGGCTTTCGGCCGATGGCGCCTTCATCGCCATGACCGGCGTGCACACCGGCCGTTCGGTGCAGGACAAGTTCGTCGTGGACGACGCCGATGTCACCGCCGAGATCTGGTGGGGCAAGATCAACAAGAAGATGGAGGCCGCGAAGTTCCAGGGCCTCGCCGGCAAGGTGCGCGACTGGCTGGGCGCGCGCCCGGTGCTGTTCACGCAGGACCTCTATGCGGGGGCGGACCCCGCGCATCGCATTCGCGTGCGCCTTGTCACGACCAATGCCTGGCACGCGATGTTCGCGCGCAACATGTTCATCCGCCCGCCCGCCAGCGAGCTTGCCGACTTCACGCCGGACTTCACCATCCTGCACGCCCCGGAATATGAGGCCGACCCCGCGGTGGATGGCTGCCGGACCAGCACCTGCATCGCGCTCAGCTTCGCGCAGAAGACCATCCTGATCGCCGGCACCAGCTATGCCGGCGAAATCAAGAAGAGCATCTTCACCGTGATGAACTGGCTGCTGCCGGCCAAGGGCGTGCTGCCCATGCATTGCAGCGCCAATGTCGGCAAGGATGGCGATGTGGCGCTGTTCTTCGGCCTCTCCGGCACCGGCAAGACCACGCTCTCCTCCGACCCCGAGCGCAGCCTGATCGGCGATGACGAGCATGGCTGGTCCGATGCCGGCGTCTTCAACTTCGAGGGCGGCTGCTACGCCAAGGTCATCAAGCTCTCCCGCGAGGCCGAGCCGCAGATCTGGGCCGCTTCCCACCGCTTCGGCGCCGTGCTGGAAAATGTGGTGGCCGATGAGCGCGGCGTGCTCGACCTGGACGACAACCGCTACACGGAGAACACCCGCTCCTGCTACCCGATCGAGTTCATCCCGAATGTGACGATCACGGGCAAGGCCGGGTTGCCGAAGAATGTGGTGATGCTGACGGCCGATGCCTTCGGCGTGCTGCCGCCGATCTCCAAGCTCTCGCCCGCGCAGGCGATGTATCACTTCCTCTCGGGCTATACGGCGCGCGTCGCCGGCACCGAGAAGGGCATGGGCAAGGAGCCGCAGGCCACCTTCTCCACCTGTTTCGGTGCCCCCTTCCTGCCCCGCCACCCGGAAATCTACGGCACGATGCTGAACGACCTGATCGCCAGGCACGGCGCCGATTGCTGGCTGGTGAACACCGGCTGGACCGGCGGCGCCTATGGCACGGGCAAGCGCATGAGCATCCAGCACACCCGCGCCTTGCTGCGCGCGGCACTCGACGGCTCGCTCGCCAAGGTGGAGTTCGAGCAGGACCCGTTCTTCGGCCTGATGATCCCCAAGAGCGTCCCCGGCATTCCCGACAATGTGCTGAACCCGCGCGACAGCTGGGCCGACAAGGCCGCCTATGACGCGACGGCGAAGAACCTGATGAGGCTGTTCGAGCAGAACTTCGAAAGCTTCGCCGCTGCGGTGGATGACAGCGTGAAGGCCGTGGCCATCAAGGCCGCCGCCTGATGTGAGGGGCGCGAAGCTTCGTCTCACCGCCTGCATGATGCTGATGGTGCCGGGCATTGCCCTGGGGCAGCCGGCCCGGTTCAGTACCGCCCGGCAGCGCGCCTATCGCGACCCGGTCCGCGGCGACGTGCAGGCGGTCTGCGCGGCGGATGTCATGGCAATGACGCCGCCGGCCGAACTGGTGGCGCGGATGGTGACCGCCAGGACGGAAATTGCGTTGCTGACAGTACCCGGCGCTCCGCTCGCATTGCCGGAATGCCCCCCCTGATTCCCGCCTCAGGGCCGCCAGCGGCGATGCATCCAGAGCCATTGGCCCGGATGTTCCCGCACCCAGCCCTCGATCATGCGATTGATCATCGCGGTCGCTGCCTCGACATCAATCTTGCCTGAGCCGTCGCGCGGCAGGTCGAGAGCATCGGTCAGTTCCAGGCTGAAGCGGTTATCCGGCAGGCGGATGGCGCGCATGCCATGCACCGGCGCCTCGAAGCGCCGCGCCAGCCGCGCGATGAACGGATTGGCCGCCACGGGATGCCCGAAAAACGGCACGCGCGGGCCGCGGCCGAAGCGCTGATCCACCAGCATGCCCAGGTTGATCCCCTCATCCACCGCCTGCGTCATGCGGATCGGGGCGGAAATGCCGGCGGGGATCAGCGTGCCCATGATCGGCGCGCGCATCTTCACGATATCGGCGGCGATGAAGGGGTTGTTCGGTGTGCGATACAGGATGGCGGCGCGCTGGCCGAAGGCATGCGCGATGACGGCGGGCAATTCCCAATTTGCCAGATGCGCGCCGAAGATCAGCACGGGGCGCCCGCCATCCCGGATGGCGGCGAAGCGCGCCTTGGTTTCGGCGTGGGATTCGACGCGCCGGCCATCGCCGTCATACAGCGCGTCCAGATGCGGATATTCGCAGACGGTGCGGCCCAGATTGGCCCAGGCTTCGCGGGCGATGGCCTGGCGCTCCGCCTCGGATTTCTCCGGGAAGGCGAGGCGCAGATTCTCCATGGCGAAGCGGTGATGCGGCAGGAAGCGGCCAAGCCGGGCTGCGACCCAGGCGCCCAGGTTGGAAGCGCGATCAGGCCCCAGAAGGCGCAGCAGCCCGAACACCCGGCGCGAGAGCCAGGCGACCAGCCATTCGCCGGTACGTCGCAGCCGCTTCACAGCCGGATGACGATCTTTCCGAATACGTTGCGCGCTTCGAGGCGCGCCAGGCCTTCCTCGAAACGCTCCATCGGCAGCACCGTGTCCAGCACGGGGCGGATGCCCTGGGCCATCTTCTCCACGCCCTCGGCGATGTTGCGCAAGGTGGCGCCGAAGCTGCCCTGGATCCGCAATTGCCGCTGAAAGATCATCATCAGGTTCGTCTCGGCCGAGACCCCGCTGGTGCTGCCGCAGGTGACCAGCCGGCCGCCCATCTTCAGCGAGAGCAGCGAGCCCGCCCAGGTGGCGGCGCCCACATGCTCGAACACCACATCCACGCCGCGCTTGCCGGTGACGCGGCGGGCCACGCTCTCGAAGCGATCGGTGTTGTAGTTCACGACGTGATCCACGCCCTCGGCGCGGGCTTTCTGCGCCTTGAACTCATCGCCCACCGTCCCGATCACGGTACAGCCGATGGCCTTGGCCATGCGGACCGCGATGGTGCCGATGCCCGAGCCTGCCGCATGCACCAGCACCGTCTCGCCCGGCTCCAGCTTCGCATTGTCGAACAGCATGTGCTGCACGGTGGAGAAGGTGATGCCGGCGCAGGCCGCATCCTCCGCCGTCACGCCAGCCGGGACCGGCACGCAAAGCCGGGCGGGAATGTTGATCAGCCCGCGCGCGAAGCCATCCACATGGAAGCCGCGAATGCCCTTGATGTTCTCACACAGGTTGTCCCGTCCGCGCAGGCATTCCTTGCAGGTGCCGCAGGTCAGCCCGCCATAGGGCACGGCCATCTGGCCGATGGAAAGGCCGGTCACGCCCTCGCCCAGCGCCGCCACCTCGCCCACGCCCTCGGCGCCGACGCTGATCGGCAGGTCGCGCTTGGCGAAGGCCATGCCGCGCCAGCCCCAGACGTCAATATGGTTGAGCGCCACGGCCCGCATGGCGAGCTGCACCTCGCCCGGGCCGGGTGGCGGCGGGGGCGGGATGTCCATCAGGCGGAGGTCACGGTCGGCGAGGAGTTGAAGGGCGCGCATTCGGGGCGAATAGCAGGGTTCCGCCGGAGGCCCAAGCGCAGCCCCGCTCCGGCTGGACTCCCGGCGCGGGACCGCGTTGAAGACGGCCCATGACGCACCCCACCTCGCATGAATTCGAAGCCGCGCTGCAAGCGCGGATTGACGGCAAGACCAAGCCGCTGGGGGCGCTGGGCCGGATCGAGGCACTGGCGGCGCAGATCGCCCGCGCGCAGGCCAGCCTCACGCCGCGCATGGAAGCTTGCCGGCTGATCCTGCTGGCGGGCGATCACGGCATCGCAGCGGAGGGCGTCTCGGCCTATCCGCAGGAGGTGACGCGCCAGATGGTGCTGAACTTCCTGGGCGGCGGGGCGGCAGCCAACGTCTTCGCCCGGCAGGCGGGCATTCCCGTCACGGTGGTGGATTGCGGGGTGGCGGGGCCGGCCATCGCCGATGCCAGGCTGCTCTCCCGCCGCATCGGGCCGGGCACCGCCAATGCGCTGCATGGGCCGGCGATGACGCGAACCGAATGCGAGGCGGCGCTGGCCATGGGCCAGGGCCTGGCGCGCGAGGGGGAATTCGACGCGCTCTGCCTGGGCGAGATGGGCATCGGCAATACCTCCGCCGCCGCGCTGCTGGCGGCCAAGATCACGGGTGGCGCGCTGGCGGGCTTCATCGGGCGCGGCACCGGGCTGGATGCGGCGGGGCTGGCGCGCAAGGGCGCCGTGCTGGCGCAGGCGGCCGTCCGCACCGCGCCACGCCTGGGCGGGGCCGAGGCCCTGGTGGAATATGGCGGCTTCGAAATCGCGGCCATGGCCGGCGCCATGCTGGGTGCCGCCGAAGCGCGGCGCATGGTGCTGGTGGATGGCTTCATTGCGGGGGCGGCGGCGCTGGCCGCGCTCGACATCCGGCCCGACATACGGGGGCATCTGGTCTTCGCGCATCGCTCGGCGGAGCAAGGCCACGCGGCCTTGCTGGAGGCGCTGGGCGCGGAGCCGCTGCTGGATCTCGGCCTGCGTCTTGGCGAAGGCTCGGGCGCGCTGCTCGCCTGGCCGCTGCTGCGCGCCAGCGCCGCGATGCTGAACGAGATGGCGAGCTTCGAGAGCGCCGCCGTGAGTGGCCCGGCATGAGGGAAGAATGGGCCATCCTGCTGCTGGCGATCCAGTTCCTCACCCGCGTGCCCGTGCCGGCCTGCGCCGGCTTCACGCCCGAGCGGCTGACCGCGGCGACGCGGTATTATCCGCTGGTCGGCGCCATGATCGGCGGCTTCGGCGCCTTGGTCTATGCCCTCGCCTTGCTCGCCTGGCCGCCCATGGTGGCGGCGCTGCTCTCCATCGCCGCCACCATCGCGCTCACCGGCGCTTTCCATGAGGACGGCCTGGCCGACATGCTCGACGGCGTGGGCGGCGGGCTGACGCGCGAACGCACGCTGGAGATCATGAAGGATAGCCGGATCGGCACCTATGGCGCGGCCGGGTTGATCATGGCGCTGCTGCTGAAAGCCGCCACCCTCGCTTCCATGCCGATGGCCAGCGTGGCGCTGGCGCTGGTGGCGGGGCATGCGCTCAGCCGCTTCTCGGCCGTCATGGTCATCGCCACCAGCGCCTATGTGCGGGACCACGGCACGGCCAAGCCGGTGGCCGAGGGCGTGAACCGGGCGAGCCTGTGGATCGCCGGCGCCACATCGCTGGCCTGCTGCGTGGCGCTGGCCTGGGGATTGGGGCCGATGCCAGCGCTGCTGGGGGTTGTGGGGCTGGTGCTCGGCCACCTCGCCATGCGCCGCGTCTTCGAGCGGAAGGTGGGCGGCTATACCGGCGATTGCCTGGGCGCCACGCAACAGGGGAGCGAGTTGGGCCTCTATCTCGGACTGCTCGCATGGCTTTGATGCTGATGCGGCATTTGCCGCCCGCCATCGCGCCCGGCACCTGCTACGGCATGACCGACCTGGCGCTGGCCGAGGGCCATGAGGCGGCACTGGCGGCCGTGATCGCGAAGCTGCCCACCCTGGATGGCGTGATCACCAGCCCGCTGCGCCGCTGCCGCATCCTGGCCGATTCCATCGCCGCCCAGGCCGGCCTCACCGCGTCACCGGATGCCCGCCTGCGCGAAATGGATTTCGGCGCCTGGGAAGGCCGCGCCTGGGATGACATCCCGCGCGCCGAGCTTGATGCCTGGGCCGCCGATTTCCTGCATGCCCGTCCGCATGGCGGCGAGAGCGTCGCCCAGCTCCAGGCCCGCACCCGCCTGGCCCTGGCCCAGCATGGCGCGCGGCCGGGTCTTCACCTCATCGTCACCCATGCCGGTGTCATCAAGGCGGCGCTGGCCACCGGCCCACGCGCCGAGGATTGGCCGCCTTCCCTCGCCTTTGGCGAAATCGTGACCATCTCGCCTCCCATAGGAGATTTCCATCATGCCGGATGACGACATCCACAAGGCCGAGATGCAGGCCCTCAAGGCCGAGCAGCGCCGCAAAATCACCGAGGCGGGGGACCCCGATCGCGGCCTCGTGCTGGTCCACACCGGGGATGGCAAGGGCAAGTCCAGCTCGGCCTTCGGGGTGATCATCCGCGCCCTGGGCTGGGGGCACAGCGTGGGCGTGGTGCAGTTCATCAAGGGTGACTGGCCGACCGGCGAGAAGAAGTTCTTCGACCTCTACCAGGGCCAGGTGGTCTGGCACACCATGGGCGAGGGCTTCACCTGGGACACCCAGGACCGCACGCGCGACACCAAGACCGCCCGGGCGGCGCTCGACCTCGGGGCGGCGATGCTGGCGAGCGGCGAGCATGACCTGGTCGTACTGGACGAAATCAACATCGCGCTGCAATTCGAATTCGTGACCGTGCCCGCCGTGCTGGCGGCCCTCGAAGGCCGCGCCAAGCGCACCAGCGTGATTCTCACCGGACGCAACGCGAAGCCCGAGATCATGGATTATGCCGACCTCGTCTCCGAGATGCGGGAGGTGAAGCACCCCTTCCAGGCCGGCATCAAGGCGCAGCGCGGCCTGGATTTCTGACGGCTTCGCTACAAGACCGATTCACGCCTCTGGCAAAGCAGCCAAAGGCGATCGGGCTCTATTTGCCGCGAGACCGATTCACGCCTCTGGCAAAGCAGCCAAAGGCGATCGGGCTCTATTGCCGCGAGACCGATTCACGCCTCTGGCAAAGCAGCCAAAGGCGATCGGGCTCTATTGCCG
>Ga0209103_1000507_pt1 | contig 12155 bp, 15 predicted proteins | sample 4C3metaG_FD_184152 | JGI IMG/M metagenome (GOLD analysis project Ga0209103, IMG submission 184152) | Freshwater bacterial and archeal communities from Indian Creek, Illinois, USA - 4C3 metaG (SPAdes) (version 2) | ecosystem: Environmental > Aquatic > Freshwater > Unclassified | place: USA...
CGTGCAGGCGCGCGCTGATGTGCTGCTGCGCCTGCACGAGCGCTTGCTCCTGCGCGGCCACGTCCGCATCGATGCGCTCGATGGCGTCGCGCAGGTTGAGCACGTCGTCCGACAGCAGGTGCTCGGGGTGCGGCAGTGGGTAGCCGCGCGGCGTGCGCTCAAGGCTCATGGCAGCACCTCATCAGGTGATGACGACGCGCAGGTTGCGCACAAAGGGCCGGTGCTGCGGCGTGCCCGCCAGCGCCAAGCGCACGCGCGTGCTGCGGTCTGCCCCCACACCCACGAAGCCGCTGGCGCGGTGCGTGCGCTCGACCCAGCCGTTGCCCACCTCGACACCGGCGCTCAGCGCCACGTCCCTGAAGGTGCCCGGCGTGCCCGACTCGGCCTGCACGCTCACGCTCGAGGTGCCCGGCGTGAGCGCCTCAAACGTCACCGCCACAGCAAAGGTGGCCGCCGCCGGGATGGCGCGCGACAAGTAGTCGCCCGCCGCCTGCAGCGAACCAAACACCAGCTGCGTGCCCGGGTAGAGGATCGGGCTGGCGGTTTCGGTGCCGGTGAGTTGCGCCGCCACCGTCACTTGGCCCGATAGGCGCTCGCTCAAGGCGCGGCCCTGATCTTCGGCCAAGGTGGTGACCCGCCCTTGGGCGTCGGTGATGCGAAACTGCACATCGGTGCCAGCGCCGGGGCGATCCACACCAGCCAGCGCCATCACGTCCGACAACTCGCTCACCGTGTAGGCCCCCAAGTCCACCGTGCGCGCGTTTTGCGTGTAGCGGCAGGCCAGCAGGCGAAACGTCAAGTCCTTGGTCTGGTGCGGCGTCCAGGTGATGCCGTTGGACGACGACAGCAGCACGCCGATCTGGTAGGGCTGGGCCGTGACCCAGCCGCTGCGCGGATCAAAGCGTCCCAGCTCGGCCACCGCCACAGCGTGGTTGGCGTCGTCGGTGAGCACCACGATGGCGTACTCGCGGTCGGCCTCCAGCGCCACCGGGTCGAGCGTGATGCGCGTCGGGTTGCCGTTGGTCTGGATGGCCGAAGCCGCCAAGCGCCCCTCGCTGAGCACGGTGGTGGTTGGGATGCCGACCAAGGTCTCGCGGATTTGCACCACCACCTGCGCCGAGCCGCCTCGGGTGGTGAACCACAGATCGAGGCCGCCGATCACGCGCCGCGCTGGCAAGGTGAAGGTCTGCGCCAGCGGGTCCCAGCGGTTGACCACCGTGGTCAGGATGCGCCGCCGGGTTTCGGTCACGATGCGGCCGCGCCCAACGTAGGTGCCCGAGCCAAAGCTGCCGCCCGCACCCAAGAACTCCACCAGCTTGGCACCGGCTGGAATCGAGGGTGGAATCAGGAAGGTGCCGCTGAGCAGCCCAGCCGCATCGGCGGCCGTGTTGGCCGGCTGCGCGATGGGGATGCCGTCAAAGCGCAACTGCGCCAGCGCCTCGCGCGGGCCAAAGCCCTCGACGCGGTAGCCGACGTTGATGCTGCGCAGAAACTGCGCTTCCTCGCTGCGCGCATCCAGCACCTGCTCGGTGCGCCGGGTGTCCACCACGCGCTCGAGCCCGCCCCAGCCGGTGATCAGGCGCTCGGTGATGTCCGAAGCCCAAGTGGTGTGGGTGATCGTGAATTGATCCACCGCCGGGTTTAGGGTCACGCGCGCGGGCACCGGGTCAAACGACTGGTACGGGTTGATGCGCATAGCGCCGGTGCGCGCCAGTTGCTCGATCACGGGCACCAAGGTGAAGTCTAGCGTCAGCAGCGCACCGCCGTTGGTGTTGACGTGCTGCGCGCTGGCGTTGATGGGCAGCGTCAGCACGCCGCGCACGATGGCCCCGGTCTGCGCTGCGCCTTGGTCGCGCAGATCGTCATCGAGGAAGTTGTCGACGAATAGGCCGCGTTTGGCCGCTGGTTCGCGGATGTTGGCGTCGATGCGCAAGCGCTCCAGCGCCATCAGGTCGTACAGGTCGGCGATCTGGCGCTGCATCGCTGTCAGCTCGGCCACCTTGATGGTGCGCACAGCCACGTTGCGCACCTGCGGCTGCGTGTCGCTGCGCCAGTCGTGGACGATCTCGGCCAGCGCCAAGCGCGCGCCGCCCAGCGTGGGTGGCGCCGGGTTGCGCACCTGGCTGATGCCCTTGATGCGCTCGATCTGGCCGTCGGCGCTGAGCACCAGCACGTCCACGCGCGCCAGTTTCCACAGGTAGTCGATGTGCATGGTCGAGTTCTCGACCACGCCGGCAACCCTAAAGCCGCTGTCGCTCAACTCGGTGGGCGTGAGGCTGGCGATGTACTGGTAGGTGACTTGGTAGCTCGAGCCCGGTGCCGGCTCGGCGCCGCCGGGGCTCCAATCGAGCTCGTCGCCCACCAGCCTGAAGTCGGTGCCGGCGCTGTAGGTGGTGGTGCCTTGCCTGACCGTGATCACGGCCACCACGGCTGGCTCGGTGAGCACGTCGCGCGCGCCGGTGAAGGGGCCGTGAACCACGGTCTCGGTCTTTTGCTGCGTGACCTTGATGTCGAGCACCTGGGCCAGCGGCGGCCGGTTGATGGTCACCACCATGGTGCCGTCGCCGCTGTTGCGAAACACCTGCGGCTCGCTGTTGACGCGCTGCAGATCGGGGTCGATGGGCAGGCGCAGGCGCTGCGACTGGCTGCGCTCGACCTTGAAGCCGTGGATGTTGGCGCGGCCTTCCGAGACCGACAACACGTGCTCTTGGGCCTCGGTGTCGGTGCTCAGGAAGCGCACGCCAAGGCCTTCGGTGACGTAGTGGCCGTTGGCGTCGTAGTCGTAGCGCGCCAGGCTGGCGATCACGCCATCGAGCGCCGGCGGCTGACGCCGGTTCTCGATGATGCCGTTGTCCAGCGCATAGACGCCGTGGAAGTCGCCGCCTTGGCCGTCGCTGGTGTCCGCACCTTCCCAGCCCCAAGACAGAACCTCTTGCAGCCGCCCGGCACCGGGCTCTTGGTAGTTGCGCACACCCACCGCTGGCTCGCGCAGGGTGGGGTCTTCCAACTCGGTCACGGCGCGGGTGTTGAAGCGCACGCCAATGGACACGCGGCCGTCGATGGGCACGGTGAAGCTGGCCGGTGGCACCTCGCGCACCGCGCCACGCAGATAGACGCGCCCGGCCTCAAGCGTCACGAGGCCGCTCTCGATGTCGATCTGCAGGTTGGCACCGCTGACGATGTCGCCGTCTTTGAGCAGGGCGTCGGCCACGCCTTGCAGGCGGTGGATCAGGGCCGATTGAATCTCGTTGAGTTCTCGAGACTGCAGGCCGTCGCCGGCACGAAACAGCAGCTGCGTGTAGTGCTTGGCCGGGTCAAACAGGTTGTAGTGGCGCTCGATCATGGGATGCCTCTCGCAAATAAAGAATCAGAAGGTGACGACAAACTCGAAGGTCTCGCGCGTGCTGGGCTGGCGCACGATGGGCACCGAGTTCTGCAGCACGAGCAAGATGCCGGGATCGGTGAGCTGGGTGGGCGCAAAGAGCTTCTGTCCGATGGGCAGCGCTGGATCGGTCTGGGTGCCGACGAACAGGCCTTGCTCGCGCACCACCGAGCGCGCGGCGTCCTCGAAGTCAAAGCGCACCCGGATGAACAGGTGGTTGGTGGGCTCTGGCACCAGCCGGTAGCGCCCGGTGGGCACGGTGATCACGCCCTCGGGGTCTGGTGCAACGAAATAGACCTCGTCGACCACGCGCCGTGCGACCTCGCGCAGCAAAGCGGTCTGCACCACCGGCTCGGGTGGGTGCCCGATCTGGAAGCGCACCCAGACCTCGCCTTGCTCGGGGATGGTGCTTGCGGGCAAGCGCCGGATCAGGCCCTCGCGCGCGTTGGCGCTGTAGTCCACATCGAGCGCGTACAGGGTGTGGCCATCGAGCGCGGTCACGCGGATGTCGCTCAGGTGCAGTGCGCCCAAGTCGATCAGGCCGGCGGCATCAAAGGCGGTGCCGATCTCCCTGCTGGTGTCCCACAAGGGGTCGCCCTCGCCCAAGGCCAGGTGCAGGGTCTGTACTTTGATCGCTGCGGCAAGGGCCGCGCGACCGCTGGCAGTCAATATCGCCATCGGGTGCTCCAGTGTGTAAGAAAGGGGTCAGGGAAATCAGGGCTCTGCGCTGTGGCTGCTGCTGTGGCTGCTGTGGCCACTGCCTACGTGCTCGCGCATGTCTTGCCATGTCGAGCGCGGCCAGCGCACGCCCGTCCAGTTCTGGCCGCGCCAAGCGGCGCGGTTGCTGTGCGTGGCCGCGCGCTTGGGCTGCACGCGCGCGCTGCTGTTGATCGCCGTGGCCTTGGCGTGCAGGCGCAGCAGGTGGCTGGCGCTGCGGGCAGAGAAGTCGTAGGGCGCGTTGCCTTCGATGCCAGAGATGCAAATGTGCATCTCTGTGAGCGCGCGCCAGCGCACGGTGCCTTGCGCACCCAAGGCCATGGCACCCAAGATGGGTGCAGGCCCCAAGCGCACCAGCGTGCGCCGGGGCGTGCGGGTGTTGACCTCGCCCAGCAGCACCTCACCCAGCACCACCTGCGCCTTCTGAAACAGGCGCTCGCGCCAGCCTGCGGCGTCGGGCAGGGCCGGGTTGATGATGCTGTGCTCGCGGCTCAGAGAGCCTTGATCCAGTCTGGGCACCGAATCGCCCAGCGTCCAAGCGCCCAAGGTCTGATCGGCGCGAGCGCGCACCCGGTGGGTGCTGGTGCGCTCGCTGCGCGTCTGCGTCGTCAAGCCCGGCAGCGTCAGCGCAGCCGGGTGATCTCTGAAGAAGCGCTCGAGCACCTCGAGCCGCGCCAAGCGGTGCGGTGTGGCCGACAGCGGGTCGCCCTGCCCCAGACCCAAGCTGTGCCCGGTCTCGTGCCAGACAAAGCGCGGCAGGTTGGCGTTGATGTCGCCCAAGGGCGTGCTGTCTGAGAGCACCACCATGGCGCGCGCAAAGCGGCGCTCGGGCAGCAGCGCCTGCGCACCGTGCACACCCAGCGCGTTGGCCAGCGTGCGCAGGTGCGCGTGCATGATCTCTGGGTTGCGCCCGTGGCCCGGCTCCCCCAGACTATGAAAGCTCAGCAAGACGCGGTCGAGCAGCCTGGCCGTTGCAAAGCGCACCGCCTCGCGCGCCGTCGCCAAGTGGGCGCTGGGTGCAGGGTGCGCCGCGCGGTGCGTGCGGCCAAACGACAGCTTGGTCTTGCCATCGCCCTCCCAAAAGACGCCGCTGTGATCGGACAGCAGCGCCTCGCCCAAGCGGCTATGGGCCAGCACCACGCGGCGCAGGTCGTAGCCATGAAAGATGCGCGATAGGCGGCTGCGCGCGGGTGCCGACAGCCGGGCTATGGCGATCAGGTTGGCAATCTCGGTGTTGTCGTCGAGCACCCGCCCGGGGTCGAGCTGAAACGATGCGAAATGCACACCCGGCGGCTCTTGCTCGATGGTGGCGCTCATGCCGATCCACGGCAAGGCGGTGGTCAGCGCCGCCGGGGTGCCGCGCAGACGCTGCCAGCGCAGGCCTTCGGCGATGGCGCGGCGCGGCTCGGGCAGGTAGGGCAGCAGCTCGCCCAAGCCGTATTCCCAGATCAGCCAAGGCAGCAAGGCGTCGGTGGGCTCGGTCTTGTAGCGCCGCAGCGCATCGGCATCCAGCGCCAGCCGTGGCAGCGGGTCGCTGGCCAGCGACAGCGCCTGCTCCAGCGGCGTGGCGTTGGCGGGCAGCAGGTGTAGGGGTGTCATAGGCCCTCCAAGGCAGGCGCGGGTGCGCGCGGGTGCGTGTTATCGGTCGCGCCCGGCAAACTCCAGCCGCAGCGCCTGCAAGCGCACCGCTTGGTTGGAGCTGGCGCGCACGCTGGTGCTTGGCTCGAGCAGCTCAACTTTGTGCACACCGGGGCGCTGCAGGTGGGCAATGACCCACGAAGTCGTCAGATCGCGCCCCAAGCCGGGCTGCGCGGCCAAGGCCTAATCCCGCAAGGGCACGGTGTCGGTGCTCAACGTCTCCACACGCAATCGGAGTCATCATTCGCAGCGATGCCAAACTGGGTTCGCTCGGCTAGTCCTGTATCGCTAGGAGCTGCCCCTCGTGGTGCTGGACAAGGTGGTACAGTCGATTGTCGGGAAGGTGCTCCCGTCGCGGCCATGCACGTTGCCAAAGGTCTGGAGTTCCGCGCCATGGCTGTAATGACCTGCGACGACAAGGTGATGCCGCTGCAATCACGCATCGAAAACGTGAGCGACGAGAGCGATCTGGACGAGGTGTATGCGACCGAAGGCCATCTGCTCTACGCGGCCTTTGCGCGGGCGCGGTAGCTCCTGCTCGTGTCCGGCGTGGCTCCAGCTTCTGAGTTCTTGACGGATTTGACCGGCAAAAGGTGAACGGAGTTACAAGATGGGAAAAATGATCGATGGGGACGATGGACTGCCTGCCGAAGAAGTGGGCGTCTGGGCAAAGGAGAAGCACGACTACCTGTGCCGCTACATCGACATTTCGCGCAGCACGCGCGCGAAGTATCTTGGCACCGGCAAGGCGGGCGCGACCTACATCGACCTGTTCTGCGGGCCGGGCCGATGCAAGGTGCGGGATACGAATGAATGGATTGACGGCGGTGTCGTTGCCGCGTGGAAAAAGAGCGTGGAAGGCAGCGCGCCGTTCTCGCAGGTCTTCATCGGTGACCTCGACCCCCAGCGGCGACAAGCCGCCGCAACCCGGCTGCGCAACTTGGGCGCTCCAGTGGTCGAAGTCGATGGTGCCGCCGTGAACGCCGTCAAATCAGTGACCACCCAGGTCAACGCCTTCGGGCTGCATTTTGCGTTCCTCGATCCCTTCGATCTTGCGGCGTTGAACTTTGACATCATCGTCGCTCTGTCGGCGCTCAAGCGCATCGACATGCTGGTTCACATCAGTCAGATGGACTTGCAGCGCAACGTCGTGTCCTACGCGACTGCAGACAACTCGCCGTTCGACACCTTCGCACCAGGGTGGCGCGACAAAGTGCCCATCGCTCAGGGCCAGCAGGAGCTTCGGCGGCAGATCTTCCGGTTCTGGCGCGACCAGGTCGCGGGCCTTGGCGTTTGGCCGTCCACCGACATGCGCCTGCTCACGGGTAGCAATAACCAGCCGCTTTACTGGTTGCTGATGGCGGCCAAGCACTCGCTGCCGCACAAGTTCTGGGCCACGGCCTCTAATGTCGAAGGCCAAGGTACGTTCAACTTCTAGGGTTGCGCGACCGCTTCCGGGTAGTTGTCCCATGTGCGGCCACGAAAAATCCGGCCGTTCGCCTTCTTGTCGCGCTTAACGCCATCGGCGCCCCAGCCGCCCCACTGCTTGAAGAAAAACGCCGAGCCAGAGGCCTCGGCTTGCACTTGCACGCTCGCCACCCACTCCTCGCGCATCGGGCGAGCTTTGTGGCCTGATTCGCCGCCGACGATTACCCAGTGGATGTCGCACAGGTTGATGCGCCCCAAGTCCTCCAGCAACGGCTCGACTGAGAGGAATCGGATGTGCGCGTCCACCTTGCGCAGGTGGTCGATGCGCGGCACGCCATACTTCTTGTCTTCCACTGACACGCCCAGCCACACGTTCTGCGGGCAGGCACGCCGCGCGAAATACTCCGGCAGGCGCTCGGCGCGCTTGGTGAGGATTTGGTAGGTGTGCTGCGACGTGGCCTCGATGATCGAGAACACGCGGTCGAGGAACTTGTCCGGCACGTCCTCGTGGAACAGGTCGCTCATGCTGTTGACGAAGTACGTGGTCGGCTTCTTGCGCAGCAACGGCTGCTCCAGCCGTTTCTCATGCACGGTGAGCTTGAACTCGTTTTCGTAGCCGGGCGCGCCCATCGCGTGCAGCCGTCGCGCCATCACTTCAGCGTAACAGTGCTTGCAACCGGGCGAGACCTTGGTGCAGCCGGTGGTCGGATTCCACGTCTGCTCCGTCCATTCGATGGTTGATTGCGTTGCCATACGGCCTCCTATGTCATTACTGCTTAGCACCCGACGAACGGGCCTGCGCGTTTTCGGACGCAAAGGCGTCCACCAAGCGGGATAGCGCCAAGCGCACTTGACCCAACTTCGGGTCGGCCAAGGATTCGCGCACGCGGTCGGCAAGCTGCTCCGCCGACGGAGCCGTCTCGCCTTCAGCGGTATGCACCAAACGCATACAGCGGTTGATGACACTGATCGGTGGGCTGGCCTTACCGCGCTCGTACTTGCTCACCATCGACTGATCGACCTCCAGCAGATCGGCGAATTCCTTCTGGCTGCGCTCATTGCGCGCTGCCCGGATGAGATCTTCAACGCTTTCGAAAATCACGATGTTACCATCCAGGTAATGCACTAGAAGAATACATTGTAATGAATATTCTTTTCGTGCCTAGATGAACCACTAGGCAGCCGTAGTTTGAAGGATTAGGGGCACTTCGGCCTCGCGCCGCGCCACGCTGGCCAACGACAGCGCCTGCTCCAGCGGCGTGGCGTTGGATGGCAGCAGATGTAGGGGTGTCATAGGCCCTCCAAGGCAGGCGCGGGTGCGCGCGGGTGCGTGTTATCGGTCGCGCCCGGCAAACTCCAGCCGCAGCGCTTGCAAGCGCACCGCTTGGTTGGCGCTGGCGCGCACGCTGGTGCTGGGCTCGAGCAGCTCAACTTTGTGCACACCGGGGCGCTGCAGGTGGGCAATGACCCACGAAGTCGTCAGATCGCGCCCCAAGCCGGGCTGCGCGGCCAAGGTCTGCTTGAACTGCGGGCCGATGACGGCAAAGGCGTCCATGGGCGCATCGGGGTAGAGCCAGATGCGCGCGGCGACGGTGACGTCGATGAGCTCAGCGGGTGCCACGTCCACGGTGTCGGTCAGCACGCGAATGTCGTCGCGCAGCACCACGGCGCGCACGGCCGCAAGCGCGGCGGCGATGCGCTCGGCGCTGGCCTCGTGGTGCTCCTTGACCAGCACGCTGATGCGCACGCGCCCGGGTTGCGGGCTGTCCACCTCGACTTCGGCCACATCAGGTGATGCCGTCAGCGCCCAATAGCGGTAATGTGCCGCCCCACCGGCGTTGGAAAAGCCAATGATGCGCACGCGGGTGCGCAAGCGCAGCGCCTCGTCGCCCTCGTTGGGCAGGCGCGCAACACCGTAGAAGGCTGCCAGATGGTCCAGGTCGCTGCCAGTTGCAAAGGCCAACAGCGCCGCCTTGGCGGCGGCGTTGATGCGGTTTCTGAGCAAGACCTCGCGGTATGCGGCCACCTCGAGCAGTTTGAGCGCCGGATCGGATGCCAAGAGCGCGTTGTGGGCCGGATAGCGCGCCTGAAACTCGGCCTGCAATTGGGCCAGCACGTCCTCGAAGGACAGGGTTTCGATGGCCGCTGCTCTGGGCAGGCTGGCCAGATCGCTGAGCGTGGTCATGGGTGCAACTCCAGTCCGGTGAGCACAGTGGCTTGGCCGTCGGGCAGGTAGATGCCCTCCAGATCGAGCACCAAGCGACCCGCCGTCGCCGCTGCGATGCGCACACGGGTCAGTTTGAAGCGCGGCTCCCATTGCGCCAGCGCTTGCGCAGTGGCGGCATACAGATCCACCGCCAGCCTGGGCGTCATGGGCCGATCCACCAGTGCCGGCAGCTCCGAGCCGTAGTCGCGGCGCATCACCCGGGTGCCGATGCGCGTGCTCAGGATGTCGCGGATGCTCTGGCGCAGATGGTCGATGCCAGACAGCGGCTGGCCGGTGTGGGCGTTGATTCCAAGCATCGGTGTTCTCCGGGATGGGCTCGCTTGCGTTTATCTCAAAATGCGATAAACTAGACCCATGAAAATCATCAGCAACAGCGCCCTGCGGGCCTTCGCTGCCGAGCATCCGCAGGCCCAAGCTCCCTTGCATGGGTGGCGGCGGGTGATAGAAAAAAACCGCTTTGCCAACTGGGCCGAGCTCAAAGCAGCCTTCAATGCGGTGGACAAGGTGGGCCAGTTGGCGGTGTTCGACATCGGCGGCAACAAGTACCGTCTGATCGCTTACATCCGCTTCGAGAAGCAAATCGTGTACATCAAGGCGGTGCTGACCCACCGGGAATACGACCAAGGAGCTTGGAAACCATGAATGCCCCCATCGACGTGAAACAACTGCTCCCGGTCTGGGAGCAGTTCCGCGCAGCCACCGACATCGCTCCCATCCGCGACGAGGCCCACTGCGCGCGCATGACCGATCTGCTCGAAGCCCTGCTGGACGAAACCCAGGGCGATGAAGCCCATCCCGCCATGGGCTTGGTGGACATCGTGGGCGACCTGATCGCCGACTACGAGGCCGCGCAGCACCCACTGCCCCAGACCAGCGGCGTGCAGGCTCTCCAGTTTCTGATGGAGCAGCACGGCCTCAAACAGAGCGACCTGCCCGAAATCGGCAGCCAGGGTGTGGTCTCAGAAATCCTGAGGGGCAAGCGCGCGCTCAACCTGCGGCAAGTGCGCGCCCTCAGCGCGCGCTTCCAAGTGTCGGCTGCGAGCTTTGTGTAGCGCAGCAAAGCCTAGGGCTTGACTGCATCATCTAGCGCCCACCTGCATGAAAGGCGCACGTCTTGTGCTAAGGTGGCAGCTTGCGGGTGAGTTGGGTTTGCAAATCTTCAAGTTAATCATAAGGGTGCGTTATGCCGACGATCAGCATGTTCTACGGGATAGTTATTAGCCTATATTTTTTTGACAACGTGCGGCATAACACGCCGCACATTCATGCGAAGTTTCAAGGCAAAGACGCGTCTTTCTCGATCCTCGACGGATCGGTTCTGGCCGGCGAATTGCCCGTCGCCAAAACCCGATTGGTGCAGGCCTGGATCGAGATTCACCGCGAATCGTTGCTGGCCGATTGGGAGCTGGCCCTGAACGGCGAGAAGCCGTTTCCCATTGAACCCTTGCGCTGAGGAGCTGCCATGGAATCGGTGAAGCAGGTCAAAGCCGGTGATGATTACTCGCTGGAACTGTGGTTCAACACGGGCGAACATCGCTTGTTTGATGCACGCCCCTATTTGAACAAGGGCTTGTTTGTAGCATTGCAGGATATCGCACGCTTCAAACAGGCGTTTGTTGCGCTCGACACCGTTTGCTGGCCCGGTGATATCGATATAGCTCCAGAGACCCTCTACGACCTCTCGGTGCCGATTGATTAGTCCGTCAAGTTGCTGCAAGCCTTGCGCAGCCTGCGCCACCAAACCCAGATCGGCGCAGGCCTGCGCCTGCACGCACTCAGGCACCGCAGTACACGTCTGCGCTCCCGCTGGCGACCACTGAGCCGCAGCCAAGCGGGTCGCCCACACGCCCGGCAGCGCTGCCGTTGACAAACACCGTCGAACTCCCAGCAGTCAAGGTGCTGTCGTGGCACCCAGGGTCTCTGCCCGGCCGGCAGTGCACCGCCCAAGCATCCCCCGCACGGTGCCAACCCAATCCGTTGACCAGGACGTTGGCGCTGGCCTGGGTGCTGGGCCGCGGTGGCCAGCCGCCGTGGCCGGTGCATGAATCACCCAATCGCGTGGCAGCAGACATCGCAGCCCCTTTAGTTCAAATCAATGCGCGGCCCGCTTAGGCGTATGCCGGCGGCGCTCATTTCGATGCGGCTAGGGCCGATCTCGAGCACGATCTTGCCACTGGCTGGCACGGCCAAGCGCCAGTGGTGCTGCGCGCGGTCGTACTCCAGCAGCGCCCCGTCCTTGTAGCGCGTGCGCGAGATCTCGGCCGATTGCGCCGGCGCTGGGTGCTCGGCGCGGTAGATCGAGCCCACCACCACGCCTTGGTTGAGGTCGCCACAGGGCGAGAGCACCAGCACCTGCTCGCCCGGCTCGGGCGCGTGCCACGTCCGGTCGTGCCCGGCGCGCGCGGTCACAAAGGGCAGCCAGCCGGTGGTGATGGCGCCAGCCTGCACGCGCACGCGGGCGCGCACCGCATCGAGCTCCACCACGCGGCCCTTGAGCGCCACGTTGCTCATGCGCCGCTCGGCCTCGGTCATGTCCTGGTGCAGGTTGCGCGCGCTCATCGGTCGGGCTCCGGCTGGCGCGCATCGGCGTTGCGGTAGCTGCGCTCTTGGCCGGCACCGATCTGCGGCGTCCAGCCCACCAGCACCTGCTGCGGCAGCGGCGGCTCGGGCAGCTCAGCGGGCCGCGTCCAGTAGCTGACCTCAAACGACAGCCGGGCTGCAAGCACCGGCGTGTCGCCATCAGCGCCTTGGTCGATCTCGGTG
>Ga0209103_1000509_pt1 | contig 12113 bp, 10 predicted proteins | sample 4C3metaG_FD_184152 | JGI IMG/M metagenome (GOLD analysis project Ga0209103, IMG submission 184152) | Freshwater bacterial and archeal communities from Indian Creek, Illinois, USA - 4C3 metaG (SPAdes) (version 2) | ecosystem: Environmental > Aquatic > Freshwater > Unclassified | place: USA...
TGATTTCCCTCCTATTATATTATATATTAGAATAACAGAAGTAAATTCAAAAAACAATTATTCAGGAAATTTTTATAATATGTTGACACATTGGAATAGTCAGAGTTATAATAATTGCAACTTGTTATATTGTTATATTGTTAGGTATCAAATTTCGCAAACGCTTATGTTACTTAACAAAATTTTCTTTTTATAGCGTAAGGTTTTTTTATAAGGAAATTGATTGCCTTATCTTTGCAGGATCTGACACGACGAAAACTGATTATAAAGAAGTAGCTATCGGTGATGCTGATGATATATAAGTTTCTATAGAATATACACTAAATAAGATAACTTTAGGAGGGAATTTATGAAGGCATTTACTTATTTTCAACCGACTGAAATTGTGTTTGGGTCAGGAAGAGTGAAGGAAATCGGAAATATTGCCCGGAAGTTCGGAACAAACTGCCTGCTGGTCACAGTTGCTGAATTCGATGTCATAGCGCCTCTCTACCGTCGGGTTAAGCAATATCTAATTGAGACAGGAATGATAGTGACTCATTTTGACGGCGTTATACCAAACCCTACAACTGAGGTCGTTACAGCGGGTGCGGCCATAGCAAAAAAATGCGGAGCTGAAGTGGTGATAGGTCTTGGCGGAGGCTCCAGCATGGACACCGCAAAAGCTATAGCTGTAGAAGCCGCCCATGAAGGTACCGCATGGGAGTATCTATTTTACAAAAAAGAACCTACAACAAAAACTTTGCCTATTATCGCAGTTTCAACTACTTCTGGTACAGGCTCTCAAACTACTCCCTGTTCCGTTATAACCAAATCCGATGTTCATGATAAATCAGCAATCTGGCATCACAATATTTTCCCCAAAGTTGCTATAGTAGACCCTGAATTAATGTTAACATTGCCTAAAAACATTACGGCAATCACCGGCTTTGACGCATTTTCCCACAATTTTGAAGCTTATATTTCTAAAAATACCAATCCTTACGTAGAGACCATTGCCTTAGCTGCTATAAAGCTTATCGTCGAGTACTTACCAATCGCGCTACAAGACGGATCAAACATAGAGGCAAGAGAAGCGCTGGCTTGGGCTGATACTCTTGGCGGGATTTCGATTTCCTCAGCCGGTGTGACTCTTCCGCATGGTTTAGGCATGCAGGTTGGAGGACATTGCCCGCAGGTAGCCCATGGTCAAGCCTTAGCAGTCATTTATCCTGAATTCACAAGGTATACATACCAGTCAGCTCAGAAAAAATTTGCAACCGTTGGTCGCATATTCAACGCCAGCCTTGAGGCTCTATCCGATGAAAAGGCGGCAGAGCTCTGTTGCTACGAAATCGATGTATTCCTTAAGAAAATCGATGTTTGGTTAAATTTCAAAGAGCTTGGTGTTTCGGAAGAAGAAATTAGATTGATAGCGAGAGCTGGACAAGTTTTGGGAGATTACAAAAACAATCCGCGCATTGCGACTCTCGAGGAGATGTATCAGATGCTCAAAGCCTGCTACGACAGAGAAATATGAAAACTCCCGAAGATAGTTGGAGACTGGTTTTTGATGCAGGCGGCACAAATATCCGTTTTGGGCTGGTCGATGATAAAGGCGCTATTGATCCTTTCTCGCTTAGAAAAATTAAGACGGCAAAAGTAATTTCAAACCGCGAAGAGTTTCTCGAACTTATTGTTAGTACTGTCAGATACTTTGGAGTGAGCCAGAGAAAGTTTGTTATTTCGATAGCCGGACCGGTATCTTCAGACCATAGGGTGATCCGGAAATATACAAATGTTTTGAGAGATGATATGGATATACCCATAGCTGAAATGGTGGAAGACCGTCTGAAAACGGATATGTGTCTAAAAGCTAAAGTTTTTGTTATAAAGGATGCTGTGGCTGCAAGTTTAGCAGAAACGGGACCTAGTGGCGCTGCATCTGACAGAAATGAGGTTTTTTCTCTAATATTGGGTACGGGAACCGGCGGAGCTCCCTGCATAAGAGAGAAGAATGGATTATTCTCGTATCCCGAATCTCTTGCCGACCTTGGACATTACCAAGTGGATGTCTTTAATACCGAGATGTGTAACTGCGGAGGGAGAGGATGTGTAGAGCTGCAAACAAGTGGCACCGCAATTGTAAGGAATGCTAACAGCCTTGCCAAAGACGAGAGAAATTATTATCCATCTTTACTTTATTCTGAAAAGAACTTAAAACCGGGTTCGATTTCGGGCGAGGATATTGCATGGGCCGCAGCTAAAGGCGATCCATTTGTTACTGATCTACTGTCTAAGGCTGCGCGTCCGTTAGCTGCGCTTTTAAGAAACGTGTTTACATCTCATCCCGGAATGACTATTGTTTTCACGGGAGGTTTCGCCCTGGGAATGGGAGAACCACTGTTAATACTTGTAAAAAACTGTTTGAAAAACAGCGGAATACCTTTTATCGACAAAAGTAGTCTTGACGGCTTCATAAATGAGCGTGTCTTGCTTGGGAAAATACCTTCCGATCAAACTAATCTTGTGGGAGCCAGGATGTTCCTCTTGCAAAAGGAACGGTTTGAACAATGCATAGGCGAGAGTACATAATTTATTTGGCACAATTTTGGAAACATTCGTTTCCACTTAAAAATATAATTAAAGGAGCGATTAAAATGACATTGAAGTTAAGAAAAGCAGATTTACCGAGAGCATCATATAATTACCCTGAGGGAACAATTAACTGGCGTGAAGTTGAGCCGGATCCACCTGGTGACTGGCCGGGGATATACGGCAATGTTGAAACTGAGCAGATGATCACAAGAGAAACAGCAGGTTCAAAACAGACGGTAATGGGGCGTTCAGTATACCATCCGGGAGCGTATCATGAACCTCACATGCATTTTCATGCCGAAGAGTTCATTTACTGCCTAAGCGGGAAATGCGTCGTAGGAAGCGGCGATAAGGAATACATTTTTACAGCCGGAGACGTCCAGTTTGCGAAAATAGGAGAAATACACTGGCTTCGGAATCCGTTCAACGAACCCGTAGAATTCATCTGGGTTTACAGCGGAGCTGCAATGCCTTTCGAAAGCGGATATGCGACGCCTGATTCTTTCGCTAAGGCAATGTCTGCATACAAGCAAAACGAGACACCGAAATAATTTGCTCTGCTATCGCAATACTCAGAATACGGATAAAACTTAAAGCCAAGGGGGTTGATTATATGACAGACACTGAACTCATTTTAAGAGCTCGCAATGTATATTCCCTTTTCGATCTGACAGGCAAAGTTGCTATTGTGACCGGAGGCGCAAAGGGTTTAGGGGAGGCCATGGCTCTTGCTCTTGCCGGTGCCGGCGCAGATGTGGCGATCACAGGTAAAACTCAGATAAACAACCTGAATGCCGTTGAAAAGATCAAGTTTATGGGCAGACGTTCCATAGCGGTTGAAATGGACGTACGTTACGCGGAACAGGTTGAAAAAATGGTGGCAGATGTTTTCAAAGAATTCGGAAGAGTGGATATACTAATCAATAGCGCAGGTTATGCAGATGTTAGACCTATTACTGAATTTCCATTGGATGTGTGGGAAAACATTATGGACATAAATGTAAAGGGTACTTTTCTATGCTCCAAAGAAACCGCGAAATATATGATTAAGCAAGGCGGAGGCAAAATAATAAATGTATCTTCTCTGCAGGGATTTGCAGGACGTGCCGGTGATCCGGCATATGCTCCAAGCAAAGCGGCAGTTAATCTGATGACCAAATCAATGGCATGTGAATGGGCACTTAAAGGGATCTGCGTCAATGCCATCGCACCTACTTGGTGTTGGACGGATCTCACTTCACCTCATTTAAGTAAACAGGAATTCTACGAGAAATTAAAAACTCGAATTCCTGTAGGAAGAGCAGGAAATAGAGAAGATCTTTTCGGTATAACGGTTTTCTTAGCTTCAAGCGCTTCTGATTTTGTAAATGGAGCGATCATTCCTGTGGATGGAGGAGCTATAGCCTCGGATGGGTTTCCGGCGGTGCTATAGCACTTTATCGCAAATAAATTCTGTTAGAAAGAGGAGAGATAAAATGAAAGAAATCTGCATAAAAGATCTGCTGCCCGAAACAGTGCAAGGAGTATTTGTTGCATTACCCGGTGATGAAGCTTATAAGGAAAGTTATTTTGAATGGACTGCTTCAGCGCTGGTGACAGAATTTAAGACTTCTAATATAAGCGGTGGTACACTAAAGGCTTGGAAGAGTGTTCCTCTTTTTACACAGGTGGAAACCCATATCGATGCGGAGATGTTTTATTTCTTAGGAGGCGAAGCTATCATGCCTTTCGCAGACATCAAAAATGGTGTGCCCGATATGGACAGTGTTGAAATAGTACGAATAAAACCTGGTACTCAAATCATAATAACAGCAGGAAAAGCTCATTTTGTCCCGGTTGCCGAGGGGGACACACCTGTTTATATTGTTGTTGTTGCACCTAAAATGGACGCTCCGCGGATACCGCTTAAGGAAGCGGTATTGGGCATCAAGTGACAGAATTTGAAACTTCACGGTATTGTTAAAAAAACAATTATACTAGGAGGATCGCAATGAAAAATCTTAATATAGCCCTTATCGGTTATAGATTTATGGGAAAAGCCCACAGCTATGCAATTGGCGCGACACCCTTTTTCTTTAAGAGAGATATTAAGCCTATCAAAAAGGTGATATGTGGAAGATCAGCACATCTTGTAAAGCAAGCCGCAGAGGATTTCGGGTGGGAAGAATATTGTACTGACTGGAGGGAAATAGTGGGTCGAGACGATATTGATATAATTGATATCGCAACTCCAACTGTTCATCATAAAGAAATTGCTATAGCGGCAGCGAAAGCAGGCAAGCATATATTTTGCGAAAAACCATTGGCATTAAATGCTTCTGAGGCGAAAGAAATGTTTGAAACCGCTGAAAAGCACAAGGTAAAACATATGTTGGGACATAATTACAGAAGGGTTCCCGCTATAGCGCTCGCGAAAAAAATGATTGATGAGGGTCGCTTAGGTAAATTATATCATTTCAGGGGGGTATATCTTCAGGATTGGATTATGGACCCTAAAATTCCACTAACTTGGCAACTTGACAAAAATTTAGCGGGAGCCGGACCTCATTATGATTTAAATTCACATTTAACCGACCTGGCAAGATATTTGGTTGGGGAAATCGACCAAGTTGTGGGTATGAAGGAGACATTCATAAAACAAAGACCAAAAAATATTGTCAGAAACGAATTGACTACCATGCTGATAGTTGGGTCCGATGCAAATAACACTGAATATGAAGAAGTTACTGTAGATGACACCGCCGCATTTCTTGCTAAATTTAATAATGGAGTATTAGGAACTTTTGAAGCTTCAAGGTTTGCCGGTGGGCGTAAGAACTATGAAAGGATCGAAATCAACGGCAGTAAGGGGAGTATAGTGTTTAATTTCGAAAAAATGAACGAGTTGGAATATTGGACAAATGAAGATGAACCTGAAATTCAAGGTTTCAGAAAAATACTTGTTACTGAAGAGTGTCATCCTTACATTAGGGCTTGGTGGCCAGCAGGTCATATCATAGGCTACGAAAACACTTTTGTTAACCAATTTGCAGACTTCTTCGATAATATTATTGCTGACACAATGCCTCAGCCTAATTTCTATGACGGATGGAAGAATATTCAAGTACTTGAGGCTGTAAGCAGATCAGTTGAATCCAAAACATGGCAGAAAGTGGATGAGATATAGTTTTTTAAAGGAGGAATCGCAATGAAAGTAGGAATTGACAGTTATTGTTATCATAGATATTTTGGTGAAGTTTATCCTGATCAAAAGAAGCCAACAAGGAATATGACTATGCAAGATTTTTTGAAAAGAGCAAAACAGCTTGATGTTGATGGCGTTTCACTGGAATCTTGTTTTTTTCCAAGCTACGATAAAGATTGGTTGAATGATCTAAAAGCTCAGCTCGATGAATATGCTTTCGATCGCGTATACGCATGGGGGCATCCTGACGGTCTTGAAAGAGGTAAAAATTGGGATGCATATGACGACATGATCGCAAGCATTCCAAGAGCACAAGCAATAGGAGCTGATGTTATGAGAGTTGTAGGAAGTAGTCTTATGTATCGCAATGAACCTCACCGCCCTCAGATAGAAGCGCTTATAAAAATGTTTAAAGAAGCGGTTAAACCTGCTAAGGACATGGGAATTAGAATGGCTGTTGAAAACCACATAGACTTCACGGCGGATGAAATTCTTCAATTACTGGAAGGTGTTGACTCGGAATTTCTTGGACTAAATTTTGATACGGGAAATTTCTTACGCCTTTTGGACGATCCTGTTAAAGGTATGGAAAAGCTTGCTCCATATGTATACGCAACTCATGTCAAAGATCTTTTACCGGATAAGAACTTTTCTCCGACAGACTGGTTCTTCTTTGCCGGAGTTCCGGTTGGCAAAGGTCTTATTGATAATTACAAGCTGGCTGCAATGTTAAAAAAAGTTGGCTTTACGGGGTTTTTAGCAGTAGAAATAGATCACCCTCACTCTGAGTGGACGGATCTTGAAGATGAGGCTGTATCTATCAGTGTAAAGGAACTTAAAAAAATAGTTGCAAGTTTAGATAAGCATGAATGATAAGAAATTAAGATATACTTTCACCAAGGAAGAGAGGCAAACACAATGTTCAATAACGAAGTTCTGTTAACACCTTTAAAGATTGGAGATCGCACAAGTTTCAACCGGTTTTTTATTCAGGCTATGGAGTGTAACGATGCGGACTCTGAGGGAAATCCATCAGATTTGACATACAAGCGATATGAGAATTTGTTTAAAGGCGAAAGCGGAGTGATTTCGCTTGAGGCAATCTCTGTTACGGATAAGAGCAGATCACGTCGTAACCAATTGACTATTATGCCACGAAACTTTAAGTCGCTGACCAATTTTGTAAAAAAGATGAAACAAATAAACCCTTACATCATATTCATATTTCAGTTAACTCATTCAGGGGAATTGAGCAAACCTGATTTTTCCCGCAGAGTTTGCGTTAAGCCATTATATGGTTATGGCGGAGATGTTTTAACAGATGAAGAACTAGACAATATTATGGATGATTTCGTTCTTTCGGCAAAAATAGCGCATGATGTCGGCGCAGATGGTGTTGATCTAAAGCTTTGTCATGGTTACCTTGGGACACAAATATTACGCCCATATAACGATCGTTTATGGAAATACGGTGGTCCTTGGGAAAATCGCCGCCAATTCGCTTTCGATTTATTTGAGAGAGTAATCAAAAACGTTAATGACAGAAATTTCTTAATTGGTGCAAAAATTTCAGTTTGGGAAGGATTTCCCGGAGGCTTTGGAACAGCCGGAATAGATTCCCCAGTTATAGATCTTACTGAACCAATTGATTTGGTTAAAGGCTTAGAAAAGCTCGGAGCACATTTCTTTATACAATCAGCAGGCAGTCCATCCATAACGATAAGTCTTACTCAGGCAGACAAACGTGCTCCCTATTTTGCATACTTGCATTCTACTTTTGCCAAAGCTTTTAAGGATAATCTTAAGCCGGAAACTGTAGTTATCGGTTCAAACTATTCAGTTTACAGAAACGGCAAAAGCGGACTGGCAACGGTAGAAGACAGTTCTCTTTTAACCATGGCTGCTAAAAACGTGTTAAATGGTATTAACGACATGATTGGCTTAGGACGCCAATCTCTGGCTGATCCGATGTTGCCTTTGAAAGTCAGGGTGGGACACGAAACAGACATTAAGTATTGCACAGCTTGCGACAATTGCCTTGAGCTTCTTATACAACAGAGTCAGATAGGTTGCTGCGTCTATGATAAGTATTATACGGATGTCTTAGTAAATACTCGTAAAGAAAAAGGAAATCTTAAAATTCTCCATACTTGATGAAAACTCAGCTTTTGACTTTTAGTATGGCAATAAGGAAAGGAACTGGAAAATGAGAGCACGTTTAGCACCTGTGTATTTTAAGAATAAGAGGAATACTGAATTCGATGCACAAGTAAGCATCTTAAAAGGACTGTTGGCTGAAGTAGCGGAATTCGTCGAACCTATTGAACTAGGACAAACTTTGGCTGAAGCGGATGCATATGTGTTCCCAGTACTTATCGGAGAAGCCTATAAACAACCGGAACACTTTAAGAGTTTAGAAAAACCTGTTATTGTCTTAACTTCCGAATTTGGTACAGTTGCGATGTGGGATTGGGAAATCGTAACATATTTGAAGTCCAAAGATGTAAAAATATTTGCTCCTTACGACATTGAACTTACAAAAGTCATTTGCCGAGCTCTTGGAGTCAAAAATGAGCTAAAACAAACAAAGTTTCTTGTTTTCCAGGATAAGCCGGGAGAAGAAGGAATGCAACCCGATATATTCAAGCGTTTTTATTGGTGGGAAGACGAGTGCACTGAGTTGCTGGAAAAAAAGTTTGGTGTCAAAATAGTCAAAAAGAGTTTTAAAAAGCTTGCCGGTTATGCAATGGATATACCGGATGAAGATGCAAAAAGTATATTGAAGACATGGGATTTTAAGACAGAGAATTTGTCAGAAAAAGCTTTGAATTCTGCCGCAAAGCTGTATTTAGCCATAAAACGCACAGCAGATAGGGAAGGAAATGTTGCCGGAGTGGGTATAAACTGTCTGAACGAATCTTCATGTTCGGATACTACTCCTTGTCTTGCTTACAACATGTTGTTTCAAAACGATGATCTCCTCTGGGTTTGTGAAGGCGACACCTTATCGCTTATGACAAAATATATAATATATAAATCTACAAAGTCGCCTATAATTATGAGTAATCTATATCCTTTCCTTATGGGAATGGCAGCACTAAAACATGAAAAAATCAGCAAATTCCCCGAAATAGACGAACCGGAAAATTGTATCCTTGTTGCTCATTGCGGCTATTTCGGCCTTGTTCCGCAAACATTTTCATGTGAGTGGACGCTTAGGCCTGCGGCTCTTCAAATTGTTGACAGTAACGCAGTTGCAATTGATGCCCGAATGCATTTGGGTAATGTCACTCTTGTAAAACTTCATCCCTCGCTCGATAGACTTCAAATCATTGATGGTAACTTGGAGAACTATGTTCAATATCCAGGTTCTGACTGCAGAAATGGCGGTATCATCAGAGTTAAGAATGGACATAGTTTGATGGATATGCTATACTCCCACCACAGTTGCATTGTAGAAGGAAACAAAAAAATCGAAATTGAGCTGACGGCAAAAGTATTTGATTTAATGGTTGAGTGAGATAGGACATTTGTCTTAAACATTTTACACGAAAAAGGAGGAATGCAAGAGAATCTCTTGCTTAAAAGCATGTATCAACATAATAGCAAACGACTAGATAATACTCCTAGAAGAAAGTGGTATCATAGTATACGCATCAAACTCATAATAGCATTTCTTTCGTTGATAATCCCTATATCGGCATTGGGATTCTTCTCGTATTCACTTTCGAGCGATTCGATAAAAAGCCTTACTATAGACTCGAAAACGGAAACCCAGCGACAATTAGGTAATAACCTAAACATCATTTTCTCAATAATCGAAGATGCATCACTTCAAATCTCCACTAGTTCCGAATTTCAAAAATACTTAACCGGTCCTGAGAATGAAACCCCCGAAGCTAAGTTAGAGCATTTCGAACTGGGACAAGCGTTGAGAAGTACTTTCAGCAATGCGTTGGCTAACAAATACATTTCAAATATAGTACTTTTAACGACTGATGTAACATCGTCAATCGGCACCGGAGATTTTTCGGTTACCAATCTAAATTTTCACGCTATAACAGAGTCAGAATGGTACAAACAAGCATTGGAAAAAAATGGGCGTATACACTGGATAGGCGAACGCCCTGAGCTCGATCAGGCTTTTTCCATATCCGGCACCTATTCTGTTTCTACTGCGAGAAGCATTAGAGATTTTAATGCGGGTCAAGTTTCCGGAGTGTTGATCATCGATCTCAAATCCTTACCCATCTACGAACTTCTGCAAACTGTGAATTTGACTGCAGGAGGCGAGATGCACCTTATTAGTCCGGAAGGAAGGCACATTTCATCGTCACAAGCTCAAGAAATCGAACAACATGAAGGACTGCTTCTAAAGAAGGATATCACTGAAGAAACGTTTTTTAATGACATTTTGATTACGCAAGAAATCGAAGGCACGGGAACAGTTATTTATGATAATCAGGAACACCTTATGGCCTATTCCAAATTGGGCAATACCGGTTATGTTTTAGTATCCCTTGTGCCGATGTCGACAGTTTTAAGTTCAGCTAACTCTATAAGGAATTTAACCATGATTTTAGGATTTATAGCTGCGCTTTTTGCAGTTTTATTGGGACTTCTCATGTCGAACAGCATGGGGCGCACAATCAACCGTATCATAAACACAGCAGGGCGCGCAGCGGCAGGAGATCTTACAGTGCAGCCGAAGTCAAGACGAAAAGATGAGCTAGGTATTTTAACAGGAAGCATTAACTCAATGATATCTGATCTAAGGCAGCTAATATCTGACACATCATCCATATCACGAAAAGTATCCGATTCATCAAATGTAGTCGCATCGACCGCGCAGCAGATATCATCGTCTTCCCATGAGATTTCTCAGGCAATGCAAGAAATAGCTAAAGGCTCCTCAGAACAGGCAAGTGACGCCGAACAAGGAGTACAAAGCATGGATGCACTGTCTCAGAAGATATCTCAACTTTCTGAAAACGCAGTTAATATATCCAAGCTTTCAAAGGATGCTTCTGAGCTTACCGAGCGAGGCTTGTCAACAGTCGATAATCTTGACGCAAAAACAACTCAAACAACAGTCATCACAGAAAATATCGTTACCGATATGCGCTCTCTTGAGGAACATTCAAGGTCAATCGGAAAGATTATCGAGACCATTGACCAAATAGCCGCCCAAACCAATCTGCTCGCATTAAACGCGGCAATCGAGGCAGCTAGAGCCGGTGAAAAAGGCAAAGGATTTGCGGTTGTTGCAAACGAGGTTAGAAAACTTGCCGAGCAGTCAATAGTCGCCACTAAGGATATAGCCACAATAATCAAATCAACCCAAAAACAGACCGATTTGGCGGTTAAGAACGCTAAGTCCGCGGAAGATATAGTAAAATCGCAGAGCGAGGCCGTATCCGCTACGATAACTACATTTAAGAAGATCGATTCTTCAATGCAAACTTTAAGCAAAAATGTGAGCTTCATTTTGTCTGGCATTATAGATATAGAGCAAAATAAAAACCAGGTGCTAATAGCGATGCAAAACATATCCTCGATATCAGAACAAGCTGCTGCATCCTCGCAGGAAGTCGCTTCCTCAACAGAAGAACAACTCGCAGGTGTTGAAGAGCTTGCCGCTTACACCGAAGAACTCAACAACGCCGCTGATCTTTTGTCAGCAACAATTAGCAAGTTTAAGCTGGATTAAAATAGCAAAAAGTGCGGTTATTAAACCGCACTTTTTTTAATCCATTGAGTTCGAAAATAACAAAATGCAACTCACTCTGGCCTCAAACGCATCATTTTTAACCCTACCTCATATTCACTCGAGCAAGTATTTCATCTATTTTCTCTTTTGTCATTGCGCCTCTTGAAAACATGTAAAGCTTTTTGAGTGGAAGTTCCTTCATAATTGCCGCCATCATATCCTGCAACCCTTCGGGTGGCTTTTGCCCTGAAGCTTCCATTCCCTTTTTAAATTCCTCAAGTATGTTTTGGACAATATGAGCTCCAACAGGATTTTGAGCTATATCTCCCATAGTTGAATGATAGGTAAATGTCTTAGGAATAACTGAAGTCGAATTTACTTTTACTGTTTCACTTAGCAGAATTTCTTTTGATGAACTACCTACAGAAATCGCAAAATCTCCTGTTTCGACATGCCAATCCTTTATTTGCTCGTTGTAATAAGCAAACGCCCTATTGCCAAGCTTAAAGGAAACCGTCTTTATTTCTCCCGACTGAAGCTCAACCTTTTCAAATCCTTTAAGTTCCTTTATTGGCCTTACAACGCTGCTATCGACGTCTCCGACATAGAGCTGCACCACTTCGCTGCCCGCCCTGTCACCGG
>Ga0209103_1000511_pt1 | contig 12084 bp, 11 predicted proteins | sample 4C3metaG_FD_184152 | JGI IMG/M metagenome (GOLD analysis project Ga0209103, IMG submission 184152) | Freshwater bacterial and archeal communities from Indian Creek, Illinois, USA - 4C3 metaG (SPAdes) (version 2) | ecosystem: Environmental > Aquatic > Freshwater > Unclassified | place: USA...
CATTCGCATTGTGCTCGTCCAGCGTCACCGAGAAGGCATGCCCGCCCGTGCCATCCGCCACGAAGAAGATGTAGTCGGTGGCATCGGGGTCCAGCGCCGCCTCGATCGCCAGCCGCCCGGGGTTGGCGATGGGCGTCGGCGGCAGCCCGTCGATGACATAGGTGTTCCAGGGCGTCTCGCGCCGCAGCTCGCTCTGGCGCAGGCCGCGCCCCAGCACCCCCTGGCCCCTGGTGATCCCGTAGATCACCGTCGGGTCGGTCTGCAACCGCATCCCCAGGCGCATCCGGTTGACAAAGACACTCGCCACCTTGCGCCGCTCCTCGGGCACCGATGTTTCCTTCTCGATGATCGAGGCCATGATCAGCGCCTCCTCCGGCGTGGCATAGGGCAGGTCCGGCGCCCGCATCGCCCAGGCCTCGGCCAGGATCGCCTCCTGCCGCCGCGCCATCTCGGCCACCAGCGCCCCGCGCTCGGCGCCGCGCTCGACCTCATAGCTGTCGGGCGCAAGCGAGCCCTCCGGCGGCACCGTCTCCAGGCTGCCGGTCAGGAAATCCGCCTTCTTCAGCGCGTCGATCACCTGCCAGCTCGTCACCCCCTCGGCCACCGTGACCCGAAACCGCAGGTCGGCGTCATCGGCGACCTCCAGATACTCCGGCGGCAGCACCTCGACCCCGGCATCGAACCGCACGACCTCGACGAATTCGTTGCTCGCAAGGTCAAGCTCGCTCAGGACCACATCGCTGCGCACCACCCCGATGCGGAAGTTCAGGTCGCGCCCGCAGGTCGAGCGCCCGCCCGCCGTGATCAACGCCAGCACCTCGGCCATCGACGCCCCGGCCGGCAGCATGAAACTGCCGAACTTCAGGTCATCCGCCCGGTCCGAATAGTCCGCACCCAGCCGGAACACCCGCGCATCGCTGATCGCCCCGCGCTCCTCCAGGTTCCGGCTGACCGCGCTCAGGCTCGCCCCCCGCTCGATCTGCAGGCAGATCGGCGCGGCCAGCGGCCCCGGCTTCACGAACGCGTTGCGCCCCCAGCCGATGGCGGCCGCGACAAGCACCAGGGTCACGATGATCAGCGTCAAGCCGTTCGAGGCAAGGCCCTTCCACATGGCTCAGCGCACCTTGCCGAGGATCAGGCTCGCATTGGTGCCGCCGAAGCCGAAACTGTTCGACAGCGCCACGTCGATCCGCCGCCTGACCGCCTTCAGCGGGGCAAGGTCCAGCTTCGCCACCACGGCCGGATTGTCGAGGTTGATCGTCGGGGGTGCGACCTGGTCGCGCAGCGCGAGCACGCAGAAGATCGCCTCGACCGCGCCCGCAGCCCCCAGCAGATGCCCGATCGACGATTTCGTCGACGACATGGTCGCCCCCGCCGCGGCATCGCCCAGAAGCCGCTCGACCGCGCCAAGCTCGATCGTGTCCGCCATCGTGCTCGTCCCGTGGGCGTTGATGTAATGCAGGTCGGCAGGGTTCAGCCCGGCACGCATCAGCGCCGCCGCCATGCTGCGATACCCCCCGTCGCCATCTTCCGACGGCGCGGTGATGTGCCAGGCATCCCCCGACAGCCCATAGCCCAGCACCTCGGCATGGATCTTCGCGCCGCGCGCCTTCGCGTGCTCGTATTCCTCCAGCACCACCACCCCGGCACCTTCGCCCATCACGAACCCGTCACGGTCCGCATCATAGGGGCGGCTGGCCTTGGTCGGATCTTCGGCGCGCCTGGTCGACAGCGCCTTGCAGGCGTTGAACCCGGCGATCCCGATCTCGCTGATCGGGCTTTCCGCGCCGCCCGCCACCATTACATCCGCGTCCCCCCACTGGATCAGCCGCGCCGCATCGCCGATGGCATGCGCGCCGGTCGAACAGGCGGTCACCACTGCATGGTTCGGCCCCTTGAAGCCGTAGCGGATCGACACCTGCCCCGAGACAAGGTTGATCAGCGCCCCGGGGATGAAGAAGGGCGACACCCGCTTCGGCCCCTTCTCCTTGATCAGCACCGCCGTCTCGGCAATCGAGGCCAGCCCGCCGATCCCCGAGCCGATCATCACCCCGGTCCGCAGCTTCCCGGCCTCCGAAGGGTCCTCCCAGCCCGCGTCCCGCACCGCCTGCACCGCCGCCGCCATGCCGTAGAGGATGAATTCGTCGACCTTGCGCTGCTCTTTCGGCTCCATCCAGTCGTCGGGATTGAAACTCCCGCCCGAGCCATCGCCCCGTGGGATCTCGCAGGCATATCGGGTGACCACGTTCGAGGCATCAAACCGCGTGATCGGCCCGGCCCCGCTTTCCCCCGCGAGCAGGCGGCTCCAGGTCGCCTCGACCCCGCAGGCCAGGGGGGTGACCATGCCAAGACCGGTGACCACGACGCGACGCATGCTGTTCTCTCCTGCAAGCCAAGGCTCCGCGGGTGATACACGGCCCCCAAAGACCGCGCAACCTTGGGGGCCCGGCTCGGCAGGTTCCCGGCCCGCCCCCGCCGGGACAGGCGGGCCACGCCAGCCGCATCAGGGGTTGCGGCCGGCGCTCACCCGGGCCTGACCATCACCGACCGCGCCTCCTGCAACCGCCGGCCGGGCCGCTGGTGCCCGAGGGGGCCGTTTGCGGCCACGAAGCGGTCTGCCAGAACGACAAGACACCCCGCAGGGTGCCTTGTCGTCTCGTCGCGGGCAAAGGCCTCAGGAAAGACCTCAGGCGGCTTGCGCGATGAACTTGACCGCATCGCCGAAGGTCTGGATCGTCTCGGCGGCGTCATCGGGGATCTCGATCCCGAATTCCTCCTCGAAGGCCATGACCAGTTCGACCGTGTCGAGCGAGTCGGCGCCCAGATCGTCGATGAACGAGGCCTGGTCGGTCACCTTGTCTTCCTCGACGCCCAGATGTTCGACGACGATCTTCTTCACACGCTCGGCGATGTCGCTCATGTCCATTCCTCTCTCTAGGACCGGGTCCTCCCGGCCTTCTCTGATCTGCCCGTTCCCGGGCCGCTGCCATCCGGGACGCCTGCGCCCCGCCGGATTACTGCGCGCCTATAGCAAGGGTCCGCGCACATGGCAAACCCTTTCCCCTGGCCGCTGCGGCCGGGTCTAGACCATCGCCATGCCGCCGTTCACATGGAGCGTGGCACCGGTGACATAGGCCGCCTCGGGCGAGGCGAGGTAAAGGACCGCCGCCGCGATCTCGTCGGCCCGGCCCATCCGGCCGGCCGGAACCGCGGTCAGGATTCCGGCGCGCTGCGCCTCGGTCAGCTTGTCGGTCATCGCGGTCTCGATGAAGCCCGGGGCCACACAGTTCACCGTGATCCCGCGGCTGGCAACTTCCGCCGCCAGCGATTTCGACAGCCCCACCAGGCCCGCCTTCGAGGCGGCATAGTTCACCTGCCCCGCGTTCCCCGTCTGGCCCACCACCGACGAGATGTTGACGATCCGCCCCCAGCGCGCCTTCATCATCCCCCGGACCGCCGCGCGGCAAAGGCGGAACGTCGCCGTCAGGTTCACGTCGATCACCGCCTGCCAGTCCTCGTCCGACATCCGCATGACCAGGCCGTCCTTCGTGATCCCGGCATTGTTCACCAGGATCTCGACCGCGCCCATCGCCTCAACGCCGCGCCTGACAAGGCCCTCGACCTCGGCGGGGTCGGAAAGGTTGCAGGGCAGGACATGCGCGCGCGGGCCAAGCTCCGCCGCGAGGGCCTCCAGCGGCTCGACCCGCGTGCCGGACAGCCCGACGGTCGCACCGGCGGCGTAAAGCGCGCGGGCGACCTCGGCCCCGATGCCGCCCGAGGCCCCGGTCACCAGCGCCGTCTTCCCTGTCAGATCGAACATGGATGTCTCCTTCAGGCCTTCAGGGCCGCAATGTCTTCCGGGCTGCCGATGGCGCGGGTCTCGGCCTCGGCGGCGATGCGCTTGATCATGCCGCACAGCGCCTTGCCCGCGCCGATCTCCCAGAATTCGGTGACGCCGGCCTTGCCCATCCAGAGGACGGATTCCCGCCAGCGGACGGACCCGGTCACCTGCGCCACCAGCAGGTTGGCGATCCGGTCGGGTTCCATGACCGCTTCGGCGCGGACGTTGACCACCACCGGCAGGCGGGGCCTGGCGATCGGCACCGCCGCCAGCGCCTCGGCCATCACCCGCGCGGCAGGCTGCATCAGCGCGCAGTGGAACGGGGCCGAGACGGGCAAGAGGATCGCCCGCCTGGCACCCCTGGCCCTGGCGATCTCGATCGCGCGCTCCACCGCCGCCCTGTGGCCCGAGACGACGACCTGGCCGGGGTCGTTGTCGTTCGCGGCCTGGCAGACCTCGCCCTGCGCGGCCTCGGCCGCGACGGCGGTCGCTGCCTCGAAATCCAGCCCCAGAAGCGCCGCCATGGCACCGACACCGACCGGCACCGCCTCCTGCATCGCGCGGCCGCGGATGCGCAGCAGCCGTGCCGTGTCCGACAGGGTCAGCGATCCCGCAGCGCAAAGCGCCGAGTACTCGCCCAGCGAATGCCCGGCGACAAAGCCGGCCTGATCCAGCCCGAAACCTTCCGCCTCCAGCGCCCGCAATGCAGCGATCGAGGTCGCCATCAGCGCCGGCTGCGCGTTCCGCGTCAGGGTCAGTTCGGCGATGTCGCCCCCCCAGATCAGGGCGGACAACGTCTCGCCCAGCGCCGCGTCAACCTCGTCGAACACCGCCCGCGCCGCCGGATAGGCCTCGGCCAGCGCCCGGCCCATGCCGATGGTCTGGGCACCCTGGCCCGGAAAGACGAATGCGCGGCTCATGTTCCCCCCGTTCCCCCCGGTGCCTTGTTCCCCGATAGCGCGCCGGGTCCGGTTGCGCAATCTGTCCCGGCCCATTTCCCTTGCCCCGGCCCATTTCCCTTGCAGCGCCAACAGACCTCTGTATAAGGCCGCATCCTTTCCGCTTATCCACGCAACGGCGATGCCTCTCGTGGACGGGCTGCGGCAAGGGGTTTCGCCCGTCCTTTGAAGCCGCCCCGATCCGAAGGAAGCCCGCATGTCTCTGTATGAGCATGTCTTCATTGCGCGCCAGGACCTGTCCAGCGCGCAAGCCGAAGGCCTTGTCGAACATTTCTCCACCGTCCTTTCGGACAACGGCGGCAAGGTCGTCGAGAACGAATACTGGGGCGTCAAGACGATGGCCTACAAGATCAACAAGAACCGCAAGGGGCATTATGCCCTTCTCAGGACGGACGCGCCCTCGGCCGCCGTCCAGGAGATGGAACGCCTGATGCGGCTGCACGACGACGTGATGCGCATCCTCACGATCAAGGTCGACAAGCACGGCGAGGGCCCCTCGGTCCAGATGCAGAAGCGCGACGACCGCGACGGTGACCGGGGCGACCGGGGCGACCGGGGTGAGCGCGGCGGCTTCGGCGGGGGCGAGCGGCGCGAGCGCAGCTTCGGCGACCGCGGCGACCGTCCGTCCTTTGGCGCCCCGCGCCGCTGATCTTGCACAGGAAAGTCTGACCCATGGCGACCAAACCCTTCTTCCGCCGCCGCAAGGTGTGCCCCTTCTCGGGCGACAATGCCCCGGCGATCGACTACAAGGACATCCGTCTTCTGCAGCGCTACATCTCCGAGCGCGGCAAGATCGTGCCGTCCCGCATCACCGCCGTCTCGGCCAAGAAGCAGCGCGAACTCGCCGCCGCGATAAAGCGCGCGCGGTTCCTGGCCCTGCTGCCCTATGCCGTGAAATGAGGAGCACCGGACAATGCAAGTGATCCTGCTGGAACGTGTGGCCAAGCTTGGCCAGATGGGCGAAGTCGTCAACGTCAAGGACGGCTATGCCCGCAACTACCTCTTGCCGCAAGGCAAGGCGCTGCGCGCGAACGACAGCAACATCAAGTCGTTCGAGGTCAAGAAAGCCCAGCTCGAGGCCACCAATCTCGAGACCCGCAAGGAAGCCGAGACGGTCGGCGCCAGGCTGGACGGCCAGATCTTCGTGGTGATCCGCTCGGCCTCGGACGCGGGCGCGCTCTACGGCTCGGTCACGCCGCGCGATGCGGCCGAGGCCGCGACCGAGGCGGGCTTCACGCTGCACCGCGGCCAGGTCTTCCTCGACCGGCCGATCAAGGACCTGGGGATCCACACCGTTTCGGTGCATCTCCACCCGGAAGTCGTCGCCAAGATCCAGCTCAACGTCGCCCGCTCGGTCGAAGAGGCCAAACTGCAAGCCTCGGGCAAGTCGATCCGGGAACTGGCCGCCGAAGCCGAGGCCCAGGCCGAGTTCGAGATCGCCGAACTGTTCGACGACGTCGGCAGCGCCGCGATGGACGAATAGGCCCTTCGCGACACGGCATGCAAAACCGCGCCGGGGCAACCCGGCGCGGTTTTCATTCTGGCGGGGGCATGCACGACCGTTTGCAGCCCATCCGCTTGCCCGACCCTGCCGCAGGACGGCAGCCGCCACCGCCGCCCATGTGATCGACGGGGCACCGGCGGCTATCGAGCGGCACCGCAGGGCCGGGCGTCACCGTCCGGCGTCACCTCCCCGGGGGCCCCGGCCGCAAACCGGGCGCCGTCGCGCGTGGATCACATCTCGTCCAGCGCCTCGACGGCCTTCTGAAGCTCTTCCTTCGAGATGGTCCGCTCGGTCACCCTGGCCTGGGCGACGATGTGGTCCACCACCTTGTCCTCGAAGATCGGCGCGCGGAGCTGCTGCTGCATCTGCGCGTTCTTCTGCACGAACTCGAAGAACTGGCGTTCCTGCCCCGGATACTGCCGTGCCGCCGCCAGGACCGCCTGGGTCATCTCGGCATCGGTCACGCTGATCTCGGCCTTGCGGCCGATCTCGGCCAGCAGAAGGCCCAGCCGCACGCGCCGCACGGCCAGCGCCTTGTGCTCCTCGGTCGGCACGATGGCGCCGTGGTCGTGGCCGCGATCTTCGGGATGTTCCTCGTGGTAGAGCTGGTGCGCGATCTGGCCGGCCTCGGCCTCGACCAGGTTCGAGGGCAGGTCGAACGTGACCATCGCATCCAGCTGGTCAAGCAGCGCGCGCTTCAGCACCGCCCGCGCCGCGCCTTTGTATTCCGCCTCGAGCCGCTCGGCGATCTGGGCCCGCAGCGCGGCCAGATCCTCGGCGCCGTATTTCCGGGCAAGCGCGTCGTCGACCTCGGCCGGCTTCGGCTCCTTCACCGCCTTCACCGTGCAGGCAAAGACCGCCGCCTTGCCCGCCAGATGCTTGGCGCCATAGCCTTCGGGGAAGGTCACGTCGACGCTGATCTCGTCGCCGACGCCGACGCCCACCAGCTGCGCCTCGAAGCCCGGGATGAACGAATTCGAGCCCAGGACCAGCGGATAATCCTCCGCCGACCCGCCCTCGAAAGGCGCGCCGTCGACCGAACCCTTGAAGTCGATGACCACCTGATCGCCGTCGCTGGCCTTCGACCCGGTCGCGCGGTCCTCGAACGCCTTGGCCGAAGCGGCGAGGTTCTGCAGCGCCGCGTCGATGGCCGCATCCTCGGCCTTCACGATCAGCCGGTCGAGCGTGACCTGCCCGGCATCGATCTCGGGGATCGGGGGCAGCATGTCATAGCGCATCTCGACCACGACATCGCGGCCCTCGGTCCAGCTGTCGCCGCCGACCATCTTGACCTCGGGCTGCAGCGCCGGGCGGTCGCCGGTCTTGTCGAAATGGGCCTTCATCGCCCCGTCGATCGCTTCCTGCATCGCGTCGCCGATCAGGCGCTGGCCGAACTGCTTCTTCAGGATGGCGAGCGGCACCTTGCCCTTGCGGAACCCCTTGATCTCGACGTTCGGCTGGGCCTCGAGCAGCTTTTCGCGGACCTTTGCATCCAGTTCGGCCGCCGTCACCGTGATGGCGTAGCCGCGCTTCAGACCGTCGTTCAGGGTCTCGGTGACCTGCATGCTTGGGTGTCCTTCCTCAGATCTTCAGGGATGCGCCGGGCGCAACAGGATAACGGCACGCCGCATGGGGCAGCGCGCCAGGTCGCGGGCCTTCTAGCAAAGCTTGTGGCGGGGCGTAAGGGGTAAATCGCCGCGCGCTCCGGCCCCGCGCAAGGCCGGCGGCAACGGAGGACTGGTGCGGGTGAAGGGACTTGAACCCCCATGCCTTGCGGCGCCGGAACCTAAATCCGGTGCGTCTGCCCGTTTCGCCACACCCGCGCGCCAGTCCGCGCCGAGCAGTTTCTAGCAAAGCCCGAAACCCCGGGCGAGGGGCAATCGTCTGCCTTGTTCCCGCCGCAACCCCTGCGCGAAACCGCCATGACTGCCCCGAAATCACCGCCACCGCAGCGAAACCCGGTCACAAACCCATGTGACCCTCCGGTCCAGACACGTGCGGGAGCAGACAGGTCATGCAGCCAGACCCACAGAGTTCGACCTTCATCGGCGCCTGCCGGATTCCCGCGCCCAGCGGCCTGCCGTGCGGCCTGCTGGCGGGGGCCGGGGTCATGACGCTGGACGGGGCCCTGCCGGTCGAGTATCTGACCCCCGGCGACCGGATCGTGACCCGGGCCGGCGCGCGGCGACTCATCTCGGTGTCGGTGCGGCAGGCGCGGCAGGCGACGCTGGTGCGCATCCGCGCCGCGACGCTTGGCCATGACCGCCCGCAGCGCGACCTGCTGGTCGCTCCGGGGCAGCTCGTGATCATCCGCGACTGGCGGGCGATGGCGCTCTATGCCGCCCCGGCCGCCGCGATCCCCGCCGCCCGGCTGACCGATGGCGCCTTCGTGGTGACCGGCCAGCATCGCGACGTCCGGCTCTTCACGCTCCGCTTCGAGACGGATGCCGTGATCTATGCCGAGGGGCTGGAACTTGCCTGCCCGGCGGCGGCCGCGACCCGACCCGGACGCGCAGCGCTGACCGCCGGCTGACCGGCGCTGCCGCCGGCTGACCGGCGCGGCCCTACCACTTGACGTGTTCGGGCCAGACGAAGACCTCGTCGGGGTCAAAGTTCTTGCGCCTGGCCAGATCCATCGTCCGGCGGCGCAGATGGCGCGCGAGGGTGCCTTTCGGCACCGCCAGAAGCTCGGCGGCCGACATCGGCGCGCCCACCGTCAGCCGCAGCGGGCGGCCCATCCGGCGGCGGGTCTCGTGGAAGATCAGCGCGACGCGCAAGGGGTAGGACAGATGGCTGGCGATCTGGAACAGGCGCGAGTTCTGCCCGGTGAAATGCACCGGCAGGGTCGTGACGCCCGGGATGGTCGCAAGCCGGCCGACGAAGGGATGCCATTCGGCATCGCAGGCCGGCCCCTTGACCGGCGAGTTCGAGGTGGCAACGCCGCCGGCGGGAAAGATCGCGACGACCTTGCCCTCGGCCAGAAGCTCGGCGGCGCGGCGGCGGGTGGCGCTGGTCAGGCGCCGGGCTTCGGGCGTGCCGGTGAAATCGACCGGCAGCAGATGCGGCGCGATCTCGGGCACCTGGCAAAGCTGGCTGTTGGTCAGGATCTGCACGTTGCCGCGCAGGCGCATCGCCAGCTGGCCGATGGTCAGCCCGTCGAGGATGCCGAAAGGATGGTTCGCCACGATCAGCAGGCCGCCGGCCGCCGGCAGCCGCGCCAGATGCGGCTCGCCCGTGATCTGAAGCCGCACGTCCAGCAGCCGCAGCGCCGCGTCGAACACCGACTCGTCCGCGCGCTGCCCGCGCATCTGCCAGTCGACATACATCCGGTGCAGCTTGGGACGTCCGCTCAGCCGCTCGACCGTGCGGATGATGCCGCGGCGGATCCGCGACTGGCCGGAATGCGAATAGGTGAAGCTCGGTGGGACCGGGGTTTCGGCACCGGCAGAAGGCTCGGGGTCGGAACAGGCGGTGTCGGTCATCTGGCTTTCCATCGCGATTCCCAAGTGCGGCAATCCTAAGACGCCGGCATCACAGCTACATGTCAATCTGGCGGCAGGCCGACGGCGGGGCGGGCCGGTGAGGCCGTGAGGCCGGTGAGACCGTGAGGCCGTGAGGCGGGGCAGAGTCCTCCGCTGCGGAGGGTTGGCAAGGCGCAGGCCTGGCGCGACAGGGGGCGCAAAGGGCCCGGCACCCGCATAGCGAGGGCAAGGACCGATGTCCAGAACGCCGGCCGCGCGCAATGCGGGCCTAGGGGCATGGTGTCGCACCCCCGCGCCTGCCGCGCCCGGGCCAAGCGGGATCGGACGCGGGAAGATCGGGCGCAGGGAGATCGGGCCCAGGGAGATCGGGCCCAGGGAGATCGGGCCCAGGGAGATCGGGCCCAGGGCGAAACAGCGTCCGGCCCTTGCCTTGGCGCCGAATCGCCGCGGCTTGCCGAGACGATGCCGGCGCCCGCTGCCGAGGCAGGCCCGTGCTGGCGCCGCTGCCGGACTGTCATCCAGCTTTTACAAACTTGATATCCAACTGTCGCGCAGCCGGACTAGAGGCGGATCAGGCCGACCTGCCGGCCGCTCTTTATCAGGAGTGTTCCCATGAAATCCTTCCACCTCACCGTCTCGGCCATCGCCCTTGCGGCGGCCTCGGCGCTGCCGGCCCTCGCGCGCGACCAGATCCAGGTCGCCGGCTCCTCGACCGTGCTGCCCTATGCGACCATCGTTGCCGAAGCCTTCGGCGAGAACTTCGAATTCCCGACCCCGGTCGTGGAAGGCGGCGGCACCGGTGCCGGGCTCGAGCGCTTCTGCGAGGGCGTGGGCGAGAACACCATCGACATCGTCACCGCCTCGCGCGCGATCCGCGACGGCGAGCGTGAAGTCTGCATCGCCAACGGCGTGACCGACATCATGGAAGTCCGCCTCGGCTATGACGGGATCGTGTTCGCCTCGGCCGTCGCCGGCCCCGACTTCGCCTTCACCCCCGAGCACTGGTTCAAGGCACTGGCCGCGGAGGTCGTCGTCGATGGCGCCGTCGTCGCCAACCCGTTCACCATGTGGAACGAGATCGACGCCGCACTGCCCGCGCAGGAAATCCGCGCCTTCATCCCGGGCACCAAGCACGGCACCCGCGAAGTGTTCGAGGACTATGTGATCCTCCAGGGCTGCGAGGACTCGGGCGCGCTCGAAGCCTTCACCGCGGCCAAGGGCGGCGAGGACGAAGCCGAGGGTGCCTGCCTGGCGCTGCGCACCGACGGCCGTTCGATCGACATCGACGGCGACTACACCGAGACGCTGGCCCGTCTCGAGGCCGACCCGACCTCGATCGGCGTCTTCGGCCTGCCGTTCTACGAGAACAACCGCGACAAGCTGAAGGTCGCCACGATCTCCGGCGTGGTGCCCTCGGTCGAAACCGTGGCCTCGGGCGAATACCCGGTCTCGCGCCCGCTCTACTTCTACGTCAAGAAGGCGCATATCGGCGTGATCCCCGGCCTGCAGGAGTTCGTCGAGTTCTTCGTCTCGAACGACATGGCCGGCCCGGGCGGCCCGCTTGCGATCTACGGGCTGGTGCCCGATCCGCTTCTGGCCGAGACCCAGGCTGCCGTGGCGGCCGGCACCACGATGCCGTGACCTGCGGCGCGGCGGGACCGCCTGCGGATCCCGCCGCCCCCAAAGCGGTGTCGCCGCCCCGGCGGTGCGGCGACACCGATCGAGGGGACCGCCCGCCGGCCCCTCCGACCCTCCAAAGGCGCGTGTTCCCATGTCCCTTCTCATGCTCGCACTGCTGGTTCTGGTTCTGGCCGCAGCGGCCTTTGTCCTGTGCCGCGCCCGCGTCCTGGCGATGGTCGGGGGCAATGCGCGCCAGCTGCATTCGCGTCCGCACTACTATGGCTGGAGCGCGGCCCTGGCCGTCGCCTTGCCGGCCTTCCTGACCCTGGCGGTCTGGCTCGTCGCCTTTCCCGTCTACGTCAACAGCCAGAGCGCCGCGACCCTGCCCGACAGCGCCATTCCCGAAGGCTCGACCCGCGACCTGGTGATGAGCGACGTGCGCCGCGTCGCCGCAGGGCTTGACGCGGCCGTGGCCCAGGGTCTGCTCACCGACATCGACGCCGAACGCATCCGGGTCGAATTCACCAATGTCCGCGACGCGCTGGCCGAGGCGGGCGTGGCGCTGGGCGCCGAGGTGACGCCGCCGGTCCTGCTGGCCGGCAAGGTCTACCGCGAGCTTTCCAGCACCGGTGCGCTGATCCGCTCGGTCCTTGCCCTTGGCGTCGCCATCGTCGGGTT
>Ga0209103_1000513_pt1 | contig 12079 bp, 11 predicted proteins | sample 4C3metaG_FD_184152 | JGI IMG/M metagenome (GOLD analysis project Ga0209103, IMG submission 184152) | Freshwater bacterial and archeal communities from Indian Creek, Illinois, USA - 4C3 metaG (SPAdes) (version 2) | ecosystem: Environmental > Aquatic > Freshwater > Unclassified | place: USA...
TCTAAAAGTCCGCGTAAAGTGCAAATCGCTTGCAATTGCTTATCGATACTGCCCGCATATTCCAAAAAAAGCGAATAGTCGTTTTCACGGCAGGCAGTCTGCAATTTTGCTATTGTTTCAGGATTATAAAGGTGATACTCACCGTCTTTTCTCCATTGACTCTTCCCTCCGCTATCAAGGCAAATCAATGGCACGCTATTGTTAAATGCTTTTTCGTGCCGTGCTAAAACTTCCGCCGATATGTCTTCTTCTCCTATTCCCTCTATCCTAGAAGGAGTACATGTAAAATATCGGTTTATTACATCGCTAGATATGCCGATTGCCTCAAAAAGCTGAGCTCCATGATAGCTTTGTATTGTTGAAATGCCCATTTTGGAGAGAACTTTTACTATGCCCTTTAAGGCAGCCTTTTTGTAGTTCTTTACAGCGCAATGATACGTCGTGTTTTCCATTAAACCCCTTTCCGTCATATCTTTCAAACTCTCAAAGGCAATGTAAGGGTTGACAGCCGCAGCACCATAGCCCAATAAAAGGCAGAAATGATGAATTTCTCTCGCTTCTCCGGTTTCAGCGATAAGACTTACCTTTAATCTTCCGCCATTTCGCAAAAGATGATGATGCAGCCCCGACACAGCCAAAAGCATTGGGATTGACGCATTTTTGGCATCAACGCCTCTATCTGATAAAATAAGAATATCTCTTCCTTTTCTAATCGCTTCATCAGCCAGTGAAAAAACTCGTTTCAGGGCATTTTCGAATCCGACAAAACCTTCCTCCGCTTTAAACAATACACTCAGTCTTTCCGCCCTGTGCTCTTTTAAATCAATACCTGCTATTTTTGAAAGCTCACAGTTATCTAAAACAGGATTCTCAAGTTTTATAAGCTCGCACCATAAAGGACCGGGATCTAAAACATTACCCCTTTTCCCAATCGTTATGCCGGTATCAACAACAAAATCCTCTCTTAAAGCGTCAATCGGAGGATTTGTCACCTGAGCAAACATCTGCTTAAAATAGCTGTATAAAAGCTGAGGCATCCTAGAGAGAACTGCAAGCGGAAAATCCACTCCCATTGCGCCTGTCGCCTCCTCGCAATTCTCAGCCATAGGCTTTAATATCAACCGCAAATCTTCATAGGTATATCCAAAAGCTGTCTGCAACTCAAGCAATGTCTGAGGATCGTAAAAATGCCGCTCATCTTCTCCTTTTATTTCATCAAGTCTTAAAATCCCTTTATCAAGCCAGCTTCTGTATGGTTTTTTTTGCGCGGCAATTTTCTTTATATCATCATCGTTTACGATTTGACCGTTCACCGTATCCACAAGCAACATCCTTCCGGGACGAAGCCTGTCTTTTTTTATTATCCTTTCCGGGGGTATGTCGAGAACGCCTGTTTCGGACGCGAGAATAACAAAATCATCAGAAGTCACGCAGTATCTTGCCGGTCTTAAACCGTTTCTGTCTAAAACAGCCCCCACGCTGTCGCCATCGGTGAAAACAACTGCGGCAGGCCCATCCCACGGTTCCATAAGGCAGCTGTGAAACTCGTAAAAAGCCTTCTTATCATTGCTCATGCTCTCATGTGCCGACCACGGTTCGGGTATCATCATCATCACTGCTTCCGGAAGATTTCTTCCCGCAAGGAATAGAAATTCTAGACAGTTATCAAACATTGAAGAATCGCTTCCGTTTTCCTCTATTATCGGAAGTATCTTTTCGTGATACCCTTCGAATAATTCGCTATGCATTGCCGGCTGCCTCATCTTCATGGCATTAACATTGCCGCGGATCGTGTTGAATTCGCCGTTATGGGCAATGTATCTGTTAGGATGTGCCCTGGCCCAGCTCGGAAAGGTATTGGTGCTGTATCTTGAATGTACCAGTGCTATCGCAGAAACAAGGCGCGGATCCGCAAGATCGGTATAAAAGCCGGCTATCTGCCCTGCTGCGAGCATACCTTTATACACTACAGTTTTTGACGAAAGACCGGTAACATAAAATTGTGATTCTCCGTCCTTATACTTTACAACCTCTTTTTCGATGCGCCTTCTTATCACATAAAGTATTCTTTCAAAAGCTTCTGTGGTCATAAGGTAGCCTTTACCCACAAAAAGCTGCCTCATACACGGCATTGTCTTTAGAGCTGAATCCCCAAGCACCGAAGGATTAGTCTTAAGCGTCCTCCAACCAAGAAGTATTTGTCTTTCTTCAAGGACTACTCTTTCAATGAGTTTTTCATGCTGATGCCTTATATCGTCATTGACCGGCATAAAGAAGATTCCAGTGCCGTACTCATCTTTATCAGGAATGTCGATGCCTTCACCGGCACAAACTGCTTTGTAAAACTCATGAGGCTTTTGTATCATTATTCCCGCACCATCACCGCTTTTACCGTCGCTTCCGCATCCTCCCCTGTGAGCCATATTTGAAAGCATCTTAAGTGCACTCACTACAAGCTCAAACGATTTTTCACCCCGTACATGCGCTATAAAGCCTATGCCGCAAGAATCATGCTCGAATTCAGGATTGTACAAACCTCTTTTTCCCGGCAGCCCATCATGAATCTTTGTCGTAAATTTTTTATTAATGTTTTGAGTTTCCATACATAACCGCCTCACATTAAACTTTCCCACCATCGAAAACTAACACTCCAAAATTAAAAAACGCCCGTGCAAAATTGAAAAATCTTGTCCGGGCGTCATTGCCTGGTAAAAATATTTGGTTTTCTATTTTTATTATACTCGGAATCTTGTAATTGGCAAGAAGTTTTTGATATAAACATTCAGATCTAAGGAGCGACAGCTGATACACAGCGTTGTCAGAAAGATCCAAGCTAAGGAGACTATAATCCACCGCTTTGAGGATGTTTACTGCTGAGACAGCGTATAAGCATAAAGACGAGGGGACGTCAGACTGTGTGAGACAAAGGAACCGTCCCCTTGTCTGTTTCAGGAGATCTGACGTATGCCGTTACACTATGCCCTCTTTCCAAAGCCATCTTTAGAAATAATGAACCCGTTTTTCCAGTTGCACCCAATAAAAATACTTTCATTTTGTCCTCCTTATGTGTTGCTCAATAGATGCTTCTAAGAATTCACAAGACGAGGGCAAGACGAGGGGACGGTTCTTCTGTCTATCCTTTCAAGATTTTATGAGCAAGACGAGGGGACGGTTCTTCTGTCTATCCTTTCAAGATTTTATGCAGCTTATCCTTGTTCAAACCTACAATAACGGCAATCCTTCTGATTGGCAGGTTGGTTTTTGCTCTAAACTCCTTTATCAACACTTCCGTTCGTCGCGTGTTTTCTTTATCCGCCTCCAACCCATGTTCTATCAGCATTTTTTTGAAAAGTTCTCTTGCCGCGTCTTCGTCTACGATCTTTTTCGCTTCTTCTAAATTTAAAAATGTCTCTTTAGATTCCTCATTCATATAATTTTCATATTTCTTTAATGCTATTTCTCTGCCGTCAGAAAAAAAAGATAGCAACATATCGGCATCCAGAATTTTCACCTAGCAGTTACCGCCATTTGGATAGCCATGATAGCTGCTCCATTTATAATCTGCTGCTTTCTGAACTATCCCTGCCTTCACCGGGTTTTGATGTATATATCTAGCTAAACACAATAAGTAACTGTCCTGCTCTATTACTTCACTTCTGAATATGTCTTGGAATAGATGACCCACTCTTTTGTATTTTTTATTGAAATAACGAACATAGCTTACGGTAATACGTTTCATTGCTTTGGTTACTTCTTCGGTTCCTTCACTTGAGGAAAACTGGAGCTTGCTTTATGCAAATTCAACTCACTAAAAAAGCATTGACCGATTGGTCAATTTAGTGTTATGCTTGACTACATGGTCAATATATTTAGATGTGATTTTTTTTGGATAGAAAAAATCTGTATCCGTAAAGGGCTTGCGCGTTAGCTACGGCAAAGTGTCCGCCATTCAGGACATAGGCCTTGAACTTGGACAGCCTGCAGCGATCTTAGGCCTTAACGGAGCTGGGAAAACATCGCTCATAAATATGCTTACGACAATGATTCGGCAGTTCTCGGGGCAGGCATTCGTCGCGGATAGTGTGCACTTAAAGAATATGAGGAAGGAATTTGTTTGAATGAGTGAGAATAGTACTATTACCAGAGATGAAATGAGAAATCTGATAACGAAAATTATTATAAGATTTTCAATATTCCCGGTTTTTCTTGGGCTGTTTACTTTATTGCCGGCAGGCACTTTTAACTACTGGCAAGTTTATGTCTATTTCGCTGTCTTAGTTATTCCAATGGTATTTGTAATTTTTTATTTTTTAAAAAAAGACCCGAAGTTTTTAGAGCGACGAACCAGGATAAAGGAGAAGGAAAAAGCGCAGATAATCATTCAAATTATATTTTCGCTCCTTTTTTTATCCATGTTTATCATTTCTGGACTTGACCAGCGTTTTGAATGGTCGAACATACAGTTTTATCTTGTTATATTGGCGAACATAATTATTTTATCGGGATATATTTTAATCTTTTTTGTGTTTAGACAAAATAGTTATGCTTCAAGAATAGTTGAAGTTGATAAAAATCAGTCGGTTATATCTACCGGTCTTTACAGCATAGTCCGTCATCCGATGTATGTAGGTGTTATTATTATGTCTATTCCTACACCTATTGCGCTAGATTCCTGGTGGGGCTTGCTGCCAGCGGCCGCTATTCCTTTGGGATTAATATTAAGGATTTTGAACGAAGAGGCCGTATTAAAGAGGGATTTACCGGGATACGAAGAGTATTGCCAAGAAACCAAATACCGATTGATTCCATTTGCATGGTGATTTTACTACTAATACATTCTTGCCCGAAAGGATTTTAACTATGGGCCAAAACAGCTCTTTTTTAAGTCTGGAATACGAAAAGCTGAAAGCTATACGAAACGCCTGCCTTGAAGAATTTGTACGTTCAGGGTACAGCGGTGCCTCTACAAACGCCATGTGCAAAAACGCAGGGATATCGAAAGGCTTGTTGTTTTATTACTTCGGAAGCAAAAAAGAGCTGTTATTATATCTCATTGATTATTGCACGATAATACTAAGAGATAGTTTTTACGATGGATTCGTTCTTGATAGGGAAAACATCTTTGAACGCATGATCAATCTCACTATGCGTAAGTGGTCATTATATGAAAAATATCCATTGGAATATGGTTTTCTGGCAAAGCTGCTTTTGAACTGTCCCCCAGACATCGAACAAAAACTTATCCAAATGAAGAAAGATAACTTAGAACACGCCATGCAAACAATTATGCATAACCTTGATCTTTCTGATTTAAGGCCTAGCATTGATAAAGCTAAAGCTATTGAATTGGTACTTTTCGTCATTGAGGGGTTCAAAGCTAAAAACATAGAAAAATACAGAATGAATCCCAGGCCATTTAACGAGCTTCACGATGAGATAATGCTTGAAATGAAAGAATATTTAAATATGTGTCGCATTGGGATGTGTGTCCTGTAATAGCCAGCTTTTTGGTAAACAAAAATGAGGGGATACGGATTCGGGATATAGGATTAATTAACGCACAATCAGCGACAACAAGTGGGAATAAAGCTTCCTTTTGTAACGGCTTTCTCCGACGGTACGCTGGTGATGTCGTATGCCACTTTCTGGCGGAGCAGTTCTCCATTCAGTTTGTAGGTAATGCGTTCAACCCGGAAAACTTGTGCTACGTAAGGAAATGTTGCGTATTCATTCAGTGCTGTACTAGCTCGAATTTACGCACTTCAATCCGGCCATGGCCTTTTTCTTTCGTAACATATTCGGGGGGAAAAATCTTCATCCTCCAGGTCTTCAATGGACTTGAGTAATGTCCCTTGATTTCCTTTGACGGTGAAGAAGTAGTCTGCTTCTTTTTTTTCTCTTTCAGTTAGGCCGCATGCTCCACTTGCGTATGCATTGCATCGGCTGTGACGACCTTGCCTTTAAGATCGATCGGATCTAACAACGATTGGAACATCGGGATTTCGTTCGTTTTTCTGTCAACCGGTTTTTGCGCGATGACTACAGCCTCTTTGTGTAGGATTGCCGACATTAGATGCGTCTTCTTGCCGTCGCTGTCTCGGGACCCTCTTAGTGTTTTGCCTTCCACGGCAACAGCATCTGGGTCAGCTTGTTGCGCTAACCATTCATTTTGTGCTAACAACCCATTATTGTCTCCCAAATTCACCTTGTTGGGATTGACCATTGGTTTTTTTCCTCCGCCTAGTTCCGGTGTTAGAAAAGGAGCAGAAAGCAGTTGCCTCGCGCTTCGATGAAGCGGATACGCGTAACTCATCTTCGGCAAACCGTGGTGGTAGTACTTGCCGGCATTACGCCCGTTACCTTGCGTTTGTCCTAACTGTTTCCATCCTGCCGCCCGATAGATGGAAAAGCCCCCGAAGAATCGTCTTCAGGGGCTTTGGCAATCAGGCGCTATTACCTGAGGGAAACGCGAACAGTGCGTCTTGTGCCATCATTTAGTACAATCCTGATCTCCCAGACGCCTCTTCCCAAGCCCCTGGTACTCCAGTTAAAGATATACTGGTTTTCTTTATGGCAGTAGCGGAAATAGTTGCCCGTAGTTGCAGCGCTGGTGGAGATCGCCTCAATTTCTTTGCCGATAACACCGCCATTGACGCGGATTACAAAAATCCGGGCAATGGCGTTAGTGACAAACAAGCCATTGTTATCGAGCAGTTGGAACTTCACCGGCACAGTTCTACCCAGCCGGAAAACGCTGCTTCCGTCCACTTTGATCGGCTGCCGAATACCTCCGAAGTGATACATGGCTGTTACGGTGGCTGTTACGGTTGTTGTAGCGGTAGCCACGTTGCCCGTATCGTCTCTTGCCGTCCAGATCACGGTGGTGTTTCCGGAACCGAAGATAACCGGAGCATTGTTAGTTAACATCGGGTTAGGATCGACTATATCGGTAGCAGTTCCGGTTAACAACGTGGACGGATAGCCTATGGTGACATTGAACGTAGCCGGGGCGGTTATCACAGGTGCCCTGGTGTCCACTACCGTCACGATCTGGGTGGCGGTAGCGGAGTTGCCCGAAGCGTCTCTTGCCGTCCAGATCACCGTAGTTGGCCCGAGCGGAAAGAAAGACGGAGCATTGTTTGTTACAACTGGGTTTGCGTCAACGATGTCGGACACGACCGGCGTGCCAAGTGGAACACCGGTGGCGCCACCTGTGGTGTTCCCTTCAACTGTAACAGCAGCAGGTGCAGTTATGGTGGGCGGCGTGGTATCTACAGACGCAGGGGCTGAAACTACGCGGACGATGAAAGTGTCAGCAGTAGTATTGAATAGCATTTGGGTTTGACCACCATGAGTTAAACCGAGAATCGGGTTGTAAACAAAAGACGTAATCGTGAAAATATATATGCCGACCGGGGTTACCGGTCCCGCTGTAACTCTTGCGGAAACATTATAAGGATTAGTAGCTCCGAGCCAGGTTACGTCCCTGACTACGCCTTGGCCGCTACCGGCAAAGAACGGAAACCAAGAGCTGAAATCAGCAGTTGTCATCGCGCCTCCGTCTGAAATACTGTAACTAGTGCGGATTATAACGATAGATGGGTTATCTGAAGTTATATCCTGACTAATTATGCCGGTTGCTGATAATTGAATAGTAAAGTTTACCGTCTGTCCTTGTATCACCTCAATTGCGTTCACGTTACCGCTTGCTTCCAGCTTTGCTACCAGCTGGGCGGGGTCAGGCAGTGAGACCAGTTCTGCGGCTACGGCAACCCCAGCCGTAAACATCCCCGACAAAAAGATAATCAAAAGGATTGCGGTAAACTTCGCAAGCTTGCTGTATTTTGACTTTGACATAAGTTTTTCCCCTTTCATGCTTTATTTTCGGCGTAATCCGATTACACTGCACCCTCTGCTTCCGGGCAGCCAGGCTGTCTTTATCTGAAAAAGACCCCGCGGCTTTGCGTCACCGCCTCACGGCGGTTTTGCCTTTACCGGTCCTATCATTAAGTAACAAAAGTTTGATTAAAGTCGCTCCGATAGACTCACCTCCTTTTTTTATCTAAATCCTCGGAAGCCCGAAAGCCGCTTCATCACTTAAAGGACTGAAGTCGTAGCAAAAACCGCCACATCAAACAAGCCCTTCTGTGGTGACACGGACGACTATCCGTCTCCACCGGGGACGATAATATCATCCCCGCTAATGTTTCGGAGACTCCCCATGCCTCCAAAAACCGGGGGAACAACCGGAAGGAACTGCAGACAAGTGCAGACAAGGGGACGGTTCTTCTGTCTAGCTTTCGGTTTGTTGCACTTCTTAAATGATCTACTCTTTTGTATTTTTATTAGAATATTATAAACGCAACTTACTGTAATACTTTTCATTGCCTTCTCAACATCTTCGGTTTCTTCAGTTATCATTATATGATTATCCATCAGGCAAATAGCATGATTTAATTTACTAATCTACACCAATGCTGTCAAGACAAAGGAACCGTCCCCGTGTCTGTCTTTTTTCCCAATAATCTCTTGAACAACAAAATCAAACGGTTCTGCCTTAATGCCCTCTTTCAAATAATGACGAAATGCATTGGCTAATTGATTATCACGCTGTAATAGGATGAACCAGGTCTTAATAGAGACCAATCGTTTTTGGGGAGAATCTATTATTTGTTTGCTTTTTGCAAGCTCCTGTCTAAATCGGCTCTTATTTCGAACCAACATATATGAAGTGTAGATAAGACCGATAGTAAATCCAATTGGGATTAATCGTCCGTAGAGTGTGAAGCTAGGCAATACTTTAGCCCATAACTGCTCTGGATATGGTTCGTACCAATTCCACATGCTATGATCAAACACACAGATAGCGTAAACAAGGACAGTAAGAATTACATATCTCTTCTTTTTAAGATATACAAACCAGCCAAACGCAAGGGCTATCGCTGCAGCAAGGCCAGAATGGCCGAACAAGATCATAGGATTGCCAAGATATTCACTTTTATATAAGCTCGGATATAAAAAGATTCCAAACAAACTAGGAAGAGGTTCATTTACAGGACTTCTGTAAAGCCCGTTCATCGAAGTAAACCCATTCATAACCCGTGCTATATTTTCGAATATATCAAACCCTGCACCGGCAAAAAGACCTAATAACGCAAAATCAATTGGAGACAATAAACGATATTTTTTAAATCGAAGTAGTAAAAAAAAGATAAGCATTACCGGTAGGACCTTTGTGAATTCCTCAATGATTGGCGCAATCAAAGGAGCAATAAGATTGATTGTCCCAAAAAATGCATTATCACTCAATATGTATTGAAGCTTGGATCCATCTAAGAGTAACCATAACGGTTTTTTAATTAAAAACGTGATTAAAGGAACTACTGACGCACCTAACCCAAGCGCCAATACATGATAACGAAACGGCAAGCTGGTAAATGCAAGCAATATAAGTGAAAACTGTAAGACAGTAAGTATCGGCCACCATAAAGCCATCACCAAGTCATAGGGACTTACACGTGCACTCCACAAGATGATGATTGCAATGATGAAAAACGTTATGCTCAGCAAGAATCTTAATGGGATCTTTTTCATAAATCTTCCTCGCGATCATTTTCGTAATCATACGGTGTTAATGAAGAATTACCAGGAGATTGTGAGTTTCCTTTAAAACTCGAAGAAAATCCACTGACACCTGAATTCGACCCAGTGTTTCCGATTGCATCTCCGGTATTGATTAAATTCGTTAAAGCGGAAACAGAAGGACCCATAACATCCCCAAAGTTCGGTAATAGCATATTGTAAATACCGTCTGCGGCTGCCTGACAGGCAGCCTTCGAGTCTTTTGCTGTAACGATATCCATACCATAACGAAGGATATCCAACTTACCGGGACCGACTATTGAAGGAGCAGACAGCTTATCAATAAAATTCTGGGCTGCTCCCCAAGCAACAGCCCATCCAAATGTTACCAATCCTAGAACTTCTTTTTGTACTAGATCTGTGAGTTGATCAAGCAAGCTTACAATCATTGTGGGAACCTCCGTTTAACTATTTGACCCCTTCTCGATACACTAAACAATGGATATGATTATTTTAGTCCATTATTTCGACAGCTTCTATTACTCCTGCAGACCAGAAAACCTAAAAGAGCGTAATCGTCTAAAAAACCCACATAACCCATCACCTGCTCCTATAGTGCCGCGCGACGCATCCGCGCTGTGAATGTTGCATGGATTAGTAGCGAGCAACGCCGACTCGCACACCACATCGCGTCAAGATCAGTATAGACCCTATTCAGGACGAATGGGACGAAAATAACGACGCAGCCAGCGTCAATTTTGTATCAGGGCTCTCTTATTGCGCCAGCATAAGATTAATCGTAATCTGCGTAGCATAGCTCTCCTTCTCCGCAGTAGCAATTACGCCCACAGTATACGTATATTTGCCCAATGTACCGAAAGAATTGAATCCGTCATCATAATCAGATTCAGTAATGTCTTCAGCCTCTTTAAGAAGATTCTTGTAGAATAATACAATATCCTTAAAATTGTCCTTGGAGTAAGCCACAACTACATAACTGCCCTCTCCTCCAAGAACACTTTCGATAAAACATCCCTTATACAAAGGGAATACATCGGACGGATAATCATCAGGCAAATCAGCGCCTTCATCGTCTCCTGCAAGGCTCATTGTCGCACCATCCGGAAGCTTTACGTCAACCGATTTGCCCGACTTATCACCCATAAGCGACGCAAGTGAATCTTCTTCTTTTGTTTCAGCATCTTTTTGTGCACAACCTGAAATTAGAAAAACCACAAGAACACACGCAATAAAAACCAATCTAATCTTTTCACTACTTTTGTTCACGTTAATAACCTCCCTGTAATATAAGTTTAACGAATACATTAATTGCCTGGTGGTATCTTCGGCATCAACTCCGGTAACATTCCATCCGGCAACGAAGGAAGCGGCGGAATAACTCTATCAAAGTCTGGCGGAAGTGATGGTAAAAGGGGAATCTCTCTCGACGGTTCCTCCTTCTGATTAGGAATGTTAACTTCAAGATCAGGAGCTAACTCTCCTCGCTCTTGTCTTATTGCAATCTCCTCCGTCAGTTCAGTACCGAACTGTCTCGCTTCATCCAAGGTTGCCTGTCTGATATTAAAGACAAAAGTGCCTTCAACCGACATATTAATTCCCAGGTTCATAGTGTCAGGAATGATAATCTCAGATATATAAATCTGAGCAATAACAGGAATACGTTCGACCTGTTCGTTGTAAATGGTCTCCTGCGCAAAAGCTATAGGCGGGCTTGTGCTAATCTCATCAACCATCCGTACATCAACCCACATATGCTCTTTGGTTGGTATAAGCGTATATATTATCCCTTTTTCCACATCTGCCCGCACCGGAAAAGATGAGTAGTCAGCAATACCTTCCGATGTAAGATATCCGGAACTGCTTATCTCCCAGTTTCTTCCGTACTTTTCAGCGGTTTCACCGTAACTTTCCCCATCCCCTGCCATGGTTATCCCCACACCGGTATGAAACTTCTCCATGTTATGGCTGCTTTTATATGTCAGTCTCCTCCCCATGATGTAACATTTTTTTGTCTTATCATCATAAACCAGCAATTCTTCAGAATCATAGGCTAAGTCCGTAAAGCTGTAATAAATAATTTGCCCCCTATAATTAGTTGTTATCGTCTGCAGAATAGAAATTGTTCCAATATAATAGGGGTTTAGCAACGGTAAAAGTTCTTCCTCAATCTGTTCTTCTTCCTCTTCAACTGTTTCAGCTTGAGATTTCTCTGGTTGCGCTTTCTGAATCTGCTTCGTTACTTCACGCCGGGGTCCTTGTGTTCTCTTTTCTTGCTGCATTACATTGAAAGCTATAGATGCAACAGCTGCCCCAACAGCGAGAATAGCTGCCGCAAGAGCGAAAATTTGTTTGGGACTCACGCAAGTGCACCCCCTTTGCCTTTTATTACAGGTATACAGTCGGTAGAATTAAATTTGATAGCAAACCCCGATTTAATTATACTTTTGATTGCCCGAATGATTAAGTGCTTCAAGTC
>Ga0209103_1000515_pt1 | contig 12076 bp, 13 predicted proteins | sample 4C3metaG_FD_184152 | JGI IMG/M metagenome (GOLD analysis project Ga0209103, IMG submission 184152) | Freshwater bacterial and archeal communities from Indian Creek, Illinois, USA - 4C3 metaG (SPAdes) (version 2) | ecosystem: Environmental > Aquatic > Freshwater > Unclassified | place: USA...
CTGGAGTGGAGGCCGCGCTTCCATCTGCGCGGATCCCGCCCCAAAGCCTGATCGCCTTTGGTGGCATCACCAAAGGCGTGAATCAGTCGCACAACAAAGCCTGATCGTCTTTGGTGGCATCACCAAAGGCGTGAATCAGTCGCACAACAAAGCCTGGACCGTGATCAAACTGTGTTGATCACGGTCCAGGCGCCAGCTTGAGCCTTGTGGCGTGGTCCGCATTCACCGCGCCATCCGGCATGCGCCCGGCCGCGAGTGCCGCAATCTGGCGCACCGTGTCCATCGCCTGGTGCTCGGCGGCGGCGGGGGTCAGTCCGCCGACATGCGGCGTGGCGACCACATCGGGGCGGGCGGCCAGGCGCGGGTTGGGCATCTGGTCGGGGAAGCTGCCCACATCCATGGCGGCCCCGGCCAGGTGGCCGGAATCCAGCGCGGCCTCCAGCGCCGCCTCATCCAGCAATTCCCCGCGCGAGAGGTTGATGAAGAAGGCGCCCGGCCGCATGGCGGCGAAGGCGGCCGCATTCATCATCTGCCGCGTCTCGGGCGTGGAGAGGGCGAGGCAGACCACGATATCCGGCACGGACAGCACCTCGGCCAGCGGATGCGTGCCGGCCTGCGGGTCGCAGGCGAGGACACGCATGCCCATCGCACGCGCCAATTCGCCCAGGCGCCGGGCGATGCGCCCATGGCCCACCAGCCCCAGCGTCGCGCCGCGCAATTGCAGGCCGGGCCGCATTTCGGGGATGCGGCCGGCGCGGTAATCCTGCACCGAGCGGCTGACGCCGCGCGCCAGATCCACCATGAAGCCCAGGCCGAGTTCCGCCACCGCATCCACGAAGCCGGGCGTGGCTTGCGTCACCAGGATGCCATGGCGCGAGGCGGCGGCCACATCCACCGTGCTGATATCCACGGCGCAGCGCAGGAAAGCCTTGAGGCTTGGGCTGTTCTCGAAGGTCGCCGCCGTGCCGAGGCTGCCACGATAGGCGATGATGGCGTCGCAGCCGGCGGCGGCTTGGGCCAGGGCTTCGTCGCGCGGTTCCACCTGGGTCATGTTTCGCACCACCTCGGCGTGCTCGCGCAGCGCCGCCAGGGCGCGCTCGCCGAAATAGCCGGGAAAGGAGAGGGTGCCGTGGCTGAGATAGACCCGCACCGGCTCAATCCGGCCTGGCGCCCGAGGCGCGGATCACCGGCGCCCAGCGCGCCGTCTCGGCTTGCGGGAAGGCCGTGGCCTCGGTCGCGATATTGCCGCCGGCGGCGAAGCCCAACAGAATGCGGATGGGGCGCGAGGGAGGGCTTTGCGCCAGGGCGGGCGCGGGCAGAAGGCCGAGGGAAGCGAGGAGGCTGCGCCGGTTCATTCCCGCATTGCGCCGCCCCTGGCGCTCCGGGTCAAGCCGCGCGGATGCAGCGTTCGACATAGCGCATGAAATGCGCGGCGGGCGGTGTCTCCAGCCCCTTCACCTTCGCCTGCTCGTCGAAGCGGCGCAGTTGCACGGCATCGGCATGTTCCGGCACGGCCTCGAAGGCGGCGATTTCCACGGAGGACATCGGCCCGCCCTGGAGGCTCAGGCTGAGGATGGAATCCTTCGAGAGCTTGGCGAAGTAGTCGGCCTCGGTCGCGCAGAGATAGCGCTTGGCCGCCACATGCAGCCGCACCGGCTCCGTCACCTCGGGGCCGAACATGCCGGCGAGGTATTCATGCCCCAGGCGCTCATGCTCATCATCCACGCCAGCCTTCGCCGGATCGTCGCCGAGGTCGTGGATCATGTGGCCGATATCGTGCAGCAAGGCGGCGGTGATCAGTGCATCGTTGCAGCCGGCGCGCTCGGCCAGCCAGGCGCATTGCAGGGCGTGCTGGCGCTGGTTGATGTCGGCCAGGCCGTATCGGCCATCCGCCTTGAGTTCGATCAGATCGGCGATTTCGGCGAGACGGGTATCGGGCATGCGAGGCGGCTCCTTGGGGAGCGGGCATGGTAGGCGCGACGGGGGCGGGGGCTGAACCCCCGTCGCGAAATTGTCATCCGGCGGGCATGGTCCGCGCCATGGGCGGCAGCACCACGACCTTGGCGTACCAGGCTTCCAGCTTGGGGTGGCCGGGGCGCCAGGGCTCATGGGCGTAGCGGAAATCGAGGTAGCCCAGGGCGCAGGCGATGGTGATCTCGCCGATGGTGGTGAGCATGCCCAGGCTGTCCGCCTCGGCCTCCAGCGCGTCCAGCGCGCGCGTCACCTTGAGCTGTTGCTGCGCGATATAGGCTTGGCGGCCCTCATCCTGCGGCAGCGTCAATTCGCGGCGGCGCGGCTGGGTGGCGTCCATGATGCCATCGCCCAGCGCCTGCTGGCGCAGCGCGTTCCAGCGCGCGGGGCCGGGGGCGGGGAACAGGCCGGGCGCGCTGCCCACATGATCGAGATATTCGCAGATCACCGGGCTGTCATAGAGCGACTGGCCCTCGGGCGTGACAAGCGAGGGCACCTTGGAGAGCGGGTTCACCGGCACCAGCGAGGGGTCCACCGTCGGCACCGCCCAGAGCTCGATCTGGCGCTCGATGCCGCGCGCAATGGCGGCGGCCATGCATTTGCGGACATAGGGGCTGGCGGGGGAGAAGGCGAGCTTCATGGGGCGTTTCCCTTGTTTGATGCGCCAACTCTCAGGCCGAAGGCGGAATGAGGCAAGGCGGGGGCGCCCTCAGCCGCCGGTCTCGCGGGCCAGGGCGTCCATGGCCTGGCCGAAGCCGCGGAAGCTGAACAGGATCTGCACCTCACGCCCCGCGCTGTCGCGGAAGTCGAGCCGGCCCTGATTGTCGGCCCGCGCGCGGATGCGGGTGAGGGCCGTGGCGGGCACCGCTTCCATCTCGCCGAAGCACCCCCCGCGTGAGGCGCTGCACAGGCGGAAGGGCAGGCTCAGCGCCTCGGCGGGCGGGGCTGCGGGGTCGAGCAGGAGGCGGGCGGGCAGGTCCACGCGCATCTCCAGCGGCAATTGCACCAGCATGCGGTAGGGATCGTTGCGGGTGGCGCGGCCCAGCACGATCTGCGCGATGGGCTGCCCGCGCTGGTCATTCATGGCGATGGCCACTTCGCAAACCCGCGTGACCGGTTGGCCCGCGGGGCGCTGGGTGTCGCAGCGCATCAGCCAGTCGCCGAAGGTGGCCTGGGTGCGGTCCGGCAGTTCGGTCCCCGCCATGGCCGCAGGGGGTGAAACAGGCGTTGGCGGCGGCACCGGGGTGCGGGCCTGCTGGGCCTGGCCGGGCCAGGCGAAACCCATGGCCAGGAGAGGGAGGAGAAGGGCATGCAAGGGACGGAACGACATGAGGGATTCCTGCGGGAGAATGGCTGCGGCCTTGACTGGAGCGGCCCGGTCACGCTTCCAGGATCGCCACGGCGCGCACCGGGCTGCCGATTCCATCCCTGATCTTGAATGGCATGGCGAGGAAGCGGAAGCGGCCCTTCTCCACCACCTTGCCGCCCCCCCCGGTGCCGGCCGCGCGCTGGTGGAAGCCCGCAGATGGAGCGGCGCGGCATCCTTCGGCTGGAGGGTCACGCCTGAGGCTTTCCCGGCCGCCTCCAGATGCGTGATGGTGATGGCGGTCTGGGCGGGCACAGGCATGCGTTCGAGGCAGAGTGCCCCGGTGAAGAAGATCTCCTGCGGCATCTCGTCGAAATGGACGGGCGCGCCGGCCTGGGTGCCGAAGGCATGGAGCTCGATCGTCGGGTGGTTGGGCAGGCGCTGCGCCATGTGGTGGATGTCCCGGCTCAAACCGATCGGCTTCATGGTCCGCGCGCCCTGCGGTGCCAGGGCCAGATTGACACCCCGGCGCCTCGCTGCGAAGCCTCTGCCCATCATCCGAGGAGCCCGCACCCCATGACCCTGCAAGCCCGCATCGAAGCCCTCTGGGAGAAGCGCGACACGCTCTCCGCCACCACCCAAGGCGCGGCGCGCGAGGATGTGCAGGCGGCGCTGGAGATGCTCGACCGTGGCGAGGCGCGCGTGGCCGAGAAGGGGGCGAATGGCTGGCAGGTCAATCAATGGCTGAAGCAGGCGGTGCTGCTCTCCTTCCGGCTGACCGATTCGGCGCCGATGGACACGGCCGCCGGCGCCTATGACAAGGTGGCGCTGAAATGGGCCGGCTGGGGGCCGAATCGCTGGAAGGAAGCGGGCTTCCGCGCCGTGCCGGGCGCCGTGGCCCGCCATTCCGCCTATATCGCGCCGAATGTGGTGCTGATGCCGAGTTTCGTGAATCTCGGCGCGCATGTCGGCGCGAACAGCATGGTGGACAGTTGGGCCACCGTGGGTTCCTGCGCGCAGATCGGCAGGAATGTGCATCTCTCGGGCGGCGTGGGCATTGGCGGCGTGCTGGAGCCGCTGCAGGCCAATCCCGTCATCATCGAGGATGACTGCTTCATCGGCGCGCGCTCCGAAGTGGTGGAGGGCGTGATCGTCGAGCAGGGCTCGGTGCTGTCCATGGGCGTCTTCCTCTCGGCCACGACCAAGATCGTGGACCGCGCGACGGGCGAAGTCTTCATCGGCCGCGTGCCCTCCTATTCGGTCGTGGTGCCGGGGAATTTGCCCGGCAAGCCGCTGCCGGATGGCTCGCCGGGGCCTTCGCTTTATTGCGCCGTGATCGTGAAGCGGGTGGATGCCCAGACGCGCGCCAAGACCAGCATCAACGACCTGCTGCGTGACTGAGGCGACCGACCCGCTTCCGCTCGCGCAGGCGCTGATCCGCTGTCGCACCGCCGCGGAGCGGCGCCAGCGATGAAGGCTGCGACCGACCCGCTTCCGCTCGCGCAGGCGCTGATCCGCTGTCGCACCGCCGCGGAGCGGCGCCAGCGATGAAGGCTGCGACCGACCCGCTTCCGCTCGCGCAGGCGCTGATCCGCTGTCGCAGCATCACGCCAGCCGATGATGGCGCGCTGGATGTGATGGAGGCGGCGCTCAGGCCGCTCGGCTTCGCCTGCACGCGGCTGCGGTTCAACGAGGTGGACAACCTGTTTGCCCGGCGCGGCACGGCCAGCCCGCATTTCTGCTACGCGGGCCACACCGATGTGGTGCCACCCGGCGATGAGGCCGCCTGGGCCGACAGCCCCTTCGCCGCCGTGATCCGCGACGGCGTGCTCTATGGCCGTGGGGCCTGCGACATGAAGGGCGGCATCGCCGCCTTCGTGGCTGGCCTGACCGACTACCTGGCCGCCAACCCCGACCATCCGGGCTCGCTCTCGCTGCTCATCACCGGCGATGAGGAAGGCCCCTCGGTGGATGGCACGCGCCGCGTGCTGGAATGGATGGCCGAGCATGGCCACACGCCCGATATCTGCGTGGTGGGCGAGCCGACCTCGCGACAAGTGCTGGGCGATACCATCAAGATCGGCCGGCGCGGCAGCATGAATGCCTGGATCACGGTGCGGGGAAAGCAGGGCCACAGCGCCTATCCGCAAAAGGCCGACAATCCGGTGCATCGCCTCACGCGCGCGCTGCACGCGCTGACCAGCACGCCGCTGGACCAGGGCAGCGATTGGTTCGAGGCCTCCACGCTGCAAGTCACCGGCATCCAGGTGGAGAATTCCGCCACCAATGTGATCCCGGCCGAGGCGCGCGCCTTCCTCAACATCCGCTTCAACGACAAGCACAACTCGGCGGCGCTGACCGCGCATCTGCAAGCCGTGCTGGCCGAGCATGCGCCCGATCACAGCCTGCGCGTCCAGGTCTCGGGCGAGAGCTTCCTGACCCAGCCCGGCCCCTTCGTCGAGGCGCTGAAGCGCGCGGTGGAGCGCAGCACCGGCCTGGCACCCCGGCTCGATACCGGGGGCGGCACTTCGGATGCGCGCTTCATCACGCATTATTGCCCGGTGGCGGAACTGGGCGCCGTGGGGGCCACGCTGCACCAGCGCGATGAATCGGCGCCGGTGGCCGAGTTGCGGGAATTGGCCGGGCTTTATCGCGCCGTCATCGAGGAATGCCTCCGCTGAACCCGCCCAGCATCACCGACGGGCTCGCCGCGGCCTGGCTCTTTGCGCGCGGCAGGGCGGAGGGGCTGCTGCTCATCCAGCCGGGCATGGATGCGGCGCGGCATTCCTTCCTTGCGGCGGCGATCTGCCTGCCGCTTTTCATCGCGCTGCGGCTGACCGCCTGGTGGATGCAGGGCGCGCCGCCAGCGGGCCTTCTGGTGGCGCTGAGCGGCGAGGTGGTCGGCTATGTCCTGGGCTGGGTGGGCTTTGCCGTCGCCTCCCACCTGCTGGCCCAGCAGGCGCAGTGTTCCGGGCAATGGCCGCGATTCATCACCGCCTGGAACTGGTCCAACATCGTGCAGTATCTGCTGCTGGTGCTGCTGCTGCTGCCCGCCGCGCTGGGCCTGCCCGCCTGGATCGGCAATGCGATGGGGCTGGCGGCGGTGGGCTATGCCGTCTGGCTGGGATGGTTCGTCACGCGCACGGCCCTGGGCGTGCATGGCATGACGGCGGTGATGTTCGTGGTGCTGGACCTGACGATCGGCTTGTTCATCGGCGGCGTGATGGGGCGCATCGCCGGCAACTGAACCATCACTCCCAGGCGATCGGCTCGGGGTAATCCACTTGCAGGAAGGTAAGGCCCTGGGGCGGGGCGGTTTGCCCGGCCTGCCGGCGATCCAAGCTTTCCAGCACCGCGCGCGGCCAGGAGGTGGGTTGGCGGCCCAGCCCCACCTCATACAGCGTGCCGGCGAAATTGCGGATCTGGTGGTGCAGGAAGCTGCGCCCGCTGGCGAGGATGTGAATTTCCTCGCCCATGCGTATCACATCCAGCCGCTCCAGCGTCCGCACCGCATGGGGCGCCTGGCAGGAGGTGGCGCGATAGGCGGAGAAATCATGCCGCCCCACCAGCCCCTGCGCCGCTTCATGCATGGCCCCCGCATCCAGGGGCAGCGGCACATGCCAGACGCGGCCGGCCTCCAGCGCCGGCCTGGCCGCGCGGTTGAGGATGCGGAAGCGATAATGCCGCCGGATGGCCGAGAAGCGGGGCGACCAGCCCTGCGCCGCGAAGGCCGCGCCACGGATGGCGATGCGGTGCGGCTTGGTGTGGAAGTCCAACGCCGCGCGCATCCGGGCGGGCGGGAGCGTGGCCGTGATGGCCAACTGCACCACCTGGCCCTCGGCATGCACGCCCGAATCCGTGCGGCCGGATGCGGTGGCGGTGGGCGCCACGCCACCATTCACGCGCGCGGCCGCGGCCTCGATCACCTCCTGCACGGAGACGCCGTTGGATTGGCGCTGCCAGCCGACGAATTCCGTGCCGTCATATTCGACCAGCAGGGCATAACTCGGCATCAGCCGAGCCGGGTACCGGCCGGCAGCGGGTAGCCGCGCAGCAGGGCATCGGCCTCCATCGCGGCGCGGCCGGGGCGTTGCAGGCGCAGCAGGCGCAGCGCGCCCGTGCCGCAGGCGATGACCAGGCCCGAACCGGGCAGCACCGTGCCGGGCTCGCCCGTGCCTGGTGCCGGTTCGGCGGCCAGCACGCGCAGCATTTCGCCTGCATGGGGGAAATGGGCGCCGGGCCAGGGGTTCATGGCGCGCACGCGGGCATCGAGCGCGGCGGCGTGCTGCGCCCAGTCCAGCAGGCCATCCGCCTTGGTGAGCTTGGCGGCATAGGTCACGCCCGCCTCGGGCTGCGGCGTCTGGGCCGGCGTTTCGTCCAGCGCGCGCAGGATGAGGCGCGCGCCCATCGCCGCCAGCGCGTCATGCAGTTCGGGCGTGGTGCTGCGCGGCGTCAGCGGCACGGCCTCGCTCAGCAGCATGGGGCCGGTATCCAGGCCCTCCTCCATCCGCATGATGGTGACGCCGCTTCGGGCATCGCCATGCAGGATGGCGGCATGGATCGGCGCGGCACCCCGCCAGCGCGGCAGCAGCGAGGCATGGATGTTCAGGCAGCCGCGCCGGGGGGCTTGCAGCATGGCGGGCGGCAGGATCAGGCCATAGGCGGCCACCACCGCCACATCGAGATCGAGTGCGGCGAAGGCCGCATGCTCGGCCGCATCGCGCTTCACGCGGGCCGGGGTGCGAACCTCCAGCCCCAAAGCGAGGGCCGCGCGATGGACGGGGCAGGGGGTCTCCTGCTGGCCGCGCCCGGCGGGCTTGGGCGGCTGGGTATAGACCGCCCGGATGTCATGGCCCGCCGCATGCAGCGCCGTCAGCGCGGGGACGGCGAAATCCGGGCTGCCCATGAAGGCGATGCGAAGGGGGGTGCGGGCGCTCATTCGCCTTCGGCGTCGCGCGCCTTGAGTTTCAGCTCCTTGGCCAGCTTTCGCAGCATCATGTTGCGCTTCAGCGCCGAGAGGTGATCCACGAAAAGCACGCCGTTCAGGTGGTCCAGCTCATGCTGGATGCAGACGCCGAGCAGCCCATCCGCCTCCATCTCGCGCCGCGTGCCATCCAGCTCGCGCCAGCGCAGCTTGATGCGCTCGGGCCGTTCCACATCGGCATAGAGGCCGGGCAGGGAGAGGCAACCCTCCTCGCGCAGGGCCACCTCCTTGCTGGCGGCGACGAGCTCGGGGTTGAGCAGCACCATCGGCTCCGGCGTGTCCTTGCCGCCGCAATCCAGCACGAAGATCCGCAGGTCCGAGCCCACCTGCGGCGCGGCCAGGCCGATGCCGGGGGCGGCATACATGGTGGCCAGCATGCGCGGGGCCAGGGCGCGCACCGCATCGCCATCGCCATCGCCCACCGGGCGGCATTTCAGGCGCAGCCGAGCATCGGGCACCAGCAGGATGGGGAGTTTTTCGTCATGCATGATGCGCCGTGAGGTAGCGCCTGGCTCCAAGGGTTGCAACGGCGCGGCGGGCGGGCCAAGTCTGAGCCTGTTCGGCGCCGCCACTTCCGGGGCGCCGGATTGTCCTCGCTCCCGGCAGGAGGCTGCATGTCACGATCCTCGGTGTTCGGTTCACCGCTGTTTCTCGGCTTCGACCATCTCGAACAAATGCTCGACCGCGTGCAAAAGAACGCCGAAGGCTACCCCCCCTACAATATCGAGCAGACGGGCGAGGCGCGGCTGCGCATCACCCTCGCCGTCGCCGGCTTCTCCATGGATGACCTCGCCATCACGCAGGAGGATAACCAGCTGGTGATCCGCGGGCGCCAGCGCGATGACACGGATGGCCGCATCTTCATCCATCGCGGCATCGCGGCGCGCCAATTCCAGCGCGCCTTCGTGCTGGCCGAGGGGATCGAGGTGGAGGGTGCCTTCCTCGACAATGGCCTGTTGCACATAGACCTCCAGCGCCCCATGCCGGAGGTGAAGGTCCGCTCCATCCCGATCAGCCGCCAGGGGGCGGGGCCGACCCGCCCCGTGGTACAAGGCCGGATGCGGCGCGAGGGAGAGTAGCCGCTGCGTTTGGATGCGTGTTAGCCTTCCCGAAAGGGTTCGGGAGGTGTTGATGGGCAAGTGGTTCACGTTGCTGCTGGCGACGACAATCAGCGTCTCGGCGCATGCTCAGACCTTGAGCATCGGCTCCGGCGCGCCGGTGACGACGATTGACCCGCATTTCCACAATGTCGGGCCAAACAACGCGCTGACCATGCACATCTTCGACCGGCTGATCGAACGCGATGGCCGCGCCCGGCCGCACCCCTCCCTCGCCACCGCCTGGCGCCTCATCTCGGACAAGGTGTGGGAGCTGGATCTGCGGCCCGGCGTGACCTGGCATGATGGCCGCCCCTTCACCGCCGATGACGTGGTCTTCACCTTCGCCCGCGTGCCCAATGTGCCGAATTCGCCCGGCGGTTTTGGCGGCTTCCTCCGCGCGATCGAGCGCGTGGAGGTGGTCAATCCGCACCGGATCCGGCTGCACACCCGCGCGCCGCATCCGCTGATGCCGCTGGACCTCGCCTCCGTTTCCATCATCGCCCGCCATGCGGCGGAAGGGGCGGCGACGGAGGATTTCAACAGCGGCCGCGCGGCCATCGGCACCGGGCCGTATCGCTTCGTCTCCTTCCGCACGGGCGATCGCGTGGAGATGACGCGCAACGACGCCTATTTCGGCGGCGCCGAGCCCTGGGCGCGCGTCAGCTATCGCATGCTGCTCAATGATGCCTCGCGCACGGCGGCCCTGCTGGCGGGCGATGTGGACCTGATCGAGCAGATCCCGACCAGCGACCTGGCGCGCCTGCGCCGCGAGCCGCGCGTGACGGTGACGGAAATCCCGAGCCTGCGGACCGTCTACATGGCGCCCGATTTCTCGCGCGATAGCTCGCCCCCGGGCGTGACCGACCATGCCGGCCAGCCACTTGCCGCCAACCCCTTCAAGGACCCGCGGGTGCGCCGGGCGCTGAGCCTCGCCATCAACCGCGATGCGCTGGTGGATCGGGTGATGGAGGGTGCCGCGCAATCCACCGCGCAATGGCTGCCGCCTGGCGCCTTCGGCTATAACCCCAATGTGCGGCCCGACCCCTTCGACCCCGATGCCGCCCGCCGCCTGCTGGCCGAGGCGGGCTTCCCCGAAGGCTTCCGCCTGACGCTCTCCACCCCCAATGACCGCTGGCCCAATGATGCGCGCCTGGCTCAGGGAGTGGCGCAGATGTGGACGCGCATCGGCATCCGCACGCAGGTGGAGGCGCTGCCCTGGACCGGCTTCGTGCCGCGCCGCGCGCGCGTGGAATTCGGCATGCAGCTCGGCGCCTGGGGGAGTTCCACGGGCGAGGCATCCAACTTCCTGGTCAACATCATCTCGACCAATGACCGCCAGCGCCTGACCGGCGCGAACAACAATGCCCGCTATTCCAACCCGCGCTTCGACGAATTCACCGCCCGAGCCTCCGCCACCATGGATGAGGAGCGACGCGAGGCGATGTGGCAGGAGGCGGTGGCGATGTTCGCCGAGGAACGCCCGATGATCCAACTGGTGCAGTATCTCAACACCTGGGCGGTGCGGCGTGGCCTCAGGCACGATCCGCGCATGGATGAGCGGACCATCGCGATGGGTGTGCGGCCGGCGAACTGAGCCGGCCGCGCCGCCGAACTCCAATCTCGACCCGCCAGACCGAGTACGGTCAGGCGGGATCTGCTCTAACTCGCGAATTCCGCCCGGATGGCGGCGTCGTGTTCGCCCAGGGCTGGCACGGGGCCGAATTCGCGTGGCCCGTCGCTGAAGCGTGCGGCTGGCGCGGCGATCGGGATGGGGCCCTTTTCGGTTTCCACGGTGATGCGGCGCAGGGCCTTGTGTTGCGCCAGGCCCGCCACGTTGTTCACGAAGCCATATGCTGTGTTGGCGCGCGTCAGGCGTTGCACGCAGGCGTCGCGGTCGAAGGATTTGAAGACGGCGGCGATGTGGGCGTCCACCATCGGCCGCTCGGCCACGCGTTCGACGTTGACGCGGAAGCCTGGCCGTTGCGTCAGGCTGGTGTCGCCCAGGAAATGCTCGGCGAATTGCGCCCATTCGCGCTCATTCTGGATGGAGATGAGAATGAGCGCGCCATCCTTCGTCTCGAAGGCGCCATAGGGGCAGAGCGATGGGTGGGCCAGGCCAATGCGCTGCGGCTCCTTGCCGGTGCCTTCCAGGTAGAGGAGCGGCACGTTCATCCAATCCGCCATGCCGTCGAACAGGCTGACGCCGATGCCCTTGCCCCGCCCGGTGATGCCGCGCTCGATCAGCGCTTCCAGCACGGCGGCGTGGGCGTTCATGCCGCAGGCGATATCGCAGGCCGAGACACCCACGCGCCCCGGCCCTTCCGGCCGGCCCGTGACGGAGGTGAGGCCACTCTCCGCCTGGACCAGCAGGTCATAGGCCTTCATGCCGGCATATTCGCCTTCCTCGCCATAACCGCTGATATCCACGGTGATGAGGCGCGGATGCTTGGCGCGCAGCTCGGCCGAGCCGAAGCCCGCGCGCGCCATGGCGCCGGGGGCGAGGTTCTGGATGAAGACATCCGCCTTTGCCAGCAAGCGGGCCAGCAGCGCCTTGTCCTCGGGCTGCTTGATGTCGAGACGAAGGCTCTCCTTGCCGCGATTCAGCCAGACGAAATAGGTGGAAAGCCCCTTGCAGGCGGCGTCATAGCCGCGCGCGAAATCGCCCTCGGCGCGCTCGATCTTGATCACGCGCGCGCCGGCATCGGCAAGCTTCAT
>Ga0209103_1000516_pt1 | contig 12074 bp, 7 predicted proteins | sample 4C3metaG_FD_184152 | JGI IMG/M metagenome (GOLD analysis project Ga0209103, IMG submission 184152) | Freshwater bacterial and archeal communities from Indian Creek, Illinois, USA - 4C3 metaG (SPAdes) (version 2) | ecosystem: Environmental > Aquatic > Freshwater > Unclassified | place: USA: Indian...
GCCCTTGGCGCTACCCCCAGCGCTGCAGCCACCCCCAGCCACCGCGCCGCCGGCTCTAGTCGCAGCATCGCTTGGGTGGCGTGTGCGCTGGGCGCTTTCACCTTTTTTCCGGTGGGCTTGAGCTACCTCGGCTTGCTAGTGCTGCTGCTGTTGCTGCTGCTCGATCGGCCGCAGTGGCAGGCGCGCTGGCAGCAACTGCGGCCGTGGCTGTGGCTGCTGCTGCTGCCGCTGCTGTGGGCGCTGCTGGTGCTGGCCACCCAGGGCTGGCACGAAGACAGCGCCTCGCGCCTGTTTCACCTGCTGCGGGTGGCGCTGGTGCTGGGCTTGGGGCTGATGTTGCTGCCCGCCGAGCGCTGGTACGCGCTCTATGGCTTGCTGGCCGGGGCCGTTTTGGCCAGCGCCCTGCTGCTGCTGCACCAGGTCTGGCCGCTGCCCGACGCCGCGCTCTGGCGCGCCTTGGTCAGCGGCACCACGGGCAACAGCACGAGCCAAAAGTTCATCCTGCTCGCTGCCGCCGCCGCTGCCGCGCTCTGGCTGGCGCTGCAGCCGGGTTTGCGGCCTGCGCAGCGGGCGCTGGCGCTGCTGGGCTGGCTGCTGTTTGCCGCCATGGTGGCGATTTTTGGTGTTTCGCGCAACGCACAACTGCTGTTGCTGCTGCTGCCGCTGGCGGTGTTTGTGCTGCGCTGGCACAGTTGGCGGCCGCTGTTGAGCGCTGCGGTGGCTCTGCTGCTGGGCGCGCTGCTGGTCTGGCAGTTCAGCCCCACGGTGCAGCCGCGCTTCGAGCAAGCCGCGCAAGAGGTGCAGCACTTTGCCGCCACCGGCAATTTTGACGGCAGCACCAGCGTGCGTCTGCGCATGTACCAGCACGCCCTCGAGGGCATGGCCGCGCAGCCGCTGCTGGGCACCGGCTTGGGCAGTTGGTTGCCCAGCTGGCGCGCTACCATGGCCGAGGTAAACCCAGCCATGGGGGAAATCAACAACCCGCACAACGATTTTTTGCTCACCGGCATGGAAAAAGGCGTGCCTGGCCTGCTGTTGCTGCTGGCGCTGCTGGCGGCCTTGGGCTGGCACAGCCTGCGCCAGCGCGGCGACCCCCTAGCCGGCGTGGCCCAGCTGCTGCTCTGGACGCTGCTGCTCACCACCCTAGTCAACGCCCCGTTTCGCGACGCCAACCTCGGGCTGTCGCTGCTTTGGCTGCTGGCGGTTTGCACCTTGGGCAGCCGCCCCGTGGCAGCTTCTGCCTCAACCCAGCCGGTATCGCGCTCGATCTGAAGCCCCGCAGGGCACGCCCGCCCCGCCAGCTACATCCGCGCCCGCAGCGCCTTGAGCCAGCTCAGCAACCGGTAACGCCAACTGCGCACCCGCACCCGGCCGGGCCGGGGGTTGTCGATGCGCAGCTCTTCGGGTTTGGGGCGGCCATGAAACACCAGCACGGCGGGCGCGGGCTCGATCCAGTCCATGCGGTAGCGCAAGTCCACCTTCCACGAAGCCGCCAGATTGGGGTGCAGCTTTTGCAGGCTGCCGCTCACCAGGCCGCTGTCGCGGATGAAGTCTTGGTCGCCCCAGCCTTTGGCGCCCGAATAGGCTGCGATATGGCCCTGCACATCGAGCAAAAAGTCTTCCAGAATCGAGCCAAAGTTGCCGTTGACCAGCATCAGGCTCGAGTTGTAGTCGTGGCCCTTGAAGCCGCGCAGCAGCCACAGCCCAGGCGGTGCGTCAACCAACGGGTTGCGCGTGATCACCACGTCGAGGTCGAGGTACAAAAAACAGCGCTCAGGCAAGGCAAAGATTTCGAGCTTGGAAAACCAGCCCGGCAAATCGTGGCGCAACGGCCGCAACTCGACGCCCTCGGGCATGCTCGGCAGGTCGCTCAGGCAGATCAGGCGCGCGCCGGGCGCATGGCGCCGCAACTGGCGCTGCAGCGCCTGCACCTGCGCCACGCCGTATTCGCCACCGCTCTTGCAGACGCAGACCACGGTGTCGCACAGGCGCCTGATCGGGTTGAGCGGGGTTGCAATCATGTTCAGAGCGCCAGCGGCTTGGATTCAAGGGGGAGTGTGCAGGCTTGGATCAGACCAAGGTCGATGACAGGATTTTGGCACAAGGCCCTGCGGGCGAATGGTGGTGCGCATGACGGACTGGGCTGCATCACAGGCCGGCTCGCGCCGCCTGCACCCTAGCAGCGAAGCTGCGCCCTACGAAGCTGGGCCGCCCCATGGTCAATCCCTGATAATCCCCCCATGCCCGATCTCGCCCTTGAGGTGCGCCGCCGCCGCACCTTTGCCATCATCTCCCACCCCGACGCCGGCAAAACCACCCTGACCGAAAAGCTGCTGCTGTTTTCGGGCGCGATCAACATCGCCGGCTCGGTCAAGGCGCGCAAGGCCGCGCGCCACGCCACCTCCGACTGGATGGAGATCGAAAAGCAGCGCGGCATCTCGGTGGCCAGCTCGGTGATGCAGATGGAGTACCGCGACTGCGTCATCAACCTGCTCGACACCCCCGGGCACCAAGACTTTTCCGAAGACACCTACCGCGTGCTCACGGCAGTGGATGCGGCGCTGATGGTGATCGACGCCGCCAACGGCGTCGAGCCGCAGACGCGGCGCCTGCTGCAGGTTTGCCGCGCAAGGAACACGCCCATCCTCACTTTCGTGAACAAGATGGACCGCGAGGTGCAGGCGCCGCTGGACCTGATGGATGAGATCGAGCGCGAGCTCGGCATGACGGTGGTGCCTTTCACTTGGCCGGTGGGCATGGGCAAGCTGTTTCACGGCGTTTACGATCGGCGCTCGGACCAGATGCGGGTGTTTGATGCCGGCGCCGACCGCGTGGGCGGCGACGAAGAGGTGCACGCCGGCCTAGACAACCCGGAAAGCGCCCGGCGCTTTGGCTTGGAATGGCAGCAGGCCAAAGATGAGATGGAGCTGCTGGCTGGCGCCGCCCCGGCTTTTGAGGCCAGCGCTTTTTTGGCCGGGCAGCAAACGCCGATGCTGTTTGGCTCGGCGATCAACAACTTTGGCGTGCGCGAGGTGCTCGACGCACTGGTCGATCTGGCCCCGCCGCCGGGCCCCAAACCGGCCTTGCAGCGCACAGTGCAGCCGACCGAGCCCAAGTTCAGCGGCGTGGTGTTCAAAATCCAGGCCAATATGGACCCGGCGCACCGCGACCGCATCGCCTTTGTGCGCTGCGCCAGCGGGCATTTCGAGCGCGGCATGAAACTCAAGGTGGTGCGCTCGGGCAAAGAGCTGCGCCCCAACACCGTGGTCAGCTTTCTGAGCCAACGGCGCGAACTGCTCGACGAGGCCTTTGCCGGCGACATCATCGGCATCCCCAACCACGGCGTGCTGCAACTGGGCGACACGCTCACCGAGGGCGAGGCGTTGCAGTTCACCGGGCTGCCGTTTTTTGCGCCCGAGATCATCCGCAGCGTCGAAGTGGCCGACCCGCTGCGCGGCAAGCAGCTCAAGGCCGGCCTGACGCAGCTGGGCGAAGAAGGCGCGATCCAGGTCTTTAGGCCGATGGCCGGCACGGTGCTCATGCTCGGCGCCGTGGGGCAGTTGCAGTTCGAGGTGGTGCAGCACCGGCTCGAGAGCGAGTACGGCGTCAAGGCGCGCATCAGCCCCAGCCCCTACCAGGTGGCGCGCTGGGTCACGTGCGCGCCCGCAGACGGTGGCGAGGCCGAGCTCAAGCGCTTCATGCAAGCCAACCTGCACCGCATGGCTTGGGACGCGGTCGATGCGCCCACGCTGCTGGTGGACCACCAAGCGACGCTGCGCGCCGTGGAGGCCAATTGGCCCAAAATCCAGTTCCACGCCATGCGCGAGCACGCCGGGCTGGTGTTTCACAAGGCGCTCTGAGCGGCTGAGAGGCAATCGCTCGTGCCCGCCTTGACGCCCCAAAACACCGCCTGATGCGTTGCAAATGCGCGCCGTAGCTCGGGCTACGGCTGTGCTTTGCGCCTTGCCGGCGGCGCCTTGGATCGCCCTTTCGGACACGCTCAATTGCCTCTCAGCCTCTGCGGCATCAGTCCGGCTGCGCCGCCAGCCAGCGCTCGACCGCGCGCGGATAGATGAGGTGCTCTTGCGTCAGCAGCCGGGCGGCCAAGGTGGCGGCGGTGTCGTCGGGCAGCACCGGCAGCACCGCCTGCTCCAGAATCTGGCCGCTATCGACCTCGGCCGTGACCTGATGCACCGTGGCGCCGACAAAGCGGCAGCCCAGATCGAGCGCGCGCTGGTGCGTGTGCAGCCCCGGAAACGCCGGCAGCAGCGAGGGGTGGATATTGAGCAAGCGCCCAGCGTAGTGGTGCACAAACTCTGGCCCCAAGATGCACATAAAGCCCGCCAGCAGCACCAGCGCCGGCCTACCGTCGGGGTCGAAGCGGTCGATGGCCTGCGTCAGCGCGGCGTCGAAGGCGGCGCGGCTGGGGTAGTGTGCATGCTCGAGCAGCGCCGTGGGCAAGCCCTGCGCCTGCGCCCAAGCCAGGCCGGCGGCCTGGGCCCGGTTGCTGAGCACACCGGCGATGCGCGCCCCGAAGCGCTGCTCCCAGTGCTGCTGCTGCGCTGCGCGCACCAAGGCCTGCATATTCGAGCCGGTACCCGAAATCAGTACGACAATGTTCTTTGTTGCAACCATACAGACGCCTAGTGTAATGACTCCCATGAACCTACCCGACCCTGCTGCTGGTGCCCCCAGCGACCACGACACCCCCTTGCCCACAGCGTTTGAGCCGCTGACGGCGGTGCAGGCGCGCGTGCTCGCCACCCTGATGGAAAAAGCGCGCACCGTGCCCGACAGCTACCCGCTGACGCTCAACACCCTGCTTTTGGGCTGCAACCAAAAATCGGCGCGCTACCCGGTGCTCAACCTGAGCGAGAGCGAAATCGCCTTGGCGCTCGACGGCCTGCGCCAGCGCACCCTGGTGTTCGAGAGCAGCGGCGGGCGCGTGCCGCGCTTTGAGCACAACTTCCAGCGCGCCGTGGGCGTGCCCGAGCAAGCCGCCGTGCTGCTGGGGCTGCTGATGCTGCGCGGGCCGCAGACGGCGGGCGAGCTGCGCCTGAACGCCGAGCGCTGGTACCGCTTCCTCGACATCGCTTCGGTCGAGGCTTTTCTGGAGGAGTTGCAGCAGCGCCCGGCGCACAAGGGCGGGCCGCTGGTGGCGCTGCTGCCGCGCCAGCCCGGTGCGCGCGAGCCGCGCTGGGCCCATCTGCTGTGTGGCGCACCGGCGCCCGAGCTGCTGACCGAGGCTGGGGGTGCTGCTGGGCTGGGCGCTGGGCCGGGGGCAGAGCTGGTGGCCCAGCTGTCTGCGCAACTGGCCGCGCTGGCCGCGCGCGTGCAGGCCCTGGAGCAGCAGGTGCAGGATTTGCAGCAGCGGCTGGAGCAGGCCGGGGCCTGAGCCGGCGCTGGAGGGCTTGCGCCCGCTGTCACCGCCCGGACAGCGCTGTGAAAGGGTGCGTGCTACAAAGCGGTGATCGCACCACGACGCCACACAGGAGACCCGCCCCATGGACTTGGCTTTTACGCCCGAAGAACAGGCTTTCAGAGCCGAAATCCGCGCTTGGGTGCGCGCCCACCTGCCGCCCGAACTGGCGCACAAGGTGCACCACGCCCTGCGCCTGAGCCGCGACGACCTGCAAGGCTGGGCCCGCATCCTTGGGCGCAAGGGCTGGCTGGCCAGCGGCTGGCCCAAGGCCTTCGGCGGCCCCGGCTGGACGGCGGTGCAAAAACACCTGTTCGAAGAAGAATGCGCCCTCGCCGGGGCCCCGCGCGTCATCCCCTTCGGCCCGGTGATGGTGGCCCCGGTGATCATGGCCTACGGCAACGCCGAGCAGCAGCAGCGCTTCCTGCCCGGCATCGCCAGTGGCGAGGTTTGGTGGTGCCAGGGCTACAGCGAGCCCGGCGCCGGCTCCGATCTGGCCAGCCTCAAAACCCGCGCCGAGTACCGGGGCGACCACTACCTGGTCAACGGCCAGAAAGCCTGGACCACGCTGGGCCAGCACGCCGACTGGATTTTTTGCTTGGTGCGCACCAGCCACGAAGGCAAGCCCCAGAGCGGCATCAGTTTTTTGCTGATCGACATGAAATCGCCCGGCATCACGCTGCGCCCGGTGCGCCTGCTCGACGGCGAGTACGAGGTCAACGAGGTTTTTTTCGACGATGTGCAGGTGCCGCTCGGCAACCTCATCGGCGCCGAAAACAAGGGCTGGAGCTACGCCAAGCACCTGCTCAGCCACGAGCGCACCAACATCGCCGAAGTCAACCGCGCCAAGCGCGAACTCGAGCGCCTCAAGCGCATCGCCCAAGCCGAAGGGGTGTGGAACGACGCCCGCTTTCGGGACCAGATCGCGCTGCTGGAAGTCGATGTGGTGGCGCTCGAGATGCTGGTGCTGCGCGTGCTGTCGGCCGAAAAATCGGGCAAAAACCCGCTCGACATCGCCGGTTTGCTCAAAATCCGCGGCAGCGAAATCCAGCAGCGCTTGGCCGAACTGATGATGCTCGCCGCCGGCCCCTTTGCCCTGCCCTGCATCTTTGAGGCGCTGGAAGCCGGCTGGCAGGGCGACTTCCCCGGCGGCGTGAGCGCCAACGCGCCGCTGGCAGGCAGCTACTTCAACCTGCGCAAAACCACGATTTACGGCGGCAGCAACGAGGTGCAGCGCAACATCGTGGCCCAAACCCTGCTCGGCTAAGCCCCCTTTTTGGAGACCGTGATGGATTTTGATTTTTCCGACGAGCAACTGCAACTGCGCGAGGCCGTGCAGCGCTGGGTGCACAAAGCCTACCCCTTCGAGCGCCGCTGCGCCGCCACCGCCGCCGGCGGCTTTGATCGCGCCGTTTGGAACGAACTGGCCGAACTCGGCCTGTGCGCCCTGACCGTGTCCGATGCCCACGACGGCCTGGGGCTGGGCGCGGTGGAAGCGATGCTGGTGCAAGAGGAGCTGGGGCGCGGGCTGGTGCTCGAGCCCCTAGAGCAGACCTTTGTCGCCGCCTCGGTGTTGCAGGCCTTTGCGCCCGCCAGCGTGCAAGCGCAGTGGTTGCCGCGCTTGGCCAGTGGCGCGGCGCTGCTGGTGCTGGCGCACGTGGAGCGGGGCTTGCGCCACCGGCTCGGGGCCGTCGCCACCCAAGCGGTCGCGCAGCCGGCCACTTCGCAAGCGAGGCTGCCTAATGCCCAAAGCGCGGGGCAAACCGAACCACAGGGCGAAGTCTGGCTGCTCGACGGTGCCAAGAGCCTGGTACCCGCCGGCGACTGCGCCGACGCCTTTCTGGTACCGGCCCAGACCGCGCAGGGGCTGGCGCTGTTTTTGGTGCAACGCAGCGCCGCCGGGGTGCAAACCCGAGCCTACCAAACCCAGGACGGCAGCCGCGCCGCCGAAGTCAGCTTTGCGCACAGCCCGGCGCAGCTGCTCAGCACCGACGGCTTGGCGGCGCTGGAGTGGGCCGCCGACGTCGGCATCGCCGCCGCTTGCGCCCAAGGCGTGGGCGTGATGGAGCAGACGCTGGCACTCACGCTGGATTACCTGAACACGCGCCAGCAGTTCGGGGTGCCGATCGCCAGCTTTCAGGCCCTGCGCCACCGCGTGGCCGACATGAAAATGCAGCTCGAGTTGGCGCGCAGCATGAGCTACTACGCCACCCTCAAGCTTGGTGCGCCTGCCCCCGAACGGCGCCAGGCGCTGGCGCGCGCCAAGGTGCAACTGGGGCAGTCGATGCGCTTCGTCGGGCAGCAAGCGGTGCAGCTGCACGGCGGCATTGGCGTCACCGACGAGTACATCGTCAGCCACTGCTTCAAAAAGCTGACGCAGCTCGAGCTCACCTTGGGTGACACCCTGCACCACCTCGACGAGGTGTCGGCGCGCATGGGCGCCAGCGCTGGGGTGTTTGCCTAACAATCAGCGCAGCAGCAGCCAAGTCAGGGCCAGCACCAGCACGAGCAAGGCCGCCACGGCATACCAGCTCCAAGGCCGTTTGGGTTCGGCGTAGGGGTCTTGCAGGCTGCGCTCGGCCCCCGCGGGCAGCTGCGCCACCCCGGTGAGCGCCGCCCCGAAGGGGATGTTGAGCCGCGCCCGGATGTTGACCGCCCAGCCGTTGGCGTCGAGCAAAGGGCCCAAGTTGCGCTGGCGCAACTTGAACCAAGCCAACAACATCGCCGGGCCGGAAACCAGCAGCAGCAGACCCAGCAGCACCAGCGGCATCTGCCACAGCGGCAGGCGCAAAAAACCGCTCATGATCGCGGCCAGCGCCGTGCCCAGCGCCCCCAGCGCCAAGCCGATGGCGGCAAAAATACCCGCAAAGCGCGCGATGTCGAAGGCCTGCGAGGCAACCGGCGCGGCCGCACCCGGCACCGCCGCCGCCGCCCCGGCCGCCGATTGGGCCTCGACGTTTTGCTCGCGCGCCGCCGCCAAACGCTGCGCCTGGGCGCTGATGAAGCGGGCCAAGCGCCGGTACGGCATCCAGAACGCTTGTGGCACGCTGATGGGCGCCTCGACCACGCGCAGCACCTGCGCCTTCCAGTCGCGCCCTTGGCGGTCGTAAAAGAGCGCATTGCGCCCGGCCACCAGCATCTCGTCGGCGTCGCCGCCGGTCAGGGCAGCGACGATAGTGATCGGCTCCTCGCCGGGACGCGTGCATTCGCAGTAGATCAGGTAGGCACCCGAGAGCGGGGCCAGCGCGCTGTGGCGCTCCAGATCGGCCACACGCAGGCACAGCGTGCAGCTGCGCTGGTCGATGTAGAGCGTGCCGGCCTGAAAGATGGCCAGGTGTTGCTGACCGTAAAAATCGCTCAGATTGACGAAGTTGCGCAGCAGCGGCACGAGGTCGCGGCGCAGCCGCAGCAGCAGCTCGAGCCCTTCGATGCCGGCGGCACTGGCATCGGCGCTGCGGTCTTGTTCGATCAGGGCCGCCAGCCGGGCGGGCACCGGACTGTCGAACAACTCGCGCAACGCGGTAGGGCTCCAGTCTGCCAAAGCGCTGTTGGGGCGCTGCGCCAGCCAGGCGCGGTAGTCGGCCAAGCGCGCACCCAGATCGTCCCACTGGGCGGGCGTCAGCGCTTCGCAGTCGCCCAGCAGCGGCCGCACCGCCAGTTCGCGCAGCGCGGCCAAGCGGCTCTGCCAGGCCGGGTTGATGCCCACGCACAAAGGCAGGTTAGCCCCCGGCTGCACCCGAGCCAGCGGCAAGGCGGCCAGTTCGGCGCTGTCGGCGTGCAGGGTGAGGGGGGCCAGTTCGGTGTAGCGCGCCTCGTCGGGGTTGAGCGCCGCCTCGGCGCGGGGGTCGAAGTCGAGCAGCCGGCAGCGGGTAAAAAAATCGTCCACCTTGGCCTGTACGGCGTCGTAGGCTTGCAGGGCCGCCGGCTGCCCAGTGGCCGCAGCTTCCAGCCCAGCGCCGGGCTCGTGCGGGGCGCGCTGGCGCCAGTCCAGTGCCTGTTGTGCCTGCTCCAGAAAGGCCGTCAGGCCCGCTTGCGTGGCCCCGGGCTGGCCGCTGCGGTCGGTCTGCGCGCCTTGGGTGGCGATGAGGTGCGCGATCAGCTCGGCGCAGGCGGCATCTGGGGCCAGCTCAACCGGCACCACGCCATCGCCATTGGGCAGCGCGGGTGGAAAGAGGCGCGCCGGATCGCTCAGGTCGTCCAGGCACAGCTGCTCGGCTGTGGCTTTGCCCAAGCGCTGCAGCACCTGGTGTGCGGCGGCAAACAGCGCCGCCCCCGCTGCCGTGTCGGTGCGCAGCGCATCCAGCGGCAAGTCGGCACCGGGTTGAAACAGCAGCTGCGGGTTGTGCAGCCGCTCACAGACCCAGCGCACCGCGTGCAGCAGCTCGGGCACCCGGATGCTGCCGTCGCCATCGGTGTCGATGCGCTGCAGCGTGCGGCTGTCGAACTCGAGGCCACTGGTCGGGCAGGCCAGCACGGCCCACAGCTTCTGGTCGAGCTGATCGAGGCTGCGCAAATCCTGCGCCGTTTCGATGCGCACCTGGTCAAAGCCGCCGCTGCGAAAAAAACGCCAGCGATGCAGGCCGCTCATCTCCAGGGATTCGCTCATTTTTGGCTCCGAGCACAAAAAAACCGCTGCCAGCGGCCCAAGTGGCTGGCAGCGGTTGCAGATGCTATCACTTTGCGCGGGCCCGGTGCCACCACCGCACCGAGACCGTGCGCTGTTTCAATGCAAGTCGAAGCGGTCCAGCTCCATCACCTTGACCCAGGCGGCGACAAAGTCCTGCACAAACTTGCGCTCGTTGCCGCGCTCGGCATAGACCTCGGCCAGCGCCCGCAGTTGCGAGTTGGAGCCAAACACCAGATCGGCCACGGTCGCGGTCCACTTCAGGGCGCCGCTCTTGCGGCAGCGGCCCTCGAGCACGTGCGGATTGGCGGCCGAACGCGCCCACACCGTGCCCATGTCGAGCAACTGGGTGTAGAAGTCGGTCGAGAGCACGCCGGGGCGCTGCGTGAACACGCCGTGGCGGCTGCCGCCGCTGTTGGCCCCGAGCACGCGCAAGCCGCCCACCAGCACCGTGAGTTCGGGTGCGGTCAGGGTCAGCAGCTGCGCGCGGTCGATCAGCAGCTCGGCGGCGTGGGCTTCGCAGCCGGGGGCGGCGTAGTTGCGCAAGCCGTCGGCGCGCGGCTCGAGCACGGCAAACGAGGCCACATCGGTTTGCTCGGGCAGCGCGTCGGTGCGCCCGGGGTGAAACGGCACCTCAATGGCATGGCCCGCGGCCTTGGCCGCAGCCTCCACCGCTGCGCCGCCAGCGAGCACGATCAAGTCGGCGAGCGAGACTTTTTTGACCGAGCCGGCGTTGAAGCGCTGCTGGATGGCCTCGAGTTGGGCCAGCACGCTGGCGAGCTGCACCGGGTCGTTGGCGGCCCAGTCTTTTTGCGGCGCCAGCCGGATGCGCGCGCCGTTGGCGCCGCCGCGTTTGTCGGAACCGCGGAAGGTGCTCGCAGCGCCCCAGGCCGTGGCCACCAGTTGCGCCACGCTCAGGTTTGAGGCCAGCACCTGGACTTTGAGCGCAGCCACGTCGGCGGCGTCGATCAGCGGCTGCGTGGGGGCCGGCACCGGGTCTTGCCAGATCAGCACCTCGGGCGGCACCAGCTTGCCTTGGTAGCGCGCGCGCGGCCCCATGTCGCGGTGCGTGAGCTTGAACCAGGCGCGGGCAAAGGCGTCGGCGAAATCGGCCGGGTTTTGCTGAAAGCGGCGCGCGATTTTGTTGTAGGCCGGGTCAAAGCGCAGCGCCAGGTCGGCGGTGGTCATGATGGTTTTCACGCGCTTGGCGGGGTCGTGCGCCGCTGGGGCCAGGTCTTTGTCGGCCACGTTGACCGGCTCCCACTGCCAGGCGCCGGCCGGGCTCTTGACCAGGTTCCAGTCGTAGCCGAACAGCATCTCGAAGTAGCTGTGGTCCCACTGCGTCGGGGTCGGGGTCCAGGCGCCTTCGAGGCCGCTGGTGATGGTGTCGCCGCCCTTGCCCGTGCCTAGGCTGTTGGCCCAGCCCAAACCCTGTTGCTCGATCGGCGCGCCTTCGGGCTCGCGCCCCACATGCGCCTCGGGGCCGGCCCCGTGCGCCTTGCCAAATGTGTGGCCACCGGCCACCAGGGCCACGGTTTCCTCGTCGTTCATGGCCATGCGGGCGAAGGTCTCGCGGATGTCGCGCGCCGAGGCCAGCGCGTCGGGCACGCCGTTGGGGCCTTGCGGGTTGACGTAGATCAGGCCCATCTGCACCGCACCCAGCGGTTTGGCCAGATCGCGCTCGCCGCTGTAGCGCTTGTCGCCCAGCCACTCGGTTTCGGGGCCCCACCAGATGTCGTCCTGCGGCTCCCAGATGTCGGGGCGGCCACCGGCAAAGCCAAAGGTCTTGAAGCCCATCGACTCCAGCGCCACGTTGCCGGTGAGGATGAGCAAATCGGCCCACGACAGGTGCTTGCCGTACTTTTGCTTGATCGGCCACAGCAGGCGCCGCGCTTTGTCGAGGTTGACGTTGTCGGGCCAGCTGTTCTCGGGGGCAAAACGCTGCGCGCCGTGGCCGGCACCGCCGCGGCCGTCGTGGATGCGGTAGGTACCGGCGGCGTGCCAGGCCATGCGGATGAAGAAGGGGCCGTA
>Ga0209103_1000518_pt1 | contig 12048 bp, 14 predicted proteins | sample 4C3metaG_FD_184152 | JGI IMG/M metagenome (GOLD analysis project Ga0209103, IMG submission 184152) | Freshwater bacterial and archeal communities from Indian Creek, Illinois, USA - 4C3 metaG (SPAdes) (version 2) | ecosystem: Environmental > Aquatic > Freshwater > Unclassified | place: USA...
GGGCGATGGCGGCGGCACCGATGATCCGCAGGTATCCGGCACAGACGATGAGGTCGGGCTGAACCGCTTCGATGGCGTCGAACATCGCCGCGTCGAAGGCATCGCGCGTCGCGAAGGTGTTCGGTTTGCTCGCCCAGGTGGCAATGCCCGCCGTCTGCGCCCGCGCCAGTGCGCTGCATTCCGGCTTGTCGCTGAACACGCCGACCACCGCCCCGTCGATACGTCCGTCGGCGCAGGCACCCAGCAGGGCGGCGAGGTTGCTGCCCTGGCCCGAAGCCAGCACCGCGATGCGCAGGCTCATGCGCTGGGGGAGCCGTTGCCCGCCACGCGGCTCAGCCGATCCGCACGCGCTCGTGGGCCTCGGCACCGCTGCGCTTCACCACGCGACCGATCGGGCGCGGCGGCAGGCCCGAGGCCGTCAGCGCTGCGGAAAGCACGACGATGCTGCTCTCCGGCACCACCAGCACGAAGCCGATGCCGCAGTTGAAGGTGCGCCACATCTCGGCATCGGCGATGGCCCCCTCGCGTTGCAGCCACTCGAACACCGGCGGCAGCACGAGGGTGCTGGCGTCGATGTCGAGGCCAAGGCCATCAGGAATGACGCGGATGATGTTCTCGGTAAGGCCGCCGCCGGTGATGTGGGCCATGCCGTGGATCGGCGACTCCGCTCCCGGGAAGGCCTGCAGCAGGGCGAGGATCGGCTTCACGTAGAGCTGGGTCGGTGCCATCAACGCATCCAGCAGGGGCGTGCCGCCGACCTGCACGTCGAGGCCGCCCGTGGCGGCATCGAAGCCGGCGCGCGCCAGCACCCGGCGGATCAGCGAATAGCCATTGCTGTGCGGGCCGGAGGAGGGCAGGGCAAGCAGCACGTCGCCCTCGCGCACCCGACCGCCGTCGCGCAGTTCGCTCTTCTCGACCGCGGCCACGCAGAAGCCGGCCAGGTCGTATTCGCCCGGCGCGTACATGTCGGGCATCTCGGCGGTCTCGCCACCGATCAGGGCACAGCCGGAGAGCTCGCAGCCGCGGGCGATGCCGCCGATCACCGCGACCGCGGTGTCGATGTGCAGCTTGCCGGTGGCGAAGTAGTCGAGGAAGAACAGCGGTTCGGCCCCCTGCACCAGCACGTCGTTGACGCACATGGCCACGAGGTCGATGCCGATCGTGTCGTGGCGGCCGAGCTGCTGGGCCAACTTCAGTTTGGTGCCCACACCGTCGGTGCCGGAGACCAGCACCGGCTCGCGGTACTTGCCGGTCAGATCGAACAGCGCGCCGAAACCGCCCAGCCCGCCCATCACCTCGGGCCGGAAGCTGCGCTTCACCAGCGGCTTGATGCGCTCGACGAGGGCATTGCCGGCGTCGATATCGACCCCGGCGTCGCGGTAGGTCAGGGGCGTCGGGGGAGGCACGGCGGGCAACCTTCGGGTGTCAGGCCAAGCTCTCATTCTAGCAGCCACCCCCGCATCGCCCGCCCGGCGTTGGACGACCTTGGCACCACTGCGGCACCATGGCGGTCTTCTCGAGGAGAACCATGCGAATGCGCCTGCGTCTGGCCGGTCTCTGTCTGGCTCTCTTGTTCGCCGCTCCGGCGCAAGCCGTCGAGACGCCCGTGACCGTCCCGGCCCCGGCGGCGGCGGTGCGCGAAGAAGCCTGGTACACCGCTGAGGTGCCGGTCGCCTCGCAGGATCCGCGCGAACGCGAGGCGGCGCTCGGACGTGCCCTTGCCCAGGTGCTGGTACGGGTCACCGGTAGCCTCGATGCCCCCGCTCACCCGGTGCTGCAACGTGCCCTGCGCAACGCCGAGGGCCTGCTTCAGGCCGCGGAGTACCGCAGCGCCGAGGAACTGGCCGGCGGTGTACCGACCCAGCGCCAGGTGCTGGTCGCCAGTTTCACCCCTGACGCGGTGGATGCCCTGGTGATGGCCGCCGGACTGCCGCTCTGGCAGGGTGTCCGCCCGCAACCCCTGCTCTGGCTGGCCATCGACGATGGCGGTGGTGCCGGCCCGAGACTGGTCGCCGCCGCCCAGATCAATGCGGTGCGACCGCTCGCCCAGCGTGGCCTGGAGCGCGGCCTGCGGCTGCTGCTGCCGGCCGGCAATACCGTCGAACAGCAGGCCGCCGCCCGCGTCTGGGCACTCGACCTTGCCGCTCTCGCCCCGCTTTCGGCGCTGTATGGCGCACCGGTGGTGCTGCTCGGCCGGATGGGCCGCAACGCCAGCGGCTGGAGTGCCGAATGGCTGCTGGCCAAGAACGGGGTTGAGCAGCGTCGCTGGCGTTTCGAGGACACCAATCCACAACGGGTGATCGCCTCCGGTGCCGATCCGATGGCCGATACCCTCGCGGCGGCGATGGCCACGCGGATGCCGGCGAGCCAGCCGGAGGTCCTCGTCGCCTCGGTCAGCGGCCTGCGTTCGAGTGCGGACTGGCTGACGCTCGCCGCCTACCTGCAGACCCTGCCGGTGCTGCGCGATCACGAGGTACTGGAGGCGCGTGCCGAAGCCCTCAGCCTGCGCCTCGACCTGGCCGTCGACCGCGCCCGCTTCGAGGCCCTGCTGGCCAGTGGTGCGGTGCTGGCCGTCGAGCCGGTCGCCCCCGGTGAGCCCCCGCGCTACCGGTTCCGGCCCTGAGGATGAACACGATGGACACACCGCTGCTCTGGTTGCGCCCCTGGCTGTGGTTCGCTGCCGTGCTGGTGCTCGGCCTGCTGCTCTGGCTGCTGGCACCAGTGCTGACGCCTTTCGCCATCGCCGCTTTGCTGGCGTGGTTGGCCGATCCGCTGGTGGTGCGGCTGGAGCGCAGCGGCCGCTCGCGGATGGTGGCCGCCAGTCTGGTCTTCCTGCTGATGAGCGCTCTGGTGGTGCTGGCCCTGCTGCTGTTGTTGCCGATGCTGCAATCGCAACTGCGGCGGGCGGTCGACTGGCTGCCCCAACTCGCCACCTGGGCCACCGGGGTGGCCCTGCCCTGGCTGCAGGTTCGTACCGGCCTGGCCTGGGCGGATGGCGTGGACGCCGCCAGCCTGACCGATCTGCTGAAAGGGCACTGGCAGGCCGCCGGCGGTATCGCCGCCCAGATCGTCGCTGGCCTGTCGCGCTCCGGCCTTGCAGTGGTGGGCTTCGTCGTCAACCTGCTGCTGGTGCCGTTCGTGACCTTCTACTTCATGCGCGACTGGCGGTACATGCTGGGTCGGCTGCACGCCCTCCTGCCGCGTCCGCTGGAGCCGACCGTGGTGCGGCTGGCCCGCGAGTCGGATGCCGTGCTGGGCGCGTTCCTGCGCGGACAGATGACGGTGATGGTCTGCCTTGGCCTGATCTACGGTGCCGGGCTTAGCCTGATCGGTCTCGATCTCGGCTTCCTGATCGGCATGGTGGCCGGCCTGCTCAGCTTCGTGCCCTATCTTGGCGCCACGATCGGCCTGGTGGCCGCGGTGATCGCCACTCTGGTCGAGCACGGCGATCTGTTCCATCTGGTGCTGGTGGTGGCGGTGTTCAGTACGGGCCAGGTGATCGAAAGCTACTTTCTGACGCCCTGGCTGGTCGGCGATCGCATCGGCCTGCACCCGGTGGCGGTGGTCTTCGCGATCATGGCCGGTGGCACGCTATTCGGTTTTCTCGGTGTGCTGCTGGCACTGCCGGTGGCGGCGGTGGTGATGGTGCTCGGCCGCTACGCGCACGGCCGCTACCTGCAGAGCCTGCTCTACCGGGTCGACCGCGACGGCGACGGGCTGCGCGAAGGCGAGGCCGAAGGCCCGCCGCCGGACGGGACCGCGCCTTGGCCTGTCCCGCCCGCCGATGAAGCCGGCGACTCCCGTCCGGCATGAGTACCCAGCTTCCGCTGGCGCTGCCGGCGGGGCCGGACCAGCGCTTCGAACTGTTCGTCGGCCACGCTTGGGCCGTCGAGGCGCTGCGCGCGACGGCCCTCGGCGCAGCACAGGGTAACGACCGCGCGCGCACCGATGGCGCACTTTTCGTCGAAGGCGCGGAAGGCAGCGGCAAGACCCACCTGCTGCTGGCCGCTTGCCGCGCCGCCAGCGAGGCCACTCTCCGCGCGCGCTATCTGCCGGTGCCGGCCTTGGTCGGTGCGCTCGATGCGATGCTCGTCGGCCTCGAGGCGAATGACCTCGTCGCGCTCGATGGGTTGGAGGCGGTGGCGGGTTCGCACGCCGATTGCGAAGCCCTGTTCCACCTGCACAACCGCCTGCGCGATGCCGGTTGTCGCGTGCTCTACGGCTCGCGCCTGCCAGCCGGTGACCCGGGCTGGGCGCTGCCCGATCTGCGTTCGCGCTTCGGCCAGTGCCTGCGGGTGTCGCTCGAGGTGCTCGACGACGAAGGCCGCCGCGAGGCCCTGCGGCTTCGCGCCGCACGGCGTGGGTTGGCGCTGGACGATGCCGTGCTCGATTGGCTGTTCCGCCGCGTCGAACGCGACCTCAAATCACTGACCGCGCTGCTCGATCGGCTCGACCGCGAGGCGCTGGCCGCGCAGCGCCGGCTGACGGTGCCCTTCGTGCGCCAGGTGCTCGACGAACTGCCGTAAGCTCGTGGCACCAATGCTGGGATCGAGGCCATGTTCAACCCCGCCAAGAAGGTCGTCATCGTCACCGAGAAGCTCCTGCTCAAGAACATCGTGCAGATCATCCATGCCGCCGGCGGCACCGGCTACACGGTGATCGACGCCGGTGGCGAGGGCCACCGCGGGGTGCGTGCCGGTTCGATGGGTGGCCACGGCGAGTCCTTCGCCAACGTCAAGATCGAGGTGATCACCGCCCAGCCGGAGGTGGCAAAGCAGATCGTCACCCAAGTGGTCGATCGCTACTTCGGCAATTTCGCCGGCATCGCCTACGTGGAAGACGTCGAAGTCGTGCGCAGCCACCAGTTCTAGCCATGCTGCTCGACCTGTTCCACACCTTCATCACCCAGTTCCAGACGCCGACCCTGGCCTTCCTGATCGGCGGCATGCTGGCGGCGGCCCTGGGTTGCCGGATCGACATCCCCGACGCGATCTACCGCTTCTGCGTGTTCATGCTGCTGATGCGGATCGGCATCGGCGCCGGGGTCGAGATCCGCAACGGCGACCTCAGCGACATGCTGGTCCCGGCGCTGTTCAGCGCCGCCACCGGGGTGGGCATTGTCCTGCTCGGCTGGTTCACCCTGGCGCGACTTCCCGGGGTGCGCCGGGACGACGCCTTGGCCACCGCCGGCCTGTTCGGTGCGGTCAGCGCCTCGACCATGGCCGCCGGCATGTTCATGCTCGAAGACGCCGGCATCCCTTTCGAAGCCTGGATCGGCGCGCTCTACCCCTTCATGGACATCCCGGCCCTGGTGCTGGCGATCGTGCTGGCCAACCTCCATGCGCAAAAGCAGCAGGGCGCTGGCCGTGCGCAGCGGGTCGCGGTCTGGCCGATCGTCAAGGAAAGCCTGCAGGGGCCGGCACTGTCGGCCATGCTGCTGGGCATCGCCATCGGCCTGCTCGCCCGGCCGGAGGCCGTCTACGAGGGCTTCTACGACCTGCTGTTCCGCGGCCTGCTGACGGTGCTGATGGTGGTCATGGGGATCGAGGCCTACCAGCGCCTCAACGAGCTACGCAAGGTGGCGCACTGGTACGCGGCCTATGCGGTGATCGCGCCGATCACCCACGGATTGCTCGGCTTCGGCTTGGGCTATCTCGCCCACCTCTGGGTGGGCTTCAGCCCCGGCGGCGTGATCCTGCTGGCGGTGATCGCCGCCTCCAGCTCCGACATCTCCGGCCCGCCGACCTTGCGGGCCGGCATTCCCAGCGCCAATCCCTCGGCCTACCTCGGGGCCTCCACCGGCATCGGCACGCCGGTGGCCATCGCCCTGTGCATCCCGCTGTTCCTGGCCCTGGGGCAGTGGGTGTTCAAGCTCTGAGGCTAGGGCTTCAGCCGCCGCTGCGCAGGCTGCGGTCCAGTGCCGCCAAACGCTCCGGGGTGCCCACATCGGCCCAGCGGCCGTGGTGATGCTGGCCGGTGAGCGCCCCACGGGCGATGGCGGCGTCGAACAGTGGGCGCAACTTGAAGCGCGGCGGGGTCTGGTCTGCGCCGGGCGCTGCGCCTACGGCATCGCGCCAGCGGTCGAGGAATTCGCGGCGGTACACGCCGATGCCGGAGAAGGTGAGCGCCGGCAGTGCGCGAACCGGCGCGACGGGCGTCGCGCTGGCCACGGCGGATGCGCCCACTGCGTCCGCCAGCCGCAGCCGGCTGTCGTCGCCGAGTACGAAATCGCCACTGCCGTGGTGTTCCGGGTTCGGCACCATCAGCAGATGCGCGAGGCCCGCGGGCTCGCGCGGCAGAGCGGCGAAATCGACATCCGTCCAGACATCGGCGGCGATCGCGAGGAAGGGGGCATCCCCAAGCAGTGGTAGCGCGTTCAACATGCCACCGCCGGTTTCGAGTGGTTCGCTGCCCTCGAAAACATAGTGCAGGCGCAGGCCCCAGGCGCTGCCGTCGCCGAGCACCGGCGCGAAGCGTTCGGCCAGCCAACTTGTGTTGATCACCACCTCGCGGACACCGAGTGCCGCGAGCTTTTCGAGGTGCCAGACGATCAGCGGCTTGCCACCGGCGATCAGCAGGGGCTTCGGTGTGTGTTCGGTGAGCGGACGCATGCGTTCGCCACGCCCGGCGGCGAAGACGAGGGCGCGCATCAGGGCGCGCCGAGTGCGGGCAGCACCCGCTCCTCGATGATCGGCCGCAGGGGATCGAGCATCCGGTGCTTCGGGACCACGTCGAGCAGGTAGCGCACGAAGCGTGGCGCGTCGGCGAGGTACTTCGGCTTGCCATCGCGGTGCTGCAGGCGGGCGAAGATGCCGAGCACCTTCAGATGCCGCTGCACGCCGATGAAATCGACGTCGCGGCGGAAGTCGGCGAGTGCCGGCATCGGCAGCCCGGCGGTGCTGGCACGCTCGTGGTAGCGCGCCACGCCCCAGTCGATGAGCTCGGGTGGCCAACCGTGGAAGGCGTCCTTGAACAGCGAGAGCAGGTCGTAGCCGATCGGCCCGACCACCGCGTCCTGGAAGTCCAGCACCGCGAGCCCACCCTCACGAAGCGGCATCAGGTTGCGCGGCATGAAGTCGCGGTGCACCAGCACCTGCGGCTGGGCGAGTGCTGCGTCGATCAGTCGGCGATAGACCAGCTCCAGCGGCTCGGTGAGCGTGCAATCGAGTTCGAGCCCGATGTGCCGGCCCAGCAGCCAGTCGTCGAACAGCGTCAGCTCGCGCGCCAGTAGGGCCTCGTCGTAGCGTGGGAAGCCGGCCGGTGGCGCGATCTTCTGCAGCGGCAGCAGTTGGTCGAACGCGGCCTCGAACCAGTGCGTGGCGTTCGATTCGTCGATGACCTGCAGCAGGGTTTGCGCACCGAGGTCTTCGAGCAGCAGGAAGCCGGCGTCCACGTCGCGCGCCAGCACCTGTGGCACGCGCACGCCACCGGCTTCGAGCAGCTCGCGGATGGCGAGCCAGGGGCGCACGTCCTCCTTGCCGGGTGGCGCGTCCATGACGATGCGCGATGGCCTGCCCGAACTGCGCCAGTAGCTGCGGAAGCCGGCATCGACCGAGGCGCGTTGCAGCGTTGCGCCGGCGTCGTCGAGGGCGGCGCGGGCGAAGTGGAGGCGGGCCTCGGCGCGGGCCGGGTCATCGGCCACGCCGGCCGTCATGGCTTCACTCATCCGCTCACTTGCCTTTCAGTGCCTGCACCAGCGCCAGCAGGCCGATCGCCCCGCCCACCGCCGCCGCGAAGCGCAGCCATTGGCCGCCGACGGTGATGTCGAAGGTGTCGAGCAGCCACGACGCGCAGATGGCACCGGCCATGCCGAGGAGCGTCGTGAGGATCAGGCCGAGTTTCTGCCGGCCGGGGAGGATCCAGCGGGCGAGCAGGCCGGCGACGAAGCCGAGCACCAGCACATGGAACCAGCCGTGGCCGAGGAAGGAAAGATCCATCGCGTCGTGTCCTTGGGGAGTGGTGGAGGAGGGGTGCGGCGCTTCAGCAGCAACCGTGGTTGCCGAATCCGGCACCGCCGGCTTGCACGCCAACACCACGGGTCAGGCCCTTCATGGATGCCTCGTAGTGCCCGGCGATGACCTGCGCCACCGCCATGGTCACACGCTTGCCGGTGGGGATGTGCAGGAACTCGTTGGGGCCGTGCGCATTGCTGTGCGGCCCGAGCACGCCGGTGATCAGGAACTGCGCACCGGGGAACTTCTCGCCGAGCATGCCCATGAAGGGGATGGTGCCGCCTTCGCCCATGTGCATCGCCGGCGCGCCGAAGGCCTGCTGCGAGGCGCGCTCGATGGCCTGCGAGAGCCACGGGCTCAGCGCCGGGGCGTTCCAGCCGGTGCTGCTCTTTTCCAGCTCGAAGCTCACCTTGGCACCGTAGGGCGGGTTCGCGATCAGCGCCTCGCGCAGGGCGTGGCCGGCGGCCTTGCCATCGGCCGTGGGCGGCAGCCGCATCGACAGCTTCACCGCGGTGAACGGGCGCAGCACATTGCCGGCATTGCCCAGTGTGGGCCAGCCGTCCTGGCCGGTCACCGACAGCGCCGGCCGCCAAGTGCGGTTGAGCACCAGTTCGGCCAGGTCATCGAGTGCCGGCCGCATGCCCTGCACAAAGGGGAACTTGCGGTAGACCTCATCGCCCAGCACCTCCGCCGCCTTCTTCGCCTGTTCGATGCGCTCCGGCGGGATGGCCATGTGCAGGGCATCCAGCGTGACGCGGCCGGTTTCGATGTCCTCGATGCGCGAAAGCAGTTGGCGCAGGATGCGGAAGGACGAGGGCACGATGCCGCTGGCATCACCGGAGTGCACGCCTTCCTCCAGCACGTCGACGCGCAGGTTGCCGCCGGCCAGCCCGCGCAGCGAGGTGGTGCACCAGAGCTGCTCGTAGTTGCCGCAGCCGGAATCCAGGCAGACCACCAGCGAGGGCTTGCCGATGCGATCCGCCAGATGATCGACGTAGAACGGCAGGTCGTAGCTGCCGGATTCCTCGCAGGCCTCGATCAGGATGACCGCGCGGCAATGCGGCGTGCCCTGCTCCTGCAGGGCCAGGATCGCGGCCAGCGAGCCGAACAGCGCGTAGCCGTCATCCGCGCCACCGCGGCCGAACAGCCGGTCGCCCTTGATCACCGGCAGCCAGGGGCCGAGGTCGGCGTCCCAGCCGGTCATTTCCGGCTGTTTATCGAGATGCCCGTAGAGCAGCACGGTGTCGGCATCGGCACTGCTCGCAGCAGCGCCGTCGCCGTCAACGGAAGTGCCACTGCCGGGCGTGGCCGCGCTGGCATTCGACGGCACCTCGATGAAGATCAGCGGCGTGCGGCCTTCCAGACGCACGATCTCGACCGTCATGCCCTTCACCGGCTGCTTCTTCGCCCAGTTGGCCAGAAGCTGGGTGGCGTCCTCCATGTGGCCGTGCTTGGCCCAGTCGGCGTCGAACATCGGCGACTTGTTGGGGATGCGGATGTACTCGACGAGGCGCGGGACGATGTCGTCGTCCCAGATCTGCTCGACGAACCGTTGGGTGCGGCCGAAATCCATGCGGGTCTCCGGGGTAAGAAATTTCTTACATGCGGCCAAGAGTAACTCTTAGTACAGCCTGCGGTCTTGCTGGATAACCTGTGTGCGCATCAAGCTTCAAGCTGTCTCCACCGTGGCAACCGCTGCGGCCCAAGGACTGGAGACGCTGCCATGGAGCTGAAGAAATTCCTCGCCCCGCTTTTTCTTGCCGCCGCCCTCGCCTTGCCCGGCGTGGCGACCGCGGTGGAGCGGATCAACATCAACACCGCCGATGCGGCGGCCTTTGACCGGGTCATGGACGGCGTGGGACCGGCCAAATCCGCTGCCATCGTCGAGCACCGCCGCGTACACGGCCCGTTCCGCAGCGTCGATCAACTGATCGATGTCCGTGGCATCGGCCTCGCCACGCTGGAGCGCAATCGCACCCGCTTGGTGGTGGGTCCGGCGCAGGCCCCGGCGGCACGTCCGGCGACCGCCACGCAGGCGACCGCCCGTCGCGCCCCGGCCCCGCCCGCGGGCACGCGCTGAAACACGGAATCGGGAAAGGATTCCGCCGCTCGCAGGACGCGACGGCGGCTCAGGGATGAAGGGGACGCGGGGTCGGTCGGTACGCCGCCCGCCCCGTTCGCAGGGACGCTGCCCGGTGTCGCCCAAGGATGGGCGGCCGGGCTTTTCGTTTTCCGGGCCCCGGGCCACACTGGCGGTGCAATCCCTGCCGATGGCCGCGCCCCGTGATCGACCTGTTGCCCGCCGCCTCGCACCGCTGCGAACGCTGGAAGAACGGCGGCGGTTGGACCCGCGAGATCCTGCGCTCGCCCGTTGAGGGCGACTGGCACTGGCGCATTTCGGTGGCCGAAGTCGGCAGCGACGGACCCTTTTCGAGCTTTCCCGGCTGCGAGCGCGAGATCGTGCTGCTGGCTGGGCAGGGCATGCACCTCGACTTCGAGGACGGCGATTCGGTGCTGCTGGCACCGCCGCACGGTCGTCTGCGCTTCGCCGGCGAGCGCGCGGTGTCGGCGCGGCTCGTCGAAGGCCCCACCGTCGACTTCAACCTGATCTGGAAGCGCGACGCCGTCGACGCGCAATTGCTGCATCGCCCGATCGTCGGCGCGATGCTGTTTTTCGGCGAACCCGGCGTGACCTGGGTGCTCTACGTGCTGGCAGGCCAGGTACGAACGCCCGCGGGTGCGCTGGACATCGGCGACGCGGCGCGGCTGGCGATCGCACCCGGCCAGCGGCAGGTGATCGAGGGCGGTGGCGAGTTGCTGATTGCCAAGCTGCGGGGCCGGCCACCGGTCTGAGCGCGCTCAGCGCACCCCGCGTTCCTGCAGGAAGCCGCTATAGGCGATGTCGTCGACCAGGATGTGGTCGGCCAGCCAGCGGATCATGAAGGCCAGCACTTCGGTGGCTAAGGTGGCATCGCCGGCGGCCAGTCGTTGGCTGAAACCGGCGAGTTGGGCCTCGAAGGCGCGGTGGCCGTGGGCGTGGTCGTCCCCTTCCTGCCAGCCATGCAGGGCGAACAGCCGCTCCTCATGGCGGAAATGCAGGCGGGTGTAGGCTTCAAGCCCGCGCAGCACGTCGCCCAGCACCTCGGCCGACTGGCCGCGCGCCAGCGCGCCGGAGAGCTGGTTGACATAGGCCAGCAGCACGCGGTGCTGGGCATCGATGCTGGAGATGCCGACGGAGAGCGCCGAGGACCAGGGGATGGACTGGCCGCTGGTGGCCTGGCGGGCCAGCAAGTCGGCGAGCGCGGCGATCGAGGCCGGGGTGCCCGTTGCGCCGGGTGCGGGCAGTGGGTCCTTGGCGGACAGCTCGGAGGGTGACATGGTGGCGGGCAAGAGGGCGAGGCTTCCATGCTCCGGGCTGGCCGGCGATGGCGGCTTGACCGCGGTCAAGCGCGCCGGGTCGATGCCGGTCCGCGGGCGTTCCGTTCAGCCGGTGGCGGGTGATCACCGATCGTCCCGCGTCCACACCGCGCCGCCCTCGATCTTGATCGGGAACTTCACCAGCGGCAGGTAGGCCGGGGCGCACAGGGCCTGGCCGGTGCGGAGGTCGAACTTCGCCGAATGCAGCAGGCATTCGAGCACGCCCGCTTCGGCGTCGAAGGGGCCGGCGGAAAGCTCGTAGTCCTCGTGGGTGCATTTGTCCTCGACCGCGTAGAGCACGCCATCGAAGTTGAGGACGAGGATGGGCGTGTCGCCGTCCCAGACCACGCGGGTTTCACCGGGTGCGAGCTCGTGCTCGGCGCCGACCTTCACCCAACTCATAAGGCCTTCTCCAGCACCTCGAAGCGCAGGTCATCGCGCTTGGGGTAGCCGAAACGCGCGTCGCCGTAGGGAAAAGGCTGCTTGATGCCGGTGCGGCGGTAGCCGCGGCGTTCGTACCAGGCGATCAGTTCGTCGCGCAGGTCGATCACCGTCATCCGCATCACCGGCAGCTGCCACTCCGCACGGGCGATGCGCTCGCATTCGCGCAGAAGCGCATCGCCGAGGCCGCCGCCCTGGCGGCCGGGCTCGACGGCGAACATGCCGGAATAGCCGGTGC